>Ga0315280_10000642_pt1 | contig 64697 bp, 70 predicted proteins | sample YL17G06_40_MG_FD_203697 | JGI IMG/M metagenome (GOLD analysis project Ga0315280, IMG submission 203697) | Sediment microbial communities from Yellowstone Lake, YNP, Wyoming, USA - YL17G06_40 | ecosystem: Environmental > Aquatic > Freshwater > Lake > Sediment | place: USA: Wyoming | collected... | reverse complement strand
AAGTGATGGTTGCGTGGCATTCGACACCTCCGGGATACGGCAAGGTGGGCGATCCTTACCTTCCCGATCCCCTGAAAGTTGCGATCCCCAATACTGATGTCTGGATCGAATTGAACAACCAGTGGCTACTCTACTGTACACCATGGGATGTTGCGATCAAGCCTGCGGCTGAAGGGAAAGGTAGGGTCAGATATCTCTTCCTGGGCGGGCTGAATGCTGATCAGATCGTTCGGTGTGTCGGAAAGATCGACATAGACACTCAAGCCAAATTCCAAGATATGCTCGTGGACATGACTCAGAAGGGAAGAAAAATGAGAATAACCACGCCTGCCGGCACGGACGTTTCTTTCGAGAACCACCCGGACCGACCGGTCACCAACGAACTCTTCGCTGACAAACCTGGCGCTCATTTCCTTCTTGGCCAAATAGGTTGGGCCCCAATTGAAGAGACGATAAACGGGACGATAGTCTACGACGGGTCATATTCCGGCGGGGGCGAAGCGGACCTCGGAATACTCAAGTCTCCAATCAGAGTAACTGTAAAGAACGGAAAGGCCGTTGAATTCGCAGGAGGAATGGAGGCAGAAGCAGTCAAGAGGTGGCTGCAGAAACTCAACGATCCAAACATGTACCTCGCGGCTCACGTCTGCTACGGCTTCAACGCTGGAGCCAGACTTTCGGGCCTGTGCACCGAAGACGAAAGAGTCTGGGGCAGCACCGAGTGGGGCTTCGGACATCAGGGTCCAATGTTCAAGGCGAAGAATATCACTGCAGTATCGCACGCAGACGGAATATGCCTCAAATCATCAGTTTGGATTGACGGACAGCAAATAATCGACACCGGTAAAGTGGTACATCCAGAACTAGCCAATTTGGCAAAGAAACTAGGAAAGGAGTGAGTCAACTCCTTTCCCCCAGATGTTCTAGCCTCCTACTTTATTGTAGAAGCAGACCGACGATTAGACAAGCGGGCAGGACAGGCTAGCCCGCATATCTTGCAAGCCTAGACTAGAGTAACCAAGAATCGCATTTGGAGGGCATCAGCTGTCAGTTAGTTCGCCCACAACTCACTTCGTGTTTTGCTGTTACCTCCGAAAGCCGACACGATCTTTCTCCGTCATGTACGATCATTTTGGGTCTTGCATCAGGGGAACCAGACTCATCACCAGGTTCTCCAAGAAGGCGGTGAACTTTTCCTCGCTCTCCATGACCGTGTACTTGTCTTCTTCAATCTGTTTCTGAATCGCCTCCAAGCGAGGGCTCTTCAGGTCAAGCTTCTGGAGAACATCGATGAGGCGGCTAACAGCGTCGACCAGTCGAAAAGGACCATAGAGCTTGTTCTCTGGAATCAGGTTTCGGGCGCTCGTGACCATGTAACAGGTCAGCTCGAAGAATTCTTGCTCAAGCTCATCCCTATTGTGGGTACTCATTGAACCACACAACCTTGCTGTTCCTTTTCGGGGCTTGGGGTTTGATCTGCGGATAGCCAAGAGACATCAGCAGTTGAGGGACGATCGGTGGCGGCAGGTGCAAGATCTGCTCGACAGCGCCAGCATGAAAAGATGCGATGACGCATGTGCCAAGGCCCTGGTCATGGGCAGCTAGCATAATGTTCTGGGCAGCTAAGGCCGTGTCCATGAGGGTTAGGACATTTCGCCCGAGTTTGCTCCCCTTTCTTTCGGCCTCGTCTAGATCTTGGCAAATCGCTATTACTACTGGCGGGTTTCCCAGAATTCCCGGGGCCACCATTTTGATTCTGTGAATCACGCTAAGATTGGTGACCACCACAAAACGCCAAGTCTGCGCGTTCCCCCCAGTCGGCGCCCAGATCCCCGCTTCCAATATGAGCTTTCTGATCAGATCTTCTGGAACGGGATCCGATTTGAAAGATCGTATGCTTCGACGGCCCTGAATCGCTTCCCATACATCCAATTCTAAGTCGTTGCCTCCTAATCCTCTTTCGTGCCTGTGTCGAGAACAGACGTTATAGATAACGCTCACCATCCTGTTCGCTCACACTCAATACTATGCGGCACGTAGACGCCCTGGAAAGTGCAACTGCATTCTCTCTCTGCCGAACCTGCCCCGTGCAGCTTTTGACCATCACACGTGTAATCATCGTCAGGGCTCGTGACATCACGAAGCAGTAGCCTGCCTGACGTTATCCTGAGCTGCATTACGCATCAGGCTGACCCGAGGGACGGGAGAACCAGCAGAACCGAAGAAGGCTTGAAACAAGATGGTCTCGGCGGTGGATTTGAACCCAATCAGGTCTAGATCCCACCGGCCCCACCAAGTACGCCCCACGAGTATCTCTCTTCATGCTCAGCTCGAAACTGGGGTGGCCGCCACCCTCGAGAACGTCTCATTTTGGCACATCTACTGCCTGAGCAGGCTCTCTCAGCCTGTCCAATATCGAATTAATAGTCGGCACAACATTCCGCTGTTCTGAAAATGAGTGCGATCCAGAGTTGAGGCAGGACCAGAAGAGAATCTTCAAACTCATCTCAAGAACTGAAGCGCTCAAGAGGATTCTCACATCAGTAAATGCTGGAGCGTTGGAGCACGAACATGTTGCGGTCACGGAATCCTGCGGACGGATATTGGCAGAGGATATCAAAGCACCGCATGACGTTCCGCCATACAACAAGGCAGCCATGGATGGATACGCAGTCCGTTCACAAGAAACCAAGCATGCTTCCTCCTCGAACCCCATCAGACTGATAGTCGGCGGCAGGCTCTTTCCACCAGACCGTCCCTCCGCAGGGAAGATTGCGGAAGGACAGTGCGTGTACACCTCGACAGGTGCGCCCCTGCCCGAGGGCTCAGATGCCGTTGTTCAGGTTGAGAGGACAAGACTCAGAGAAGGAACGATTGAAATCATCCAGCCACTGCGCAAGAACGAGAATGTCTCCATCAAAGGCGAAGAAGCAAAAACCGGAGAGACGCTGCTCAGGCGGGAGCATATTGTGAACGCTCAATCTGTCGGCATCCTGATCGCGCTACGCATACAGACCATAAGAGTTGTGAAGAAACCCCGTGTGGGTGTGATTTCGGTTGGAGACGAACTCGTTGAGGCGTACCAAGAGTCAATGAGCAGAACCCCCAACGATCACGCATACATAATCTCCGAACTCCTGCGCCAGCTAGGAGCAGAGCCCAAGATCCTCGGAATAGTTCCAGATGATCCCGAGCGCATCCGGACAAAGATCAGCGACGCGCTCCGGGACGCAGACATCATCATTACTATAGCTGGTTCCTCAGTGGGAACAAAGGATTTCGTGCCAGATGTGGTCGAATCGCTCGGAAAGGTTGTCTTTCACGGAGTTGCCATGACCCCTGGCAAGGTGACAGGAATCGGAGTAGCCGATGGGAAACCCATCGTCATGCTTCCTGGCTTCCTCATGTCTGCCCTAGCAGGGTTCCACGTATTTGCTGTTCCGTTACTCAACCTTCTGGCTGGTCACTCACCAGATCACGGACTTCCCGTCATCGAAGCCAGAATGAAGAAGGAAGCGAAATCGAAACATGGTTTGGAACATTTCCAACTCCTACAGCTTTCGAGGCGCGGCAACTCCTATCTCGCGACGCCGATTGAGGTGCGCCTAGGCGGGATGACAGATCTCAGCAAGGCCAATGGCTACACAATCATCCCCAAGAATCGTCTCCTGTCCGAGGGTGACATCGCCACCGCCAAGCTATTTGCACCGTCCGAGTTCCAGCGAATCGAGATCGAATCTTGATCGCGACGAGGCCCAGAGTGTCTGTCCGAAGATACGACAGTATGTGAGTACTGCTCGACCTAGTTATGGAGCACTTTCTTCTCCACTAGCTCAATGAGCTTCGGACAGTCAGTCTTCGTGTCGATTACTGGTATGTCGACTTGTGCAAGGCACGGGTTGCCTTCAGCAACCAATCCGGAGATTGCAAGGATTGGGCCAGTCGTGCCGCGCATCCTCTCGCGTAAATCTTCGATGTCGCGAGCGACAACTATCTTGAATACGTCAGACCGCTGGCCAATGGAGGCATGCAATCCTTCGGTGATCACGATGTCCACTTCTCTTTTCGCCATGAAGTCCAAGATGGATGACAGCGTCTGCTCAGGATCATCTCTTATGATGACTGCAGTCTCGGTCTTCGAAACGCCGGCCACAATCTTCGATCCTGCACGAGCGTGTCTGAATGTGTCAGTTCCCTCTCTGTCTATCGTGAAATCATGATGAATATGCTTGATTGAGCCCACGCGAAAACCCTTCTGCGTCAAGCCTGAGACTATGCATTCAACTGTCGTGGTCTTGCCTGAACTCTTCGATCCAATGACTGTCACAATTCTTGGGGTTTTCAAGAGCAGACACTCTCAATCTTGCTCAGAGAGCGAATAGTTCAAGCCCGGTGATTGGAGTGACTGAAGTACGTTTCGCCTCGGTGTTCGATCCCGCGAACCGATGCAGACTTGTGCTGTGGCGCGCGGGCTAGTTCAAGGACACGGCAGAGATAAGAAGCACAAAAGGCTGAGAAGAACCCACCAGTACTCATTGTGGGTGTGCTCGTATGAGCTCCCGTCAGGCCGGACCTAGGATTAGGGTCAAGTTTTGGTTCGAGGATCCAAGAGGGAGGGCCTTCTTTGGGGAGGGCACAGCACGACTATTGACGGCGATTGAAAAGTGCAAGTCAATCTCTCTCGCGTGCAAGGAGATAGGGATGTCATACAGATACGCCCTCCACAGGATCGCGATCGCAGAAGAGAGATCGGGAGAGAAGCTGGTCGATAGGTACAGAGGCGGAAGAACCAAAGGCGGAGCGAGCCTGACGGAGGAGGGCCGACTCTTCCTGGGGAGATATGTGGATGCAAAACGCGTCCTAGAGGAGCTGGCCACATCAATCTAGCCCCGACTCCGGAGCGGCCCATACTTACAGTGCTTACGTTAGCGTTATGAAGAAAGCAGCGATGTTACTGGCCAGTAACATCACTCGGGTGAGACCGTTGGCTCTGCGTCCGAACCCCTCTATCGTCGCAACAGGTCTCACCTACACGTATCCCGGCAGCTCGGCGCCGGCGATCGACAATGTCGATCTCTCAATTGATCAGGGAGAGTTCGTTGCAGTGATCGGCCGCTCGGGGTGCGGGAAGAGCACTCTTCTTCGTTGTCTTTCCGGACTGATTCCTCAGGCATCACAAGGCGAGATGCAGGGCAAAGTTGAGGTCTGTAACCTAGACACTCGCACTCATCCTCTGCACAGACTAGCCACTGTCGTCAACATGGTCTTCCAAGATCCTGACGTCGGGTTCTTCTGCTCAACTGTCGAAGATGAGATCGCATTCGGTCCCAGGAACTTGGGGCTTGATGATGTAGAGGTTGAGCGAAGGGTCGAGTTCGCACTCGAGAGTACATGCATGGAGGATCTCAGGGCACGTCACGCCGTTGACTTGTCGGGCGGCGAGAAGAGAAAGCTCGCCATCGCTTCTGTGCTTTCAATGATGCCCAAGGTCATTGTCTTGGACGAGCCGACTTCCGACCTTGATGCCCAAGGAGCCGACTCTGTGCTGCAGGTTCTCGAGACGCTTCGGACTCGGCATGAGATGACGATAGTAGTTGCGGAGCATCGGCTTGACAATCTCTCAACTTACCTGAACCGGGTATTCGTGATGGATCAGGGACGCATTGTCGCTCAGGGCACACCAAGCAACGTGTTCAACATGGAACGTTTGCTTCTCAGTGGGCTAGGCATTCGTCATCCTCTCTACACGAGTCAGAAATCTCGCGGACGCGTAACACAGTCTGGGACTGAGAAGAGAACCGAGCCAGAACGTCCCATGATTCCTCCAGAGACGCTGAAGAGTCCCGACTCAGGAGGCATGCTGTTACGAGTAGACAGCCTGTCTTTCAGCTACCCTCACGGCCCTGAAGTGCTTCGGGACATCTCCTTTGAGATTCAGCGGGGCGAAGTAGTTGCATTGCTTGGGGCCAATGGATCAGGAAAGACTACCCTAGCGCTTCTCCTAGCGGGCTTGCTCAAGCCCTCCCAAGGCAGGATAGTGTTGAACAATATGCAGGGAAGAAGAACGAATGGTAATCCTGCAAAGAGAGTCGGTCTGCTCTTTCAGAATCCAAGCCGACAGTTGTTTTGCGACTCAGTTCGCGAGGAGATTGAGTTTGGGCCCAGAAACATGGGATGCGTTGACTTCTCTAGGGCAGCTCAAGGAATGATGAGGTCCTTTGGGCTTACAGGATATGCTGACTCTCATCCACATCACTTAAGCGAGGGCGAGAAACAGCGTCTCGCAACTGCATCCATCTTGGCCACAAGTCCCGATCTGCTCATCTTAGACGAACCGACAACAGGGCAAGATTGGGGAAATCTGAAGGCGCTTATGGACCTGCTTCAATCCTACGTCGCCGAGGGCATGAGTGTGCTACTCATAACTCATGATGCTCACTTGGTGCAGGAATTCGCGAGCCGAGACATGACACTCGTGGACGGCAGGATCGCGCCTGACGGACCTGTCGATTTGATCCCGCGCGGCCGGGTCCATGAAGCCGAACTCAGACCACTGCCTCGGATGGTGTACAACAAATGAGCCCATCAACGCATAGGTCAGATCGGAACTCCGACACAGAAACTTCCAGCACGATTCGCACTCAGCGAAGTGGATTCCGAGGATTCTCCACGAGGGATCTGGTCTACGTCGCCGTCTTGGCCGCCGTCTGGGCTGTTTCAGAGAATGTTCTTGGTGCACAATTGCATGCGATGAACATTCCATTCAGCGGAGCCTTCCTGACGGCAATAGGCGTCTTCCTCATGGTTACATGCCGCTCATTTGCTCCAAAGCCGGGTTCTATTCTCATGATGGGCGTAGTGGTCGCTTTGCTGAGGATCCTATCGATTGGTGCGGTAGTGATCTCTCCGATCATAGCGATCTTCATGGAGGCGCTCTTGGTAGAGCTGGCAATGACCTTTGGAGGAACCAGCGTCGTCACTAGTTCGATCGGAGGAATGCTGGCAGAGGTGTGGACTTTTGTGCATCCATTTGTCGTCCAGCCTCTTCTCTTCGGTTTATCAATGCTGGTCATCTATGGAAGAACGATCTCAGTTGGGTCGAAGATCTTGGGCATAGATCCTGCGAATATTGTTGCCATGATCCTGGCGTTTGTTGCCATACACGCAATCGCGGGCCTCGTCGCGGGGGTGGTTGGTTGGAGATTCTCAATAGGGGCAAAGCGGGTACTGCAGCGTTAGGTGTTTACGGAGCCGTTGCGCTTCTCGTAGGAGCACTTCTGCTCGCCATCACCATGGGTGGCGTTTTTCTATTGCTTCCCCTCGCCTATGTGACAACAGTGTGTATTCTCCTTTCGCGAGACTCCTTCCGAGACCTCAGGCAATTGACAAAGCTCGTCCCGATAATTGTGATTGCTAGCACGCTGCTCTGGCAGGAGCAGTATCAGCCGTCTGGAACGTCCAGCGCCGCTTCGTTCCCCCTCATGTCAGGCTTCTTGGTGGGAATCGAGATGTCGGTCAGGGCAGTAGTCATGGTTCTCGCAATCTCGGCCTTTGTGAGGACAGTTGACATCTCTGAGCTCACGGGCCTTCTTGAGAGGCTAAGCGGATCTGAGGCCTTCTCGTTTGTGTTTGGACTTGCCTTCAACTTCAGCCAACGCTTGGAGGGAATCGCGAGAGACACTCTGAATGCCATCAAGCTGAGGGGAGGCTTTCGAGTGAGGAATCTGGCAGTCTCGGTCAGGTATCTCTTGTCTTCGACCACGCTCAAGGCCCTTGCGAAATCTGAGGATATGGCGTACGCCGCGGAGGCACGAGCCTTCGGAGCAAGAAGAGAAATGCCCAATCCACTGCACAGAGACTATCCGAACGCTTCTTGGCTTGATGTCGCCGCGCTGGCGGGAACGACAGGCTTAGTCATCCTAGCTTTTGCGCTTAGGCTTGCACTTGCCTAGCTTTTCTCCGGTAGTGATCTGACCAAGTCAGCAAGCTTTTGCGGGTTTCTCGTGACATCGATTACCGGAAGTACATGATTGAAGGGCCTAGCTGCAGCGATACCCGATATCGCTATGGTTCTTTCGTTGATGTAGGCATCAATATCCGATGGATCTCGTACAGCTACGACCCTAGGCAGGTCTTGATCAGCTATTCCCTCGCACACTACGAAGTCTATGTCGTGAGGAATGTAGCCCAGTATTTGCTGGAGGTTTTCTCTCCGCTCCACATTCTTCAGAATCGCCGTTTCGGATGTGCCAGAAGCGATTGTGAGATTCGCTCCAGCTCTTCGATGAAGGTCAGTTTCCGTGTCACTGACGTCAATGCCTCTTGCCCTCTCCATCAGTTTCACTGTGGCGACTTTGTGTCCCGATGCTCTCAACTGTCTGACTAGTTCACATACGACTGTTGTCTTCCCGCCTTTCTTTGATCCTACAACAGTGACGATTCTCATGATGCATCATTCCTGGGCGCCTCTAAAGGCGCTCGTTGGCGATCATCTTCTCAGCCATTGCCAAATCCTCTCCTCTGTTCACATTGAAGAATGTGCGAAGGCCATTATCGACGGCTGCTATCTCATCCTCGACTGAAACGTACACAACACGAGCAAGCCTACTGATCATCTCCTTCTGCGACATGCCTCCGTCAGCGAGCGCCTCTTCACCTGCAAGAAGTGTTGGGACTCTGCGATATACGGCCTCCAACGGTTCGATGCGCCCTCCGTGCCACCTTGGAATCACTGCGTCGACATCTAGCGCACGCCGGAAAAGCAGATCTACCACTGAATCATTGACGAATGGAAGGTCGCAGGCCAATACAGCCACATAATCTGATCTCGCAGATCTAAGTCCCGATACGATGCCAACTAGCGGAGTCTTCCCCTCGATCTCGTCGTTTATCACTCTGACACTCTCCGGCAGAACTGAGGAATACTCGGTTCTTGGTACACCTTGGCCCACAACGACGAGCACTTCGTCTACCACGTTGGACATTCGTTCCGTCACATGACGGATCAGCGGTTTGCCAGCGAGAGTCTGGAGCGCCTTATTTGTGCCGAACCTTGAACTCATCCCTCCGGCCAGAATGATCGCGGATCGGTTTGGACGTGCTGGATTAGAAGTCATCTCAGCCACCTCATCCTTATGATCCGCCGGGACCGTAGCCAGACCATCTTCACCAGTGTTCACCCTGTTTCCTCCCTCGTGGCCCAAGCACTGTTGTTGAGGTGCAAATAGAAAAGACCTAGGACATCCAGTCTGCCACTACTCCTAGCAGCAGATAGGGCGAGGCGATGGACACGTGGATTTGGCAACATATCTGAGGGCAGAAGGGGTATGGCACCGTTTCTTGGACAAACCAGAGACTGTCCACACCGCCGATGCTTCTGCTGCAACTGGAATTGAGCTCAGCAGAATCACCAAGAATCTTGTCTGCAAGACTTCGGATGGACGCTATGCCATACTGATAGTCCCAGGGAACCGGAGAGTTAGCCTCCAAAGAGCCGCGCAAGCATTGAACACGCGGAACATCCAGTTGCTTGGATTCAACGAGGCTGAGCAAGTCAGTGGCTACCCGCCGGGTGGAACCCCTTCTATTCACCACAAAACGACGATGGATGTGGTCGTGGAGAAAGACCTGTTGAGTTTCGAGACGATCTTCTGTGGTGGAGGATCGAGAGACAAGATTCTCGAGCTAAGGACGGCGGATGTGATCAGGCTCAACCGTGCGGCAGTGGCTGACATATCCGAGAAGTGAACTGCCCGCACTCCCAGTAGTGCTTGCTTGCCCGGACTGAACATCGAGCACGAGCCTAGGAATCATTCTCCTCACGATTCGAGCTGTTCTATTCTTTGAACGGAATGTTCCAAGCTCTAGCACTTTATGCACGCATTACTTGGGCAATGAGTGTGATGACAGATGAACAGAAAGAAGACGCTAATCATCTCATCCGTTGTGATTCTAATCGTCTTGGGATCGTTCTTCATCGGAACACTCTATCCGGGGCATGACCTACTTGGCGTAGAGACGTCGCCCACAAGGATGACCACGAGTGAGGATGTGACGTACGTTCAAGGCGCTGAGCCGAAAACAGCGCCCCAAGAAAGAATAGTGATATACAATGCGCAAGTGTCACTCGAGACAACAGACATCCAAGGATGCCTACAGAAGATCAGAGGCCTAGCCGAAGGCTACGGCGGGTACGTGGCAAGCTCATCCCGCTCCTCTTATGGCATCCAATCCAGAGCTGAGATAGGAATCCGCGTTCCGAAAGACAAGTTCCATGCCGCCATTCAACAGATAGAGGCCTACGGTAAAGTGCTCGATGAAAGCACTACAAGCGAAGATGTAACCCAACAGTACATCGACGTGAAAGCCAGACTCTCCAACATGCTGAAGCAAGAGGAACGTCTCCGCGAAATCCTCGCAATGGCAACTACCGTCGACGAAGTCCTCAGAGTTGAGAACGAGCTGACCAGGACAAGAGGCGAGATTGACAGCCTACAAGGTCAGATCAACTATCTCGAAGGAAACGCCGAGATGTCCCTGATCCAAGTCCTGCTGACTGAGCCTGCTCCTCCTTTCACGCCACCAGGGATGGATTGGGGTGAGACTCTCCAAATAGCAATCATAGGCTTCTTCACGGTTCTTCGCGGAATGCTAACCCTTGTAGTATCAGTGATTCCCATAGCAGTGGTCGGTGTACCACTCTACCACGTTTACGAACGAAGAAAAAGGAAGCAGCAGGGTCGCAAAACTGACATTGAACAGGGCACTAGACATGTCCCCTGACATGTCAATCTCGGCGATGACCGCTCGGAGTTCGATGTATCGAGAGACTCAATAATCCCTTTTTTATGCAATCGCCTTTGTTCCGCGTGTTGAACAACAATGAGCGCTGATGCTCTCGACGAACTCCTGTCTCGAGGATCCTACAAGAAGAGAAGCCTGAGACTCAGGAGATTGCTGAGTGTAGTTCTCTAGCACTGACGCTCGAAACCCGCACGCAGTCCAAGCTTGCTTCATAGACCGAGGTGGGCGACAGCCTCGAGGAAACCTCGGCCGTACTGATGCCTACAGACGTAGTCTGCGCGTTCTTTCACGCCTTCTGGGGCGTTTGCCACCGCGATCCTATACGCCACCGCCTCGAAGAGGCTCAAGTCATTGTAGTTGTCGCCGATCGCCACTGCATTAGCCAATGACAGCCTCTTCAGGCGAGCCAGTTGCGATAGTGCATAGCCTTTGCTCACGTGAGAATCCAAGAGCTGGAAGCTGACCCCGGTGTCTGTCAGATCAACTCTCAAGCCGCTCTTCTGAAGGATCCTCCTGGCTTCTTCTGGTTCAAATGATCGCTCCAGAGACACGTCGGAGAGTCGCATGCCGTACCTGCTGTCTGCCCTCTCCTTGATCCTACGACCCATTCTCTTCTTGAGTATCCTCAATGCGGCACGGGCATTCTCAATCCTACTGAGAATCTTGATGGGCGTCTGATACCTAGCGATCACCCCTCCGTTCTCTGCGGCGACGAGCCCGGAGGTGCCTATGAGTTGTGCGAGCGACCCGATTGACGGAAGGTTCCTTCCACTTGTGAGAATCACCTTGACTCTCTTCCTCCCGAGTTGCCTGATCTTCTCAACGGCTTCTGTATTGAGCCTCAAGCGCGCGTCTGTCAAGGTGAAGTCTACATCTCTGGCAAGAACCTTCGTGCGTCGCATGGCGCATCGTCTTGTTCATCCTCCGACTGCAACCCAAAAAAAGAGCGTATCATGGCAAGGAGGGCTTCTGGCAACCATCTGGCGATGCGTGATCAAGGGAGCTGCGTAATGGTGAAGAAAGCACAGATCAAGTTGGTGTCATTCGATGTCGACGGAACCATTCTACGAGGCAGGATACTCTACTACCTTAGAGTCCCCAAATCGTTACATGACGAGATAGAGCTTCAAGACGTGCTGTTTGACCAGGGCAAACTCGGGTATGAAGAGGAGATTCAGATCCAGTATGAATTGCTATCCGGATTGAATGTAGATGAAATCACGCCTGACCCTCAAGATCTGCCGCTGATCGGTGATCTTCAGACCACCGTTGAGAAGCTGAAGAGATCAGGAGTCAGAGTTGTGGTTCTTACCGATAACCCGTCTTTCGCTGCTGCACCATTCAGATCCTGTGGTTTCCAGGATATCATAGGGAGCGAGATCGAGGTCGAGAATGGAGTACTGACCAGGCGCATGAAGGTACTGACGAACAAGCTGACTGGTCTGCAGGAATACTGTAAGCGACAAGGAATCGGACTCGAGTCTTGTGCACATGTCGGCGATTGGATCAACGACATAGTTGTCTTCAAGGCGGTTGGATTGTCAGTCGCGTTCAACCCTTCGAAAGAGGACGTGTCAAGAGCGGCGACATACACTGTCAGAAGCAATTCTCTGCTAGACGTTTACAACGTCCTGAAAGCGAGCCTCTCCCCTTCGTAAGCTCGCCGTCCGATCTACGCACGTGCAGCTCGATGTGCGTGTTTGCTTTCGCGTTTGAGCCTCTTCCACCAGCGTGGGACACGGGGTCGTGGAGTGCCATCTCGTTCGTCGTGTGGCTTAATGTCGAGTACAGGTGTGCCGTCATAAGCGTCGAGGCCTTTCACAGTCAACGTCCTGCCTCTCTTACTGAGCAATCTCACGAGCGTGAGACCAATCGGGTTTGGTCGATGGGGAGATCTTGTAGCGAAGACCCCGACCTTCTCAATGTCAACACGTCCTCTAGGGTGAACCCTCAGTCGGTTACCCCATCTTGGCACATTGTGAAGCCAGAACAGTATGTATACGTGTGAGAAATCTTCGAGCCCCTCGAGGCCTTTCGCGAACTTCGGACTGATGACTATCTTCGATACGGCTGATCCGTGACGTAATGCTTCATGGCTCGCGCTGGTTCTGACATGACCAATGGGCTGCAACTTGAGGGGCATTGTGCAAGCGCCGATCAATGATTAGTGATTCCACTAACCAGCATAAAGCGGGAGGATCAGATCCGGAAGAGACGCGTACCTGTTAGTTGTCTAGGTGCGCATCCAGTTCTGGCCTGGTTTCCTATTCAGTATCAGTCTCTTCTCTGCATTTCGCCGTACGTGCAGTCTCGGAACAGGAGAACGCTTGTTCGCAGCCTGAACCTTTGGAGTCTGCTGACGGACTTTTCCAGCTTTCGTAAGGGACCCGTGAGTTGGTATCGCAAACACCTCCTATGGTTAGTATGACAGACCCGCCTATTTGGATCAGCTCATCTTAAACATATTCTCTACGCAGGACACACAACATGCTGGGCTAGCAGAGCTTAGAGATCCCCAGCTACGGTTCCTATATGGCGGTGGGCCTTCCCGACGCATCCCTGGTTGTCTTACCGAACTCGGACATGTCTTTCAGGATTTCATCGCTGAAGACTGGCCCGTCTTTGCAGGCAAGGTAGGAGCCGATGCAGCAACTTCCGCAGATCCCTGATCCGCATTTGAAGATTCTTTCCAGTCCCGCCTCAGCTGGCGCGTGAGCTTTCTCTGCGAGGTCCATGACCTTCTTCATCATCCTCTCAGGTCCGCAGGTGTAGACTCGGTCGAAGCGCCTATCGCCTAGCAACTTCGCGGCCTCATCTGTAGCGAGCCCTCTCGTTCCGGCCGACCCGTCATCGGTCGTCACGGCAAGAAAGCCTACAGTTTCCTTGACGAGTTGCCTTATCTCGCTCAGGAACATCAGTTCTCGGCTCGAGTTTGCCCCTAGGACAAAACTGCATTCGACAGCTCTATGAACGAGAGTACGAAGGAGCGCGACCAGAGGGATCGCTCCGGTTCCTCCGCCGATCATCAGCACCTTCTTCTCGTTTGAATATGTGAAGCCCCTGCCATATGGGCCGCGGATCCCGATCAGATCTCCACTTCTCTTTCTGAGAAGGGCTCGGGAACCTTCGCCGCGTTCCTTCACGGCGATCGTGACAATATCCTCGCGACCCGAAGGAAGTAGGCTCATCGGGAACTCGTCCACTCCCGGTACCCAGGCCATGCCAAACTGGCCTGGCATCGCGCCGGCTGACAAATTGTCCTTGAAACTGAGAGTCTTCACTGTTGGAGTCTCGTCTGAAACCTCCAAAATATGTACCACCCTTGGCCTGTGAATCATTGATGCTAACTTTGGTGGCATGGTGGTCATGGGCCACAGCTCGGTAGATCAAGAGAACACGTGCACTTGACCCAGTAAAGAGTTGCTGGAGCAGGATTACGAGGCCTCTCGCCGATGTCAATCGAAGATTCTCTTCCCAAATCTAGTCGCCCGGGCATCTAACCGTTCCTTGGGCTGAGCTCACTTGGAGCACGTTATGCGGTTCTCTTCGAAGAAATATCTAGTTCCGCCCAATGCTTCAACGTCGAGCGGTCTGATGTTCACGACGATCGGGAAATCGTGGACCACGTCTCCGATCGCCAAGCAGTGGCCGGCTGGCAGATCTTTCACGAGTAGTTTGACGCTCTCGCCGTCGATCTTGGCTGCCTTTGCGACCACGTCTAGGTCGCGCTCATTTGTGAAGTTGAAGAGGAATATGTTGTCTGCTTGTCTGTAGATGTTCTCTTGGATCGTGTCCGGCTGATTGGTAATGAATGTTGTGAATATGCCAAGATGCCTCATTCGGGTGACTATGTCATCCCAGTATGTCTCGCGCAGGTAGAGATGCGCCTCCTCCGCGAACAGGAACACCGCCTTCAATCGACCGTGGGAAAGTAGTTCAGTGATCTTGCTCAGCAGAAGCTCGACAACGATTCGACGGATTGTGAACGGCTGATTCTTCATGTTCACAACGACGGCACCTCCCGCCGCCAGGCGTTCTATCAGCCGATGTGAGTTTGTTGACGAGGTGTCGTCTGTGAAGATTCCAGTGTCGGCTAGGGTGTTGTATCTTGACTGGAGGGCATCGCGCACGCCCTCGTGGCAGTCGGATCCTGCGATGGCTTCTCCGAGCGACTTGAGCGTCAGATCGCTTTTCTGTTCGAGTTGCCTCCAGATTCTGGCGAAAACGCGAGCCGATGTTCCTGGGAGATCGAGCGCATGGAGTAGAATGTCGAGCATCGTCCCTAAGCCGATTTCAGCTAACGTGAATCTCAGGCTGACCCTGGGTGTCAACACTGTGATCTTGCCTTCGTAGGGGCTGTTCTCCCCACTCGCTCTGCGCGTCAGGTTCGTGTACTCTCCGTTTACGTCGAGAATCAGGCATGGAGCACCATGATCCAAGAAGCTCATGGCGAGAAGTTTGGAAAGATGCGACTTGCCTGTCCCCTTCTTGCCGGTGACAATATTGAGTCTGCCATCGAGCATCTTGGCATCGATCATGAAACTGGAATTCTGTTTGATCCTTCCGAGAAGTATCGGCCTACTTAGGTCAGTGCCCGAAGCAATAGTCTCGATGGGGAACTTTGAGATGTTGGAATTGATCCTCGACGGAAGCCAGGCCACATTGTGGGTTGGGCGACCGTTCTCGAGAGCGCCTCTGATTTTGCAGACAAGAAGCTTGGTGTCCTTCAAGACAGCTACTTGGGATGATATGTCAAGTGGATCAATGTCATTGCCGCGTATTGATTCCTCAGTCATCACATCGCGCAGTATGTCCTCTAGGATTCCCGGGATGTTTGCGAACTGGATATCGACAACTTGAATGATCAATCCTCTGTGTGATCGTTGGTCTTCCACAAGTAGGTAGTCGCCCTTGTTCACGTCCTCGTCTGGGTAGCTGATCAGCTGCATTACGTCGCCCTCCTTGCGGTAGATCTTCAATGTTCTATGCAGCCCCCAGAGTTCCGAAGGGACCGAAGAGCGACTTCCTCAAGCTGAATCTTGGAGCGATCCTCAGCCCATGTGTGAAGGCCAAGTAGCGTTGTACGGCAATCACGTCGTTCGCAGTGAATGTAGAGAAGATGTGAGCGAGCCTGAGCGTCTCCGGATAGCCCTGCATTATGACGTCGCTAGCGATGAGTCGATTCATCGCCTCCACGCACTTGTCCTGTGAGACCTCTCTGTCGACGTCCAAGCGGAAGGCGAATCCGTCTTCGACTAGTTTGGCGACGTAGACGTGTCCCGCCAGTTGGACAGGATGAGCTTCGAATTGTTTCGTGACCACTTGGTCAACGTCAAAGATGCATGGAGCTGGCGCTCCGGAGACTAGAGAAGTGATCCTCTTCCCGAATGCGCAGAGTTTTGTGCTCTTCGAGAAGCCTGCTACGACGTTGGCTCGTTCTCTCGCCGATTTCAGGATTCGAGTCAGATGGGCAGTCGGGTTGTCTGGAGTTCCGACCGTAAGTGAACCGTCAAAGAGGATGATAGCGTCTCCGAATGAGACACAGATCTCCCTCTGGATCCAGCGTTCAAGTGTGTTGCGTAAGCGGCTTATCGCGCGTTCAGTGAACATCTGATCTGGTCCGAGGGCGAGTGAGCCAATCGAAGATTCTGTGTGCATTCCGTGCCTGAGGTGGAAGGCCAGGGGGCCGCATCTAACATACTCGTAGCCTTGATCAGATCTCCAAACCACCGCTCCTCTAATCGCAACCAAGACCCCGGTTTCCGTCTCTCCAATCTTGAGACTCGAGACATCCACCGCTACCACGTTGGATGTCGTGGACGGATTCAGAGGAATAGTCCTGAGACTTTCAAGATCATCGGTAACTAGGACTGAGGTTGCGTCTGAGGACTCATCGTCGACGGCCATGTCGAACAACGAGACTTCTCGAGGACTGAATGCCCCGCCGCTTAGTTGCTGCATTGACCTGCTGCTCAGCTCCACGAGAAATGAGGGGAGCAGAGAGCGTTCTCTCTGTTCAAGTCGAAGCGAACTGCTTATCTCGTCTATCGAAGCATGTGTAATTTGGGTGCGGTGGATCACCAAATTCTCACCCCCCTGTTACGGGAGCTGCCAGAAGCTCCCGTTGCCGCCGCACCCGATTCTATTCAAACCTGATGCGGCAGCGACTCTCACACTTTCTGAGAGGTCCCTCCTTCGGAGCCGCTCTGTGAAACCTGGAGCTCCTGTTCCATCTTCATGATGCCTGCTGTCGCGATCCGGTAGGTCCCACGTGCAGCTCGTTCGATGAGGCCTTGTTTCTGAAGTTCGGCGATCGTGTTCCTCACTGTCTTGAGTGCCTTTCCCACGGACCTAGCGATCTCTTCAGCGTACAGTTCATCGCTTGCTCGCTTCTGGAACTTGCTTGAGACATGTGCTCCGAGGAGAACTGCGGTGATCGCCTTCTCTGCTGGCAAGTCTTCTCGCAGGAGAAGAACCTGCCCGTCAGGAGCAATCTTCACGATCCTCGAAAGTGAGTTGATCAACTTTCCATATTCTTGAGTGTATAGAAGTCTTGAGGCAGCATCGTATGCTGGGATGACTCGTGAGACAAACGCCATTACCTCCTGTAATACTTGATCTGGAGTTCCGCTGGCAGAGTGCCTCAGTTCACCGAATTCCGGCTCTACTGTGAGATTCTTCTCTCCACTCATTTCTCATCAACCCTTGAGCTTTGGAAGCACATCTTGTCTGAACCGATGCAGCCCGAAAGTCGTCACGCGATATTCGCCCTTTCCGGTTCTCTCGACAAGCCCTTCGCCGGACAACTCGCTCAACCTGCCGGCCACTGTTCCGGAGCCCTTGCCGGTGAAGGAGATCAGGTCAGATGCGAGAAGCGTCTCCTTTTCTGATCTCCCGGTTTCGAAGCCAACCTTGGCCCGCACAAGGTAGAGCAAGACCAATTCACGATCTGTCAACGCCTCGGGTGGTGTTAGCACCACTACGCCTTCAGGGGTGACTGCGAGGACCCCAGCAGCGTCTTTGAGGAAATCTGCAAAGTTGACTGAGAGCGTGATTCTTGAGACGACATCGAGGGCCGGGATGGCTTCTGACAGAAACTGAAAGACAGCTTTGAAGACTTCGTCTGGACTGCCTTTGATTGTCTTCTCGACGTCGCGGTATCTTATCGTGACTTCGACATGTGTTTGCGTGCTCAATTGCTTGGCCTCTGAGATCTCAACCTGAACTGCAGCAGATCGCTCCAGTAGATTACTTTCACATCTATGATGATCTTGCACTCTAAAAGCTCTTCTGCGATCGCCCCTTCGGGATGAGTAACGCCTTGCATATTGCAGAGCGGGCCGCTCAGCTATGCCCGCAGGCGAAAACGATCCCACATGATTCGATTATTCCGCTAGGTGTTACTCAGCATCAATTCACTTTCACTCAGAAAGAATGGAGAGCATAACTGAGCCTCACACGCAAAGCTCATATTGATGGCGCTTCACTGGGTCTTGTAGGAAGGATCATTGAGGTACAACGAGCTCAAGACCGCAATCCTGCAGGTACTGACTACCGAGGGCTGGTGTGACAGCAACCGGGTCATAGAGCGTGCACGGTCAGAACTGAGGCTTCCTGCCACACCTCGCGCCATCAGGATGGCCCTTCTGCGGTACCACCGATACGGACTTCTGCACAGGGAATGGAGAAGTGGCGAGTACTCCTACAGACTCTCAGATAGAGGAGCACGAAGACTGGTCTGGCTGAGAGGACTTGCGACCAATCAGCCGGCAGACGTTGCTGCTTCGAAGAAGCTCTCAGGCCTGGATCGATCGGGCCCCTCTCAATGAGGAAATAATCTCCGCCCTTACCCACTGTAGTCCGGCGCCGGACAGCGAGTATCGTCCTTTCTCCGTGATGAGTTTCCCTTCTTTCCGCAACTCGCTTGCTCGTGCTCTTATCACGTGAGGTTTCGTGGTCTTCCAGCTTGCATTGAGAAGTTCGCTCAGCTCCTTGTCGCCCAGGGGAGTTGGTTGCGCTTTGAAGAGCACTAGGCATATGGCCTCTTTCGCTGTTAGCGAGTCGAATGGAATTGTGAAGTGTGGCTTTCCGTCAGGTCCTGTCTCGAGGATCCCTTCCAAGTCCTCGCTGGCCGCGGACTCTGCAAACACAGGTGTAGGTCGAGCATCTTCCTGTACCGTGCTGGAGTAGGCTGGCTGTTCGGCCATTAGTTCCTCAAACTTCTCTTTGACGTATTCAGCGTCTCCTTCAAGCTCGACCTCGAAGTTGCCTCGTCTGATTCGGAACCTTAGTCTGTTCTCAGCTGACAAGCAGATCACCAGAGACTAGCACAATGACCTCTTTTTGCTTTTGCCTTGCCTAAGCGAATGCTGACTTATCGCCAGCCTCTCTTCACCAGTTTCTTCAGCTTCGACATCCAAGTTGGGAGGTCGGCCTTGACGAGTACTGAGGCAATCAGTATCGATGCGACTGCGGTGACTATGATGTACTCGTTCGAGGGTAATATCGTTGGAAGACTCAGGGCCGACTGCCGCCCCAAGTACGCTCCGCCCACGGACACCAAGGCCTTTCCCGTCAGATATGCAATGAAGAACTTCACGGGAGAATACCGTGTCATCCCCAGCGGAATCACGATAGGGTCATCAGGGATTGGAGAAGCAGCGGCCACAAAAGCTGCGAGCGCTCCCCATCGCCCGAGGTATCCACCGTAGGCTCGGAGTTTCTCTGCCTTGCTTCCGGTCTTTGAGCCAAGATAGGATACGACATAGTAGTGGGCTGTCTTTGCGATAGAAGCAGCAACAGCTACAGCCAAGCCCACGAAGAGAGGATTCATGACGGGAAAGAGAAAAGCGATAGCGCCTGCAAGGATCATGTTCGACGGCGACGTGAAAGGGAGTAGATTCACAGCCAAGCTGACTACGAAAACGCCCAGATATCCATACGTTGCCAGCACGTCTTCGAACAAGAGTCCACGAACCTACCAGCACGACCAGCGCCAGAACACAACGTCCAATATTTTCATGTTGTGTTCATTCCTTGACAAGGCCTCCCCTCCCCAGTTTGTTTCGCAGACGATTGAGATTGTTAAATACATGTGTGCAGATACGGCTGAAACCGTGTGCGGCCGTAGTCTAGCCTGGTCTAGGACATAGCCTAGCGTCCAATGGCCTTCCACCCGTTCATGGGAAGAAAGCCAACGACCCGGGTCCGAATCCCGGCGGCCGCACCAGATTCACGACATAAGGTTCCTTCCACCGCTGTCAGACCGCGCTGGGGAATCAGCTGAGGAGCCCGAGAACCACGCACGACGACAAGAAGAGAAGAAAAAAGCCCGGATCCTACTACGTCTACTTGCTCCTATGTGATGACGGAAGCTACTACACAGGATACACAAGCAACGTAACTTCCAGGGTCCACCAACACGAGAGAGGACGAGGAGCACGATACACCAAGATGCGTAAGCCGAGGAAAGTCGTTCATGTGGAGAAGTTCAGGAGCCGCCGCACAGCGATGAAAAGGGAACGGCTGATAAAATCGCTAAGTCACGAACAGAAGCAGAACCTCGCGAGAAGATCAGGTGGGATGGGCACGAAGAAAGCTGCGACGAATTACCGGCGCAAGAGGCCTTTTCTCGTGACGTAGATGATTTTTCCTTCTACCCTGATTCTCAGACCGTATTTCGCTTTTTCTGTTCCCTCGACCTTGCAACTCCTTACTCTGAATGCTCGTGCAAGATTCGTGGCTTCTTTGGCTGATTCACAGCGGACTTTGAACCCGTCAATTATGCCTCTGGCAACCAGCATGAGTTTTCGTTGCCGTTGCCCGTATGCGACGTATCTATCGAAGGTACCAGGCTTGTACTCCTTCAATTGCTATTGCCCTTGCTTTCTATTCGACGAGCTCATGGGATAAGCTATCCTAGGTTCGGACGTGAGAGGCTGAGCCACAGGCCGAGAATGGTCACCGTTGTCCCCGGCCTCTGCAAGATGATCAGCACTATTCTACCAATGCAAGACGACCGCAACGACGGCTATGAGATACACGAGCGGGTTGGAAGACATAACAGCTGACATTCAGTACAACTCTGACCCAGAGTGTCCTAACATTGATCCGCGGTAGTCTCTAGACAGACGGTTCATTCCGTGACGGTTATTGCTTGTGTAGGGCACTGAACCTCGCATGCTCGACAGACAATGCATGCATCATTGTTGACGACTACGGACTTCTTGCCCTCGTAACCCTTCACTTCTTGCAGCTCGAATACCGCAACAGGGCACACGTCCACACAAACGGAGTCGCCGTTGCATTTTGCCAGATCAACTGTGACCTTCACCATAGCTCTACACCATTGAAAGTTGATCGCCTACAACACTGCGAGGTAATAAATTCATGGTTCCAACGCAAATCTATGCGGCGGGTCTAGATAGTGGTCTAGAAAGTAAATAACGACACTCATTGCAGACGAAACAGCCAAGTGACGAATCGGAGCCATTCGACTAGGGATTGACGCTGACTGCTATCACTCTCGCCTGATCGCACACGTCCTCGCACCTGTCGGCGATGTTCTCAACTGCGTCCATGAATTCTGCGAGCAGGATGACCTGTCCGACTGTGAACTGATCGCTGGTGAGCTCGCTCAGTTGGCCTCTGGCATTTCGGTAGAGGTCATCTGTCTCTTCTTCAAGTCGTTCCACTTTATCCGCGGCGTCAAGCGCCTCTTCCACTTTCTTGTCGGTGAGCAAATCTATGCATTGCTGAGCGTCCGAAACGCAGTCTTTCACCACTTTGCACATGCCAAGCGCAGTCTTGCGAATTCCTTCTGGCAGCTTGCTCATGGGGGACTGTCTGACCAGCCTGCCAGCTTCCAAGCACCAGTCCGCGACCCAGTCGACCTGTCTTGCGAGTCGCATGAAGCTCCGTCTTTCGTCGATGGGCAGGTTTCCTCGGGCCATCTCGGTGATTATTAGTCTCCGTAGACTGTCCCCTTCTCGTTCGAGTTGATGCAGCCTCGTGAACGCGCTCTCCATCGCGTCCTTGTTTCCAGCAATTGCGGCATTGACACAAGTTATTAGCTCCTCGACGATCGGAACGAGCATTCTCGATGCTTGTCTGACCATATCGACAGCTCGGGCTCTGGTTCTGGCAGCGAACCAGCTCTCGAAAGTGGCTTTCATCCTCATGTACCTCCTGCTGAATCATCGAGCGAAAGTTCTGAATCAAGACCCTGAGCAGGAAACTGATAAGGTATTAGGCCTCCCGCAGCAAAATCGACTTTGACACGCTCTCCAACACCCTTGACGCGGAGAAGCCCCAGATTAGGTATCTCCGATACTAGCTGCGTGTTGTTCTCCATCTCAACCTCGGTCCGTATGCAGTCACCTAGGAGCACCTGCTCTTTCACGACTCCAGCCCATTCCAAACCCTCTTGGCCACGAGCCGATTCTAAGACGACCGACTCTGGCCGAACAGCAAGAACCACATTTCCACCCTTTATGAAGCCTGACCCCTCAAGATCTACTTTCCAACCATTGACTGACACTATAATGCGCCCCGAGGCGCATTCCTCCACACATCCCGGAATGAAGTTGGCCTCGCCCAGGAAGTTGGCAGTGAATAGTCGTTTGGGGCGAAGGTAGAGTTCCAACGGGGTTCCAACCTCAACTATTCTGCCTGCCTTCATGATAACAATGCGATCCGAGATCGACATGGCCTCTTCCTGATCATGTGTGACGTGGATCGCGGTGAGGCCGAGCTCAGTCACGAGCCTTCTCAATTCGTATCTGAGCACCGCTCGAACATGAGCATCAAGTGCACCCAGAGGCTCATCTAGCAACATGAGCTGGGGTTCCGCTGCGATCGCTCTGGCGAGCGCAGTCTTCTGTCTGGCGCCTCCGCTCAACTCGTCAGGATATGTATGGGGGCCAATCTTCAGCCGGGCCATTTCCATTATCTGGCCGACGAACTCACGTGTGACGTCCTGTTTCTTTCCTCGAACTCGCGGCCCGTATCCGACATTCTCCCAAGAGGACATGTGTGGAAAGAGCGCTATCTCTTGTAGCATGTATCCAAGCTGCCTCTCCTCGGGAGGCAAAGCGGTCACTTCTCTGTCGCCGATGAATATCTGTCCCGAATCCTGCTTGATGATCCCGGCTATGCATTTGAGCAGAGTTGATTTGCCGCATCCACTCGGCCCTATGATTGAAACATATTCCCGGTCCTTGATCTCAAGCGAGACGTTGTCCAGCGCGACAACGTCTCCGAATCCTTTGCAGGCTTGAACCGCTCTTACGTCAGGCAACTAGAAGGCCTCCAACTCCACCGCCAACGCCCTTCCGGGCCTGTTGAACAACATCATCGCCTCACGACTCGCTCTCGCGTAGACGATGCCCCCTACTCGATCCGCGAGGTTCTGCTCCAACGCTTCACGTAGAGGGACCTTCGCCACTATCTCACCTGCTCTTCCAGTGTCTATCAGACACCTCATGAAAACACCGAGAATACTCGTGGAGACGAGTCTTCCTGGAATCACATTCTCCTCAAGGTTCGCACTGGTCAGAATAGAGGTCCTCTCTTGTCGGAAGGAAGCCACGATGGCGTCACCTGGTGAGTGGGCATTCTGTGAAGACGTAATTGAGAATCCTTCAGCCATCTCGATCAAGGATGCGCCGGATTCCTTTCGAACTATGGTTCCTTCAAGGAAGTTTGCTCCACCTACGAAGTTTGCCAGGAATGGGGAGTTTGGTGCAGAGTAGATTTCTGAAGGACGACCAAACTGCCCTACCGAACCGTCCCTCAATACGGCTATGCGATCCCCGATTGACATCGCTTCCTGTTGATCATGAGTAACATGGACTACCGTTACACCAAGTTCCTTCGCTAGTCGCCTAAGCTCGAATCGAAGCAGTACTCTGAGTCGAGCGTCGATAGCGCCTAGAGGCTCGTCCAGTAGGAGCAGAGGAGATCGGCCAGCGAGTCCGCGAGCCAACGCAACTCTCTGCTGCATTCCTCCGCTTAGCTCGTGCGGAAAAGCAGTTGCCCTGTGGGCGAGCCTCACGAGTCTCAGCATCTCATCAGCCGTACTGTAGGATTCGTCAGGAGTGAACCCTCGAGCCAGAGGCCCGAAGGCAACATTGTCTCTGACGGTCATGTGAGGAAAGAGCGCATATTGCTGAGGTACATAGGCGGCATTTCTATCCTCCGGGCGGGTGCTTGTGACCTTCTTGCCATCGAGCTCTATGATTCCGGAGGACGGATAGGTCAGCCCTGCGATGAGACGAAGAAGTGTTGTCTTGCCACTGCCCGTCGGCCCCAACACACAGACATACTCGCCATTACTGATCTCCAGATCAACATGATCTATCGCTGTTACTCTTGCGAAAGTCTTTGACACATCCACGAGTCTTATTGAAGGCATGGTCATCACATTCTTCGAGCGGCAAGCGTCAGGACCAGAAGCGATGCAAAAGAAGTCAAAACCAAAATGCCCAACCCGAGTCCGATGGCGCTGGGCGTGACTTGAACTATGCCTCGAACCCACTCTACCATAAGAACCGGTGCTGTTGTGAGTCCCTTCGCGACCGCCAGCGTGGCACCTGTCTCATTCACACTTATCGAGAAACCCATTACTGCCCCTGCAAGGAGAGCGTACTTCGACAAGGGAACCGTGAGTCTCCGGAATACGGTAAGAGGTTTGGCACCTAAGGTGCGTGCAACATCCTCAACCTCAACCGGGATGCTTTCGATAGCTGCAACCATTGACCTGACAAAATATGCATAAGTGATGCTTGAATGTACGAAGACCAGCAACAAGAACTCTGGTATGTATGTGACTCCGCCCCAGAAAATGCTAATCGAGACGCCGAGGGCTATTGATGGAACCACGATCGGGATATTGACCAGAGTGTCTAGGATGCGTGAGACTGCCTCACCACCTCGCCGTCTGGCGATTAAGATCGAAACAGGCAAACCTGTTGCAACGTTCAGTCCTGTCGCAACCACGGCAATCAGATATGACAGACCAAAGGCGCGCCAATAGATCGACCATACACCTTCTCCGGAAAACGCCATCCCCACAGTCCCGTCTGCTAGAGCGGCAGCGGCGGGTAGCACAACAAAGAGTGAGGGAGTTATCACGAACACAACGAAGACAAGGAACATCAACATGTTCCTGAACATCACGGCATGTCCCGAGCTCAACCGCCTCTCAAGTTGAGGATGGACAGCGGAGATCGGAAGACGCATCTTCGGGACAAAGCTCCGGATTCCAATGAAGAAGAGACTGGATGCCACTATGAGAACGAAGCTAACGAAAAGTAGAGGGCTCTGCTGACCCGCAAGTCGAGCGTTTCTTATGAACACAGATCCATTTTCAAATGTGCCGGCGACCATGACTGTTGCTCCTGTCTCGGACAGAGACCGAGCAAACGCCAGGAGAAACGCGGCAACCAGAGACGGTTTCAACAGAGGCAGGGAGATTGTTCTGACAGCTGTGAAGGTCGGAGCGCCCAGGGTACGCGCAGCAGTCTCGTAGACCTCCTTGTATCCTTGGAGCGCTCCAACCATTACTCGGACTATGATTGGGTATGAGAAGGCGAAATGCAGCAGAACGATCATTTGCCATCCAGGAGAGAAAACAAACTGAGGGCCCAGCAGGCTGCCGATTCCTTGACTCCCGCTCCAGAACGTGAGAACAGAGTAGCCGAGCGCCACGGTTGGTATGATGAAGGGGATGTTTGCGAGCGTATCGATCGTGCCCGCCCAAGCGGATCGGCTTCTCACGATGAACCATGCCATGGGCAGGCCTGCAGCCAAGTCCATGAGGGCAACAGTCGTGGCGATTGTGAAAGAAGCGATAATCGCTGAGATGCCTCTGCTGAGGAGGTCTGGGTAGGATAGTATCTCGAAGATCTTGGACCATCCGAGAAGGATTCCGAAGACGGGAGGGACAAACACGATAGTTAGGAAGAACATAATGCCAAGCGCGTACGCCATGATTCCTGCAAGGCGCGAACCTGAAATTGAGTCAAGAGAGAGCAGAAGCCGCCTCATGAGGCCGGTGCCTGTGGCCTGGTCTCGAGGTGGCGGGTCCTTGGGTGACCATTCACGCACTTTCCTGCCCCCTCATCCTTCGTGCATTCGATCAACCCTAAACGACAGGGATGAAAGGCTTATGCCCGTTCTGAATATGCTGGAGTGCCATGCAGGGTGCAATGCATCTCATTCTCTCAGAAGGGCCCTGACCGCGGGATTGTGGCAACAAAGGGCACCGTCGGTATGGACGAACCCTGGTGCGACACGTCCAAACAGCACCATCTAGGCCTCCAAGACGGCTGCCGAGCGACGTTTTGACGCAACCCTGCTAGAGCAGAACATCCGAGCAGGGCCTTATTGGTTGGTCGGTGTGTAGAACCCATAAGGTATCTGTTCCCCTCTTCCGTAGCTGGATAAGTGGAGCGAATGACGACAACCTTGGCTGAACCCGAATTGAAGCAAAAACGATTCTTCTGCGAGAACTGCGAGCGCGAGCTTTTTCTCAACGCCGTGTACTGCGACCACTGTGGCGGGAAGGTTGAGTGGCCGGAGAAATACGTCTCGATCTTCAAGGAGAAGAAGCACGGCAAGCAAAGCGGCAAAGCAAAAGCATAGTAAGAGAGCGGCCGAACACGCGGACGCCGCATTTCTGAACGCTCGAATTGTGACACTGAACAGTCGTGACTCTAGAGCGCAAGCTCTAACAATCAGGGATGGGCGCATCGGAGCAATTGGTACGAACCGAGAGATTCTCTCCGCCCTCAAGGATGACATGCCCACCTGGAACCTCCGCGGAGCCATAGTCCTCCCGGGGTTTACTGACTGCCATACTCATCTGGTCGAGTATGGCCTCCAGTTGTCCGGCGCAAACCTCCGAACATTCTACTCCATCGCCGAAATTCAGAGTGCTCTCAGAAAGCAGGCAGGAAGGACAGGCCCCGGAAGGTGGGTGCTCGGATACGGATGGGACCAAGAGAAACTGAGAGAACGAAGATTTCCGAGCCGACATGACCTAGATGAGGCGGTCGCCGACAAACCGGTTTGCATTTTCCGGGTCTGCGAACACGTCTGCGTAGTGAATAGTGCAGCAATGCGACTCGCGAACATCACGGCAACGACCACCCCCCCAATAGGGGGGGTCATAGACCTTGACGGAAAGACGGGAGAGCCCACCGGCGTCCTCAGAGAGAACGCCATGAACCTTGCACTCTCTTCAATCCCGCCGCGAGAGGACCGCGGAGTAAGGAACGCAGTCTCGTTGGCGATGAACAAGGCTCTCGCCGCAGGCTTGACGTCGGTACACTGCGTCGTTGACAATCCTCAGCACATCCAAGTCTTGCAGGCAATGAACCGCCAAGGTCAGCTCAAGCTCCGTATCTACTTGTTGATCACGGATGAATGGCTCAATCCGGCCACAGGAATGGGCATCTCGACAGGATTCGGAGACGAGATGCTCAGAATACAGGCCATCAAGATCTTCACTGATGGCTCATTGGGGGCACACACCGCCGCACTTGAGCAACCATATTCTGACGAACCAAATTCGACCGGAGTCCTGATTCACTCACAAGATGAATTGAACACGACCGTACAGACATCAGCGCGTAACGGATTGCAGGTTGCGATCCACGCGATCGGAGACCGAGCGATCGCGATGGCATTGACAGCCATCGAGAACGCGAATCTCACTATTCCGCGATCCAAAGAATTGCGCCATAGGATAGAACATGCATCAGTCCTCAATCGAAGTCTAATCGAAAGAATCAGGCAATCGAAAGTCATTGCCTCTGTTCAGCCCCATTTCATAGCCTCTGATGTCTGGGTTCCCGAAAGAGTCGGACGCGAGCGTGCCAAGCTTGTGTATCCACTGAAGTCGCTCACGAGGGTAGGAGCAAGAGTGGTGGCGGGGTCCGATTGTCCAATTGAACCGATCGATCCGCTAGAAGGAATCTGTGCAGCGGTCTCCTCCGCCCCTGAGGCTTATGGAGAACGCGTCGACGCTAAGACCGCCGTTGAGATGTTCACCAAGAGCGCAGCCTACGCGACTCATGAGGAGAAGCTGAAAGGAACGATTGAAGAGGGAAAACTCGCCGACCTGGTCGTACTGGATCGTGATCCAGTCAAGGTTGCGCCGGAAGAAATCCCGAGGATCAAAGTGTTGGCGACATTCGTCGGAGGCAGGCTCGTCTTCGCGTCAAAGAGATTTCGCGCTATGCAGGTTTCGAATGTGCGAGGCCTACTATCTCGGAGATGTTCTTGAAACCGTTCTCGTCTAAGTACTTCGAAAGGCCATCAGTAACCTCGCAGAAGACTCTCAGGTCTCTTTGCAGGATTGCAGTCCCTATCTGAACCGAACTTGCCCCTGCCAGAATGAACTCTACTGCGTCCTCCCAGCCGACTATTCCTCCGACGCCGATTACGGGAACCTTGAGCTTCTCACTGAGTTCGTAGACGCATCGAACTGCCACCGGCTTGACTGCTGGACCAGACAAGCCGCCAATCTTGGCTGAGAGTATTGGCAATCGAGTCTGTATGTCGATGACCATCGCCCTCAGTGTGTTGATGGCAGTGATTGCGTCGGCTCCGGCTCTTTCTGCAGAACGACCTATCTCTACTATGTTTGCTACATTTGGAGAAAGCTTCACGAAGACAGGAATATCGACGGCTCTCTTGACGCTGCGTGTAACCTTCCCTACAACTGAGGAATCCTGACCAATCTCACCGACTCCGGATACGTGCGGACATGAAACGTTCAACTCTACGGCGTCGGCGCCCAGATTCTCAGCTATTCTTGCTGACTTTGAATAGTCGGAGACTGAGAATCCGAAGACGCTTGCTATGACAGGTACGCCTGACCTCTTCGTTTCGCCGACCTCGTCCTTCATCATTGAGATTCCGGGACTAGCCAGACCGATGGCGTTCAATAGTCCACAAGGAACTTCAACAATCGTCGGCCCAGGATTTCCATTACGTGGTTTCAGGCTTGAGGATTTCGTGACTACAGCGCCGGCGCCTGCTTCGACCACTCGCTTCAATGTCCCACCTGACACCCCTAGAAAACCGGATGCTAGCATTGTGGGGTTGCGCAGCTTAAGTCCGGCAATCTCTGTTGAGAGCTTAGACAATGATTCACACCAAGAGCCAATCTCTGCACATGAAATGAGGAGCATTGACTATTAACGCTCTGGCAGGGCGGGTTCAGTAAGGCTTTATCTCGACGCCGCCTAGGTGCTATGGCGACTGCTCGTCGAAAGCATCAATGATTGGAAGTGAGTGAGGATTGGTGGAGATCTACATTATCGAGACACCCTCCGGGATCTTCGCGATAGACAAGGACGGGACGATGGCTGAGAAAGTCTTCTTCGGCAAGAAAGTGAGCGAAGCCGCGGAGAAGTTGAGGCAGCTCCAGTCTGGGAACGCGACGCCAGAGCTGAAGCAACTTGTCTCGTCAGTACAGAAGACCGGCTTCGATACTCTGGTTGTGGAGACAGACGCGTTAGCCAAGGCACTGAAGTCGATTGATGGAATACCCGCCAGAGCAGAGGCAGGAGCAGACGTTGTTACACAGTTCCGCGAGAAGCTTGCGACAGACTGGAAGGGAAGATCGAAGTGGCTGAAACAGCTGGGATTGGACGTGAAGCCACTCCTGGATTTCGAGGAATACCAGAAGTTCATTCGCCAAGTCACGACGGAGCTTGCGCGAGCCGCGGTGACCGTAGCGACCGCGAAACGCGACCTCTATGCGGTTCAGGCGGTCCGTGCGATCGATGACATCGACAAGACGAGCAACCTATTCGCGGGACGGATACGAGAATGGTACGGCTTACACTTCCCCGAACTCGACCGCATCGTCGACAAACACGATACCTATGCTCGGCTTGTCGCAGATCTAGGAGTCCGATCTAGCTTCACCGAAGAGAACCTCAAGAAGGAAGGCATCCCAGAGGACAAGATCCAGCAGATCGCCGCATCGGCGCGTAAATCCATGGGCGCCAGCTTCCCAGAGGAAGATCTAGAGTGGCTACGATCATTCTGCAGAGACACCTTGGAACTCGTCAAGTTCCGAGAGAAAGCCGAGACCTACGTTGATACCGTGATGAAGGAGACGGCCCCGAACACAACGGCATTGCTGGGACCGCTGTTGACGGCTAGGTTGATGTCGATTGCGGGAGGCCTCATGAATCTGGCCAAGATGCCTTCGAGCACAATGCAGGTGCTCGGAGCAGAGAAAGCGCTCTTCCGATCCTTGAAGACGGGAGCTAGACCGCCGAAGCATGGAGTGATCTTCCAATACGCATCAATACACATGTCTCCCCGTTGGCAGAGAGGCAAGATCGCCCGAGCACTTTCGGGCAAGCTCGCGATAGCGGCAAGGGTTGACGCGTTCGGCGGGGACTACATGGGAGACAAGCTGGCGAAAGATTTGGAGAAGAAGGTCTCTGAGATTCAAGAGAAGTACAAGGAACCGCCCGTCAGACCACCCGAGAGACCGCGTTATGAGGGCCGCAGACGTGATAAACGTCGAAGACGTTAGCCCTGACGAACGATTCGAAGGAGTCTACTGGGTCAAGTTTCAAGACAATTCGCGTCGACTCGCCACACTGAACCTCAGCCCCAGCCACTCAGTTTACGGCGAGGATCTGGTGAAACTTCACCGAAAAGAGTACAGGCTTTGGGACGCCTACAGAAGCAAGCTTGCAGCCGCGATACTCAAAGGAATAAAGGAGATTCCGATCGCTCCCGGGAAAAGCGTACTCTACCTAGGTGCCGCCAGTGGAACCACTGCAAGCCACGTAAGCGACATCTTGGGAGAAGACGGCACAGTCTTCTGCGTCGAATTCGCACAACGCACAATGCGCGAACTCATCGAGAACGTCTGCTCCAATAGAGCAAACATGTCTCCGATACTAGCAGACGCGAGACACCCAAGCGCATACCGCTCTCTTGTGTCGCCTGTGGACACGGTCTACTGCGATGTCGCACAACCTGAACAAGCGAGACTTCTCGCAGACAACGCCGACTTGTTTCTGAAAGGGTCGGGAAGTGTTATGATCGCTGTGAAGTCAAGAAGTGTGGATGTGACGATGAGCCCATCCTCGGTCTTCTCGCAAGAGAAAGGAACGCTCATAGAAAGAGGATTCAAGATCATCGAGATGGTCCGATTGGAGCCGTATGAGAAAGATCACGCCATGTTCGTTGCGACCAGAGAATCCTAACAGTGCCTTTCGAGGTACAATATTCGATTCTGCGTGTCTGGTGTAGGCATCCTGCTTGGCTCGTCTCAGTCTCCCGTACTCAACCTTGTCTGGCGCATGCCCGATTCTATTTCTCTGAGCGTCTTCCACGATCTCCTTACTATCGGCGGGTAATCGTTATGCGTTCGTCGCCATTCCTTCAGGAATTCCATCGTGACAGGATCTGTTACGTACCCTGATCCGAAGTTGCCGTACTCCCCCCAGAGCGCCGAAATCGCTGCGTCACGCCTAACCTTTGCCATTATGCTTGCCGCAGAGACTATGGGGTATCTCCTGTCCGCCTTGTGCTCAGAGACCAAGACTGTTCTCTTCATACTCGCAGGCAGCTCATCTAGGATCTGCCTGGCATAGCGTTCCGGCTTGACGTCTGAAGCATCAACCCAGACCGCTTCTGGCTTGAGGTCTGCAATCACTTTTGCCATGGACTTGGCTTCAAGGAAGTTCAGTTTCTGGAGTTTCCTCGCCTTCAAGACAACCTCGTCAATCTGTGAAGGCGAGAGTTCGTCGTAAGAGATCTTCAGTGCGATGTCTCGGATCTTCCCAGCCAGATAAGATCGCGATTCGGGCCTCAGAAGCTTAGAGTCTTTGACCCCCATCGGGGCCAGTTCTGGAACTTTCTCCTCATCCATCAACACTCCGGCGATCACAAGGGGGCCAATTATGGGTCCTCGCCCCGCGTCATCAACTCCGGCTACGCTTCTGCCCATACTGCTCACAGCGCAACGAATGACTTGGCTTGACTCCTCAAACCAGTTATAGCTTCCCGATGAAACTGAGAGCCACCATGGATTGAAAGGCTTTGGCTCTCGTCGTATTTCTCACAGGAGTTCCCGGAGTGGGCAAGAGCACCGTAGTTGGGCTCGTCGCGGAGAAAATGAAGCTGGACAGCCTCACGGTTGGTGGAATGACTTCTGGTGATCTCAGATCCGGATCGGCTCGAGTGGGCTTCGAGATACGCAACCTCATGACCAATGAGGTTGGAGTACTTGCTCATGTGAATCAGGCTACTGGTCCAAAGATCGGCAAGTACCGAGTCAACGGTGAGGATTTGGACAAGGTAGGAGCAGAGGCGATTTCCTCCGCGGTCAAAGACGCAGATCTCATAGTGATAGATGAGGTTGGGCCTATGGAGCTGACTTCGGCACGGTTCAAGGATGCTGTACAAGCTGCTCTGGGCTGTGGAAAGCCCGTCTTGGGAACCGTGCATCGAAACGCGCAGGATCCTCTTGTCAGGGAGATTAGATCGGGACAAAGGATCGAGGTGATCGAGGTCACCCGCGAAAACCGAGACACGTTGGTGGATATTCTGGCCCAACATTTCAAGACAACATAGCAGCATTCTCGGAGACAGATCCTCCATACTCTTCTTCTGAAGCAATCTCTGTTTGTTTCCGACCAAAGTAGTTGAGTCCCAAGAAGTATACCTCAGAACTGTCGCTTCTGCTTGCCGGTGGTTTGACGATTCTGACAGTTTGAAAATGCCGCCTCAGTTCGGATCTAAACTCTGGAAGGTCCGCGCCTTGGAACGCCTTAACGAAGAAGCTGCCTCCTTTACGCAATACGCGTTTTGCGACCTCCAGTGATCGGTTTGCCAGATACACCTGCCGGGCCTGGTCCAGATCCCAATTGCCTGTGAGATCAGGCGAGGCGTCAGAAAGCACAGCGTCTATTGGCCCGGCTACCTCTTGTCTTATCCGATCAGGCAGAGATGGATCCTCAATGTCTGCTACGATTGTGACGACGTTTCTCCAGGCCAACGGTTTGATCTCTTGCTTGTCAACTCCAAGAATGAATCCTGATGTGCCAACTGCCTCTCGTGCGATCTGAAGCCATCCGCCTGGAGCGGCTCCAAGGTCTATAACATTCCAGCCATGTTTGATGAATCTGTAGCTCCTGTTCACTTGAAGAAGCTTGAAGCTCGCTCGACTTCTGTAGCCTTTCGCCTTTGCGAGCTTGTAGAACTGATCTCTACGGTGTTTCTGGATCCATCGATTTGACAAGACTATCTTCCAGTAGTCGACCCACTAACAGAGGCGATTATCCATTGGTTGATCTTCTCACATCTTGCAGGGTTTGCCGCGCCCTCTTGCGCACACCTGGCCTCGATATCACAGAACGAGCAAGGCACGTCGACAATCGAATCTATGCTTGAGTACTTACGTTTGGCAAACACGCGGTATGTCCATCGGCCGGAATTCAGTTCCCGCTTTCTCTCAATGAGCCCCTTGCGTTCCAGTCGCAGTATTGCTCTTGACCCTTCTCTGCTATCGGCTTTCATCTCTCTCCAAAGTGCGGATTGCAGAATACCTTCGTTTCCTCTATCCATGACGATACGGAGCACGTCTTGTTCTGTGGGACCCTTCCTTGACATGGAATAACCTTCTTTAGCTCGTCGTCAGAGAGCCCACTAGAACGTCTGAGTGTGGTAATTAAAACGTTTGAAATGGCTCGCTGAGCCTCAGGAATGAGTGTCAGGTGATCCGGGCGCCCGATTGAATCTCACGATCCGTAGTCAGGAGCGCTAGCTTTCCATCTGTCTCCGCTGCCAAGAGCATACCTTGTGAGACCTCACCAGCAAACTTCGCCTGTTCGAGGTTCGTCAGGAAGACCACCCTCTTCCCGACCAGCTCATTGGGCTCATAGTAGCCCACAAGGCTTGAGACTGTCTGGCGGGTTCCAGAGGGTCCTAGATCCACAAGGATCTTGTACAGCTTCTCTGTCCTTCTGACCCGTTCGACACTCGTAACGATCCCTACTCGGATGTCCAGTCGTTTGAAGTCCTCGAAAGAGACCTCCTCTGCCAATCCTGCGCACCTTGCATAGCAGAGAAACCTCTCCTATCTTATGAGATTCATCAAATGGCGGGGATTTCCCCCAAGGCTGCCCTCCCAGGCTTGTTTGGGAGGCTCACCAGATCCCCTTCCCGAACCCCCTGAGCGCATGGGTATCATACGGAGAATTAGGACAGGAACACGATGTCTTCCAAGACCAAGCGGACCAATACGAGGTTCTGTCTACTGGCTGAGCGCCAGAGAACAGAATACGACAAAATGATCGACAGAATCAGCTCTCACCTAGGCAAGCCTTATTAGGTTTCCAGAGTTGCAACATTACCTCGGTGAATTTCGTCTTGGCAAAGAAGAGAAAGAAAGCTAAGAAGGCGATGAAGAAGAAAGCCAAAAAAGTAGCTAAGAAGCGAGTTGTCAAGCGTAAACCCGCTCCAGCACCAGCACCGGCGTCTGAACCTGCCCCTGCTCCTTCCCCTGACACGACAGCTCCTGCTCCATCCGAAGGGACTTCGACTCCATCGACAACTTGGTAATCGAGCAGAACCTCCGTTCTCCAGTTTTCTTGGAGCCTGCTCAGCTAGCGAAGCCGCCCCATTTTCTATCCATTTAGTGCTTTCCTGCAGGTCTTTTCTAGCCCAGTCGACCGCCAACAGTCATAAGGACCCGCCGGACCTTCTCGCTATGAAGTGAACTTGATCCTGAACAGGCGCGAACTCATCGAAAATGGCTCAGACCGCCCAACACGACGCGCTAGACGGCTTCTTGTCGAGACCCTAGAATTCGTGCTGACCTCAGTCGATCCGCACAGGCTCGTCTCGCAAGGCGTCAGGAGAAGAGGAGAGAAGCTCCTCGTCGACAGAGAGATCATCAGACTTGACCATTACGACTCTATCTTTGTTGCAGGCGCCGGAAAGGCGTCAGGAGCGATGGCCGAAGCACTTGAGGACATCCTGGGAGACCGACTCGAAGGCGGACTCGTCGTCATTCCAAGCGGACAGAAACCGCCGAGACTAAGCCGAGTAAGACCCGCTGTCGCTCCACATCCGATTCCTGACGAGAGCAGTGTCAGAGCCGCGAAAGAACTCGTCAACCTAGTACAAGAGCTTGGAGAACGGGACCTTCTCATCTGCACAATATCGGGAGGCGGATCCGCATTGTTGTCTCTCCCGGCCGGACCCCTGACGATTGAGAATAAGGGAAGAGTCGCACAATTACTGATGAATGCCGGTGCCACGATAGTAGAGCTGAACAGTGTCAGAAAGCACCTGTCTGCGATAAAGGGAGGATGGCTTGCGAAACATTCTTCGGCGGGCAGGATACTCGGACTGCTCATTTCAGACGTCGTCGAAGACAGGCTTGATACAATAGCATCAGGTCCAATCTCGCCTGATTCAACAACTTTCTCAGACGCAATCGGAATACTGAAGAAATACAATGTCTGGGATTCGATTCCCAGTACAGCTGTGGATATTCTGTGCAATGGAGCCCAGGGAGCTATCCCTGAAACCCCGAAAGCTGGCGACCCTTGTTTCCGGAAAGTCAGCCATCACATCCTAGGGAACAATAGAACTGCATGCACCTCTGCTCAAAGATACCTGCGGTCCAAGGGAATCAACACAAAGATACTGAGTTCATCAGTTACCGGGGAAGCCAGATATCTGGGGTCGTTTGTTGGCTCCCTTGCTAGGGAGATCGTCACACTCGATGAGCCATTCAGAAAGCCGTGTGCATTCGTGCTAGGAGGAGAAACGACAGTCACGGTCACAGGTTCAGGTCGCGGAGGACGAAACCAAGAATGCATGATGACATGTGCAAGAGAGATACGGAACCTCAGAAGTGTGGCTGTAGCATCGATTGGAACCGACGGAATCGATGGGACGACAGACGCAGCTGGCGCTGTTGTAGACGGCATGACGCTTTCTAGATCTGAATCGCTTAATCTGGAACTCGACGAGTTGTTGGTCCAGAACGATTCCTACAGATTCTTCCAACCGCTAAAGGATCTCGTGATGACTGGAAGAACCAACACAAATGTCAACGACGTAGCCGTGGCAGTGCTACTATAGGCCTCAGCCTCGCCAGTAGCACGCCCGAACGTGGCGTGGACGTGTGATTTGACAAGCATCGTCCCAACGAGTGCGGCCGTAACCGAGGCCCTTTCCATCATTGGTAAAGCCGCGGAACAGACAAATATGACCGGCAAGTCACCTTTGTGACACCCAAAAGGGAATGGAGGAACGTGGTTGGATTTCCGACTAACACCTCAGCAGGAGTTGTTCAAGAAGACCGTCCGCAGCTTCTGTGAGGAGAAACTGTTTCCGAGAACGCGTGAGATTGACGAGAAAGAAGCCGGCATCCCAGAGGAGATCATCAAGGAGATGGTAGAACTCGGGATCTTCGGCGTGACAACCCCTGAGGAATACGGAGGCTCAGCCAGCTCAGGCGAAGAGATGGTCTATGCCACGATTGCTGTCCACGAGATAGCTCGCGCCGAACTGTCCATGTCGCTTCCAGTCTATACACTGCTGAATCTCGGCTGGAACTACTTGGTCGTCAGACATGGCACTGAAGAACTCAAGAGAGAGGTTCTTCCAAACGTCGCTTCCGGCAAGTGGTTCCTCGGAATCTGCACAACAGAAGCAGGCGGTGGATCCGACCTAGCCAATATCAAAACTGTCGCAAAGAAAGTGGGCAACGAATACGTGATCAATGGAGAGAAGACGTACATCAGCGGGGTCATCGAGGCGACCAAGAGAGGCGGCGGGCATCTTACACTGTTTCGAACGGCCCCGGAACTTGGCAACAAAGGCATGACATTCGCATACATCCCAGCGAAATCCCCGGGTGTCACCTACACAACCTTCCGTGACATGGGACGCATGGGACTCTCCACTGGCGGATTCTCATACAAAGACGTCAAGATACCAGCGAAGTATGTGCTTGGCCAAGAGAACAGGGGATTCTACGTCAACATGGAAGGCTTCAATGTGGCCCGGACACTCGTCGCAAGCGCCTGCCTAGGAGGAGCTGAGAAGTGCCTTGAACTTGGTGCCGATTACGTGAAACGCCGTGTCCTCTTCGGCAGACCGCTCGCGAACTTTGAAGGAATCTCATTCGAGATCGCCGAAGACCTTGCTGAGCTAGAGATGACCAAGAATCTACTACTCAAAGGAGCTTGGATGATCGACCAACACTACAAGGATGGAAGCTTCAGCAACAAGGAGATCAACCAGACAATCGCGATCTGCAAACTGAAAGCACCCCTACTTGGCGTCGAGATAGTGAAGCATTCAATGATGTATCACGGCGCACTGGGATACAGTAAGGAAAGTCCGCTCGAGATGTGCATGAGAGGACTCATGTCCTATGTGGTCGGCGCCGAAGGCGGAGCCAACATAATGAAGATCATCATTGCGCGGGAGTTCATGGGAGACATCGCAGTGCCTTACCGCGGGTAGGACTTCGAAACGGCTCAAGTCATCTTCATCTTTGACGACGTAGCATAGCCGAGAGGGTGGAGTCCAGTCCGGAGATCAGACGTGGAACGAGTAGACGCTGCCATCGTAGGCGCAGGCCTCGCAGGCCTGTCCTGTGCGTACGCGCTCGCAAAAGCGGGCTTGGATGTGCTTGTCGTCGAGCGAGGCGACTATCCCGGAAGCAAGAATGTCACAGGAGGCAGACTCTACATGAACGCGGTCAGGCAGTATCTGCCGGAGATCTGGGATGAGGCCCCATTCGAACGACACGTCACAAAAGAACGCTTGACCATGTTGTCAGATGATGCGTCGCTGACTCTGGAACTACGTTCAGACGCTTATGATAAGCAGCCATATCACAGCTACACGCTCGTTCGCCCCACCTTCGATAGATGGCTCGCAGAGAAGGCCTCAGCAGAAGGCGCAGCAATAGTATCGAAATACAAAGTTGAGGAACTGCTGAGCGAGAACGGCAAGGTCGCAGGAATACGGGCCGAAGGCGAAGACATCGGAGCAAATGTGGTAGTCGCTGCTGACGGCGCCATGTCATTCATAGCAGAACAGGCCGGCCTACGCTCCAAGCATGAACCAGATCATTTTGCAGTTGGAGTGAAGGAGACGATTGAGCTACCGAGGAAGACGATTGAAGACAGGTTCAATCTCCACGGCGACGAAGGGGCCGCACAACTCTACTTCGGGAACGTCACCAAAGGCCTGACTGGGGGAGGATTCCTCTACACAAACCGCGGAAGCCTCTCGCTCGGAATCGTGGTCGGAATAGGCCCGCTGATGGAGAACGCACAACACCTTGAGACTTTCCAGCTCATGGAAGAATTCAAACAGCGTCCAGAAGTCTCTACCCTCATCGAGGGCGGTGAGACCGTAGAGTACTCCGCTCACACAATTCCCGAGGGAGGAATCAAATCCATCCCGACTCTGTGCGGAGACGGAATCCTAGTGGCCGGTGACGCAGCAGGATTCGCACTCAACATGGGAATCATCGTAAGAGGAATGGATCTAGCCATCGCATCTGGCGTAATGGCAGCTGAAGCTATCAAAGCCGCGAAGAAACAGGGTGACTACTCAACCCAATCGCTAGCCGCCTACCAGACCATGCTGAATGACTCCTTCGTGATGAAAGACCTCCAAACGTTCAGGCATGTATGGAAAGTGCTCAGCAATCCGCGATTGTTCGAGAAGTATCCTCAAGCGATCAGCACACTCCTGACAGAGCTTATGTTCATTGGAACCGATCCAAAACCAAAGCTTTCTTCAACAGTCCTGAAGCAAATCAGAAAGAGCTTCCTCAACCTGTCAACCATGAAAGACGCCCTCGACCTACTCAAAATCTAGAAGGGCAAAGCCATGAAAGTGGAAGAAAAACTCGGACGCAACGTGTTCAAGGTCGACAAGGAAGGGCACATCAAGATCAACCATGAGATCTGCCGCGTCAAGTGCAAGACTAAGTACTGCATTTTCGTCTGCCCGGCAAAGGTGTACTCGCTTGGCCCAGAAGGGGACGTGCATCCGTCACCTGACGGTTGCTTAGAATGCGGAGCATGTGTGATCGCATGCCTGGAAGAGGCACTTAGCTGGCACTACCCAAAGGCCGGGTTCGGGGTTCAATACCGATTCAGCTGAAACGGAAAGAGCCATCCAATTCAAATCCTCGAGCATGAGGGCAAACCGATCACGGTCGCGATACTTGCCCGTGGACTGTCGAATGTGGCTTACAGCCTCAAACGTGCCCTCAGCTTTCGGATTCACAGGTTCAGCCTCCTGACTCAGCCTTCTAGGATGCTGGAGATCAGTTCTTCCGGCTCAAGAGGCCTCTGAATCGCCGCCAAATATGCGAGGATCCTCCGATAAGTCGGATACGGAATCATCACACTGATGTGACCGGTAACTTCAGGATCCTCGCTCACGGGTGACGCGGACATGGAGTCCCAAGGGGATCGACGCCATTCATATCTGCTAGGGGAATCAACACTGAGGAGAGTTGACCGTGACTACCGTCAGCACATCTTATAGCGCCCACAATCCATGTGCATCGACGAAGCAAGTTGCACGTCATAGCATGCATGAAACAGGTTGTTGATCTCCAGCAGATTAGAATCAAGCGCGACACGCGTGAGCCCGTCCTCGAAGGCTTGCCTGTGCTCTTCGGCGACATGGACAAGAACGCACTCGAAGAGGCCGTGAGGATCAAGGAGAAGCACGGCGCGAAAGTAACCGTTCTGTCAGTAGGCTCTTCGAAACTCAAGGACACGATCCTCGAAGCGCTCGCAATGGGCGCCGACGAGGCTTGCATGGTGATCGACCCAGCGTGTGAGGGTTCAGATACAGCCGGTTCAGCAACCACTCTAGCAAAGGCGATCGAGAAGATCGGTCAGCATGATCTCATATTGGTGGGAGAGGGATCCGCGGACAACTATTCTGGGCAGATCGGTTCAAGGATCGCTGAGATACTCAACGTCCCTCAGATCACCTACGTTAGGGAACTATCAATCGAAGGAAACACTGTCACAGCAACCCGAGACATAGAAGCAGCACTTGAGGTCGTGAAGGCCAATACGCCTCTAGTGGTCTCAGTCACCAGCGAGATCAACAAACCAAGAAGAGCACCACTAACGCAAATCCTCAGGGCGTCAAAGAAGCCAATGCAGACATGGGCGCTGAAAGACCTCGGACTCGATGCAGCAAGCGTCGGCTCGGCGGCGTCTGCGGTCCAAGCCGTCAGTGACTTGGCACCTCAACAGGAACGCAAGGGCATCATCTTCGAAGGAGACCCGGATGAGGCAATTAGTAGACTCGTGGACGCTATGCGCAAAGAGGGGTCCCTCCCATGACATCCGGGATTCTTGTAAGCTCGGAGAGCGATGAGAGCGCGTTTGGACTTCTCACAAAGAGCCGTGAGCTCTGCAAAGCACTCAGCTTGGAACTGTCCGCGTTGCTCCTTGGAGGCGACAGCGACAAGAGAGCTCACTCATACTTCGAGCATGGAGCACAGAATGTCTTGGCGGTTCTCGATAGCGACGGAGAAACGCTGGACGCTGAGAGATACGCTCACATTCTGTTCGAGATCGCCAAAGAGAACGGACCTAGCATTCTCCTGATCAATTCGAGCCGACTCGGCAAAGAGACAGCCGGACGCGTCGCACAGAAGCTTCAGGCCGGATGCGTGACTGACGCGATTGGATTGAGTTCCAAAGACGGCCGGCTAGTGATCGACAGATACGCGCTTGGAGGAAACACAGTATCATCTGAAATCATCAAGACGACAAAGAAAGTCGTTTCAGTGATGCCCAGAACCTTCGAGGCTCAACCTTCAGTAGTACAGGGAAAGATCCAAGTTCTGGATCTCAAGATCCCCCCTCGACGAGTGCAACTTGTAGAGAGAAAGAAGAAGCTAGGCGAATCGGTCAACATAGAATCGGCCGAGACCCTCGTCTGTGTCGGCAAGGGTCTATCCAACAAGGACGACCTAAAGATGGTCAATGAGCTCTGTACTGCACTGAGAGGAGAACTGGGATGCACTCGGGCACTCTCTTCGGACTACCACTGGATTTCAGAGGATCGAATGATAGGAATCTCTGGCAAGAGATGCAAGCCGAAACTCCACGTGTCAATCGGAGTCTCAGGACAGATTCAACACACAGTGGGAATCCTAGGCTCGAAACTGATTGTGGCGATCAACAAGGATAAGGAAGCGCCGATCTTCAAGATAGCTGACTATGGAATAGTCGGAGACTTGTACCAAGTCGTCCCGAAACTCGTTCACAGAATCAAAGCGCTTGGAAGCTAGCTCCTCTCTGCCTAGTCAAGACTAATACCACGCCGGGTGATTGCTGTACCAGAGGCTCACAGGAGAACATCTATCGCGCCTCAGCGGAGGATTGAAACATGAGCGAAGAAGTCAGACTCTGGCAGCAGCTGATGCACACCAGCAGACCCGGGAATAGTGGCGAGTATGGTCTCAAACTGGAGATCTGCAAAATTGGCAGGCAGGTGGATGAATCCGGTCTTGCTCTGTTTCTTGGAGTGTATGCTCCTGGCAACCTGAGCGCCAGAGAACCGGGCTCAACCCGGATCCACGTTACACCAAGTGGCCTTCCAAAAGGAAGCCTGAAGCCTGAAGACCTCGTGACGGTGAATCTGCATGCCGAGAGGATGGGAGGTAAGCTGCGTCCTTCTATTGAGACTCCGATGCACTGCTCCATCTACAGGCGAAGGCCGGATGTGAACGGCATTGTCCATGTTCACTCGCCTATGTCCATGGCTTACGCCGTGGCAAACAAGGAGCTTCAGGCAACTACAATAGAATTGGCGGGCGTAACTGGTGGACGAGTGCGAGTTGCGCGATACGTCACACCAGGCACCGAGGAGCTAGGTGAGGTCACAGCCGAGGCCCTTGGGCCCAACAATGCTGTCATCATGCAGAATCATGGCCTCGTCGCGGTGGGCAGAAACCTCCGAGACGCATTAAACACAGCTCTGAGCGTGGAGTATACAGCCACAGTGAATCTCCACGGCAGCATCATTGGGGATCTTGTGGAGATCCCGCCCGAAGAAGTCCAAGGCATCAGGAAGAGCATCATTGAGAGCTACGGGCAGAGATAGCTCAACTGCTCAGTCTTCCACTCAGATGCTCATTAGCCCACTCGAATCCTCGGCCTAAGGCTCGCACATTGAGATCGGCCGATCCCTTCGGAGCCAACTCCCTGATGCTCTTCTGCAGGCTGGTAACCCCGATGACGCCAGTCACCGACGTAACAGCGCCGAGCATGACCATGTTGGCAACCAGAGTCTTCTTGAATTCCTCAGCCGCTACTTTCGTCGCCGGAACACGGTAGATCGTTCCTCTGGTTGTTCCAGATACGTTTGTTACGAGATCAGCGTCGATGAACAATGCGCTTCCAGATTTCACGTCAGCTCCGTATCTGTCAAATGACTCCTGAGACATTGTGATCGTGATATCTGCCGAGATCACTTTGGGATAGTCGATTCTCTCGTTTGAGATCACGACCTCTGAAAGAGCAGCACCACCTCTTGTCTCAGCTCCGTAGGATTGCGTCTGAACCGCCTTCTTGTCTTCGTGGACTGCTGCAGCGTGGCCGAGGACGATTCCGGCTAGGATTACGCCCTGCCCGCCAAACCCTGCGATTCTGACCTCAGTTCGACTCACGACTGGCCGCCTCAAACAGCTCTGCGTACAGTTGAGTGAGCTCCGGGACTTCGACGTCCACGAACTCTCCAATGACGAACTTGTCAGATAGTTCCTGACCACTCATTTCGCGGGACTTCTCGATTGTGACAGACTGCTTCTGGAACCAGCGCATCATCTCTACAGGCTCACTGATGCCTATCCTTCGACCGTACTGGACGGGACATTGCGACACCACTTCGAGAAACGAGAAGCCCCTCCTGTTCAACGCCGTCTTCATCGAAGCAACAAGTCTGGCAACATGATAGGTGGTCCACCTCGCAACAAATGTGCCGCCAGCGGCTACAACGAGCTTCGAAAGGTCAAAGGGCCTCTCTAGGTTCCCGAAAGGAGTCGTCGTGGTCCTGATTCCTCGTGGCGTCGTAGGTGCTACTTCTCCCCCGGTCATTCCGTAGATCATGTTGTTGACACAGATCACCTTGACGCCAATGTTCCTCCGCGCCGCGTGTATGAGATGATTGCCACCGATCGCTGAACAGTCACCATCGCCTGTGAAGACAACGACCTCCAACTCAGGATTGGCAAGCTTCACACCGGTGGCGAACGCGATTGGTCTGCCATGAGTTACATGCAATGTGTCAACATCGAAGAACGGACTTGGGATCCAACCACTGCATCCGATACCAGCGACGCACACGATTCTCTTCATCGGAATCCCCACTTGGTCGACAGCTCTCAGAAACGATTGCGCAACGATTCCGTTACCGCAACCAGAGCAGTGTGTATGAGATTTGGCTCCTTTTCGCAAGTACTTGGCCAAGGGATGGCCCTCAGCTTCTGACATCACTACCTGACTGCCTCCATGACCTGCTGCAACACGTAGTCGGGCCTATGCAGAGTTGCTAGTGTTTCCGGAGGGAGAAAGATCGTCTTTGTCTCTGCAGCAGTTGCTCTTTCGATTTCTGGGAGAATCTGGCCCAAGTTGTTCTCCAACACGATGACTCGGTGAATAGACGCGAGTGCCTTGCTTACTGCCTCTGATGGAAAGGGCCAGAGTCCCTTCAACCTGAGCAAACCTACATTGATCCCCTTCTCTCGAGCTTGCTTCACAACATACTCCGCAGTCCTGGCGCAGCTCCCGTACGTAACAAGTGCGACTTTGGCATCATCCAGCAGGACTTTCTCTATCTCTGAGATCTCTGCCGTATGCGCCTTTATCTTCTCACTGATTGTCCTCACGATCTTGTCGATTGCCTCGGGCGCGCTTGCTTCCCGCTTTCCATATTCATCATGCGATGAGCCGGTTACATGCGCCGAGAACCCTTTCCCGAGCACAGGCATTGGGGCCACCGACGCACTCAGAAAACCGCGAGCGGCCTCCTCTTGACTCGACGGAATCCTTCTATTGATGATACTCAGAGACTCTTCTTCTGGAATGATGACTTCTTCACGCATATGAGCAACCGTCTCGTCGGCAAGCACGATCACAGGCGTCCTGTACTGTTCGGATAGATTGAATGCACGGATTGTCATGCCGAACATTTCTTGCGCTGAGGATGGCGCCAGAGCGATTATCTCATACTCGCCATGGCTACCATGTCTAGCTTGAACAACGTCGCCCTGCATGGGAGCTGATACGATTCCTGTGCTCGGTCCTGCGCGTTGTACGTCGACGATCACGCACGGAGTTTCAGTCATCACGGCGTATCCGATGTTCTCCTGCATGAGGCTGAAGCCGGGGCCTGAAGTTGCGGTCATTGCTTTCAAACCCGTCCATGAAGCCCCGATCACACTCCCGATCGCTGCAATTTCGTCCTCCATCTGAATGTACACACCACGAGCTTTCGGCAGAAGCTGAGACATCTTCTCTGCAATCTCGCCTGCCGGGGTGATCGGGTAGAAGGCGAAGAATCGACAGCCCGCCGCAACAGCACCCAGCGCGCAGGCTTCGTTTCCTTGCATGAAGTAGGTTCCAGGCCTTATGAGGGCGAAGTCTTAGACCTCCCAACGATGTATATTGCGAGATCGGGACAGTAGTACTGGCAGATCCTGCATCCCGTGCATTTCTCTGGGTTAACGACCTCCGGTGGATAGATGCCTTTCTTGGTCATGCCGCTGCTTGTCTTCAGAATCTTGACTGGGCAGAACTCGATGCAAATCCTGCACCCTTTGCAGAGCTCCTCCACTATGACGATCTTGGGTGCCTCAAAGGCGGAGGTCATCGTTTCTACTCGGCGTTGAACGTACAAATGAACATCTGATAACTCTGCCGTATAGAGAGTCCATGTTCGACCACTGACTACCACTATCTCCCCTGAAAACTGAATGATCATGACGAACTCCGAGTGTTGTTCAAGGACAATTGGAGCATTCTGATCGAGGCGAACCTATATCGGCTGTCTATCCACTTTATTGAGGTACATCTGACTCGGGAAGTGAACTGCCTATTGGTTGATCAGGTGAGCAGGAAGATCCAGTTGCTGGTGATAGGTTCAGCGGCCGATCACTGCAAAGAAGAAGCACGTGAGCTCGCATACGAAGTGGGGGCCGAAACCGCGAAGCATGGCGCTGTACTCATCACAGGCGGGCTGGGCGGAGTGATGGAAGCAGCATGCAAAGGAGCAAGAAACAATCACGGAATCACTGTAGGCATCATTCCCCAAGACGAGATGCATTATGCAAACCGCTACTGCGACGTGGTTGTCGCCACCGGAATAGGCTGGGCTAGAGATTTCGCGACTGCGTGCAGTGCTGATGCCGTCGTCATCATTGCGGGTGGAGCCGGGGCTCTAATCGAGACTTGCGCCGCATACATGAAGGCAAAACCCATCATTGCCGTTAACGGCAGCGGAGGAATAGCGGATCAAGTGAAAGACACTTTCCTGGATGAACGTCGAACCGTGAAGATTCTGTCAGAAAGTGACCCAAGAAGAGCCGTAGAGAAAGCTTTGGAACTTGCACGACAGAATGTGAAAGCGTAATCGCCTCGAACTGATCAGTCAACCGAGTCTCCGGAAACCTAGGAGCGGTTAGAAACTCACTGCGCCCCAAAGATCGAAAGCCTGCTGCAATTCCTTGCTTCCTTTTGCCGCCTCTTGCGGACTGATTCCGGCTGTGGCGGCCTCCACGGCAGCCCTGACGGCTTTTGCACCCGCATAGCTTCCGCCAGGGTGTCCATGACAACCTCCCCCGAACAGAAAGAACGCATCATTGCCGTATGTCTCGTACACTTTCCAGACATGCCCTGGATGCAGGCCCCCGGAGGCTACTGGCACGACGGTTTTGAGATTGCCCCACGGCTGGTCGAAGTACAACCCGCCCTCTTTCGGCGTGAAGCTCTTGCGTAGGAGATTGCATCTGTCCTTGAGAGCTTGGAACTCGCCCTCTAGTTTGCCTACTCCGGTCCCGGTGTGGAGGTGATCCACGCCAACTAGACGCGCCCACTTGGCTAGAACCTTGAACTCTACTCCGTGATTGGATTGACGATCGATGACTGCATGCATGGCCCTGTGGCAGTGGAGAGCCAAGCCCAACTCGCCAGTGCGTTTTCTCAGAGACGCTGTGGCCGCGAATCCGGCTGTAAGGTAGTCGATCATGACGAATTTCCCTCCTTTCTTTGCGATGTAGTCGCAACGTTTCAGCATCTCCTCTGTGTCGCCTGCAGTGACGTTTGCCCACCAGCCCTTGCTCTCGCCTGTCTCTTTCTCGGCCTTCTCAACAGCGTTCAGTGTCTCGTCCGCACGAGCATAGAAGTTGCTCCAGCTCTGACTGTTGAGATTCTCGTCATCCTTGACAGTGTCGATGCCACCGCGAAGCGTGTTGTAGGCGATAGAGGCATGCTCTTTCGGACTGTTGCCCAGCTTTGGCTTCATCGTGGATCCTGTCATAGGACGATCTTTCACACCGAGGATCTTGCGAATACCATCGATACCATACATTGGGCCAGGGAAGCTGTTTACCAATTCCAGCGGAATGTGCATATCTTCAATGCGCAGGGCACTCACTGCCTTAAAGCCGAAGACATTGCCGACAACACTGCTCAGGATATTGGGTATGCTGTTCTCCTCGAAGAGAATGAGAGGGTAAGAGATGTAGACGATGTCCATCTCGATCTCGTAGACTCTGGCTTTGAACTTGTTGTACTTCGCCTCGTTTCCTAGTTCAACTTCAGTCCAGGTGCCTACTGAGGATTCTGCCGCAACCGCCGACGCAGCCTCTTCCATCGATGTGCCAGGTCTAGGTGTCACCCTAAATGCGATCAGAAGCTCGGTTTCTTCCGGCTTGTATCCGAGTTCAAGGTAACGCTTGGAGTATGGTGTGACTCCTGCTTGAAACTTCGACAATTCTCGACAAACTCAACTAGTAGCCACAAGTTGACCGAGAAAAACCTTGTCTAGTCTCAAATGATCGAACACACTTCCTACACGAGCCAGACTAGCCTCTCCTGATCGCATCAGCGATGAGTGGGGAAACCGAGACGTAGCTGATCGGGCTCGGAACTGTGTCTGTCCCGATGACGATCTCTGCTCCTGCTTCGTAGATCTTGGCTAGAGCGTCCTGAGCGAGTATGGGATGAGTGCAGGCAACGATCACTCGTCGAGCGCCATGGTTCTTCAGGATCTTGGTCGCCTCTATGATTGTACCCCCCGTGCTGATGATGTCATCGATGAGCAGCACATCCCGATCGCGAACCGCCAGAGATCGAGGCGTAATCTCCACCTTGTCAGCACCGAGTCTCTTCTTCTCAAGCACATCGTGATCGGCACCGATCGCTCTGGCCGCCACAGATGCCCACTGCTCCGATTCCTCATCAGGCCCCACAACGACTGGTTTCTCAAGCAAGATGTTCGACTTGACATACTGCGTCAATAGTGGCGCGGCTGTAAGATTGTGAACCGGAATCCTGAATAGGTCACTCGCCCTCTCAACTCGGTGCTGATGCATATCGACTGAGTACAACTCCGCCGTGCCGACGTCCTCGATGAGTTTCGTTACCGTTCTGAGGCTCACTGCCTCTCCTGGATTGAATCGGCTGTCTTGTCTTGCATACGCAAAGTAAGGAAGAACAGCGATCACTCTCTTGGCTCCTAGATCCTTCACTGTGTCGCAGATCAGGAAGTATTCGAAGAGCAGTTCATCTGGTTCGTGGTGAATTGACTGAATGATCACGACGTCTTGATCCGCGACATCTTCGTTTATGCGAATGTATTTCTCCCCGTCCGGGAATCTCTTGATTTCCGTCTGAGAGACTCTGAGACCTAGGTCACGCGCGACAAGCGTCGCAAGAGCACGCCCACCGCTTCCTCCAATGATCTTCAATTCTGACACGGGTCGATCCTCTGCTTTCATGTGGATAAGCTTTGAGCACGACTCACGCTACGTGAGCTTGCTTTCACCGTACCTAGTCTACTTCTGCTAGCGTGAACGTCTTGTACTCCTCAAGCTCCTCAGGAGCGATGGCGCCCATGACTTCCTGCAAGACCAAAATGGCACCCTGAGGCGGCGTTATTCCCTTCTCGGTGATAATGAGGTCAATGTATTCTGCCGGAGTCACGTCGAAGGAGGGATTCTTCACTTCTACGTTTGGCAGTTTCCTTAGCTCTGCAGTGCTTATGACCTCGTCCGTGCTTCTCTCCTCAATCGCGACGACTTCGCCTATCATAGTCTCGGGACTGAACTTGTAGGTCTCTGCGGCAACGAACATACGCACATTGGACTCCTTCGCCGCCAGAGCGATCATTGACGTTCCGATCTTGTTGACAACGGCTCCGTTGGCTGAAACAGCGTCTGCACCAACGATTACCTTGTCAATGTCTTTCATGAAGTACCTAGCTGCACTGTCAACGATCATCGTCACTGGTATTCCTGCTTCAAGGAGAATGCCTGCGGTGATCCTACCTTGGAATCGCGGTCGAGTCTCAGTGGCGTAAACATGGATACGCTTGCCCATCTGCCAAGCAGTCTTGATCACAGAAATCGCTGCAGAACTGTTACAGTGAGTCAACAGCACGTCGCCATCCTTGATCCGGCGTGCCCCTATCTCCCCGATCCGCTCGATCGCAGTGTTCGAGTTCGCGATGAACTCTTCTGCCGCCTTTATGCCGACTGAACGCAGTTGTTCAATGCCTTGAGTTGTCCGACTAGCCTGGTTGACTCGGTGCATGACGTAGCGAATACCATTTGGCAGCGACACCGCCGTGGGCCTTGTCTCAAGTAATGCCCTTGCAGCAATTCGAAGATCGTCTAGGAAATCGCGAGTGTTCTTCGCGTGTGATCTTTCACATGCGATCATGAGTGCCCTGACGGCTGCCCTTGCAAGTTCCCCGGCGCCTCTGATCTTCATGTCTCTAATGTCTTCAGCTATCTGCTTGGCTTCGCGAGGAATTCCTGTACTGTGCATCTTCTCAACTCCCTTGGATCATATCATCAGGAACTTGGGAAGCCTGTGCCAAGAGACACGTTTTCGCGTTGGCGCAGTACCATAATTGCTCCTTGCGGCGGGATGACTCCTCTCTCGGTGATCACTAGGTCAACATGTTCTGGCGGAGTGACATCGAAAGCTGGATTGCGTATATGCATCCCTTTGAACTCTGACATCTCTCTCGCAGGAATGATGAGTGACGGATCTAGTTCCTCTATCTCGACCAGCTCACCGAACATCGTCTCAGGACTGAACTTGTGGATGCTGGCCGCGACGAAGACATTTACTCTCGAGTAGTGAGCGATCGCTGCGATTGTGGAGGTGCCTATTTTGTTGATCACTGCCCCGTTCGCCGTGACTGCGTCCGCGCCGGTGAGAACCCGATCTACATCCTTCATGAAGTATAATACCGCGGAGTCGATGATCATGGTGGTTGGCACGTTGAGTCTCAGGAATTCCTTAGCCATCGAACGACCTTCGAGCTCAGGCCGAGCTTCGCTAACGATCACTTTCACATTCTTTCCTTGTTCCTGTGCCTTTGCAATAATCGACAGAACGGATGTGCTGTGGCCATAGCAGAGAACTGTGTCTCCGCTACGTATCCTTCTAGCTCCGATCTCACCGATCTGTTCAACGGATTCGTGGATCTGAGCAAGAAAGGAATCCACCGTCTTCGAGACAAGATCTTGAAGCCCAAGCACATCCAGTCCTCGATCTACGCCTTTCTTGGTCGCTTCGGTGACCAGTCGCACGCCGTTTGCGAGGAGAATGGCAGTCGGGCGTGTCTTGACCAACAGATCGCCAAACGAGACTTGCTCTTCCAGGAATTGTCTGGGAGAGCGACAGTCAGATGCCTGAGAGGCTTCGTTTAGAGCTTTCAGTGCAGCCTGGGTGACCCGTGTTGGCCCTCTGAATTCCTTGCTCTTGATTCTTTCGAGGACATGTGTGATGATCTTGCTAGATGACAACGAACAGCACTTCCACTGAGTGACTGACCAACTTGCCGATATTAGTCGATCGGACAGCGATTCAGAATGCAACTACTTGTAAGGGGCTGCCTGTTCGAGTCCTAGCTCTCGCAGTTTCGTATTTGTCGGCACGCCGTTCTTGTCCCAGCCGCGGTACGTGTAGTATTCTTCGAGCATATCGTCAAACGGAGGAAGGTTATCTGCCGATCCACCTTCCCCACGTTTCTCGCGAAGCATTCGTGTTGGGACCACATCGTCTTTTCTGGTGATCCCACATCTGGCGTTGTACGTCCGCTTGAGGTTGTATATTCGCTCGCCTGCTTTCAGGAACTCTGCCTGGCTCATGGCAAACCCTGTGACAGCATTGAACCATTCCAGCATATGTTTCACCTTCACGCCGCCATAGAGCAGAAACTTGCACAGCTTGAGGGAATCAAAGAGCGACATCAGGTCTTGGCTCCTTGCAACGAGTTCTCCCTTGCCTACGACTCCGAACCTGTCTTGAACCTTGTTCATGCCGAACTCTGGCATCGTCACAGAGCGCTCGAAGGCATATGACATTCCTTGGAGATGGCACGCCCCGCGATTCGCGGTCGCATACCCAACTCCCAGACTATTGTACGCTCGGGGATCATGGGCGGGAGGCTCGAGCCCCTTTACTTGAAGAGCAAATGCTTCGCAATCCCTCCCGAGTTCTGCTGCAGTTCGCATGACTCCTTGACTGAGTATGTTTCCGATGCCTTCACGGCGACCGATTCTCTCGACCAGCCTAACGATTGACTCTCCATCTCCCCACTTGAGACCGACCTCTTCCTTCTGCGCGTTCGTGAGGATTCCACGTTCAGCAGCCTCGATGGCAAAACCAATCACACTTCCGGTGGATATTACATCGAGGCCGTATCTGTTGCAGAGCTCGTGAGCCTTTGCAACTGCCTCCAAGTCATCCAGGAGAAGGTTGGATCCCAGCATTGCTACGGTTTCATATTCGGGGCCTGCTCCTTCGACCCTTGCGTATTTGCCTTGGCTGATTGCGACAGTTCTGCCGCAGCCCACGATGCATCCGCTGCAGTAGTACTTTGCCTTGAGAATCGTTTTGGCGAGGGCAACTCCCGACAGTTTCTCCGCGCCTGCTTTCCAGCTTCCTTGCTTCCAATTCCTTATCGGCAGGTTGCCGAATTCTTCGAGAGCTGTCATTATCTGACTCGTGCCGTAGTCTGAAAGCCGCTTCGTGTTCTTCACAATCTCGGCCGCCAGCATCTTTGTCGTTGCTGTAAGCCGTCTTTCATCAGCAACAGGAACTTGGCCTTCTCCTCTCACAACGATGGCCTTGAGATGCTTCGAGCCCATCACTGCACCAAGTCCGCATCTGCCCGCGGGTCTGCAGTCTCTTCCGCCGTGCATGACTCCGGCTATGAGGGCAAGGCGCTCTCCTGCTGGACCTATGGATGCCTCTGTTGCCTTTTGGTCGGTCTCCCGTCTCAGCAACTCGCCGGTCTCATAGGTATCCATCCCCCAGAGATGTCCGGCATCGCGAAACTGCAAGCCACTTTCGTTGATCCAGAGGTAGATGTGCTTGGTTGATCTGCCGGTGATTATGATCCCGTCGAAGCCTGCTCTTTTCAGCTCCGCACCCCACATACCACCAGCATCGCTTTCTCCGTAGATACCAGTGAGTGGAGACTTCGCTACTACCTCGTGGCGACCAGAAAGTGGAACCTTGGTTCCTGTGAGCGGTCCCGTCATGAAGATTAGAACGTTTTCTGGCCCAACGGGATCCGTCTCCTTGGAGGTCATTTCCCATAGGCGTTTTGCGGCTAGGCCGCTGCCTCCAATGTATGCGTGCATTTCTTCAGGCGACGGTTCCTCGATGCGATGGCTGCGTTTTGAGAGATCCACGTGCAGGATCTTTCCGGCATATCCTCCGATTGATCCTTTCATGATTCCGAACCACCTATGACTGGAAGCAGAAGCCTGATTCTGTCTCCATCGCGGACGTGATCAGAGAGTTTCGCCATTCGCGAGTTCACAGCAACGGCCAGATGGCGTCTCTGTGCCTCGTCACTGCCTGCGTCCACAAACTTTCTCATAGATGAATGCCTGCGCACAATCATGTCCAACACTTCTGCGACTGTTGCGGAGTCTCGCCCCAGCTCGTATGCCTCTTCTTTCACACCGAGATCGTCGCGAAAAGGTAGTGCATAGGTGATGATGATCCTCAACTCGGCTATCCTTCGGTCTCGATCTTCTTCAGCTGTCCGTGATAGGTCTCAAGGACGTCCTTAGTCGTTGTGGCGTCCTCTGGCGACTTGTCGTCGCGATATCTGCCTGTGAATCTGGGAAACCTCAGCGCCAACCCACTCCCCCGTCTTATCGCGCCCAGCGCGCACGTGTGTAGCGGCGAGAGTGTGATCTCGTCAGCGGATACTTCCAACACTTGTGTCGGCGTGAACCAGACATCAGCTTTCATCTCAGAGTTGACTCTAGGATGCGGGTGAAGGATCACATCTTGGCCGATGAGTTTTGGCAGTTTCTCCAAGTCTTCGTCTGTGAAACCACTGCCGAGCTTGGATATGGTTTCGAATTGATCGGTCTCTGGATTGTAGACAGCCATTAGGAGAGCACCGTAAGTTCCTCCTCTCTTTCCCCTTCCGTGGAAGGCGCCGACTGGAACTAGATCGAATGTGTCAGCCACCTCCGCTTTGTATGACCTCTTGTACTTGATCCAGAGCCAACCACGCGCGCCCGCTTGGTAGACAGACTCTGTTCCTACACTCTTGACGACAAGACCCTCGCATCCCAGCGACACGGCCTTGTCAAAGTATCGTTCAAGTTCTTCTGGGTCATCTGTCAGCAGTTGCTCGGCGATACGAACCTGATCCGACTCTCTCACAATCTTAGTGAGTTCTTTTCGTCGTTCCAAGTAGGGCGTGATCGTGAAATCCCGACCCTCGGCGTACAGGAGGTCGAACAGAAAGACCGTCACCGGAACCTCTTCTGCCATCGTCTCTATCTCACGCTTGCGCCCTCTCCGTTGCGAAACTACCTGAAATGGAAGCATGTCCCCCGTGTTCGAGTCAACGGCGACACATTCTCCTTCGAGAATTGCCTGGTCCGCCTCGATTGCCGCTCTCAAGTTCTCGGCAACATCGGGGAATTGGCTAGTTATGTTCTCGAGTCGTCTTGAGAACAGCTGAACCTTCTTCTTGGAGACATGTGCCTGGATCCGAAGGCCGTCGTACTTGTATTCAGCCGATCCCTTACCTTCGAGTTTGGCCAGAATCTCTTCGGCAGAAGAGAGACGTTCACAGAGCATGGGCCTTACAGGGCGGTCGAGTGAGATCTTGAAGTCCTCTACACCATCGACCCCGTGCAGTGCTACCCTCTTTGCCACATATCCTAGATCTGACGAGAGATTGTAAGCCCTCTCGAACAGATCTCTGAACTCCTTTCCTCCGGCGTATGCGATCGCAAGTGCATCAAGGATCGTCATGTCTGCGATTCCGACTCGCAGTCTGCCGAGAGCCATTCGAGTGACGAACTTTGCCTCTTGTGGGCTTGCATCAGTCAGGAGACTCGAGAGGAGTTTGATCTTTGCGTCAACGGAACGATCACCTGTTGCGTGAGCGATCTTGTCAAATGTGTCGTACACTGACTCGACAGTGAGCTGTTTCTTCATGAGGGTGGACTGTTTTCTCTTCTTCAGCATCTCCTGTGCGGCGAGGCCCAAGTCTCCACTTCGATTGAATGCAGACTCGACCTCAGGCTCTGCTCTACCTGAACCGAATGAGATGGCTTTCTCGACGAGTTTCTCCGCCATCCCGAGCTCGATGCCGACATAGTCAGGATAGAGCTTACCTTGAGTCAGATACACGACCTTGTCAACGAGCTCTTTCGGGGTCTCCTTGAGCAACTTGACTAGGAGATCTGTCATCTCCAGCCTCTTTGAGGTCGCCTCGATGCCCTCAAAGACTTCTGCAAGTTGCTCATATCGCACGTGGCTCTACCAGTCCCGGCTGACTCTGAACAAACCTCCCCCGAAGTCCTTTAAGGGTTGCCCGCAATCCGCAAGAGGCAGAAAGCATAGTCAGATCAAACGATGTGAGTAGGCGATAGGATCCGTGGACAATCCTGAGCGATCATCGGCACCTGTTCGACTTGGATGTGCTGGCTGGTCCTACAAGGAATGGATTGGCCCTCTATACGACCCTGACAGGAGCATGCTCCAACAGTACTCATCGATTTTCGATACTGTGGAAATAGACTCGTCATTCTACAAGTTCCCGGAAAAAGGAACCATACTCGGAATGACAAGATACACTCCTCGAGGCTTTCTCTTCAGCGCGAAACTGAACAAGAAGTTCACGCATGAGCTGCGTCTTAGACTTGATGAAGATGCGCAGACTGAGCTCGACTCGTTCTGCGAACTCTTCGATCCTTTACTCCACCAAGACAAAATGGCGTGTATACTTGTTCAGTTGCCACCGTCGCTAAAGCGGAATGGCGATCTGCTGGAAGGATTCCTCGCCGCGCTGCCAAGAAGATACGATTACGTGGTGGAATTCAGGCACCCATCGTGGCTGGAGTTCAGCACATGGGCGATCTTGAGCAAGTACAACGCTGCCTACTGCATTGTCGATGAACCTCTTCTCCCCCCCGAGGTCCACGTGACTTCAGATATCGGATACGTACGATGGCACGGCAGGGGAGACAAACTATGGTACGACTACCGTTACACACAAGATCAGCTTACTGACTGGTTGCCGAAGATAGAGGAAGTGCGCAACAACACCAAGCAGACTCTTGGTATCTTCAACAATCACTTTCGCGGTTACGCCCCAGAGAACTGCATCCAGATGATGAAGATGCTCGGACTTGCAGAGGAAAAGCATGACGTGGCTCTAAAGAGAATACGGGATCATATCGAGGGTAGGGTCACGCATCCGGCGCAAGAGAAGATGACGCTCGATCGATTCACCAATCCCTCGCAATGATTAAGAGAGGCCTTCTGGATTCAGCGGAACAGGATGATCAAGCTTGACGGAAGAGCTGAATCCCTTCAAGATTGCGCAAGAGCAGCTAGACATGGCTGCGAAGCTGTTGAAGTTGGATCCTGCCACCCACAGCCTTCTGAGAGAACCAAAGCGCGTCCTAGAGGTTACGTTTCCTGTCAGGATGGATAACGGGCAGGTTAAGGCCTTCAAGGGTTTCAGAGTTCAGTACAATGACGCTCGTGGTCCATGCAAGGGAGGAATCCGGTTCCACCCACAAGAGACGATCGACACTGTGAAGGCTCTGGCGGCGTGGATGACGTGGAAAACCGCTTGTGTCGGGATACCTTTCGGCGGAGGAAAGGGAGGGGTGATCTGTGATCCGAAGCAGATGTCTGGCGGTGAGCTCGAGAGGCTCAGCCGAGCGTATATCGACGCCATCGGTGCCATGATCGGGCCTGAGTCGGACATTCCTGCGCCCGACGTCTACACAAATCCGCAGATCATGGCTTGGATGATGGATGAGTTTGCCAAGATCAGAGGATACAACGCACCAAGCGTCGTCACCGGCAAACCAATACCATTAGGCGGATCACAGGGAAGAGGCGACGCAACAGCCCGCGGAGCCGTATACACGATACGTGAAGCCTCAAAGAGACTCGGAACCCCGCTGAAAGACGCGACAGTCGCGATCCAAGGCTACGGAAACGCGGGATCATACGCAGCCATTCTCCTGCAAGAGATGGGGGCGCGGATTATCGCGGTGAGCGACTCGAAAGGGGGAATACTGAGCGAGAAAGGCCTCGGTCCAAAAGGTGTCCTCGAGCATAAGCAAAAGACCGGAAGCGTGGTCGGGTTCTCGGGTGCGAAAGCAATCACAAATGAAAGCCTGCTCGAACTGCAATGTGACATCTTGGTTCCTGCCGCGCTTGAGAACGCGATAACTAGCAAGAACGCGTCTCGGATCAAAGCGAAGATCGTTGCTGAGGCCGCCAACGGCCCTACCACACCTGAGGCTGACGATGTTCTCTTCAAGAACAAAGTCTTCGACATTCCCGACTTCCTGTGCAACGCCGGAGGAGTGACCGTTTCCTATTTCGAGTGGGTCCAGAACATCTACGGTCTCTACTGGCCGGTGGAGGAAATCCACGATCGATTGGATAGGATCATGACCAAGGCATTCAACGATGTCTATGACATGCATGTGAAACATAATGTGAACATGCGAATGGCCGCGTACATGCTCTCAGTCCAACGAGTCGCTGAGGCGATGAAACTGAGAGGTTGGGTCTAGCCCACCTCTCACAACTACGCATTTTGAAACCCAACTGGTCCCATTCAGGACAGACCTGGAGTTTCTTCACTGCTTTGTGCTGCTCCCGATTCCCCGCGGTATTCATGGTGAGGGAATCCCCTTGACTCGTTCATTCAATTTCTTGTCTTTCGGAAGGCAATTCCGACTGGGAGGCAAGAAGGAAAAGAGAGTGCTCGACCTTGTGGCTGAACATCTCGCCATGGTTCAAAAATGTGCCAAGGAACTGAAACAGATGACCAGCTCACTGGAACACATGAACTGGGTCTTAGTCAAGGACCGGACTGAGATCATCTCAAGGTACGAGAAGATGGCGGATGACATCCACCGAGAAGCAGTCATCCAGATCGCACAAGGGGCGTTCTTCGCGGGGATGAGGGAGGACTTTCTAGACCTGATCGAGCAAATCGATGAGATTGCAGACGCTTCTCAGGATGCTGCCCGCATAATCTCAGAAGCTCCAGTTGAACGTCGAGCTTTGGACTGTCTCTATGAGGGAGATTCCACGCTGCGCACCTTCGTTGAAGGCATTGACACATGCGTTGCAACTCTCGCCGAGTCAGTCAAGTCTCTTCGAACTGACGCAGAGGCTGCGGTAACCAAGGCACTTGAGGTTGAGAGCATCGAAGAGGCGGTTGACCAGATCAAGGCAGACCTGGTGTCCAGGCTTTCCGCACGCAGATCTCAGATCGATGTGTTCTCGTACCTGCAAGTCAGAGAACTGATCCTGAAGCTCGACGATGTCGCGGACGCAGCTGAGGATTGCTCCGACCTCGTCATAACAATCGTTGTGAAAGCAGTGTCGTGAAAAATGCTATGGATTTACATTGTTAGTGCAAGCACTACTCATTCAAGGAAAGCTCTATCAAGACAGCAGTCGTGAGATACTGCGGCCGAATGGAAACTCGATCTTTGCCGAATCGAGAGCTCGGTCGACCACAAATGCGATGCCCCCTCTGCGGATGCAAAATGACCACACTCTCCGGGTCGAACAAAAGGAGAGTCAACGAGCTCGTCTACTACTGCGAGAAGCATGGTCTACTGAACAAGACGGCAGATGCGAAAGTCAAGGCGACTGAAATCACGAAACGACCCGCGTCGCTTCGGACAGAATGATCTTTTGCGCCAAGCATCATCCGTCAAGCGATAGGCAAGTCCAGAGTGAGCACCTTTGACCCCAGATCTCTATACGTACGCAGCGTTGGTCTTGGCCATGTTCCTTTCTGCCGCGTTGGGAGGAAACAACTTCTCGACATGCCTCGGCGCTAGCCTGGGTGCAGGAATCGTCAGGTTGTCGAACGCGATACTGATAGCCACCGCCGGGGTCATTCTGGGCACGCTCTTTGAAGGGCACAAACTCTCGAACGTAGTGGCTGGGCAGATCCTGCCGACACTTTCCGCTCCTGGCCTCGTCGTGATTCTCGTCAGCAGCCTACTGGTCATGGCGGCCGTGACACTTCTCCATGTTCCTCTCTCGTTATCTCAGGTCATGGTCGGCGCGGCGTGGGGACTCGCGCTGGCGACAGGCACCCAAATCGGCAGCATGTTCTCTATTGAAGTGACAGCTTCCTGGATCTCATCACCGATCCTAGCATTCTTGATTTCAGCAGCGGTCGAAATCGCTGTGCTGCGACTAGGAAGGAAAGCCAAGGATGTCTTTGCTCTGAACCATCTGTACGCAACCCTCACACTGATCGCAGGGTTCTATGCAGCGTATACTCTTGGCGCGAACACGCTTGGCCTTGTGGTCGGGCTATTTCCACAGGGTCTTGCAGATCCCCTGATCCTTTCTCTAGTATTCTCGGCTGGGGCCGTGGTCGGAATAGCCTTCCTTAGCACAGGCACGGTGAGAAGTGTGGCAGACAATCTGGTGGGGTTGAGTCCCTCAACAGCTCTGTCAGCCCAGTTTGGTGGGGCCTTGTCCGTGCATCTCTTCACGCAGTTGGGGTTGCCGGTTTCCATATCACAGGTGGTAATTGGAGGCATGGGGGGAGCCGCTTCGGTCAAGCGAATTGCGATCACAAACAAACGCATCATACAGCAAATCATAGCTGGCTGGACAATCGGACCACTCGCTGGCGCAATAGTGTCATTTCTGCTCGCGAAAGTCATCTGAAAACGTCAACATTTCGGCAAACTGACACGAGACCTGCCGGCTGAAAGCACAAATGACACCTCTTGGCATAGGTAGGCGAACAGCTTCCGGCCGGACGTGAGGTCGAAATGGAGCACGAGAAGTCCTGTGGCGCGGTAATATTCAGGGTCGGAAACAGTGCCAAGTATCTTCTCCTGCATTATGAGGCGGGACATTGGGACTTCGTAAAGGGTCACGTGGAGAAGCAGGAATCAGAGGAGGATACGGCCAGAAGGGAGATACTTGAGGAGACCGGGCTAAAGAACGAGAGGTTCGTGAGCGACTTCAGAGAACGAATCAACTACTTCTATCGGAGACGAGGCAGGACCGTGTCCAAGGAAGTCATATTCTATCTGGTCGAGGCATTAGGAGAGGAGCCGGTCAAGATATCCGGCGAACACGTTGGATACGAATGGCTTGCATATCGTGAAGCTCTCGAACGGCTCACCTACAAGAACGCGAAAGACACACTTCACAAAGCAGAAAGCCACCTGCGAGAGAGGAAATCGGTCTTGGTCACTCCAACTCTCGATCCGCAGACAAAGGCACCAGAGAACAAGTGACCTGCACGACAAGACAGGGGCCTAATCTAAACCCCACAAGTGCTCTGTAAGTGAATTTTGCGAGGCGAGTTGATAATGAGTGACAACGAGGAATTGAAAGAGAAAATCATAGACGAGATTCGGCAGGCTCCGCAAGAAGGCCTTGCCGAACCTCTCCGCTTCATGGGCGAACAGCGGAAGAAACGCGAGCGCGAAAAACGCATCGCAGCCGGTCTCGACCCGGATCCGTAGGCTAGTTCTCACGTTTCTTCCAAGACGCCACAACGACGAACGCAACGAATGAACTACACGTATTTCCTGATCTCGCCTTCGAGTTCCTCCGGAGCAGTGACATGAACATTCGGTCCGACATCGCCCAGCAGCTTCTTGGCCTTCTCACGATGCGACGTCGGGACGACAAGCACGACAGGTGTGCCGAAATTCTTGCATGCGTACAGTAGGTCGGTTGCTTTCGTCTGCTCCTGTCCCACTGGCATGACCTTATGTAGATAGCCGACTACGACGTTGACTTCGCCCTTGTTGAGGTGGTTCACATACTTGCCATGGCCGTCCCACGTGTTGGCCACCGGTAAGGTTTCTATTCCTTCAGACGCAAGTTTCGCCAGCACGAGCGGATCGGTTCCTTCGAAATAGCCAATTCTAGCCATAAGTATCAGCCTACTGGAACAGTTGCCCCCTATCCCTGATAAACAGTTCTCATTTCTCAGATGACGACGCGCGACGCGACGACGAAGAGGCATGACCACAACCCAACTGGAGCAAGAACGAACTTGGAAGCGAACAAGACGACAGTGAAATGGTGTAACTGGTGTCAGAAGCGGCTAGGAATGGACTACAAGCTGGCGACCTGTCCGGCCTACATCGAGCAACTAACCGAAATGCTCAGGCGCTGAATCATCTCGTGGGGTACTGCGCGGTAAACATTGAATACCACACCCGCCCTCAGAATATGTGCCGCAATGATAGCACTCTCAGAAACGACAAAGGATGAGATCACCTAGGGTATTTGAGCGGCAAAACACTGGAATCTGAGCCCCCGAGCCTGCATTTTCAGCGCAAACTCTCAGAAATGAGAAAAGACAGAATAGCCTGGGGTGGCGGAGCCAAGTTGTCAAACGCATAATTACCGAGGCTGTAGAGTCTTCTCGTACATTCTTCTGACGGTCCACCGCATGGCATTTCTGAGCTCGTTGAGTCTTCTCTGATCCCCGTAGTTATGGACCCGTAGAGTCCTCAGGGTGCCGCTGTCTTCTTCCAGCTCGTAGGTCAAGACATTGTTCGCGCTCAGTTGACCGTTCCGAGCTGCCTCTTGGTCCTTCACATGCATCGGATCTAAGACGCGCGCAACAAGGAAAGCCCTCAGAGGCGGAGACGCCACCTCGTATCTAATACCCGGATCCGGAACGAGCGTGATTTCTGATCCTGTGATTTGAAGATCTGCAAGGTGAGTACCCTCAGGAGTGCTTATCGGCCACATTTCACCAGTCTCTTTTCTTGCCTCCTCGATCATCTCCGGCCCCGGGGCCACTTGTGCATCCGCAGGGATCTTCACACGCCTGAAGCTCTTCTCCGCGAGCTGCGAGTCAACGATCTCAAGAAAAGATCTCAGCCTTTCCGCTTCTCGTTCCGACTCTGCTATCTTCTTCTCAAGGTATGCCTTCATCTCGGCGAGACGCTTAAGGTCCGAATCCTCTTCCTTCGTCAACGCAGCCACTCGCGTTCTAGACTGTCTGTGCCTGGAGGCTATTAACAGAGCGAGTCAAGGTGACCCCTCCAGTCGTAGCAGGGCAAGAAACCGGATCGATCAATCTTCCTGATGCCAGATTCTCCGGGGAATCGCGTCCTTTACCACATCACGGTTTAAATACCGTCCTGAATGCAGGTGAATCTTCGTGGGCGCAATTGACAGGTGAGCCTTTTAACAAACGCTAGTTCTGGCTCATCTGTGACGACACTCCCACAACTACACCAACCTCACGGAGAGATAGATTGACTTGGATGATATCGTGAGAATCGCAGCGATTCTCGCAGGACGCTCCGAATCCAACGTGAGACTTAGAGGATGGCTTCACAACAGACGATCGAGTGGAGGAATCCTCTTCCTGACCGTGCGAGATGGCACAGGCTTTCTGCAATGCACCGCCAAGCGGGATCAAGTAGGCCAGGACAAGTTCACGGAGATTGAGACGGTTCCACTGGAATCAACTGTGGAACTGGAGGGACAGGTTGCACGAGACGAACGAGCACCTCGAGGTTACGAGCTCCGAATCACCAGATTCCAGACGCTTCACCGTTCACATGAAGACTTCCCTATTGCCAGGAAATATCATGGCCCTGAATTCCTTCTTGACAACCGCCACTTCTGGCTTCGAAGCAAGAAGATGCAGACGATTCTCCGAATCAGGGCTCTCTTTGTGGAAGAGGCACGCCGCTGGCTAAAGGAACACGAGTATCTGGAGGTTCAGGCCCCAACGCTCGTCTCGGCCGCAGTAGAAGGGGGTTCAACCCTCCTCGAGGTGAAGTACTTCGATCAGAAAGCATACTTGACGCAAAGCTGGCAGCTTTACGCCGAGGCAATGATAGCCAGTCTGGGCAAGATTTACACGGTGGCCCCATCTTTTCGCGCAGAGAAATCCAGAACCAGGCGCCACCTGACTGAGTATTGGCATTTGGAGCTGGAAGAGCCGTGGCTTGATCTTGAGGGACTCATCAAGGTTGAGGAAGAGCTTGTCCTGCACATCGCCCACCAGGTAGCAGCTCAAGCAACGGAAGACCTCAAAGACCTTGGACGTGATCCCAAAGTGCTGGCCGAGCTGAAGGGTCCCCTGCCGAGGATCACCTACGACAAAGCAGTGGAACTGATCCATAGTCACGATTCGAGTTTCAGCTGGGGCATGGATCTTGGTTACGAACAGGAGAAGATCTTGACAGCCAACTTCACTACACCATTCTTCGTCACTCACTATCCCAAAGGAGTGAAAGCATTCTACCACATGCCCGATCCACAGAGACCGGAAGTGACTCTGTCAGTTGACATGCTTGCACCGGAAGGTTACGGAGAAATCACCGGCGGCGGCCAACGCATTCATGACTATTCACAGCTCATGAAGCGAGTCGAAGAGGAGCACTTGAACCCTGAGCAGTACTCATGGTATCTGGACCTGAGGAAATATGGAACAGTTCCCCATTCGGGATTCGGGATGGGTGTCGAGCGAACCATTACCTGGATCTGCAAGCTCAAACACATCCGTGACGCGACAGCCTTTCCAAGACTCATGAATCGAATCTACCCGTAGCGGAGCCGACGACATCCACTTGCTCCGAATCCGACGAATGAAGACAGGCGATTTCCAGTCCGTAATCAAGCTAACAGATCAAGAGCACTGGGGTTACGGAATACGCGACATTGAAAGGGTACGAGCGCTTGAACCTCGCGGCTGCCTAGTTGCTTCCCTCAATGGTCGCATGATTGGACTAGCGACGACCATCACCTACGGGAAGAGACTGGGATGGATTGGAAACGTCGTGGTGCAGAGAAAGTACCGCGGTTCCGGAATTGGAAGTACACTCGTGCAGTCTGCCATGGGGCATCTTCTTTGTTCGCACGTGAAGAGTATCGGTCTCTATTCCTATCCCGAGAACAAGCCAATGTACGAACGATTGGGTTTCCGGACGGAAGGGGGATTCGTGAGATTGACAATGTCCCGTCGCACCCGAACCCTCGTCCGTCAAGATCGAGCCCCCCTGCGTCAGATTCTCGGACTCGATAGGCGTGTCTTCGGGGCCGACAGGACGAGGCTCCTACGTCACCTCTTCAAGGAGTTTCCGGAAAGCTGGGCTTGGACGATGAAGAGATCAAAGCTTACAGGATTCTCAGTCGTCAAGCGGTACAAGGATAGTTCAGAGATAGGCCCCGCAATCTGTGAGAATCAAGGCCCGGACGAGATCGCAGATCTCCTGGAGTCCTCTGTCGCTCTCGTCACGAAGTGGCCGCTTGAGGTGTCCGTTCCTGAGATAAATCGAGCTGTCTTGAAGGTGGCCGATCGATTAGGTTTCCGTGCCGAGAGGAGAGGAGTTGTGATGAGCCTTGCAGACTTGGACAGAATAGGGACTAATCCTGCGATCGTGGCCCTCGGCTTTCTCGACAAAGGCTAGATGTACCCTCCAAAGCTGATTCGCATGTTTCGCGCGATAGAGTCGGAATCAATCTTGCCTCTGGGAGCTTCGAGCATGACTTCTCTTCTTCTTTGATCGAACGAAATTCAATGCTTCTTGGGCAGTAGTTGGCACGCGATAGCGCTTGACGAAGAAGTTCACAATGTTTGCTACATCGCGGGTCAGAAGCTCGTCAGCTCCAGGATCGTTTGCCGCAACACTCTGGGGCCAATCGATGAAGGCGAATCGTCCGGATTCGGTCACTAGGATATTGTACTCGCTGAGATCACCATGAACGATATGGGCGTCACAGAAGAGGGTTCTCAACGCAAGTAGAATTCGTCGCAGCGTGTCAGTGGGGTGCGGCAGCATTGCTCTTGAGAGTTCAGAACCGTTGAAGAACTCCATCGCCACAAGATGCCTATTCTGTCCGATGGGCTTGGGTGCCGGAACCTTCGCTCGACGCGCACACCTCATCGCCGCAAACTCACGTGTAGCGGCTATCCTTGCTTGATATATCCAAGACGTGTGGGACCTGTCAGCGACGTATGCCCTTGCTCGCCTGGTTTGACGGAAACTTATCCTGCCCAAGCGATGAAACTTCAGAGCGATCCTAGTACCTCTTTTCCCTTTAGCGTCGTACACGTCAGACTCCTTCCCGACGCCAAGGGGCCTGCCAAGTGCCTGGACAGTATTTCGCTTGACCAGAGCGTTCAAAGCCAAGCAATCGTAGCCGAGGAATGTCAGTCGGAATCCGGCATACCCTAATGTGCGCGTGCTGCCTAAGGCCAAGAGACGTTGGTCTACCAGATCCGGTAGACGCTTCATGACCTCCTCCTCAAGCAGGTTTGCATAACGCACGATTCGTGAGACGGGAACATATTCACGGCTTGCCATTCCTAACTCTGCACCGAGCAGGATGCGAAAGTCAGCTGGCTCAAGTGCTCGAAAAGTCTGAGCCACATGTCCCGCCGACATTGCCTAGTGACCACTGGAGTCTGAGGTCGTGGCATCTGTGTTCGGCATTACTGCTTCGCTCTCTGAGTGGCATCTGGAAACTCAACGAGGCGCCTACCCAGTTTCCTATCAAGCGACGCTTTGACCAATCCATAGTACGGGGGAGATGGATTTGTCGGTCTGGAACGAAACTCGCCATGGAACTGCGTCGCCATGAAGAAGTAATGGGAAGGAAGTTCGAGGATCTCCATGCGGCGACCATCGAGGCTTCTGCCAGAGAAAACAAGGCCTTCCTGTTCGAGCCTTTGGAGGTAGTCTGGATTGACTTCGTATCGATGTCTGTGCCTCTCCCATGCTCGCCGACGGCCGTACAGACGTTCGGCCAATGTGCCCGGCTGTATTCTGACCTCGTGTGCCCCCAGTCGCATTGTACCTCCCTTAGACTCGACTCCAAGTTGTTCAGGCATCAGGTCTATCACGCGGTGTCGTGTGGCAGGATCGATTTCTGTGCTGTTCGCTTCTCCCAAGCCGATGCTTCTGGCAAACTCCACAGTCGCGAGTTGGAATCCGAAACATATCCCTAGGAATGGAAGGTCATTCTTGCGTGCATAGTGTATTGCCTGTATCTTCCCTTCGCTCCCACGTTGGCCGAAACCGCCAGGAACAAGAATCCCATTCGCTC
>Ga0315280_10000641_pt1 | contig 64785 bp, 61 predicted proteins | sample YL17G06_40_MG_FD_203697 | JGI IMG/M metagenome (GOLD analysis project Ga0315280, IMG submission 203697) | Sediment microbial communities from Yellowstone Lake, YNP, Wyoming, USA - YL17G06_40 | ecosystem: Environmental > Aquatic > Freshwater > Lake > Sediment | place: USA: Wyoming | collected... | reverse complement strand
GTTTTAGTTGCAGGCACGACCGCGACCTGCGGTGTTTCAGACGGCATTGCCTCAATCGTAGCAGTGGGGGAGGGAGGGATGGTTGGGGTTTGACTTGGAAATTCTTGTTCCTCACCCTCGCCACCTCTGCAGGCTGCTGCTAAACCGATAAGGATCAAGGGAGCAATGGCCAAGAGCTTCGGCGAAGCTCTTACCTCCCTGCGCTTTGGAACAGATTCAACTTCTTTAGAATTCTCCATTTTGATCATCTAGCGATAATGCCATGGGACCCTGGAATACCAGTGCAGACAATCGGGGTTACGCAAGCATTCTGCTGAATTCCCCATTGGGTGAGGGCTGGCCTCCAGGCATCGTTGAGTTGCTGGAGGGTGGGCCCTTCGACGTGCTCCATCACCTGGAAGTGGACGTCCTGGCTGCCGAGCCGGGCATGGCCGGCCTCGAATACCCGCACGATGTGGCGCGAGTCGAGGAGCTCGGCAATGCTGGCCTCGCGACGGAAGCGGCGAACGTAGTCAGGGTCGTCGGCCAGATCGGAGCGGAGGATCTTGATGGCGACGATGCGGCTCTTGGTCTTGTCGCGCCCGCGGAAGACCGTGCCGTAGCCCCCGGAGCCTATCTCCTCCAGGAGCACGTAGCGACTGCCTAGGACATCTCCCTTTTGCGGCATCGGCATGGCTCTCAGAAACTAGGGAACGGGACCGAACGTGACATCGTCATAGAGGATGCTTAGCGGTTTGTCCGTGCATTCTCCTTTGTAGCCCACCCACAAGCGTAGCCTCACCAGACCACCATAAGAGGCGAACTCGTCGCCACTGATGACGAGCGACGTCTGTGCCCACGTGCCAATGGCTGGAGACTCCGCCGTTACGCCTCCATGATGGACTTCCGGGCCCTGAGGATAGAAGAGCATGTTGCCGTCGGGACCGACCGCTACAACATGAAGGGCCGGCAGAGCTACGCAGCCCTCCTCCGCCGTTGTAAGGTACCACACTGAGAAGACATAGCTCTCCCCAGCGGATACCGAGAGAGGAACCGACCACCAAGGTACAATCCAGGCTCCGCATTCCTGCGTGATGGGGTCATTGGAAGCCAGCGCATCGACCTGGACTGACCGGCTGCCGGTATGTCCGCGACCCGACACCCATGGAGACAGTTCACGGCAGGGTTTCGGTCGAGTCCAGTTGGAGGGCAACTGGCCGCCGTCCTCGAATGAATCCTCGAATATCAGTGTTGTCTGAGTGGGAGCAGGAGCGGCGGTAGCTACGGGCGAGAACGCTGGTGTGACCGACTGCGTGGGCGTCGATAGCGGGGTGAACGTTGGCGTGGGCGTCGCGGCGGCGTTGAACTCCGCTGTGGGGCTGGGCACTAGCGTAGGCGTGGGTGCTGGCGTGGGAGTGGGTGCCGGAGTGGGCGTGGGCGTAGATGCCGGCGTTGCCACCGCCGTTGGGGGCGGTGCGCTCCCTCGGCTGAGGACCGTCACTTCGTCTGCCACCAAAGCGAGCCCGGAAAACTCGTCGCGGTTGCCACACTCATGAAATTTCGTGATGCGCACGATGTCACCGGCCTCGATCTGAGTTGATGTTCCAGTCTCGTCTAGGATGACAGTATCCTGCGTGACAACATAGGTTGTTGTCCCGCCACATGCCGTTGTCGGTTCGTTGCTAACGGACACTACCGAGGCCTCTGAGAGCCCCAAGTCTGACAACCTGGAGTCATAGCTGGTGTCCAGTAGCTCGGCGCTTCCTTCCTCACAATTCGGGATCACTTCGTTCCCGGTCTCAGAGAAGGCGTCACGCGAAGGGTCATAGGCCAGATGGGACAGCCTTGTAGCACCTCGCCAGCCGCAGGCATCGCTGGCCAACAACACCCCCGTTTTCACCACCAAACCATCCCCTTCCACCTCAATCTCGACTGGGCTTAGCGCTTCTACCAGCCTGAAGCGCACCCCTACTCTTCCTTGCGCTGACGCGAGTACAAACGCCCTCTCGAGTTGGCATCCGGATACCCCAGTATGGGGATGGACTGTCATCAGCAAGACGTCCCCTTTTGTGTTGGGCAGCCTCGCGTCTTTGACGTTGACTCGCATGCCGATCCAACACTCTGAGGAGTCCTCGGGAAGACGGGACTGGTCGGGGCCTGGATTGGCCAGCCTGCGAGGGATCGCAGCGATGCCGTCGTCGAGGGGCTCGGATGCGTCGAAGGTTTTGACCCATGCCTCTTTCTCGGGGTCATATCCGAAGATGTCCAAGTACTGTATGTCTGCCTTGCCCTCGCAAACGGAAGCGGTGCTCGATGACTGGATGACAATCTGCCCCTCGTCACTGCCGGCCATGTTCACATACAGAAGCTTCTCCAGCCTGGCCTCCGGCCGCAGCAGCGAGCGCACCGAGACGTACGGCACCGGCAGTTGCGGGGACCAGGCAGGCAGCCCCTCGTTACCACCGCCGGTCAGAGCATGCAGATTTGAACCGTCCACGTCCACGATATAGATTCTGTCCGACGCAAACGCTATCTTCTGGCCGTCAGGGGACCAGCTGAAGCTAGAGAGCCCTTCGGCCAGTCTTCGCTCCTCAGTACCGTCAGGCTTCACAATGTAGAGGCCTGTCCCGGTGTCTCCAAATCTAATGAAGGCGATCCTGTCCCCGTGTGGCGACCACTGGGGCTCCCCTCCGTCGTCCACGATCCTTCGAGTTTCACCCGAACCAACGTCGAACACCGAGATAGAGGTCTTCCAAGGCGAAAGAGTAGAGCAGGTGTCCTTGCGGAACGAATCCAGAGAGACCGAAAACGCTATCTGGGAGCCGTCTGGAGACCATGAGGGGCTGCCCTCAAGGAATTCATCATTGGTCAACCTGCTAATCGCGCTTCCGTCCCTCTCAACGAGGTAGAGGTCAGGCTGCCCCATGTTGTGCTCGCAGGAATAGGCTTTGACAAACGCGATCTGCGAGGAGTCGGGGGACCAGGACACCCACGAATTGTTATCTCCCTCGCTGTTCGTGATGTTGCGGAGGCCGCTGCCGTCCCGGTCGACGACGTACAGATCCGAACTGGACATGTGAGCCGGCGCATTGAATGCAATGGACTGCCCGTCCGGGGACCAGTTCGGACCGCCGCAGCTTCCGCCATATAGCGTCCGCGGGTCACTGCCATCGGCTCCCACCAGCTGCAGCCAACCTGCGCCGTAGGGGCAGAATGCTATTTCGTCGCCCGTTGGCGACCAATCAAGGCTAAAGACGGACTCAACACCTGTCCAGACTAGCTTCGGGGATTGTCCGTCGGACCGCGCCACGTACACTTCGCTCCCAAACCGATCGGAGCCGGTGAAGCTTCTGACATACGCTATCCTGCTGGCTTCAGGTGGCAAAGGCGTGGCAGCGGCCGCTGCAGGGGCTGACGGTGAGGGCGTGGCGCTGGCTGTCGGGCTGGCCAGCCCGACCACTACGGGGCCTCCCTCGCCGCCGCCTCGAGCCCAGAGGACCCCGCCGACCACTCCTGCCCCTCCCAGGCCCAGCACGGCCACGGCGAGCGCAAGCCGAAAAGCGAATCCCCTTCCCGTCCACCAGCCTGCCGGCGCGCGCGGTCGCGGCAGCTTGATCCGGCGGAGAGTTCCGACACCTCGACTGGGGCCAACCCAGACGATTCGAGCTAGCGTGGCTGCTCCTCGTCCGAGTCCCCACAGACCCGCTCCCGCTCCTCTCACCGCTAGTTGAGCCACTGCCTGGGCACCAAGGAGCCCTCGCCGCACAAGGCTGGCAAGGCCAGTCGCTGACCTCCGGACAGCACCGGAGGCAACAGAGCAGGCGCCCCGCCAGATCAAGGACGGGAGCGCTAAGATTCCAGCTAGGACGGGCCGTCGCTTGGCCAGCGGTTCCGCCACCGGCCTGACAGGCGTGGTCTCTTCAGGCGCCTCCCTCTCGAGGCACAGAATGTCCTCGATGGCGCGACGGAGGTCCCGAGGGCTCTGGAAGCGATCCTCTGGCCTCTTGCTCAGACAGCGGAAGACCAGGTCCTCCACCTCGCGAGGCGCCGAGGGTACCAGTTGGCGGAGCGGCGCAGGTGTCTCGTGGATGTGCTTGTAGGTGATGGCGCTGGGGCTATCCCCTTCGAACGGAGGCTGGCCGGCGATCATCTCGTAGAGGACGCCGCCCAACGAGTAGATGTCCGAGCGAATGTCTATCTCCTCTCTCTTGCCCAGACATTGCTCCGGCGACATGTAGCGGGGTGTTCCCAGGATCGGGTCATCCGGACGGAGAGAAGGGAAGTCGACGGCCCTGGCGATGCCAAAGTCGCCAACCTTTACCGTCTCGTCCTCGGCGATAAAGATGTTCTTCGGCTTGATGTCCCGGTGGACGACGCCCTTGTCGTGCGCCTCCTCCAGGGCCCGTGCAGCCCCCGCTGCTATCTCGAGAGCTTCGGGCACTGCGAGCTGTGTCCGCTGTTTGAGGAGCTGCTGGAGAGTCAAGCCCTCCACGTGCTCCATCACCTGGAAGTGGACGTCCTGACTCCCGAGCCGGGCATGGCCGGCCTCGAACACGCGGACGATGTGGCGCGAGTCGAGGAGCCCGGCAATGTTGGCCTCGCGCCGAAAGCGGCGAACGTAGTCGGGGTCGTCGGCCAGGTCAGAGCGTAGGATCTTGATGGCGACAATGCGGTTCTTGGTCTTGTCGCGCGCGCGAAAGACCGTGCCGTAGCCCCCGGAGCCTATCTTCTCGAGGAGCACGTAGCGACCGCTTAGGACATCTCCCTTTTCCGGCATCGAATGTCACCTGCGCTGGGAGTGTCGTCTATGAGGTTGATGATACATCTCGTGCCGAGTAGGCGTCCACTGAGCTATCACGACGGCGATGTTGTCCGGCCCACCTCGCTTGTTGGCCAGCTCTATCAGTCTGTCCGCTGCCTCCTGCGGGGGAAAGGCCGCGGCGAGGGCGGCGATATCCGCGTTGGGGACCACGTTATGCAGACCGTCGGAGCACAATAGCAGGACGTCGCCCGCCTCGATCTCCCCGAAGCCGAAAGTGTCGACATCAACCGTCTCCGTGGTCCCGAGACTGCGGGTGATGATGTTTCGCCGGGGGCTCTTGGCGGCCTCGGCTCTGCTCATCTGTCCAGCCTTCACCTGCTCGCCCACCCACGAGTGGTCCTCGGTCAGCTGCCGGATGGCGCCATTCCGGATGAGGTAGGCCCGGCTGTCGCCCACGTTCGCCACCCAGAGAGCGTTTCTCGATACCAACGCTGCCACCAACGTACTGCCCATGCCTTCGTACGCCGGGCCGGAAGCGGCGAGCCTACGAATCTCGGCGTTCGCCTCCTGAAACAGCGTCCTCAGGTTGGTGACTGGGTCCAGGCCGATGGGGGAGTGGAACCCTGCCTCCAATGTCCCGACGGCAACCTCGCTTGCCAACTCACCGCCGGGGACGCCGCCCATGCCGTCAGCGACGGCCAACAAGCACAGCAATTCTCCGTTCGCGCCGTTGGCGACACGAGCCAGGGCGCGGTCTTCGTTCCGACGCCTGCGCCTTCCCCTGTCAGTACGTGAGCCGACCAGTATCTCGAGCTGTTTCTCCACCCCGCGTCCTTTCTAGCCTATGTGCCCCTGGTCAGCCATGTATCGGATCCTGCCTTCAAGACTCGCTTCAACTAGAGCGCAATCACCTTGAAGCTACGCACATTGACCTGAGCGCTATCGCTCCAGAGGCCAACGGTGCCCCCCGAAAGATAGCGGTTATCAAGTGCCTCGAGAATGACGACCCCATCGATAAGTAGCCTTAGAGTGTTGCCCTTGACTTCGACGTGGTACGTATGCCAGCTCTGGCTGGCTGGATAGTCACGCTCCGCGATAGCTTGCCCGCTCTTGGGTGTGATCTTCGCGGCAGCATAATTCCCCCCGGTACAAGTGTGGAATCCAGCCCAGTAGCCCTCCCTCACGACGATTCCAAAGCTGCCGCAAGGCAGCCCAATGAGCTGTATCTCTGCCTCCACAGCGTAATCTGCTATGTCGAATGCCCCAGGCTCGTACGGCGCTGCAATCCAGTTCAGCGAGTCGTTGTTGGAGCCGTCGTTCAGGAGCATACCGTTGAGTACCTTCCAGCCGAAGGCCCCCGGCCATCCGTTGAGTCCCGAAGACCAGTCCGCCTGGTACAGAATGGTGCCAGGCGCAGGCGCTGGCGAAGGGGTTGGCGTCGTCACAGGCCCTGCGGCCGAGCCGAGGGCGAGCACGCCCTGCATATTGTTCAGCGTCGAAAGGGTGCTGAAACCTGGCTGCCCGGCGAACCAGCGCGACCAGCCCTGCGTTTGGGGATCAAGGTAGTAGGCAGCGACCACCGGTACTGCGCCGCAGCTGGCTAGAGCCTGACCAGTGTCGGTGCCGTCTGGGCCTTCCCAGACTGATATGGCCCACTTGCCCGCCTGAGGGCAGTTGTGCATCGAGCCCGTCTGGGCCTCAGATGAGCCGGGCCGTAGGGTCGAGCCGAAGGCTAGCAGACCCAAAACGAGCATCGGCGCGACTAGAGCCACCATCAGACCGCTTCTGCGCATAGCTTACCTCCTATGAACTACACAGCGTTGGCGCCTGAATAGTAGTTGCAGGCGCGACGGTTGGCAAGGGGTGTACTCGTTCCACCCGTTAGCTTGTGTCATCCACCTTGTAGTCCTTTGTTGAAGCCGATGCCGAAGGCCACGGCGAATATGATCGCGCCGATGGCGAGGATGGCCACCCCGACTACGAGCATGGTCTTGCCCGCCTGCGTCATGAGTCCGTCCGGATCCCGGAGGCGCCAGCCCCAGAAGCTGAGTCCTCCACCGACAGCCATGAGAATAAGATCCACTTCGGTTTCCCTCCTTCCTGGTATTGAGTTGGTCATGCCGGATATTCTCTTCCTCCACGGCCGTCTCAGCTAACAAGATACGGGCGTCTCCTATGGCCAGACAATTGCAGAGCACTTACACGCCGCTTACAGATCGAAGGGCGGACTCAGGCGACAGCAGTCCACCGATCTGGGCGGCGGTGGTAGGCTAGTTGGATGGTGTCAGCGCTGCGATGGAGGTAGTTCGGCAGCGGCACCAGGCGGCGGTCTGGTGCTGATCGGGAATTCGAGGCTAGTTTTCCTCGCGGGTCTTCAGCTTGTAGCCGACGCCGGGCACGCTGATGATGTAGCGAGGGCTTTCTGGGTCGGGCTCAAGGTGCCGCTTGAGCCTGTGAACCAACTGGTGAAGCATCTCCGGCGTGTATGCGCCCTCTCCCCAGATCTCCGTGCAGAGCTCGTCGCGAGCACACACCTTGCCGGCGTTGGCGTAAAGATAGCCGAGGAGCTTGAACTCGAGAACCGACAGCCTTCTCTCCAGCCTTTTCCCTTCGAGCCGGACTTCCCAGCCCTCAAGGTCCACCTGCACCCGAGATTCCGCCTGCTCTTTGGTGAGGGGCTGGATGGGTCTGGTCGTGCTATCCCCCGGGCTTTCCTCCACGTACAAGAGGTTGGTGTCGCCGATCTGGATTTCGTCTCCGTCCGCCAGCGGATGGGGCCTCTTGATTGCTTCACCAGCTACGAAGGTGCCGTTCCTGCTGCCTGCGTCGACAAGGACGTGACGGACGCCGTGCCTCTCGATGCGGGCGTGATGACGCGAGGCGTATCGGTCGTCCAGGACGAGGTCGCAGTCGCGGGCACGGCCCATCGTCGTGGCGTCACCACCGATGGGAAACTCGTACCGGTGGCCGCTTCGGGTGCGGACCACCAGCTTGGCGACCTTCTCTTCGGCCATCGACAACCTCCGGTCAGGTGGCGCAGGCCAGTGTCGACCGGCCTCCAACGCTCGCTGGCGAAAGGATTATTCCCCACACCGGGCGTCGGGGTCAAGATTGCGCTGGCATCCGGGGCGATTGGTCTCGCTCGGACAGCTCTTCTGTTAGCCGAACGACTCTCGTTGGCGCCAGCCTGTAAGGCAGATGTAAGGCCGATGCAATTGCCGCGCGCCGCCCTGGGGTAATATACTCTCGCCGACAGGAGGAAAACCATGAAACGGCTGGTTGGCCTCGTCGCTATTGGCTTCGTAGCGTGCATGGCCGTGGTCGGAGGCCCAGCCCCCGCGCCATCCAGACCAGTCGGCGGCGCATCGGCAGCAGACGGTGGGCTAATCGCCTTCGTCTCGGATCGCGACGGCAACGACGAAATCTACGTGATGAACGCCGACGGGACGGGCCAAACCAACCTAACGAACTACCCGAAGGACGACCTGTGGCCCCGGTGGTCGCCAAACGGCGAGAAGATTGCTTTCTCCAGGGTGACCTCTACCTGTGTGGCCTGCACGCCGAGCAACAACATTTTCGTCATGAACGCGGATGGTTCTCAGCAGACCACTATCACCGATGTCCCCATGGTGAGTGCGCCAGCCTGGTCGCCGGATGGCACCAAGATCGCCTTCGCGTCCGGAACCCTTGCTGAACCCTGGCCAATCTTTGTGGTCAACGCCGACGGCACCCGCCTGACCCAAATGGCAGGACCTTTGACAGACGGCCTGCCTGTCAAGTGGTCCCCTGATGGGAAGCGGATCGCCTTTACGTACGAGGGCGATGTCCATGTCGTTGATGCTGATGGGACAAATGACAGAACCATAGCGAGCGGGTCTCATCCGTCCTGGTCACCAGACGGCAGCAAGATAGCCTTTGAGAAACTCTCAGACATTTACGTGATAGGCGCCGACGGCACTGGAGAAACCAATCTGACGAACGATCAGGCCGGAAGTTCCCGTCTCAGCTGGTCGCCATGGTCGCCGGATGCAGCGATGATCGCCTTCGTGTCGGACCGCGACGGCAACAATGAGGTCTACGTGATGAACGCGGACGGGACAAACCAGACCAACCTTACTAACGACCCAGCGGATGACGGGGGTCCCTCGTGGTCGCCTGATGGGTCGCTCATAGCCTTCGTGTCGGAGCGCGACGGCAACGATGAGGTCTACGTGATGAACGCGGACGGGACCGACCAGACCAACCTAACCAACAGCCCGGCGAACGACGGGGCGCCCGCCTGGCAACCGGTTGGAGCGGCAACACAGCTACCGCGGGCGGTCGTCTTCATTCAGGGAATCGACAGCGAGAGCCGGGCGGATGGAGATTGCAGCAACCCCACCAAGGGTTTCCTTCAAGGAGACGGCGCCAACAGAGTCCAGTGGATGGTGGACAAGCTTCCACCTCTATTGCAGCAGGCAGGCCTCGACGTGCAGCCGGATCGTGATTTCTACTACGTTAGCTACTCGGGCGTGTATTGCGACGCTGACGGGCACCAGAAGCCGGTGTACAAGCTCGAGGACACCTGTTACGGCGTGGACGATCACAGTTCCGACTATGCCAAGACTGGCGCTGCCGGGAAGCTGGACGCCGTGATGCAGGACGTTCTTCAGCGGTACCAGAAGGTCGACATCATCGCCCACAGCATGGGAGGGATGGCAGCGGCGTATTGGGTACAGACCCACTCTGATCTGCGGGCACGGGTGAACTCGGTGGTGACGTTCGACAGTCCACTGAGAGGAGTGCCAGACCTGAATCAGAGCCCAAAGTCCAAGTGCGATCACACCACAAGTCCGTCGCAGATCGATCTCGTGTGCAACGACCCCAACAAGCCAGCCGACTGCAAGTCAACGGTGGTGGCCGCAATTGGGGGCGCGGCATCCGACGTTCCGTTCTTCACGATTGACGCTACGCAGAACACCGATTTCCTCGGCATGGAAGCTGTTCCCGGCGACCGTACCACACTATTACAGAGCGACAGCAAGCTCCACTGCAAGTTCGATGACAACCATAGCTCGGTTTGGCAGAACGGCGGCACTGGGGGAATGGAACCCATCGAGTGCTGGACGGACATGCACTGGCCACCCGACCCTGACAACCGCCCAAAGCTGCGAATTCCCGACTCAGATGCTAAGGCCGCATTTGTTGCCTGCGCCATCGCCGCACTTCCTCCCTTGGACTGCATCGAGAAAATCGGCAAACCGCTCGAGCCAACTGCTAGTCTATCCGCCGCGGCCCTTTCTGGTGCCACCGCTCTGCCTGTGAACAGCAACGCCGGACTTGCCGTCGGGGACCGCATTCTCATCAATCCCGGCATGCCCAACGAAGAAGAGAACCAGGTGGTCGGCTTCGGGTCCATCCTGCTCGCCTCGCCCCTTCACTTCGACCATCAAGCGGACGAGCCCCTCGTGACGCTCTCGGCACCACCGTCGATGGCGGCTGGCTGGAACCAGGCCTGCTACCTTGGGGCCGAGCAGCCCATCGACCAGGCCCTGGCGGATATCGCTGGCGACGTCCTGGCGGTCTACCGCCTCAACTCCAGCCAGACTTTCGACAGGTGGTTTCCTGGCAGGCCTGATGTCTCCACGATCACCACGGTCGCTCCCTACCAGCCACTGTTCGTCCTCATAGCCAACGACGCTGCCTGGTCGCAGGCCCCCACAGAAACGCCGCCGACCAGCGCCAGTCTCGTGCCGGGGTGGAACAGTCTGTGCTACGCCGGCCAGACGAAGCCAGCCGATGATGCCACCGCTGGCATGGCGGGCAACTTCAGCATCTTGTACCGCCTGGGAAGCGACCAGACGTGGGGCCGCTTCGTGCCGGGCAGGCCCGAGGTCAGCAGCATCAGCGACCTGAATACTTACGACCCCGTGCTGATCCTGGTCACCGCGGCCGGTGGAACGCAGTGGGTGTTTGACCCGTAGGCGGCGCTCAAGGACCGGTAGCGCGCCAGCCTTAGGCCTTGAGACCATCGGAGAGCGGACGGCCCGTCTGCGCCTGCACCTCACGCAGGAGACACCGGATGCGCGCCTCCATCAAAGCAAACTCCACCTCGTCCGCCGCTCGGAGCGCCCGGCCCAGGTAGTGCCAGAACAACGGCGCATACTGCTCCTCCAGCTCCTCGCGCTCGCTGCGGCGTTGCGCCGGCATCGTTAGGTGGTTAGCCGGACTGGCGTAGGCGTGCTCCACTTCCGCCAGCAGACTCTCCAGCCGCTCGCGGAAGGGATGCCCCCTCAGCGCCGACCGGTCCATCTTCAGGCGCTCCCGCAGCGCGGCATCATAGCTAGGCCTGGCCAGCAAAGCCGAGATTCGCCGATTCTCCACCTTCATCATCGCATCCTCTCCCCCATCCGGTCCGCCGGGCTGAACCGCTCATGGGCCCGCGCCGCCTTCTCCGCGTCGTAGGTCGCCGAGTACCGCCGCACCATGGCCGGCGTGCTGTGCCCCAACAGGTACTGCACGTCCAGCTCCCTGGCCTCGTTCTCTATGGCCCAGGTCGCAAACGTATGCCGAAAGCGGTGCACCTTCACCTTCTCCACCCCCGCCCGCTTCCCCAGCCGCCTCAGAAAGATCAGCACCGAATGAGAGCTCATCCTCGTACCATGCCTGGACAGGAAGAGTGGACCAGGTTGCCGACCCCGACACCGCTCTATGTAGTCCTCCACCGCCTCCCCGGCCCTCGCTCCGAACCGCACCACCCGCTGCTTGTTCCCTTTCCCGTGCAGCACCCTCAGCCGCTGCGCTTCCAGATCCAGGTCGGCCAGGTCCAGGCTCACCAGCTCCGTCCGCCGCACCCCCGTGTCCAGAAGGACTAGTATCATCGCCCGGTTCCGACTGCCCCAATAGAAACGGGTGTCGCAGCAGGCCAGAAGCCTGCCTATCTCCTCCGCCGTGTACGGCTGGACGATCCTCTGCGGCAACCGGACATTCTTGATCTGAACGAAGGGGCTCTCCTCTATGTACCCCATCCGCTTCAGCCAGGAGAACAGGAACCGCACCTCGCGATGGCGCCGGTGCCGCGTCTCCAGGCTGACTCCGTTGCTGCCGATGCGCCCCAGGTAGGCGTAGATGTGGACCGGGGTGATGGCCCGAACGCCCTCCGGAAAGCCCTCCTCCCGAGCGATGCGCTCGAAAAGGGTCAGGGTCTCCCGGTAGGCGGTGATAGTGTTCGGCGACTTACCCTCCACCTGGCACCGCAAGAGGTAGAGCCCGATCAAGCTCCCCAGGTCTTGTTCCTGTTCAACTGCCGTCTGTGTCGTCATCTTCGCGCACCTGGTGCAACGTACCTCGTGTACGTACCATGGACGCTCTCTTGGGCCAAGAAGTCAAGTCGACACGGGGCGAATCTGGCAGATATTGGGAAAGAATCGACGTACTGGCGGGCTCACAGGACAATCAGGGCCGCAGCCGCCAAAGAGGCCCAGCCACCGGGCCTAGGCGGGCCTGGTGGCTGGTTTGGGCCAGGGCCTGAGGCGGCTACTGCTCGCCGGCCTCAGCGGGATGCCAGAAGACCCAGCCGTTAGTGGGATGACCAGTGACGGCTTTGGCGGCGGCGCTGAGGGAGGCGAAGAGTTGGTCGCCGTACTTGACGGCCCTTGCAGCGGGGCGGTCCTTGGCCTCCACGATCACAGCGGTGTGGCCTTGCCCTCTGTACGTGGCTGCGAGCGTGGTGCCCACAGGCGGTAGCTGGCGCGCGATCTTCTTGTGCTGACGCTTGCTGGTCATGATGCACCTCCTTCTCCGAGTTATGTCGTCCTGCCGACCGGCCGGCGTCCTTGGACGCCGTCGATAGACACACATCCCTCTAATGGGCGGAGAAGTCAAGCTCTTTCACGACGAAAAGCGGTAATAGTTGCTAGCTGTGGGGTGCCAAAACCTCCTCCGTATGCAGAGCATTGAGTCGCTGGCTCAGGCAGCTTAGCGTCTCAACGGTCGGGAGAGGGATAGTCCTGCCACCTCACAAGCCTTAGCCCTTCTTGCTATCTCTTGACTTCCTGCCGAAAAGCCGGGCGTGGGTTCGGTTCCGGCATCCTATGTCGTGGTATTCCTGACGGGCGTCGGCGGGCGTGAAGAGCCGACCCAGCCCTTGCAGATACGCCACGTCCTCCCCGCCGCCAGGCTCTCATAGAACTGGAGCCATATGGCAGAGAGGAGGTCGGCGCAAGAGAAGGCTGGCACAAGCCAGCCGCTATCGCCATGGTAGGCCAAGATCGGGGATATCTCCGCAGGCGGTCGCGGACTCTGTCCTGTAGCCACACCTGCTTGGCCCTGAACTCTTCGCCACCTAGCCCACGCACTTCGCCTACCGGTGACCCATTGCCTCTTTCACCGCCTGCTCAAGGCTGAGGCCCTTCTGGAGTCTTCGCTGCACCCAGGCTCGCGCAGCGCGCGACGTGATGTTCCGCGATTCGACCAGAAACTCCATGAGATCTCTACGGATGTCACGCTGCCTCTGGAGATCCTCCGACTCCCCCACCGCCGCCTTCGACACTTCATAGCGGCGATGAGTCTTCCTAACGGTGAGGCCGAGCGTGGTGACGGACGTCGTTCTATCTTGGGTGACTTTCCCGGTAATGCGGCCCTCTTGCAACCATCGATAGGCAGTGCTCTTGGGCACCCCGCTCAGCTGAACGAACTCGTCCACGCTCATCTTCTCCTGGTAGTCGGCGACCCTTCCAGCCAGCTCCCTGGCGATCTGCTGCTGGGCGAGGTCCGCATTCCGCCGGTCATTCACCAGCCCATTGACCGTGCGGTGACAGTAATCGCGGAAGCTCCGCCCGGAGAGGGGGCGACTCCAATTCAGGATCACAACGTTGGCCGCCTCGCTCACGATCTCACGGTGACCGGGAGCTAGTCGTGCCAGCCACCTCTCCAGGCCTGCCAGAATCTCCCCTTTGTCGTGCAACAGATCGGATCGCAGGGCGTGGACGCACAGCTGCGCCAGGACCTCATCATCCCCCATCTCATTGGAGCTGATAATCAAAGGACCGACATACGGTGCCAGGAGCCGCCTGGCCCTCCGAGGCATATGCACCATCGCCCCGAACCGCAGGGGAAGCGAGCCCAGGCGCACGTAGAGCTCGCCCGTCTCCTTCTCGTCCCACAGCCTGTCCCGGAAAGACTGCACCACCTCATCAGCGAGGCTCAGGCCCGTCCCCTCCACTACGAACGCTTCGCCGTCACCATCGAGACGCTGAAATATCCATGAGATCCTGATGTCCCGCTTCTGTGGCTTGACGGTGGCGATGTACTCTGCGCGGAACCACCAACGGTAGCGGTCCTCCTGTCCGCCGTCGTCGTAGAGGAACCAGTGGTACCTGTCGGCAGGGCGGCCGGTTGGCGCCTCCTCGGCGATGCGCCGCTCTGCCTCCTCACATCGCCGGCACAACTCCTCGAAGTAGTCCGGCTCAGCCAGGCGGTCTCGCCAGCGGCTAAGAGCAGCGACCCCGGCCTGTAGCACCTTCAGGCTCATGATGTTCCTTTCTGGAACTAACACTAGGTGAGATGAGAGAGTTCGCGAAAGCGTTACAGCATGCCTGACGGCAAGCGCAGGCTCGCCTCGATCACCTTCGTGTGGCCAAGGCCTACGGCTTCGAGATCCAGTGCAACGGCGTGGCCTATCGTTCGGGGTTAGTGCGTCGCGCTCCGTCCGCTGCCGTCTCTCGAAGAATTCCGCTGGAGGGGAAAACGAAAAAGAGGAGTGACTCATTAATGAAGAACAACAAGCAATCCATTTCTGAGGCCGACTTCAGCGACCCGGCGCTGGCGGTGCGCGCTCTGCTCGCCCCCGTCTTGCGAGAAATCCGTCAGGCACGTGAAAAACAAAAGCAGAACTCCGCGTTCCTGAAAACACTAGCTGAGTTCAAATTCGTTCCAGGCGAGACCTACTCAAACCGGCAGCGCCGATACACCGTGCTAGCGGTCCGGGGGCCGAAGCTAATCGTGCGCTATGACGACGGTACGGTCGACGAACTCACCGAGGAAATCCAGCGCCGCATCATAACCAACATGGCGCTCGAGCGAGGCCCCGACAACCATTCGCCGACCTCGTCAACGTTGGAGACATCATGAACAGGTTCTCTAGAGCTCTGCCCGCATACCTGGGCGGCAAGCGAAAATTGGCGCCGCTCATATTTGCCCTGCTCGCCAGCCATGTTCCGCGGCCCAGCTGGTCGCAGCTCGCCTTTCTCGACCCGTTCCTGGGCGGCGGAAGCGTGAGCCTGCTGGCCAAGGCCTATGGCTTTGAGGTCCACTGCAACGATCTGGCCTACCGCTCGGCGCTGGTGGGGCATGCCCTCATCGCCAACTCCAGCGTCACCCTGACCGATGCGGACGTGGCCCTCCTCTTTCGGGAGCCGGAAAGAGACTACCGCCGCACAGCAGAGGAGCAGTTCTCTCCGTCGGTATTTAGCCGCGAGCACGCCCGCTTCCTGGATCGGGGCCTGCACTGGGCCCGCTCGGGGGCCTTCCCCGAGGCTAAGCGCCATCTGGTAGAACTCCTCCTGGTGCGCTGGGCCCTGCGCATCCAGCCCATGTCCATGCTCAGGGGTACCGACGCCCGTGCCGCTTTCGGCGGCGACTACGACCGGGTGAGCCCGCGACGGGTCGGACATTATCTGCGCAGCCTGGACCTGCTGCGGCCGGCGGCGCTGTCCCGCCTGGCCCAGGAGATAAACCTGGGCGTCTTCCCCGGCCGCGGCTTCGCCAGCCAGATGGACGCCGTGGACTTCCTGGACCGCACCGAAGGAGACATCGTCTACTTTGACCCGCCCTACCCGGGCACCACTACCTACGAAAAGGAATATCGGGCCCTTGACATCCTGCTCGAAGGGCGGGAGCTCCCGCCCAGCCGGTTCAGCAGCCACACGGAGGCGCTAGATGAGCTCTTCCGGGCGGCGAGCCACATCCCCGTCTGGCTGATCTCGCTCAATAACGCTGTCCTCACCCTCGACCAGCTGCTGGACCTGGTCCGCTGTCACCGGCCCGGAGTTAGAGCAGTCCAGGTGCCGTATCGCCACCTGGGCAGCATCGCATCGGAGGAGAAAAATGCAAGCAACAGAGAACACATCATCCTCGCCACTGCCTGACGCCGGCTCCCGGCGGACCGGCCGCCTGGCGCTCGTTCCCCTGGACCTCCTGCGGCCCCACCCGGCCAACGCCAACGTCATGGACGAGGAGCGGCTAGAGAAGCTTGCTGCGAATATCGCCCGTGAGGGCGACTACCCGCCGCTGGTAGTGCGCCCGCTTCCTCCGGATGGGGGCGCCTACCAGGTCCTAGACGGCCATCAGCGCTGGCAGGTGCTGAAACACTTGGGCCACGAAGACGCTCTCTGCTATGTCTGGCCCTGCGATGACCAGACAGCCCTCGTGCTGCTGGCGACCCTCAATCGCCTGGAAGGCCAGGACGACCCTCTGAAGCGGGCCGAACTGCTGCGGGAGCTGACCGAACTGGCATCTCCCGAAGAGCTGGCCCAGGTCCTCCCCGAGAGCGTCGCCCTCATCCGCCAAAGCCTGGAGCTCCTCGACCTCAACCTTGAGGAGCTACTGGCCGACCTTGAGAAACGAGCCGACGGGGGGACCGGCCTGCGGGCCATCACCTTCGTGGTCACCCGCGAGGACGAGCAGGCCATCGAGGAGGCGGTACGGCGGGTGGCGGCCGACCTCGAGGGCACCAACCGCCGGGGCCGCGCCCTGGCCCACATAGCGAAAACTTACATGGAAAGGTGATCGACATGAATGAGAAAACACGACACCGGCTGGCCTTTGATCTCTACGTTCGGATGGGGCCCGGCCGGAGCCTGGAGACTCTGCACCGGGACCTGCAAAAGGACCCATCCCTGATCGGCCTCAAGCGGGCTCCCAGCCTGAGCACACTGGAGGCCTGGTCCAGCGCTTTCCACTGGCAGGCCCGGCTGCTGGACCTGGAGCGCCAGGCAGCCGAACAAGACCGTGAGGAACAGGTGAAAGCCCTGCGGGAAATGAATGAGCGGCATGCCAGGGAGGGCCTCGCCCTCCAGCAGAAGGGTGTAGAGCGCCTGGGGACCCTGCCGCCGGAGCGACTTTCGGCCTCAGACGCCGTACGCGCTCTCGTTGAAGGCGTTCGGTTGGAGCGCCTGGCCCGCGGGGAGCCCACCGACCATATTAGAGAGGAAGGAGAGAAGATTCATGGACACATCGATCTTCGACGATTCACCAACGAAGAGCTCCGCCGACTGGCAGAGCTTGCAGAACGCCGCGCAACAAGAGCTGGCGAGACGGAACCCGAATAGCTTCCTGGACTGGGCCTTAGCCTATCGCTTCCTTCAGGGGAAGCCGATGGACCTGATCCCAGCCCTCCAGGACCTATACCGGGACACCCACCGGTTCATCGTGATCCAGAAGGCGGCCCAGGTGTTCATATCAGAGTACCTCATCAACAGCGCGCTCTGGGCCGCTGACATGGGCCAGGGAGGCCGGGGCAATGCCCTGTACGTCATGCCCACCCAGGGCCAGGTGGACGACTTCTCCCAGGCTCGCTTCGACAAGGCGATCGCCGAGAGCGCTTACCTCCAGAGCCGTCTATTCCCGCCGCCACCGGGTCGCCAGGGGCCCGCGCGTCAGCGGCTGAAGAAGGTGGGGGCAGGCTACATCTACCTGCGTGGCTGCGACAGCCAGCGCCAGCTCACTTCGGTGGATGCCGACATAGTGCTCTTGGACGAATACGACCTGATGGCCGAAGGGGTGCTTGAGCTCGCCCAGAAGCGCCTGGCCTCGAGCAAGCTGGCCTGGCTGCGGGTTGCCTCCACACCCCGCCTGCCGGAGGCAGGGATCAACGGCCTCTTCCTCCAGTCGGACCAGCGCTACTATTTCCTCCCCTGCCCTCACTGCGGCCGCCGCCAGCGGCTGGAGTGGGAGAAGAACGTGGACCTGAAGGGGGCTCGCATCGTCTGCCGCTACCGCAACTGTCGCAAGCCCCTTGACCTGTGGGCGAAAGGGGAATGGGTTCCGGAGAAACCTGGGAACGACCTGCACGGCTATCACATCAGCCGTCTCTACTCGCCTCTGGCCAACGTGCGGGCCATGATCGATGCCAGCGAAGACACGACTCCAGCTGGTCTGCGCGAGTTCCACAATTCGGACCTCGGCGAGACCTTTGTGCCTCCCGGCGGCCGGCTGTCCTGCGGTGACCTCGATGCCTGCCGTCGCGACTATGAGATGCCCGACGGCTGGGACGAGGAAACCTACATGGGGGTGGACGTGGGCATCAAGTTGAACGTCGTGATCCGCCAACGGCTGGAGAACAACAGGACCTGCGCCCTCTTCATCGGCGAGGTGGACTCTTTCGAGGAACTGGACGGGCTAGTGACTGGCTATCACGTTCGGCGCTTTGTGGTGGACACTCTGCCGGAGCAAAGGCAGGCTCGGGAGTTCGCCAAGCGGTGGTCGTCCAAGTCGTGGCTGGCCCTCTACGACCGGCACGAAGGTGGGCACGAATGGGACAGAAGTGCGGAAGTGGCGACAGTCCACATCAATCGCGTCGAGGCCCTTGAAGAGATGTTCGACCGCTTCCACAAGGGCCTGGCAGAGCTTCCACTCGATGCCCGCCGGCTGGGAGGCCGGGCACAACATGGTCTGGGCGAGTACTACCGCCAGATGATGGCCATTCACCGAACCTTGGAGCAAAACGCTCAAGGGAACTGGGTAGCGCGCTACCTGGACCACGGCAAGCCGGACCACTATGCCCACGCCGAGGCTTATTGTCTGCTGGCCACCAAGAGCAAAGCCAGCAAGGGGGGGATACCCGGACCGATCATCAGGTTCTAAGCCCTGCGTCCCCGCAGGCAACTGTGCTCAGGCCCACAATGAGGGTTGCCCATCGCTGAGGCAGCCTGCTGGCAGGGCGTCTGACGAATACTAGCGCCCTGCCGGCGACCCGCTCTCTTTGTCCAGTCCAAGCTGTCTGGTCGACGCGCGGTGCTATCATGACATCGTGCAGACGAAGCAGGAGATCCGCGAGCGCATCTGGGAGACGCTTCAGCGCCCGGGCGTTGCCCGTTTCCTTGGCGCTGGCGGCGAGTGAGAGGAACGTCCAGGACCCAGTGGTTCCACAGACTGTTCTATAATGCTTGAAAGAGCCAGGTCGGGCCCAGAGCCTCGGCAACTACGGCTACAGAGAAGAGGGTATGACCGACTACCGCCCTTCGTGGGATGAATACTTCATGAAGATAGCGGAGGATGCCTCAACCCGTTCCAATTGTCTGCGAAGGAAGGTTGGAGCGCTCATAGTGAAACAGAGGAACATCATCAGCACTGGCTACAACGGCACGCCTATGGGGGTGAAGAACTGCTTTGAGGGCGGCTGCCCTCGCTGCATATCAGACGTTGAACCCGGCCAAGGCTACGATACATGCATCTGCGTTCACGCTGAAGCCAATGCCATACTCCTGGCTGCCAGACACGGCAACGCAACCGATGGCGGAGTTTTGTACACCACAGTTCGCCCTTGCTTCTCCTGCCTGAAGGAGGCCGTCCAAGCAGGAATCAAGGAGATCGTCTATGAAGCCAAGGACGCCTACGAAGGACTCTTGGAAGAGGCCTATCAGGCCCTTGTGCGCGACTCGGAGCTAGCCTTGCGGCAGTTCGTCCGCCAGGCAAGCTAGGCGCGCATCGGCTGTGCCCAACCACCATCTCGGGGCTGTGGGGTGCCAATATTCCATCCGTCTCTTCGCAGGTCAAGCAGGCCCTCGGTCGCACTCGCCGAGCTGGATCGCGATGAGGGCATAGTGCCTCAAGGCTGGCCCAAGTAGCTCACCGCGTCAACCCTCTGGATACGGATGACATTTTGGCACCCCACAGGCGATTCCCACGATTCGGAAAATGGCTGCCCGCTAGCCCGACCTTGCTTGAGGGTGCCGCCTCGCGGACCCTGCGTCGAGGGTGAGCTCCTGCCGATGGAGCAGGTGCCCACCTGTCGGCGGAGCAGGCGGTCGCCCAAGGGAGCCCCACCCGAAAATCTGCAGAGAGAGCCGTCGTGGACGCCTCTGTTTCTAGCGGTGAGTGTCAGTCAACCGACTCATCGAGAAGCTTATATCAACTTGCCTGACTTGGCGGGCCTCCAAGCAGGTCCGCAAAGCCAAAGTGACCCAACCGAGCGAGCTTGTCTATGAGGGCCCTGGCCCGCTCTCGCGCCCTGCCTCCCTCTTCAAGAGCACGGCTCAGAATCTCCCTGGCGCTCCCCTCATACAACGAGACGACCCCCCATCGGTCGCTATCCACCACCCCCTCCAAAGCATCTACGATGTCTGCGGCAGGAACCTGGGTGGCGCGCGCTAGGCGCGCGCCGATCTCCTCCTGAAACAGGCTCTCGCAGGCTCCGGCAGACAATGCGTGTGTAAGCTGCGCAATCGCCCATCGATCATCGAAGAAGTTAGACACGAACCACCAAGTGAACGCGCAGAGTTCGCTGGCATCTCCGCGGCCGACCTCTATTTCATGACGCCGCCATTCCCAGAGTGCTTGGAGGCGCGACAAGACATGAGCCTCGACTTTCTCTTCGCCGCGAAGCGTCTGCCCCACAAAGTCGAGGATCTCTTCTCTCCTCTTCGCGTCCAGTCCTGAAAAGAGCGCGCGCATCAGTTCGTCTTCCAGAGGTACCTCGCCTCTCCAATACATGGTTACTACGTGACGACCAAGCGCCACGAGCGGATCGCCGAGATGATGCCATTCGAATCGAGGAGCCTCCAGCCGGCGCGCAGCGTCCTCGTACTGAGTTCGCAGCGCTCGGAAGAGGTCCGTATAGGCAGGTGTGGCAAGTACGAACGACTCCCATGCCGCATCTCGTAGTTCGGCAAGTTCCGGGTCAGTCGGAAATATCTGCCAGACATGTTCACGTGTCCATTCAGGGTCGAGCCAAAAGAGCTGTGGCAGGAATCGGCCGTATACAGAGCGGACAGCGATAGTCCTTTCGATAGAGATATCAAGTCGCTCCTGAAGGACCTCTCGCACTTCCGGAATGCTATGGAAGCTCCGGACAGCAGTCGGCTCAGCCGGCGTCAGGCGCGAGACCCAGAGGGCATACTTGACGACCAACTCGACGGCGACGCCCCGCACGCTGTTGATGGCAGTCGTGATCGGGTCAGGGGCGGGAGATACAAAGGTGCGTTCGGTGGTCGGGGTAGGATTCGGGTCTTGGGTCAAGAGGCGAATGATGCGCCAGATCTTCTCCCGAAGCGCTACAGAAAACTCAGATTCGCCTGGCTTCAACCCCGTCTCAAGAACATGGAGCAAGGCACCCTTTAGCTGGTCGTCTGATTCATTTCTTCCCACTATGGCCGCGCAAAATGCGAGTAACGGCGTCCACTGCGGGACATACCCCCCCTCCGTGGCGGACGCGATCGCTCGCAGGATGAACGTCTGGTATTCGGGGTGAACATCCACAAATGCTTCCGCCGCTTCTGTGAAACGCTTCGGCCCGCTTTGAATTGCCTGCTCTAGCTGAAGCGCAAGCGCTCGTCGTGTGGGCCTAGGGAAACCCGACGTCGCAGGTTCCCACGTCTGCAGGAAGCGAATCAGCTCCGCTATCGGCATATCCCCCAGCTGCGCCGCGGCGAGAGGACTGGGATCCGTTACCCAACCAGAGATCTGCACACCTTCAGCCTCTTCGAGCGCTCCAAATCGGGCCTGCAGGCGTTCTAAGTTCTTGCGGTGCTTGGCGTCCAAGTGGTCGGCGATTAGAAGCAGACGTCTGTACCTCCAGAAGTCGTCCGCTTCGGCTGTCGGCTCAGTCGCAACGTAGTGGTGAGGCCCTAGGTTGATGAGCCGAACGAGTTCCGACTGTTCGGTTGCCGTAAGTGACTGGAAGCGTTCTACAAGAAGGCAGTCGTACTCGCGACGGAGTGACCTGTCCTGTAGGCGCGCTCGGTCGAGCAGGCGTGCCCGAACCGAGTCGAGCGATTCGGGAAGCGGTGCCCGCGACAAGGCGTCTAGAGCGATGCGATGGAAGGTGGCCCGGCACCTCCCCTCTAACTGCTGGATGGTACGCTCGATGCCACTACCTTCGGCTCCCTCAAACAGGAGGGGCATGGCGGCAACCAAAGCGTTGATCAAGTGCTGCCGGTAGTCCTCGTTCGACCATGGTTCGCCCTTCAAGATGTCGTGTCGCCAGATTGTTGAGTAGTCCTCGAGACAGCCAGATACCGTCCGCTTCTCTTCCCCCTCGCTCGAGAACTTCAGAGCATTATCCAGGACGTCGAGAAGCACTGAAAGCGCTTCCTCGGGAGCCGCGCGAACAAGCGTCGGGAACGTCCTGAGGAACTCGCCATACCAGAACGGTGGCAGGCGACCGACTAGATCATGCGGCCAGCGGCTGGCGCCCTTCTTTTCGTCGGCTTGAGTCAGGAATAGTACCTGCCGAGCTATACGCGTTGCGGCCGTTGGTTCGCCGCCCGCCGCCAGGTGTTCCAGCCACTTCGCGAGCTGAGGCGTCAGCAAGGCAACGACATTCGCGTGCCAGTGGGTGAGCCAATCATCCACATAGCGTACTAGCTCCGCAGAGGCTTGGGCGGGGAGAGCCAGCGCCACCGCTAGCAGATCGCACTGCACCCGAACGTTCTTCGTCGGCGCTACTTGACGCGCAGCAGCCAGAAGCAGGTCTCTATCATCGACGTCGCGCGCGACGCGAGCGAGGAACTGGGAGAGCGGCCATGCCGGGAATTGCACTGTACCTGCCGCGTCGTCCATCTGAGGGCCGAGCGGCTCCTGGAATAGTCCGTGGTCAAAGAAGGCGCGAACCCATAGAGGATTCTCCAGCCGCTCCAGGAAATATCGGAACTCGGCGGGGCGTGCGGTCAGTTGCAGGACTCGATCCACCTGTTCAGGCGTTGGTGTCTTCCAGGAACGCATCTAGGTCATCCTTGTTCTCAAAGAAGGGCCGCGTAACCGCTAGGAGAATCTCTTCAAGCGTCTCGAACTGGCGGATGATTTCGCCGGCGTCTCGTTCATCGTCGCCGCTCGTCTGGTCGTGCGCTTGCCCATGCGCCCAGCCTCCGACGCTCACCCACCTGCCTGCCGTCCAGTTCAACTGTTTGTCGCCCGGGGGCGACTCGGGAACTAGCGCCTGCAGCATTCTGACAGCGCGCTCGTGATTACGAGTCGACGCGTCCCGATGGTCCCGTATGAGCCGGTCAATCTCCTCGCAGACCGATCGGTGAAGTACCTTGACCTCCGTACCCCTCAGGTCGATCTCCGCCTCTACAAGGCCGGGGCTTGCCACGGGCGCTTCCCATAGGACCGCGATCGCTTCGATACGTTCTGGGTATTCAAGATGACGCTTGCTCGTCTCTTCGCCGCAAATAGCAGCGGGGAGCCGGTTGACCATTTCTCGCATTGCGTGAGCGACGAACCGAGTCCATCCTGGCGTCCGCGCGCTGAGCAGTTGGTTAGCCCCCAGGTATAGCTCTGCGAGCGGCGGAGAGCGCTTCTGCAGCCACTGATGGATCGCTTGACGGGGCCCATTCCACCAGACTGCGAACCCATCAACCGCTGCTGACACGAAGGGATTCGAGGCGTCGGGCTGCAGCATCATCTCGGGGACAGTATATAGCGAAAAGGCCATGCCCCTCCACTGGGATTGCTTCCTCGCCGGACTACGGTTCAGGTCAGTATCTGGGCGGCCCGGCCGAAGTCGAAACCCATCGCTGCGCATGAAGCTCGGGGACTCCTAGTCTGGACCGGTCGACAACACTCGTTGGACTACCCCAAGGCCGGAGCCAGATAGATAGAGAGCCTGCCGACGGAGCAGGCGATCGGCTTGTCAATCGGGAGACCTTGGAAATCACAGGAATCCGTGAGTCGATGGCGCAGCCGGTGCATGCGCCCAGACACTGGCCCCATTTGACAAGTGCTTTGGCGACGGGTCGTCTCCGCCTGCACAAACAGATGCGCGAGCGATGGGCCCGCCGGGCGACTCCAAGGTCGCCACGGCCTGTCTCTTTCCAGTGTCCCACCGCACGAACGTACCATCGTCCGCCGCGGTGGGCGTTCGCTCTGGGCCCTGGCCGCCGTGCTAGCCAACGCCATCATGTGCTTCGTGGTGGGCATCGGGTCGCCGTAGTGTCTTCTCTTGCGAACTCTCGCGCCTGCGGGTAGTATGGGGCAGGTAACATGGAAATCGTGGTCGCCGAGAGGCCGGAGCTTCTGGCTGTGGCCCTCATAGAGTTCGTGTAGGAATTCCAGGGCGGCACGCCGGACCGATTCGTCGGGGGGCAATGCTTTACAACAACCGATCACTGTTCAGCGACTACTACCTGCGCGAGCTGGTACGCGATGACCCGCACTGGAGGCACCTGCTCGGCAGTGTCGCAGCGCTGCGGCAGCGGATCGCTGAGGTCTACCAGCGCGGGACGCCGGGCATCGAGCAGGCCTCCGAGGCCGAGGTTGAGCGACGTCTAATCCGGCCGGTCTTGGATGCCCTGGCGCATGTCTACGAGGCGCAGCCGGCTGTTCGCTCGGCTGAAGGAACGAAGACCCCAGACTACGGTTTCTTCGCCGCCGTTGAGGACCGCAAGAAGGCGGCCGAGGCCGGCATAGACAACTATTGGAGGCATGCGCTGGCAGTGGGCGATGCCAAGGCGTGGGATCGGCCCTTGGATCGTAGAATCAAAGCCCCAGGCGATCCGTTCACCAATCACAACCCCAGCTACCAGATAGACTTCTACCTGCGCGCCACCGACCTGAAGTGGGGCATCCTCACCAACGGCCGGCTATGGCGCCTCTACTACCGTGACCTCAGCTACCGCCTCGACGTGTACTACGAAGTCAACCTTCCGGAGCTCCTCGAGCAAGGCGACGAGGAGTTCAACTACTTTGCGGCGTTCTTCTCCCAGCGGGCCTTCATCCCTGACGAACAAGGTGTACGTTTCCTCGACCGGGCCTACAAGGGCAGCCTCGCCTATGCCACCGGCTTGAGCAAAGAACTGAAGGACAACGTTTACGAGGCTCTGCGATTGCTCACGGAGGGGTTCCTTAGATTCCCCAGCAATGGCCTGGTGCGGCAGGACTTGGAGCGCACCCGGGGGAACGCATTCGTGGTCATCTACCGCCTTCTGTTCATCCTGTACGCGGAGGACCGCGGTTTCCTGCCGCTGGAGAACCGCGACTACGCCGGCACGTACAGCCTGCGAGCGCTCGCCAGAGAGATCGCTCAGAAGGTGGAGGGGCGGGCTGGGCTGAGCCTGGCGGCTTCGGGGTACTGGTCACGCCTCCAGGACCTGTTCCGAATGATCGATGCTGGCGATGCCGCTCTCTCGATTCCTCCCTACAACGGGGGCCTGTTCGAGGAGTCGCGTCATCCTGAGCTCGGACAGTGGAGGATCGGCGATAACTACCTGGCGCGGGCCGTCGACATGCTCACTCGCGCTGCCGCCGCCGAGCGGACGGGGCGCGGCTTCGTGAGCTACCGAGAACTCTCCATCCGCGAGCTCGGCTCCATCTACGAGGGGCTCCTGGAGCACCGACCGCGCATTGCTGAGGAGCCCATGGTGGTAGTGCGGGATGATAAGACGGAGCGTGTGATCCCCGAGAGGGAGGCCCAGGGCAAGAAGGTGCTGAGCAGATACGAGCCGGACGAGGTCTACCTCACACTGCATCGGGGCGAGCGAAAGGCCACCGGCAGCTACTACACGCCCGACTACATCGTCAAGTACATCGTAGCTAACACGCTGGGGCCGCTGATCGAGGAGAAGAAGGCCGAGGGAGGAGACCTCATTGAGAGCATCCAGTCCCTAAGGGTGCTGGACCCGGCCATGGGGTCTGGCCACTTCCTTGTCGAGGCGACGGACCTCCTGGCCCGGACCTTGGTAGAGGCTCTAGGTGGTGCCCCCACCGAACCGGAGGAAGACGACATTCGCTGGGCGCGGCGGGAGGTGGTGGAGCGTTGCATCTATGGGGTAGACCTGAATCCGCTGGCGGTGGAGCTGGCCAAGCTTTCCCTTTGGTTGCACACCGTCTCTAGGGACAGACCGCTGAACTTCCTTGACCATCACCTGCGCTGCGGGAACAGCCTCATCGGGGCTTGGCTGAAGGATCTGGGGCAGCTTCCCGCACTGGCGGCCAAGGGTGCTAAGAAGAAGGCGAAGGTGCCGACGGCCATTACCACCCTCGAGGGCCACGGCCTGCAAGAGGCCATCGCGGCAGCCGTGAAGACGTTTCATGCCATCGCCGAGGCTCCGACCCAGACGGTTGAGGACGTTCACACGAAGGAAAATGCCTACCAGACCGCCCGCCACGCCCTGAGCCGCATCATCGACATCGCCGACGCGTGGACGTCTGCCTACTTTGGCAACGAAGTCGACCCCGACGAATATGCCCAGTTGCTGCTAAAGGCCTACAAGGGTGACGGTGACTGGCCTGGGGCCGGGGAGACTGCCTGCCTGGACGCGGCTCGGAATATGGGCCGCGGCGAGCGCCGATTCTTCCACTGGGAGATGGAGTTTCCAGAGGTGTTCTTTGACAGCGACGGGCGCTACCTGACGGTGCCTGGCTTCGACGTGATTGTCGGGAATCCGCCCTATGATGTGCTAACTCGCACTGAAGCGGACCCACTAGTCGTCGATTTCCTAAACGTCGCGTTCGACTGTGTGGAGTACAAGGTCAACCTGTTTGGAACGTTCCTTGAGGCAGCAACCATGCTTGGCAAAGGTCGCGGATACGTCTCCATGATCGTGCCCAACGTTCTTCTTGCCAATCGCTACTTCCGGCTCTTGCGCAAGCGCCTGCTATCGTTCTCCCGCATCGGTGCAATAACCATCGCCGAAGGGCTGCCATTCGGCGAAGCAACAGTCGAGACCATTGTGCTGGTGGCTCAGCTCGGTCAAGCGGAGCCTGGCGACGAGTTGATGATAGGAGCGATATCACCCGAGGGCTACCGCGAGGAATGGAGGATTCAGCAAAGTGACTTGTCAGCACTACCGCGATCCGAGTTTCGCATCACATGGCGGCCAGACGATTTCGCGCTCTTGCGATGCCTACGGGACGTGTCCACGCCCCTTGGGGACATGGCAGTTCTCTACAACGGTATCAAGACACAAGACAATGTCCACATGATCTCCAACGTCCAGAAAGACGCGAAATGGAAGCCTCTAGTCAGAGGAAGCGATGTAGGTCGCTACGTGATCGAAGCCTCAGGGGAGTTCGTCCTGTTTGAACCACGTCTCCTGAAGAGCGGCTTTGACGAGGCAAAACACCTATCTGTGCCCAAGATCGTCATTAGGCGAGCGGACAATCGCATGATCTGCGCTGTGGACAATGATCGTCGCTACGTCCTCGACACCCTGCACATCATACTTCCTCACGAACCTTCTCTCACAATGCCGTTGGTGGCGATCTTGAACTCGCGGCTCGCCAACTACTGGCTACGTCGGCAGCAGGCGGAGTCCGGCGAGATACTGCCGGAGGTCAAGATCGACTTCCTGCAGCATTTTCCCGTGCGCCGTACTGATAGTGCGAGCCCCCGACCAGAGCTGGGCGAGTACCTGGAGAATGCAAAGGCCCTCTGCGATGAGATTCTACAGACGGACGACTTGACCGGACCTACTAGCGCAATGGAAGCCATGGTCTCCAGCGCCGTCCCCGGCTTTGCTGACTCGGAGCACGAGCCTCCGGAGGCGGTGCTCGGTCTGCTTGGGTTTCTAGCTGATAGGATGGGCGGCCTTCACGAGCGGACGCGTCGAGAGGTCAACGGTTTCCTCGTTTGGCTTGAAGGATACATAGGTGTGCGCGTGGAAGAGCTGAGCCAGAAGACCAGAGTGCGCGAGTACTCCAGACTGGAGGGCGGCTGGGATGAATTCGTAGCGACCCTCGAGCGGAACCGACGCGCTATCCAGCAGGCCAAGGGCATCGATATCACCCGCCGCGGCCCGCGGGAGGCCATCCGCCAGGAGCACGAGGCGTCGATGACGCGCCTGCGCCCGCTGCTTCGCAAGATCGAGCTCACGGACCAGCTCATCGACCTCATCGTGTACCGCCTATACGGCCTGACGGACGAACAGATCGCTATCGTGGAGGGACGAGCGCAAGGATGAGTGGGGCAGAGCAGAAGGTGTGGACTGGAGGCGCCGACTGTCCTCACTGCAAGGCCTTTGCCAATTTCGTTCAGGCCGCGAGGGTGGAAGCGGCGCCCAGCATCAGCGATGCTTCTTTCCCGCGGGCTTTCTACCACCTTATGCAGTGCCAGCGCTGCGCTGGCATCATCTTCGTTGTGCTAGACAGCGAGAATCGCATCCTCGACCAGTACCCCGCCATGCGGACGGAGGCGCCCCTGGAGTGCCCTCAGGATGTAAGGGACAACTACAAAGAAGCGCTGGGGGCCTTGAACAAAGGTCTGTGGAAAGCCGCAGTCATGATGGCTCGGTCATCCCTTCAGGCCGCGATGAGGGGCCAAGGGGCCAGTGGCAAGAACCTTCAAGAGGAGATCGATGACCTGGCTCGACGCCACGTCATCACCCCGTACCTGCAGGAGTGGGCGCACGAGGTACGCCTCGGGGGCAACCTCGTCGCTCATCCCGAGCCCGGCAAGAGGCTCGGCCGCGAAGATGCCGAGGAGATAATCGACTTCGCCGACTCCTTGCTGCACTACATGTACGTCATGCCGAAGCGCGTAGAGGAGAGGCGCTCCAGGTTCGGAGGAGAGGCGAGCGCAGGTACGGGCTGACGGACGAAGAGATAGCAATCGTGGAGGGACGGGCGTGAGGGGGTGGCCGGGTGAGCAGTTCATGGAGTGCACCAGAGCATGGCTCTGACACCGAGGCAGCTCGGGGATCTTATTAGATTTCTCGTCCAAGAGGCCCAGGATCGGCAGGCCGAGCTAGGGAGAACGCGGCTAGCCAAACTCCTGTATCTCATCGACGTAGTCCACTTCGGTGCCCATCGAGAACAGCTCACCGGAATACCTTGGATATTCTTGCATTACGGCCCGTACGCAGTCGAGATCCCGAGAATCCTCGATGAACTTGATGTCGACCTTCCACAGGAGGAGACAACCACCGCAGGTGGCTTGCGGGCATATGTGTTCAAAAGGGCTGGCGGCCCCGAAGTTGATATCGACCGGGTGTTGGGGAGCAGCGCGGCGAGATCGATCCGCCGAGTTCTCGATCGCTGGCTAGAAGCCGATATGAACGAGCTACTCAGCTTTGTCTACTTTCATACGCCACCCATGAAGGCAGCAAGGCGTCGCCGCGAAAAGCTCGACTTCAGTACTATTCCTGAGGCGGTACCGGACGCTCTAAGGGAATCACAGCGGCCCCTTGACCAGAAGGCGGCCGAGATGCTGCACAACCGAGCAACAGCTGTGCTGAAGAGGGTCAAGCCAGGGCTGGCCCGGCTAAGTCCCTCTCCCCTGCCACGACACGATCGGCTGTACCACGAATCGATGAGGCTTCTCGGTGAGACGCCGACAACTCCCCAGGGAACTGAGGTGTCGAGCGACCAGGAGTCGCTCGACGAATTCGGTAGTCCTAGTGAACGCCAGTGAAAGACCTGGTCAGTCAATGCTTCACCCGGGAACTTGTCGCGCGGACGGCCACTCCAAGCCGTGGTCAGCTTTGGTGGGCGCCGATGCTGTACTTGGTGGACAGGATGCAGGTGCTTCGGATTCGTTCCTATGACCCAGCAGAGGAGCATCGCTCTGTAGTTCACCTGAGGACCGATCCGGGCGATCTCTTTAACCATATGCCTTCATATACACCCAAGGTTGAAGCGGACGAAGAACTCCTCGCGGTTGGGGCGAAGAGACGTATGGGTGTTGTGGCCTCATTGCCGCAGCCTCCATGGCAGGAGACAGCAGGTATCCCCACGATGGAGGCCTATTTGCTGATCCCGCTCTACAGCTTCCACGAAGATCATCCCGAAGAGTTCCGTTTGCGCGTTCGGGCGTTCGAATATCCATCGCTCATCTATGCTCCAGTTGAGCCATCAGCCGGCATCGATAAAGAGGGATTCCTTTCACTAGAGCGGGCTCAATTTGTTGCTCGGTCTTTCATGCTCCCCGCAAACGTTCGCCTCACAGACGAAGCGATGGCTTTGGTCGACGCGTGGCTGGGGTACGTGCTAACAGGTGGGATTGATCCGGACTTGCTTGAACTGCGGGGGTTATTGATGCAAGAGCTCCTTGGCAGAGGCTGATCCTACGGTTGTCATTGGCAGCTTTCGCCGTGGGATCACAGACGGACGTCCGCCAATCTTCGATGGATGACGTTAGCAGCAGGCAGAGTGTGTAGAGAGCCTGCCCGCGGAGCAGCAGATCGCTGGGCGCCGGACAATCCTCGACGGCTGGAGATTCCTCGGTGGCGGCTGACGGCCGCTGGCTCAGGTATCGGTGCGGGGAATGACGGCTGGGAGCGGGTGGCACTGGATGACGCTGTCGCCGTCCACGAGTAGGAGGAGGTCAATCCCCTCAAGCTCTTCGGGCTCTAGGTTGGCTACCACACTGCCTACACGCGGGGCGGACGCGAGGGCGCTCGTTTCAAACACCAGCACATGACGCCTGAGGAGATTCTGGAGAGGGATGCCTACACCGACAACGAGGGCCATGAACGGCACGAGTTGCTGGAGAGTCTTCAGGACTTCCTGGGGATGGCACCCTAGCTACGCTGGTTGCCTGGATGAAGGGGCCCGCGGGAGACGCACGCATTACGACAGCGAAGCAGGCCACGATTGCGATAAGCCACATATGGGATGTGCGAGGGCGCAACTGAGGCCGAGACGCGTCCCCGCCATTGCTGGCTTACGCAGGCTCCGGCGGTAGTTCGATGATCTTGCAGCTTGATGTCTCCGACTTCAGTAGCTCCGCAGTTTCGGGATGGCAAGTGAAAACCAGTACCTGCTGGTCCTTGGACAACTCGCCCAATGCCCTGCATGTCTGTCGCGCTCTATGAGGGTCAAAGTTGACCAGAATCTCGTCCATTATCACGGGTAGCGGCTCTGAACGCCCTGCAAACTCGCGCACCAAGCCGAAGCGGAGGGCGAGATAAAGCTGTTCAGCGGTGCCTCGACTGAGCCTGGATGTATCCTTCCGTGCCCCAGTCCGCTCTTCAACTTCGATGCGATTCTCCCCGGGTAGCGAGAGAATACGTGGGTACCTGCCATCGGTAAAGCTAGAAAAGAAGCGCTGGGCTTCCTGAACGACAGCTGGCTGGCGTTCCCTCTCATATTTGAGGCGTGTCTCAGCCAGTAGGGCTTGGGCAATGGTTAGCACTGACCACTCCCGAGCCTTGCTTTGTAGCTGTTCTTGGAGGATCGAGAGGTGCAATCGTAGGTCCGATGATTCCTCTTCGGTCTCCAGCCCGCGAATCTGCTGGTCGACTCGACCGGTCCCCTCAAACGCCTCGTCGAGGTCCTTTTCTAGCTTCTTGACCTGCTCGTCCAGTTCGCGCTCCATGTGTTGCAGTTCTTCGGGATTAGTCCGCTGGAGTTCGCCCACGAATGCATCAAGGGCCTTGCCCCGGCCCGCGATGCGCTCCAAGTTCTTCGTAGAGCCCCTGATGGTAGCGACCAGCTCTTGGCGCTCCCCAAAAATGTGCGCCCGCTTGCGGAAGTCCTCCACATCAGTTGCGTCACCCTCGGAAAGAAGCCCCTTGATCTCCGTTTCTACTTCCTGTGCTCTGAGCTCAAGGATCTCCATCTTACCCTGGGTGTCTTCGATGGCCTGGCGGAGTTCCTGGTGGCGTTTGGCATCCTCCCTTGCTGCCCCTAAGATCTCGACTAGCTCATCGACAGCACCTGGAAACGCACTTTGGGTTCTCTCAGGCAAATTGCAGGCTGTACGTATGGTGTTTGCTCGCTCTTCGTATTCCTTCACTGCACTCGCGATGTCGCCAATCCGTTTTCGAAGGTTGTCGACCGTCTTGATCTTCTCCCGGAGACTTTCCACCCTTGAGAGGAGTTCGAGACATGTGTCAGGTCTCATAGTTGCATCGAGTCCGTGCTTCTGCAGCCAGGTGCACCAGCCCTCTATCGTGTGTTGCGCCCGCTCCCGGGCCCTGCTTTCCTTTTCCTCAGCTTCTTGTACACGTCTGTCCTGCTCTTTCACCCGTTCGGCAGCCTTCTGCACCTGCTGCTGCGCCGTTTCCCATCTGCCCAGAGCCTTCAGAGCCTCTTCTACCCCGCTGTCCGTGCCGTCGATGTCGCTCTCATCAGGGATGCTTTCGAAACCCAGTTTCTGCGCCAGACGCCGTATTGAGTCCTCCTGCTTCTTGGTGCCAGAATCGACGACCATGGTGGCCTCGCCGATCTCTCTTAGCTGAGCATCAAGGGTCCCCAATTCGGCCTGTAGGATATCTTTCTGTGCACGCAAGTCCAGCTTGCTGCGTATGCGGAAGTACCCGATTCCAATCGTGAGCCCAATTAGCGCCATGACCGCTGCGGCGATCCAGTCTCTCTGCAAGGCGAGCCACACACTCACTCCCAAGGCAACTAAGAATCCGAAAACGGCGGGCCATGATGGAAGGAAGAGAGCTTCTTGTGAGAGCTGGCGTTCAAGCGATGTGCGCCGAACCTGAAGGTCTCCCTTCCGCTCCTCTAGATGATCTCTTCTTTGCAGATTGGTTCGGTAGGTTGACAGGAGGCTGCGTAGCTCTCGAAGCTCTCGCCGCTTCTCTTCCAGGGTCTTGCGGTTCCGCTCAGGGGGCTCTTCGAGAGCTCTCCAAGCATTATCGAGCCGTTCGTGCTCGGCGCTGTCGTCTGCCAGCGTCCCCTTCGCATTCAGCGCATCTCGCTCTGCACCTTGTAATTGCTCACCGCTCGCCTCAAGTCTTTCGCCGTGACCTCGAACGGACTCGCGGACTGGAAGGGACGTATCGAATACTCTAACGCGCTCTTCGTCCCACCCGGGTCCCAGATTCCTAAGGCCCTCCTGAAGGTCGTCGAGTGCTGCTTTGAGTTCCGACTCTCGCCTCGGAAGGTCCCCTCTCGCGGACTCACACTTGTCCAGGCCTCGCTGAAGACCGTCTATCTCGGTCCGCTGCGCCAGAACTTGGTCGTTCACTTGGATGGAGTCAAGCTCCTGTTGATAACCCGCGATTTGCCGCCTGAGCTCTTCGAGCTCTTCCTCTCGAGCTCGATGTCGCTCAAGTAGGCGCTCTAAGCGCGTGACCCCCTCTGGAGGAAACTCCGTCACCTCGGGCAGTTGTGTCAGTTCGTCCTTGGCCGACTGGAGCTCCAGCCAGTCCTCCCAGGCGTTCAAGAGATTCTTGATATGACCGACTTCCGCCACTTTTCTTTCCCGCTCCTCACGCTTTTCCTCTATTTCGCGGTTCAGCCTTTCAAGATCGCTCCGGAGCCGGTCATACATTGGGACCTCGCCACTGAGCTCCCGGAGCCTCTCACACATGAGCTTCGCCTTCGCAATCAAGACGGCGATATCTTGTTTGCTCCCCCCTTCTCTGAAAAGCTTCTCCCGGCCCTGCTTAATTCTCTTTTCGATTTCGGGTAGGCCCAGACGTCCTACACCTATCCCGGCACCATAGATGCGAGTTCGGATGTCCTCACTAGTCAAGGTCTCGAGAGTTTGGAGTTCTGCTAGGCTGAAGGCAAAAACGTTTCGGAACACATCCCGAGAAGCGTGCCCCAGCAGACTCGTCAGATCGTTTGCACTGCCCTCCGAACCGTCCGGCAGCGTCAACGTGACCAGGCCACCTCTCGGGCCGGCGAAGCGCTCGACGATCAACCGTTCGTTTCGACTGTCCACGAGGAATAGGCGACCCCCATGGCGACCGCCACGCAGGGGCTCGTACAGGTTTCGCCTGTCTAAGAAACCAAACAAGATCGTCCGAATGAAGGAAAGTAGTGTGGTCTTCCCTGATTCGTTGGGTCCAACGATGACGGTTAGCGCAGGAGAAAGTTCGTTGAGACTGAACTCCCGGAAAACGCCATAGCCATCGATATAGATTTGCTCGATCCGCATTAGTCTTCCTCAGTAACCAAGAGATCGAGGCAAACCCTCTCGGCCTCCTCAAGCCACTCCCCGAGTTCTTCATCGGTGGGACTTTCGAGGAGTCGGTAGGCGCGGCGAGAAAGAAACAGGGGCTCCAATTGCTTCCGCAGAGATTGGAGAAGTTCTGAATTCACCCGGTACCCCTGGACGAGACTAAGGAGGTCAGCCACAAAGTCCTGGCCAGAGCGGCGTGCTTCGACATCGACAGGGGGGCGAGTGGCTACGTCGATCCGCTCGATCCAGACGAAGGGGTCCTCGCTGCCTTCTGTTTCCCTCACCCTCTGCAGCAACTCCTCCACGAACCCCGGTCTCATTAGCGACCGGTGCACTGGGCCATGACCGATGACGGTTATCCGACCCACTGCGGGCCGCCGGTCGGCTTGCTCTCGCACTCGCTGGCAGGCCCCTTCCACGACTCTGACCAGCGCCTCATCGCTTCCGAGTTCCCCGATCGGCACGGACTCCCAAAACCACCGAATCGTATCCACCGGAACGAACTCAGCGGTGGGGCGACCTTCGTCATCGACATTGACGACGTAGCATCCACGCGCACCGAGTTCCCGAGGATGGCGACCTTGCGGGTTGCCTGGGTACACGGCCATCGGCTTCTCCCGGGAGATGATGCGGGGGTTGTGAACATGCCCCAAGGCCCAGTAGTCCATGCCGGCTCGGGTCAGGTCTTCTAGACTACATTGAGCATAGGGCTCGTGGCCTGTATCTTCACCGACGTTACAGTGGAGCAGGCCGATAGCGAAGGAGCCGTCGTCGGTTCGCCGAAATTCCTTTGCTAGGTTCCGACGAACTTCCTGCGTCGGGTAGCTTATCCCATGAACGTAGGCAATGGTCTCACCGTTACGCACTACCGGAACTCCGGTCACTCTCTTGCCTCCGAAAAGGTGGGCCCGTTCCGGCCATTCCAGAGTCGCGGCCCAGCTGTCCAGGGGATCGTGATTACCATGGACAACAAAGCTCGAGATGCCTGCGTCGGTCAGCCGTTTCAGGCCATCGCGAAAGCGCAGTTGTGCCCGAAGGCTTCGGTCACGGCTGTCATAGATGTCCCCCGCGACTAGGAGAAAGTCAGCGCCACGTTCCAGGCAGAGATCGACGATCCGGTCAAAGGTGCGAAACGTAGCCTCGCGTAGTTCGGTCAATACGTGCTGGTCGACCTCTTGGAGCCCAAGAAAGGGGCTATCGAGGTGCAGGTCAGCCGCGTGAACGAAATTGAATGCCTTCGCCATCGCCCGTCCTTGAAGGGGTTCAGCGCTCATGAGCGCTTATGTCGGGATGGTATTATAGCACGTCAAGCTGTAAGGGCACCAGGAGGGCCGCGTGGTTCGGTCTTCTTGCGAACATGCTGGCACGCGGCAGACAAAAACTGTCCACAGTGGCTCATCATTCGATGTACGAACCGCCAGCGTCCCGGTTCCCCCTGTGCCACGTCCTGTGGTCGGAGAGAGCCTGCCCATGGAGCAGGACGTCCGCTGATCAAGCAGGCACGTGCCCACGCAAGCTTCAGTCTGTGTGGGTGTTGGTAGCCCCAGAATCTACACCATCAACACGGAAAGCAACGGAAATAATTAGACACGCCTCGATCCAACGGCAGACAGGCTCTCACCGGACCGTGCTATACTAGACCAAACGCTCCTGACAATCGTAATTCACCTGTCGTTCCCCGGGCGACGCAGTCATGACTCAGTCCCTAGCTATCCTGCTCGGTGCACTAGGAATAGTCATCTTTGTTCGAATTCCGCGGCGGGTCATGCCACGGCACTACTTTGAGCTCTACGAAGTCATCCATGGCATGAACAACACCCTAACCTGGGGAGCGGTTACGATCCGATTCGGAATCCCGGTCGTGGCAGGGCTGATCCTGGGTTTGGCCATCCGAGAGACTCAACAATTCGTAGCCGCGGGAGCAGGGTTCCTAGGGGCAGGGCTGCTGATATGGCCAACCCTATTGAACCCGGAATCACTACCCCCCATGATCCGCCGGCGCGAGACAGCATTGTATCTGGTGTACGGGATGTTCATACTATCCTACACGACACTCGGCCTCGCAGGCGGACAGATGGCGGTTTTTCTAGAGGAGCCGCTCGGGCGCCTCATCGACGGCGAACTGGGCGAAATAGGCAAGGCGGTGTCTTCTCGGATCGACGATGTCGTGGTCGGCCTGGTAGTGCTCGCCATAGGCGGGCTCGGAGCTTGGGCCTTCAGAGGTCTGTATGGGCATGTACAGCGGGACAGCCGAGGCTGAGATTAGAGTGAGCGCGATGAACACGGAATTCTGGCAACCCGCCTTGGCTATCCAGGCAGACGACTTGGCGAGCGGCTTTTGCAGACTCCGGCACAAACGAGACATATGCGCGGCGGCAAACGAATTCGCGATCCCTTGGGAGATCCTTGGTGCCATCGTTCTCCTCGAAACGAGTCGCCGGCCTTCATACGTGCAAACTATTGAACGCCTGTTTCTAGCAGTGAATCTTGCGTTCCAAAAGGCCTGTCCAGTGCCACTCGTCGACCTGAGCGTTGGCCCATGTCAGGTGAAGATCAGCACCGCTGCCCGAATCTGGGGTATCCCGTTTGTGAAAAACGGAAAGCTGCTCGCGTTCCCCCGATGGATTGCTTCCGACGCGGGAAGACACACAAGACAAAAGGTGGCGTCCCTGGCAGAGCCAAAGGCTAGCGTTCGAGTGGCCGCCCACTACATCAGTCAGCTGTTTGAGGAGTACTGTACCAGTCGCGGCCTTCCGAAGACATGGGAGGTCACGAAGTCGGACGGGTTCTTGCTCTATCTGGGGTGGAAATACAACGGGATGGATTGGGGCTGGAATTGGCTCGAATCGGCGAACCTTCTTCCATACGCGCTAGTTCTGCGCGAGGTCGTGCGGCGTCTGAGCGAACCCCTCTGAGTCCGTGGCTACTCACTGTGTCTCGCTAGTTCCTTAAGGCCGGCCTCGGTTATCTTGGCTGCAAACATTCCGGCCGTGCCCCGCTGAACAACTATGGAGCCTCTGCGACTCAATCTGCCAAGCGCTTCGTAGAACAGCCTTTGGCCGCCAAGCGCATAATGTACGGTATCGCCGGTGATCTCGGCGACGCGCTGCCAAAGAGTTGATGCTTCCACTGACTGGAGTTCGTCCGGAAACACGTCGTAGCAGGCCTTGAGAATCTCCCTCTCCAGCCTCGCTATTATTGGCTCCCCGTGAAGCTCGTTGTCCATCTCTGCACCTGCCTGATTCCGCTGCTGATCAGACTTATAGAACATGCGGCCACCAAAATCAAATAGGCGCATGACATTCTTTCGTCGATTTGGCTGTGGGGTGCCAATATTCCATCCGGCTCTTTGCAGGTCAAGCGGCCACCCAATCGTACTCGTGGTGCAGACCACCTAGCACTGGTCGAGCGATGATCCAGCCTGCCCGTGGCGGGGCAACCCGAAGAGGCGGCCCGGTGGGAGTCTGGAGGCCGAGTGTGCGATGAGGCCGCGCACCATCGTAGTGGGCTGCGTACTCCCGCAGCACCTTGCGCAGGTGCTGCTCATTGATGACAATCACATGATCCAGGCACTCTCTACGAAGGGTGCCAATCACTTGTTCGGCCACGGCATTGGCCTTGGGCGCCTGCGCAGGGGTTGGTATGGCCTCAATGGCAAGCCGGGCTGCTCTGGCGTTGAAGTACCCTCCATAGTGGCGGTCGCGATCACGTATGAGGTACTTGGGCTGCCTACCCCAGGGGGTGGCCTCGATGAGCTGTCGCCATACCCACTCTGCTGTGGGATGGGCAGTGACATTGAGATGAACCAGTTGGCGCCGGCAATGGGAGATGAAGAAGAAGACGTAGAGCGTCTTTCGGGTCAAGGTCTGAACAGTGAAGAAGTCGGCTGCGCAGATATGGGGTGCGTGGTTCCTGAGAAAGGTTCGCCAGGACTGAGAGGGTGGGCGTGGGATGGGTGTTTGACGGTAGCGCCGGACGGTGTGGAGACTAAGGTGGTAGCCGAGCTTGCGCAGTTCGCCGAGGATGCGCATGCTGCCCCAGCGGGGGTTCTCGCGCCCCAGGCGTCGAATGAGTTCCTGGACCTCCCTAGGCACGGGCGGTCGCCCCGGAGTTCGACCACGTCTGCTCTTCCACGTCCAATACCGCCGCCAGGCCATGCGTTGCCAGCAGATCACCGTCTCTGGCTGCACGAGGCCGACGACAGAACGCCAACAAGACCACAGCCGGGAGAGCCATGACCAGAAGAAACGGTCACCTGGCCTAAGCCTTGGTCTACGGGACTGGCGGGAAAGGACAGCGAACTGCTGACGGAGGGCGAAATTCTCAAGGAGAAGATCATGCCGGGAGCGTAGGGTGTTGCGCAGGAGCGAGCACAACAGAAGGAGATAGGTAATCAAGGCTGGGCCTCCATGAGGGCATAGTGCCTCAAGGCTGGCCCAAATAACTCACCGCGTCAACCCGCCGGATACGGATAACATTTTGGCACCCCACAACCTACGGTCTCTGCTGCCTGCTAGGACTTCAGCGGCACATGAAGCTCAGGCGTTAGGTACATTGAGAGCTCCCACTGCATGCCGACTTGCTCACTTAGTCCTTCGATCCGCTGAACTAGCTTGTCCCACCTCCGTCTGAATTCTCCGTATCCATCAAGCACGGCGACTTCCGCCGAGCCCTTTTCCCGAACGAGTCCAACGAAAGGCTCGATAGCAAGTCGCCGAACCTGGGAAATGATCATGCGGACCATCTGGAAAACCCCCTCCACCTGCTGCGAACTAAGATCGAGGCTCTTCTCTTCAAGCATTTGGAAGAGAGCGCCCGTTGCCGCCGCCAAATCTCTGCTGCTATCGAGGGCTCGAAGGACGGCCTCGAGCCTTTGGGACGAGCCGAGTCGTTGGGCTAGGTATTGGAATGAGAAGGTGTACCCGCCCTCGCAAAGGCTCGATAGTTCTTGGCAGATGCCGGGTAGCTGCCTCCGAACGAACGGCCAACGCTCCCGGCGCAATAGTTCCTCGGCGTCCCTGACAGCAAAGTCTTCGTCACCCATTTTGACCTCCTGGACTCTCTCGACGTATTGTATCGCCGTTCTAAGCGGAAGGCAGCTTCGATCTCGCCACGAGCACCTCTTACACTGAGAAATCCGAGCTGGATCCCGCGAGCCTCCATTAGGCGCTTGACCATCTGCACGAACAGCGCTCCTCTACTCCGCCTGACCTTCCCCTCACGTGCCTGTGGGGTGCCAGTATTTCATCCGACTCTTTGCAGGTCAAGGAGCCAACGACCCGTACTCGTGGTCCGAGATCTCCATGAGGCCACACCGTGTCTCAAAGCCGGCCCAAACAGCTCGGCGCTTCAACCGTGCAGGTACGGATGAAGTTTTGGCACGCTGCAGCCTGCCCGCGGAGCAGGGGACCTGTTTGTCAATCACGACGTTCGAATCAGAGGAGCCCTCTGCCGGGTACCCTAGCGTCACTGCGGAGCGAGGGCAAGCCTTCGGGTGTCCACTAGGGACCGCTCTACAGGTTCTGAAAGCTGCTGGCGACCCACATGTACAAGGTACCTAGAGTTGCTGTCGGTTGTTCCGGCCACGAGCGTGCCTCCTGCGTACGGTAACCCAGGCTCTCATTGACTTTTGGGCGAACCCCCTCTAAACTGCAACCACCCACGGGAGCCCATTTGGCACTTTGATACTCTTGGCCTTCATGATAAAGAAGCCGCCCGTGCGGGCGGACGCAAAGGAGAGGAAAGGGGTCTGGCATGAAAGTGTGGAAGGCATTTGGGTCTGCGCATTCAGCAGACCTGACGATCATTGGTCAGTTTCGCAATGAGGAAGACGCTCTACTCGCAGAGCAAGTGGTCGAAGACTTTGTAAATGCAGCCTTCGAAAAGCATTACCCAGATGCCAAGGCTTTTTGTGAGGCGTGGGAATCCAAGCTTCCCGGTGTGATAGGGCTGGGGCCCCACGAGAGCGACTTCCAGTTGGGAATCAACACTCCTTGCACTGTGGGTAGGGAGGGTAACCGCGTCTCGGTATCTAAACTGACATTCCCAAATCTAAACGGGATCATAAGGCTTATGCTCCTGAAAGACGCGACAGAGATTACGGTTAGAGGAAGGACTGGGCCCTGAAACCAAGGCTCGAATCTCGGGGCATACACCTTTACGACCGTATCACGGGCACGCACTTACTCATTGATGAAGTGCGCCCTCTAAGTTCTCAGCTGAGCGTAGGGCCTCGCACGGTAAGCATCGCCCTGACCAACCACTGCGACCTCAAGTGCTACTTTTGCTACGCTCCCAAGGAGCCATTGACGCTGGAGGCTGAGCGAATATTTGAGTGGTGCCGAGTGCTCGATGAGATAGGGACACTCGACGTCGCGTTCGGCGGCGGCGAGCCGACGCTCTACCGCGGTTTGACCGATCTATGCCACCGCATCTGGAATGAGACCCATTTGGGGGTTTCCATAACCACTCACGGACATCACCTGACCCCGCAATTCGTTGACCAACTCGTTGGCGGGATTTCGGTCATCCGCCTGTCAATCGATGCACCAGAGCCAATCTATTCCAGGATCCGGGGCAGGAGCCTTGAGCATCTTGCCCGACACGTGGGCTACCTTCGAACGAGAATCCCTTTCGGAATCAACGTGGTGGTAAATGCACTTACTCTACCTTACTTGGATGAAATGCTGAGTCTGGTCGCAAATTGGGGTGCGTGTGACCTCCTTCTATTGCCCGAAGTGCATCCCAGCGGGTTTGTTTTGAAGCCCAAGGAGTGGAAAGCTTTGGAGGGCTGGATTAATCGACGATGGCAAGAGTTTCCTATGCAGTTGACGAGTAGCGCCCGCCAGTTTCTAGATTGTCCCTTCCTCGCTCAAGAAGATGAGGGCTTGGGCTATGTTCACATCGGAGCAGACTCGCGACTTCGTCTTTCTTCTTACGGGCGTGGCGGGATACCAATCAGCGACGGAGATTCGCTGCGTGGGGCAGTTGCGCAGATTAGAGTTGCGCCTGGGGCGAAAGCTGTGGGGCGTCAGCAGCTTCCCGAATCCGTATAAGCAGTTCCTAATGGACACGTGAAGGCTTGCCCTCGTTCCCCGGTGGCGCTAGGGTGCCCGGCAGAGGGCTCCTCTGATTCGAACGTCCTGATTGACAAACAAGTCCCCTGCTCCGCAGGCATGCTCTCTACGATCATCGCGGAATGTGTTTGTCAACCCAAAACAGCGCCACTGTGATGATGAAAAACGGCGCCACCCCTAGGTCTTGGCCTTCTCCTTTCTGCGCAGGCTTTCTTTGAACCGGTAGGAGTCGCCCTGGAACTCGAGGATGTGGCAGCGGTGGGTGAGGCGGTCAAGGAGGGCGCCCGTAAGGCGGGCATCCCCAAAGACCTCCGTCCAGCTGGCGAAGTCCAGGTTGGTGGTCACCAGCACCGACCCTCGCTCGTAGCGCTCGGTGAGGACACCGAACAGCAGCTCGGCGCCAGTCTTGGAGAAGGGGACGAAGCCCACTTCATCCAGGATGAGGAGGTCCAGCTTGAGGAGGGTGGTCTCTAGCTTGCTCAGGCGCAACTGAGCCTGGGCCTCGATGAGCTCGTTGATGAGGCCGGCTGCGGTGGTGAACCGCACCCGTTTGCCCTGGCGGCAGGCGGCGATACCCAGGGCGACGGAGATGTGGGTCTTGCCGGTGCCCGTCGGGCCCACCAGGATGATGTTCTCCTTGGCCTCCAGGTAGTGTCCCTTGGTGAGTTCCAGAACGGCCTGCTTATTGAGGGCGGGAATGGCTGCGAACTCGAAGGAATCGAGGGTCTTCAGGGCAGGGAAGCGGGCCCGGGCGATGCGCTTGCGCTCGGCATTGGCCTTGACCTGCCCCCCGAAAACGAGTCCAGATCCAATGTTACTCTTCAGCGAGAGAATAGAGGATACTGGACCGAAGAAAGGGGGCAGGCCACTAGGCTCCATAGAATCGACCAATGAGTCTCGTGACCCGATCTCCAATACTTCCGAGGGTGTTGATAACTGGCCGTCCGGCACCTGGCCCTTTCTGGTCAAACGCTATGTTAAAGGTGACCTTAGACTCCACGTTCATTGCCACTTGGGGAATGACATTGTAGGCGGCAGGATCGATACAGTACCGAGCGACTTCTGTCTCACCTTCGAACGGCTTGCCATAGTTGGTACTGATTTGCGTGAAATAGCGGTCAGCGAACCACCTGGGCTCAAATTCCTCCCGTCCCTCCCGGATCGTGATGCTTACGAGATGCAAGTCTCGGTGCCTGTCATAGTTAGACAAGCAATAGAGAATCCAAAGAGGATCATCCTCCGGGACTCCATACTTTCCCTGAAAGGGCTGTTCAGACTCGATCATCGCTTGGTGGGTGGAGGACGTACCGCCAATACGCTTCTGTATGGCCCGCGTGAGGACGCCATTTTTCCGGAAATCTTCGGACTTCAGGAAGATGGGAAACTCGACGTCATTATCGACGACTTGGCCGTTTTCTTCCGTCAACTTGCAGGCGAGGTGGTCGAGAGCCGATCTGAATTGATAGAGCGTTTCGCCGATGATGAGGCTCCACGTCGAAGGGAGCTGGCTTCTCGAAAAAGCCTTTATGACCAGATAGCCAGCCTCGGAATTGAAATCTGCGACAACACCGTGATCATCACTCTCGAAGAAGATTGTGACCTCCTTCTGCAAAGCGTTCAAGTGTTGTCCGCTCCGAATGATTTTGGCAATCTTGAGCAGCGGGTCATGGGCGTTCATGAGGTATCCTCAAAGTGTGAAAGCCGATAACCAGTCAGATCAACCCAGATCACGGCCACCCCTGAGCGATGACGAACCACACCAAGGCGTTCGCCAAGAGGAGGTTGACGAGGGTCAGGACGAGGAGCCAGCCTTTCATAGTAAGGGCTCCTGCTCCGCCTTCTCTTTCTCCGTCGGCGCCTTGGCAAAGGGAGCCTTGCCCCAGGGCATGTCTGGCTTCTTGCCGCTCAGTTTGCACTTAGGCCGCTCCGCCATTTGATTTCGTCACTGCCCGAGCCAGCTCTGAAGTTTGGTGCTACGACCCGCATGCAGCCGAGACCGAGGCCCTCCAACCCAGTAGTCTTTGGCTCAGCGCTTCCGTGCAGATATCAGCCGAATATGGTAGGCCCACCTGCTCGCTCAAAGACTTCACCTGGAGGCACGCATCACCGACGGCGGTGGTGATCTCTTCGTCCGAGCCCCCCTCACATATTAGAGTCACTCCTCGGCTACATAGATTGTCCATGACCCCCAATATCTCCCCCCGAACCCCTTCCAAGGCTGGGTATTGGGAGAAGTTGGATTCCATACCCGCCCGCATTCCTTCTTGACAGCCAGATATAGCCACCGCGAGGGCCGTGTTCTCTTGCGTGGCCTCAGGCGTAGCCTTAGCCTCGACCCGCGTGAGATCCCATCTGGCGATGACCTGGCCCAGGCTGGGCGCGTACAACAGTTGCAGGCCAGTCGCGGTATCCGGGATCTGAAATCCCACGCGCCCCCGGATCTTCTCACCAGGTTTCAACTCGCCATAGCCCAATTCTGGTTCAGTCCCGACCATGCCCCCGGATTCATATCGATAGCTGTCGGCATCCCTGATCTCGAAATTAAGTTCGTTATAGCTTACGACAAAGGTACCGATCGCCTCGATGGTCAGGTCGACTAGAATGAAGTGGTGGCCAGCATCTGGTTGAGTATAGCGGTTCGGAGAGACAAAAGCAGGATCTACGGAGTTGACGGTCACGGCGGTCGTCTTGTTGGAAAGAGTACCGCCGACGACGCCCACGACAGACGTTGGCGTAGCTTTCGGCGTGGCTGTGCGAACCACTGTCTGTGCGGGGGTCGGTGTAGCTGCCGCGAGGGTAGGGCTTTCTGCTGTCGCAGGAGTCGACGTGGTAGCTGTTAGCTCTGCTTCTTCCTCCCCACATGCCGAGAGCGCGAGAGCGCTGATCACTATCATCAGAGCGAATAGGAAACGCAGGGCAATCCCTCCTCTTTCGGGCTTAAGCCGACGCCCGCATCATGCCAGAACGTCTCTAAGGCGTCAAGGCGAACGGGCGGGCTCCTCGCCGTCAGGGACGCGAGCTAGGACAACACCCTGAGGAGTTCCGCAGGTGTAACGAACTCCGTGCCCGCGTAACCCCGCTGGTTCAGGAGTTCCCTGTCGGTCGTGACCAAATAGGTGGCGTCGCCGTCTACCGCTGCCTCTACCAGCCGCCGGTCGCCTTCGTGCCTCAGGGGCATGTCCTTGACCGGGCACCCCCGCACCCGGATCGTCCGCGTCCTAAGCTGCTCAAGCAGAGCTTTCACCTTCTTCTGGGAAGATAGGCGGGTCAGCCATTCTGAATCCAGAACGAGTTCCGCCTCACGCAGCGTGGCCTCTGAGGAGACTACCTCCAATCGTCCTTCTAGCCACGCGTTGACCACCTGTGCGCCGCTGCCGCTCGGATGGGTAAGAGCGGCGATGAGGACGTTAGTATCGATGACGATCCGCATGCCGGTGCTACGAGCCCGAAACCTGAAGGAGAGTGCCTTTCATGCCCAAGCCCTCCATGCGGCACTGAGAGCCATGCCTGCCAGGATGAGTAGGAGAGCGTACAACAGGGCCAGCAAATAGCAGATCAGTACCCGGCGCATCGGGCATCCCTTTGGCCATCGTTAGCATCGCGCATTCTACCCGCAGGCGCGAGGGCTGGCAAGGAGCCACGCCTCGGTTTGCCCCTGAGGGCTGCGGTAACTCCAACCCAATCTAAACCCTATGTCCCCTGACGTTTACCGAAGACTGCGGCCTAGGTGTGCTATCTTGGAAGCGAGGTAGGAGGGCGACGCCAAGGTGACCGAAGAGGAACGCGCCAAGAGGCTCAGCGACGCCATAGACGCAGTGCTCCAGGGCGGCCAGCCGGAGCTGGAGCTGGACGATGACGACCTCATCGAGCTCCTGCGCATCGCCCGGCTCCGCCGCCGCGCTGGCCAAGCCCTCGCCGACGCCGCTCCCGCCCATCAAGAGTTGCTGTGGCGCGAGCTTGAGGCCCGTATGGTGGCCCGCCAGATGAAGCAGGAGGTGGGGCCACACCGCCGGAAGCGCACGACCCCCTAGACTCCGACCGGCGGCCCACCGCCTCCCCCATCGCCGCCACGAACCGCACGATGGCGTCGGCCAGGACAGTGATGGGCAGGGTGGAAGGGGATGATGGGAAGTGGGGCTAGGCCTTCAGTTCCCCGCTGGGGAACCTCCTACGCACGCCGGAACGGCATGCCAGCTGAGGCGAAGGCCGCTTCAAGCCTGTCCATCGCGGCACCGCGTACCTTCTCTAGCTTGGCCTGCAAGTCCTGTAGCTCTTGGTCGGTCAGAACAGCAGAGAGTTCCTCGGCAAGGCGGTTGGCGACAGGGTAGGCCTCAGCAAGCTTCTGCTCGCCCTTCTCGGTTATGCGAACCCAGGTCTTGCGGCGGTCACTCCTGTCGAAGACCCTCTCCACCAGGCCCGGTTCTTCCACCCTGTCCACCAGCCCAGTTATCGTCTGGCTGGCCTTGACCATTGCCTGCCCTATCTCGCCGGTGGTGACCAGCCCGTCCGCTTTCTTCAGGATAGCCAGGAGATGGAGCTGGGGAAGAGAGAGATTGTGAGGCAGTAGAGCCAGCTCTGCCACCTTGAAGACGGCGTTGTGGGCCTGATACAGCGTCACCCATTCAGCCAGGCCCCTGCTGCCCTCAAGCTTGGCCTTCCACTCTTCCTTCTGTGGCTTTGCCATGAAGCCTACACCCCCTTGTGCGTTTGGCGCTGCTAGTAGCGCTCCCCATCCTACTCCCAACCGCGAGGGGTGGCAAGGGAAGAAGCTACGGCCATCCCATCGCCACCATGAACCACACCATCGGAAGATAGTGTCACCTGTCTTCGCGCAGCCAGCGCTGCCTGAGCCACTCCACTCGCTCTTCGTCGAGTTCAGGGAGATCGACCTCGGCGTCCACGTGGGGCAGCGAGGAGTGGAGGTCGACCAGGTCCTGGCGGGTCTTATCGAGGACTTCTCGCACCGGGGGCAGGAGCGGGTCTTCGCCGTCGAATTCTTGCGCCACCTCGTCAAGGACCATCTCCACGGCCCGCAGCTCCTGCCAGCACCAGGGCACCCCTTCCCGCAGGCTCTGCCTGAGGGCGGCCATCGCCTCGTCCCAGCGCTCCTGCCGGTCCGTGACGCGGCGACCGAGCTTCTCTTCCAGGAACTCGAGGAGCGGGCTGGTGGGCGACCTGGAGATCGCTTCCTGGGCGTCGAGGCGCTCCTTCTTCAGCCGCTCCACCCGTCCGGCCTGGTCGTCGGGCATGACGTCATAGCCCACGCCCCAGTCCGGACACACAGGCACCGGCTCACCCAGCCAGTCGTAGAAGGAGCCGTTGTTGACCAGGAGGCGGCGCCCGCTGCGCCTGCCGTCCAGCACGCCCTCTTCAACGAGGCGGCTCAGCTCCGCCTTCTTCTGGGCCACCATGCCATTCCAGGCCCTCTGCCTGACGACCGGTCCGTCATCGGGGTCTTCCGGCGGCTCCATGTCCGCCTCAGTCCACCCGTCGTAGCTCTCCACCAGAACCTCGGCCAGATCCGCAAGCGGGATCATCTCGGCCCGGGCCTTCTCCACCAGACGTCTGTGTTCGCTCTCGGTGATGGGCTCGTTGGTGTGGAGGGCGATGTAGGTGGCGAGATCCCAGACGCGGATTCCCCAGAGCTGGAGGGAGGCGAGGAAGGCGTGCTTTAAGCCCAGCTGGCCGGCTATCAGGTTAAGCACCGTGATGTACTTCCCCAGGTCGTGGTTGGCAGCGTTCATGAGGTGGATGTAGTGGTTGAAGTCGGGGGCCTGCGACTGCGGCATGGTTCGCCGCACCTGTACGTCTTCCTCTTGGTCCCCCTTCCAGGCTCGGAGCACGAGGAGCGCCCGCTCTTTGGCCGTGAGGGCCGGGTAGAGCCTGTCCAGGCGCTGGCTGCCGCTCATCGCCGTTTCTCTGCTTTCTCCAGCCTCGGGGCCACCAGCCGCTCCAGGGCCTCGATGCGCTCCGCCAATTCGCCCACCTCCAGCGCCTTGAGAGCGACCTGCGCCAGATAGGCCAGGGTGCGGGAGCGGGCGACGGAGTTCTCCAGAGAAAGGGTGTCGAGGACGGCGATCTCCAGGAGTCTCCGAACCTGGGCAACGTCTGCCAGGCCATCAAAGTCGTATGCGCCGGAAACCGCCTTCTCCCGGCGTCTGCGCAGGCCGCCGAGACGTCTGGCCTCGGCCATCTCCTCGGCGTGCTCCGGCGAGTGCATGAGGCAGAAGTCGCCGTCCAGGAGAGGAGGCGCCTGGCAGCGGCTGCCGTCTTCCTTGAGACCTTTGCAGGCCCGCATGGCCACTATTTGTCACCTCTGCTGATAAGGGGCCCGGTGTCGCTGGGCACATGAGGAAGACCCCTCGAAGGGGGCCTTCCCTGGAGTGCGGCCGCTGGGGCTAGTCGGTGTCGTCCTCCGGTTCCCGTGCGGACTGGAGTTCCTCCTCGAGGATGTCCCGGACGAACGTGCCGAGCCAGCCGCGCTCCCGCCCCTCGAAGTCGGCCAGGCAGTAGGCCTCGATGCGCGGGTCGTTCAGCCTGCGGAGCAGGCGCGCGCACTCGTCCATCTTCTCGAGGACTTCCTCCAGGATGTCGATACGCTCCGAGGTGGTAGCGGTCATCGCGTGCCTCCCCTAGACCCCGCTCTCGGCCGGGGAGCCGTCGGGCTGGTGGCCCTGGGGGCACTCGGTCGGCTCCTGGTCGACCGGGGCGAGGAAGCCGTCCATGCAGGTGCTGCAGAAGTACCTGGCCATCCCCTCCGGCTGCCCCTCCTGATCCGGCAGCCGCTCGAAGAGGCCCTTGTTTGTGCGGCGCTTCGTGGACTTGCGCGCCGCCTTCGGCGCCCGTGTCTCTCCGCCTTCCGCCACGGCCCAGAAGCGCCAACCGTTGCAGGCCTTGCCGTCCATGATGGCGCTGCCGGCGGCCGAGAGGCTCTTGAACTCCTGGCCGTCGTCCAGGCGGTAGCGGAGACCGCCCTTCTCGCCCTCCACGACCGTGGCCGAGTACTCCTGCTTCTTGTAGCGGGCCACCAGGCGCGCCCCTGGCGGCAGATTCCTGTTCTCGATGGGCATGAAGCACCTCCTTTTGAATTGGTGCTCGATACATCACTCTGGTCGGGAAGGAAGTCAACGGCTATCGCACCTCACTTTGACAGTTTCTCCGCTTTCAGGCTCAGGAGACCATCGCCGCGAAGGATATCCCCCAGCGAGAGGCGTTCGCTGGCCAGTGGCTGGACCTGGGCGGCGGCGCCAGGCTCTCGGTGGTCTATCCACCGCAGGATTTCTTAGATGCCTCCGACGAGGATGACAACTCGCTGGTGCTCAAGGTCAGCCTGGGGGAAGCCGCCTTCCTCCTGACGGGGGACATCGGGCCGGAGGGCGAAGCGAGCCTAATGAGCAACCACGCCGACCTGCGGGCGCCGGTGCTGAAGGTGGCCCACCACGGCTCGCGCACGTCCACCTCGGCCGCCTTCCTGGCAGCGGTCGAGCCCCTGACGGCGGTCATCTCGGTGGGGGAGGACAGTACCTACGGCCATCCCTCGCCCGAGACGCTCGACAGGCTGGCTCCCCGGCCCGTCTTCCGCACCGACCGCCACGGCGACGTGGAGATCAGCACCGACGGGCGGAAGCTGTGGATCAAGACGGAGAGGGGTGGGGGGTAGCCTACCGTTGGATCGCCTTCGCCGGAGCCAGGGGAGCTCGATTAGTCCGGGCAAAGCCGTGGCGGACGCGGGTCGAAGCCCTGCAGCATCATCGCATCCCGGAGTCTGGCATCGTCGAGCCGATGGAGGCACGACCGCGCGCACTCTCTGGAAACGTAGGGCCCCGGGCCGTACAGGAAGCGTATAGCCTCACCCGTCACGACATGCCTAGCAAAGGCCGTCTCCCAAGCTGAGAAAGTCTCGCAGCAGCGTTCCGCGCCAGCTTCGAGAGGTGCCTCGGACCCCAGGGAACCGATCCTCAGCAGCGCGGACGTGGAAAGCGGAAAATAGAATGCGTGCTCGAAGAGTGCTCCTCCTGACCACCACGGACGCGCGGGCGGCAGGTAACCGGACACCGGGTTGTCAGACGTGTAAAGGCTCGATGTCGAATCTACCCATCCGGCTCGCCACGGCATAGCGCGCACCAGGTTGGCGAACCCCTGGACCTCACCCAGCATGACCGTGGGGACATAGGCCTCTTCCACCGGCGCGTCTTGCTGGAGCCACCACCAGTCGGGCTTGCTGTCCCACTCGCGCCAAATCATCTCGGCCTCCCGGCGCCGATGGGTCTTCTCCAGCCACCCACGCGTGAACTCCTTGATTTGTCCAACCATCGAGGCTGTAGTACGGCGATCGAACTCCCTGAAAGCCGGCACCCGGAATTTCTGAGCGGCTATGAACCGGCTCAACGCGTTCTCCTCCCCATCCGACAGCCCCAGCACCTCCGCCGGTTCCGTCGCCAGCCGCCCTATGATCGGAGCCGCCGCGCCCTCGATCTCCGCCAACCACTCCTCCGTGGACACAGTCCGTCCAGCAACCTCTAGGTCGTTGAAACCTATCATTACGCCGACATCACGGGTCGAGGCCTCGAACTGCTCGCCGGTCTTAAGATCGCATACTGAGACGAGGCCACAGTCCGCGAAGTTGCCCAGGTAGAACCTGGGCACGAAGTGCTGACGACCGGTCTTGGTGAAGCCAAGGTTCGGCTCACGGAAATGCTTACGCTGAAGATCCTTAGCCATTAGAACAAGTATACCAAACGAGCTCAAGGGCTGTACAGACTAGGCAGACGACCCCACCTTCCGCCCCCGCCCCCCTTTCCCTCGGCCCTCGTGTTATACTTCCCCCCGGTGATACCGCCATGACTTCCCTGCGTCCCGACGGCCGCCAGCCCGACCAGATGCGCCCGGTGCGCATCACCCCCAAGTACCTGGCCCACGCCGAGGGCTCGGCCCTCATCGAGCTCGGGCAGGTCATCATCCTGTGCGCCGTTACCGTCGAGGACAGGCCGACGACACCCTCAGAACGCATCTGAAGGCGCATGTGGTTTGACGCCACCTTCCTCGTGGCCAACGCCGTCGTGTAGGTCGTGGTGGGGGGGTAGCCATGGCTTCTTGCGAGCCCTCGCGTCTATGAACAATATGGGGCCACCACGAGCGTCAGACCTTGGTGGTTGGCCCGCTTTAGCTTACTATTTGTTCAGACCGTGGCTAGGTTCACTTGAGACGAGTGGACATGAGTACCAAGAGGGCAGAGACCCCGAACGAGGAGCCTGACCGACGCTACTCCTTCTGCATGGGATGCGGTGCCTTGCTGCGACCTGGCCAGCTCTGTGAAACGTGCGGACCCCAAGTAGATCTGCGGGAAGATGAGGAAATCCAGCTCAACCTCACAGTCGCGGTGCAGACATGCGATCGCTGTCAGGCAGCGCTGAGTTGCGGGCACTATGCGTGTCCGTCATGCGGAGCGCCCCTTGAATTCACAGACCCACGCGAGGCCCCGCTCAATCAGGCAAAGATCGAGGCTCTCGGTGATCTGTTGCCTGAGTTTGAGCGCATCGCCGCTGTGCGGCGAGACCCTCGCGCGCCAACAATTGCGCTTACTGACGAGCAGTTAATCTCCTACATCAACCGCAACAATGTCTTCGCCCAGCTACAACTGGACAGATTCAAAGGGGTGATGCGGGGGATCGATCTCACGTCAGAGCAATCGATTCGATCCAGAGAAACTCGAGAGGCCCTCGAGAGTCTTCTCAACAATGCGCGTGACATCCGCCTCGTCTACGAGGAGCTAGACACTGTATGGATGCCAGAGCGTTTTGGCACGTTCCACACTATGCTCCTCGAGGTTTCGGAGGCGGCTTTGGACATCCATGTCCAGGGTGTTCGCGCGCTTCTTGCTCTTACGATCGAAGAGGCACGCGCGTCCCACTGGGCACTACAGTCGGCGCTTCATCGCGCCGGCGAATCTGCGGGAAGGCTCTCCGACGAGTTGGGTGAGATCGACATTGCGGTCGACGAGCTAATCGGGCGGCGGCTGCGCGCGTTCACGGGCGGTGCAGGTCCCTATGAATGCCAAGACCAGCCGGATTTCGCAGCCGTGCTAGCTGAGGCCCTGCAAGACACTACCAGTATGGCCGACCTTGGTCGGATTGGTGCTGCGTGTTTCAGCGGAACACTCTCAGTGGATCCCGCGGCCTTGTCGCCCGAGTATGCGGTGCCCCTGTACCTACTGGCGGCTGCTGTCTCTGTCTCCGACGATCCGCTTACCCTGCGCCGCCGAACACGGGTAATCTTCGAAATCCTTGACCAGGCCTTTAACGTCGATCGTAGCGTGGTGACCGCGGCGATCGCTGCTGAACAGCCCGACGTTGAGGACGCACTTGTCGCTCTCCTGAGCATTGGCGACCTGCTCCGATGTGTACGGCTAGAGGCGCTTCCGAAGGAGGCGAGGCGCCTGAACCTCTCTCAGACCTACAACACCCTAGTCGAGTGGACCTTCCGCCGATTGATCAACCTCCTTCTTGTTGCCAAATTCGTTCTCGCTAAGCGTCCTAAGCCTTATGCCGACATTCAAGCAATGCAGTTCGGCGAGAAATACTCCATTCTGGCGCAGGAAGCTGACCCAAGATACAAAACTGCGTTGCAAGGGGTGGCAAAGGTTGCCCGTAACGCCGGGGTACACGGGGGAGTTGACCTATCTGGCCCGCTCATCCGTCTCCGCGCTGTTGACCGCAGAGGCAGAGTCCAAGAGGAGGTGCTGTCTGATGAAGAGTTCGCCGACAGGCTTGCTGATCTGGCGCTAACGTGCCTCGCCCTGCGGTTCTCCTCCGATCTGCTACGCATAGAGCACTGGGAAGAGTTGCCGGAACCGACGATGCCGACGCGAGAGCGTCTGGCCATCGAGGTCGGGCGAGCAATCATAGGCTTTTCGGGACTGAGTCAGGCCACGGTCCGGGACGAAACTGATGAGATGGTGGTTGTTGAGGCCACCCGCCACCCAGGTGGCCGAATCCGGAAAGGGTGGGAATTCCTGTCCGCTGCCGCCACCCTCGCCGTTTTGTGCCGACACCGGCCTTACCTTCGGCTGTGTGTGATGGCAGGGGACGCTCAAGAGTGCCAGGTAACCGTGCCGGCGGATGAGGCCGTGGCATGCCTGGCGCTGCCTGAGGAGGCCAAACCCCTTGGGATACTAAGACTGCGATATCTCTCGACGCTTGAGCCAAGCAGTACTGCACTTTCCGAAAGGTACCGTCTGGAATGGATCAGGGATGGCGCCCGCCTGGTGGCTCAGCAGTTGGCGCAACTGCAGGGGCTACGAACGCAGTTGCCACGCACAAGCAATGAGTACGCCACCGCGCTAGAAGCCACCATTCGCAACAGCAAGCTGCTGCGCCAGTTCCTGCGCACAGTCAACCCCCCGCCCAGTGGCACCGCGGAGCGTGATCGCTTCCACAACGCGCTGGTCTCCATGGAAAAGGATTTAGCCAAGCACCTCAAGTCGGTACGCGCGGGCGACTTGGCAGGGGCTGAGCAAGAATCTGTGCTGACCGAAAGTGCCGTGCGGACCATAACCGACCTCATGATGTAGCCCACCAACGACTTCGCGGCGGGAGGAGCTGATTGTGGTGCCGCCCAACGAACAGTCGCACGAAAACGACGAGGCACGAGACCAGTGAGAGACAGAGTCTTAGCACAGCATCTCTGGGAATTCGTTCAGGAAGGAGTTGACTGCCTCGCCCGCCTGCGCGAATGGCCCCGACGTATACTGAGCGCCCCCCGCATCTACGGGGACATGGAACTAGAACGTGAACTCGGATCACTGGACTCTTACAAGCGCCTGCGATCCTATTTGCACAAGCGGGGCATCTATGCGCGGCTTGAGAACTCGGGTCACACGTGGATTTGGCATCGAGAAGTGTTTGAATGGCTCTTCCTTGAGCGCGTTGTCAAGGGAGCGTACGACGACAAGTTCCTGAAACGCAGCTTTGAACTCGTATACCGCCGTGCTGAGAGGGAGATCTTCGACGACTATCTAACCCTCAGACGCATCCACGTGATTCATGGGTTCCCGAAGATTGCGCGCCCCACGCGAATAGCGCCCGGAATCCGACTCGTGCCGTTTGATCTCAACAGCTGCGGACCCTTTCTCTACGATGCACTCAGAATCGAATTCCAGTCACACGACGTCGACAGGTGGCTGCACACCGACGGCGTCTTTCTGATCCACGATATGCGCGTCGCCAAGACTGAGGACGGAAAGGCTGCGCTGCGGGCCCAAGATGCAATGCGGGAGTTCCAGCGAGTGTTCCTCGCTGCGCTCCGCCTGGCGATATCGGGTACGGTTCATCCAGGCACATCCTTCCAAACGCAGGTATCGAGGTTTCCTCTGTTCCCCATCCAAGAGCAAACCTTTTGGGAGGCCGAACACAGATGGTTCGTCTCGGATAGAGACCTGCGCCCCGACGAACGGGGCAGGATTCGAAGGGCATGGCGAATGCTTGAACCGTACGCCACGACCGCCCACGATATCGGCAGTCAGAAGGGACCGTTCTGGGCGGCGCTACGCCGGTATCATTCTAGCTATCGCCTCCTTGACAATGACGACAACCTTCTGGATCTCATCGTGGCGCTGGAAACCCTCTTTGCGGTTGAGGGGGAAGAGCTCAGGCGCCGACTTGCGACGCGCGTGGCCTTTTTCCTCGGGCGAACAGATAGGCAGCGGAAAGACATCTATCAGCTCGTACTTGGTGTCTACGACGTGAGAAACGCGCTGGTGCACGGCGGAGTGGATCCAGGCAAACGCATCCGAAAAGCCCTTGCCTCCGCGTTCGACACAGATCCGGCAGAATTCGGCGACAAGGAAGGCCTCGAAAGGGGGCTATTCCGGGCGGTCCTCGCCTTAAGAGCCTACGTGCGGGCATCCCTCTGGGCTCATGCCAGGCTTACGGGTCTCGACGGACATCTCACCTCTCCACAGGGATGGCCCGCTGGCGAGGACTTGGACAGTCTGGTTCTGGACTCGGCGCGCCGCAAAGAGCTTCAGAGGCTGGCAGGCGTCGGGGAGTGTTAGTGTTCCTGAAGAGTGACCGCCCTGCGACGCATCGCGCTCCCGAGCTGGATGCCTCAAACACTTCCAGAAACCTCCTGGCCCGCGTCGTGGGCTGACGCTGAGCCCAAAACGCTTGCTGTGCGAGCGGCTACCTCCGACTCCAACGCTGTGAATTCTTGTCCACCTGGCCTTCCCAGCAAGTCAGGGTATTGCAGGACCGAGAGTAGAGACACCAGGCAGTAGACGGTTCTAAGGTGCCCGTACCACTCGTCGAAATGTTGTTTCCTGAACTCTATGTTGCAGAGGCTTGACCGGGATGCTCCGGGATAGTGGCGCGTCTGAGGCCGCCCATGCACAAACCTGCTCAACGTTGCAAGCTCTTCGTCCACCTCTGACCTTAGACCGTACCGCTCATCGTATCTCTCAATCCGGTCTTCACCTAATACAGTGCTCCAAATGCTTCCCAACGTTGGGTATGTCCCCGCCTTGCCGCTCTCCCACTCCCAATAGTCGTTCGTGGTTCTCCCGTCCTCCGTCCACTCTCTCAGCTTGCCCTTCTTGTGCAACGTGTCCCAGTGTAGCCTAACTAGAAAACCCTCCAGCAGCCCCCTGAGCAAAGCGCAGGCTTGTTCGTAGAATCCGTGCACAGCGAGGAAGTACGACGCCTCCGCAAGCACACTGCATTCGAATAGAGCCGTGTCCCATATCGGCCTCGCCGGTATCGGAGAGCCGTGCGACCATGAGTTGAAGCCTTTCGTGTACCTCTCCACGGTGCCGATAGGCCAACCCGACTCCGTAAGTTGTCTGACTTGGTTCGCTCTCACCAGGAGTTGTCTTAGGTACTCCATTCCATCACCTCTGGGCAGTGGGGAACTTGCGCACGGCAGGCCAGGGCCAAGATCCTGGTGCCCCAAGTGATCATGGCGCTATCGAGGTTCGGATGCAATCGGGAGGTCGAAGAGCGTCCCCTGCAGGGGCCGCACGACGACTGGCATACGTCGTGTACAACGTCTGACGGGTCTATCCTCGCAGACCTTCAAGCCTGAGCGTGGCATCATGGCGTGAAACGGTTTCTCGTGGGTGGCAAATGCAGTGGGATGCCGGGTTTCGAGAGGGAAGCACGCTACCGTTATCCTAGCTCGAACGATCACACAACTGGGATTGTCCGGCCGAGTTGGATGTTGATAGCATTCGCTGGGCGACGTGGGCACAGGAGCCAGGTTGATGGAGTGCGTGCCTGCGCGTGATTACCTGCCTGAGAAGCAGGTGATCAGCGGTCGGCGACCAGTGCCGGCTAGCGGCCCGGATTGTCAATCAGGACGTGCTGGCCAGAAGGATCCTGCAGGCGGCACCCCACAGCCTCGTGGCTAGCCCAAACAGCTCAGCGCGTCAACCCTCCGGGGACGGATCACATTTTGGCACCCCACACGCGGACTCGCGGTTACCGGGATCGGCTTGCCCCACCTGATATGGTCGTCGCACAACGAGATTCCAGCCGGCGTTCCGGTGATGGCAGATCAGGTTCCCGTACGAAGAGCGTCGACGGGTTCCATGCGGGCGCCACGCAGAGCCGGGTACGTGCCCGACACCAGCCCGATAACCCCGCCGACCAGTGGGGCGAGGAAGGGCGCCGCCGGGTCTAGCACCGGAGTCCAATCCCGGTAGGCAGAGACAGCGACCACAGCGAGGCTTCCGAGACTGGCGCCGAGGATGCCCCCGACGACGCCCATGGAGGTGCTCTCGAGCAGGAACTGCGCGGCTATGTGCCAGCGGGTGGCACCGATGGCCCGGCGGAGGCCGATCTCGCCGGTCCGCTCGATCACCGACACGAGCGTGACGTTGGCGATGCCAATGGCTCCCACGAGCAGGGACACGCCGCCGAGCAGGAGGAACAGGACGTTCAGATCGCTCTGCACCGCTTCGCGCACTCGTTGGGGCTCCGGGGGAGACGCGACCTTCAGAATCGATGGATCGTCGGGCCGTAGCGCCAGTGGCGCTTGTTGGGCGATGAGAGTCGCCGCGCCGATCTGGGTCTCGACGGCCACGAGCTCGGGGCTGGCCAGGCCGAAATCGTGGCGTGCGGTTCCTTCGGGGATGATGATCGAGCCAAGGAGATCCGGCTGGCGGGCGACATCGCGCAGGATGCCGATGACCAGGTAGAGGTCATCGCCGATAGCGATTGCCGGGAGCTGCTCGACGCCAGTGATGCCGAGCCGGAGTGCAGCTCCTGGACCGAGGACGGCGACCCGGTCCGCCCGATCAGAATGGCCGATGTCTGGGAGACGGCCGGTCTCTAGATCAGCTCTGACTGCCGTGAACAAGCCGGGAGAGGCGGCCTGGACCGAAAGCTGGAAATCGGTCTGGCTCCGGGGGTCACTGACGGGTGATGTGCTGACCAGCGCGTCCCCAGTGTCGACCGCACTGAGGGTTCCCGCGGCCACGACACCATTCAGCCGGCGAAGGCGAGCGGCCGCATCCCAGGGGAGCGCTTCGGGCTCGGCGCCGGCGGGCCCGGGCTTCGCGGTGACGACGATCTCGGTCGCGGCGAGCTCGTCGAACCGGCCGATGATGCGGTTGCTGGCGGTGCGGGACAGGCCCAACGTGGCCACGAGGGCCGCAAGCCCGATGACGACGCCCAGCACTGTCAGCATCGTACGCCCCGGCCTGGCGAACAACCCGGCGATGGCTTCGTCGAAGAGGTCACGGATCGTGATACCTGACCGCGGAACCGCGCTCCTGTTCGATCTTGTTCTTGGGCGGCGCGATAGCATCCTCATCCGGCCTCCGTCAGTGAGCCATCAACGATCCGCACGCGGCGGCTGGCCCGTGCTGCAATGTCTTCCTCGTGGGTGACGATGATCAGCGTCAGACCTTCTTGGTGGAGCGCCTCAAAGAGGTCGATGATGCTGGCAGTCGTTCTCGAGTCGAGGTTTCCCGTCGGCTCGTCGCACAACAGCAGGCTGGGGGAACCGACCAGCGCACGGGCGATGGCGACGCGTTGCTGCTCACCGCCGGAGAGCCGGGTCGGCAAGAAGTCGGCGCGGTGAGTGAGCTCGACCTGCTCGAGTGCGGCCAGCGCCCGGTCTCGTCGACCCCGGTGGGACTGCTTTCGGTAGACCTCTGCCAGCATCACGTTCTGCAATACGGGCCGGTGGGGCAGAAGGTGGAATGACTGGAACACGAACCCGATGCACCGGCTCCGTAGTCCGGCCCGCTCGCCATCGCTCAGTGTGGCGGTGTCGACGCCATCGAAGAGGTAGGTGCCGCTGGTGTGACGGTCCAGGCAGCCGATGACGTTAAGAAGGGTCGACTTTCCGGAGCCGGATGGGCCCGAGATGGCCAGCCACTCGCCGGGGTCGACGCGCAGATCGACATCGACGAGCGCGTGGACGGGCGGGTCGGTTCCGAATCGCCGTCCGACCTCGTGGAGCTCGAGGACGCTTGTGGTCGCTCGGCGCTCAGCCACCCGGGGCTCCCGTGCCTTGCTGGAAGCCGATCACCACGAGCTGGCCTGGTGTCAGCGTTCCGTCAACCGGGGTCACCTGGACGAAACCGGCGGCGGACAGGCCCGGCTCGACCACGATGAACTCGAGCGACCCGTTGTTGTCCACCTGGACCCTCGAGGTCCCGTCGACGGCGAGAGACAGCGCGCTCACCGGAACGGCGAGGACCGCTCCACCGGTTGATTCGATCGGGATGGTGAGGCGAACCGACACGCCAACGAGCGAAGCGGTAGTGTCGTCAACAAGGACTTCGAGGTAGATGTGGAACCCGTCGACTCCGTCGGTGCCGGGAGCATCGGCCACCCTTCCCACGACACCCGTGGCTGTGATCCCCAGGTCCGGCTCGTCGATGGTGACGGCCATTCCCGGCTCAACGAGCGGTGCTTCGTCGAGCGGGAGGGACGAGTCGATCGCTAGTTGGGAGTTGGTCACGGTCATCACGGGCCCGCTCGCCGCGTCACCCGAGGCGACGTCGATCTGTTCGACGCGGACCGGCACAGCGGAGACGAAGACGATCTCATCGACCGGCACCTGCACGCCAGCCCTGCGTCGGGCAGTTGCAAGGTCGGCAGCGATCCGCCCGGCCGAATCGTCGAGATTGCTCCGCTGCGTTTGCGCCGACAACACGGCTTGCTCCGCGCTATCGACCGACGCTGCGGCTATCCCGACCTCACGTTCGGCGGCGCTCTGTGCGTCGACGGCGGCCTGAATCGCTACTTCGCCTGCCAGTCGGGTGGCTACCGCAGCGGCTTGAGCTGCTGCGAGATCCGCCTCGGCGTTCGCTCGGTCGGCGGGCGTTGAGCTCGTGCCCGCGACGACTTGATCCCGGACTGCGGTCTTTGCGGCGACATCGGCTGCAGCGGCCTGATTGGCGGCATCCGCCTCGGCGCGAGCGACAGCTACTGCGCTGGTTGCGGCGGCGGCGTCGTCGACGGCGGCCCGAATCGCTACTTCACCTGCCAGTTGGGTGGCTACCGCAGCGGCTTGAGCTGCTGCGAGATCCGCCTCGGCGTTCGCTCGGTCGGCGGGCGTCGAGCTCGGGTCCGCGACGACTGCATCCCAGACTGCGGTCTTTGCGCCGACGTCGGCTGCAGCGGCCTGATTGCCGGCACTCGCGTCGGCGCGAGCGACGGCTACTGCCCTGGTTGCGGCGGCGTCGTCGTCGACGGCGGCCTGAATCGCTACTTCACCTGCCAGTCGGGTGGCTACCGCAGCGGCTTGAGCTGCTGCGAGATCCGCCTCGGCGTTCGCTCGGTCGGCGGGCGTCGGGCTCGGGTCCGCGACGACTTGATCCCGGACTGCGGTCTTTGCGGCGACGTCGGCTGCAGCGGCCTGATTGGCGGCATGCGCGTCTGCGCGAGCGACGGCTACTGCGCCGGGTGCGGCGGCGGCCGCGGCGATGGCGGATGCGTGCGCGGCACGCGCGGCATCAAGATCAGCCAAGGCTGACGAGACGGCGTCGTCGGCCGACAACTTGTCGTTGTTCACTGCGGTCAGTTCCTGTCCGTGGGCACGGATCTCCGCGAGCTGATCGGCCGTCGCTTCGAACGGCTGCCACCCCGCCGATAGATACCAGGCAGCCACGGCTGCGCCGGTACCTTCGTCGTAGGTCCCATCGACGGGCCCCGGGTCGAACCCCATTCGTAGGAGTGCCTCCTCGAACTGGCGGACGTCATCGCCCACAAGGCCAGGGCCGAGGTCCCGATATGCCGGGATCTCACCCTGGAGGACGAAGACCGGGCGTCCGGACGCGGCGAGCGCGACGTCGCCCTCGCCAAGCTGCGTGCCCGGCGAAGGCAGTGTTGTGATCACCCCTGCATCGGGCTTCAAGGTGGACGTGGCGACCCGAACCGGGCGGTGCCCCGGGTCACGATGTCGGTCGACAGCACGCGCTCCTCGACCGGGACCAGGATCGCTGATGCCTCCGGTGGCGCCGTTCGCGCGGCCTGCTCCGCCGGGGACCGGATCCTCGACCCCGCGACCCAGCCGCCCAGGGCAGCGAGGACCACGAGGCCGAGGACGACAGCCAAAGTACGTGGCCTACTCATGGTTAGTTCTGGTTAGCGCTGGGACCGAGCAACTCGGTCTCCACCTGGGTTTTGATGGCGTCGACGAACTCGAGGTCGCAGTCATGATCGGCTGCCGCAATCGCCCGCTCCTCGCCCTGGAGCTCAACGAGCGCGGCCTGGGCGTCAGCCGACAGCGTCCCGGGATCGGCACCTCCCGTGATGACGTCGAGACGGCTCGCCAGATCGGCGTCGATCTCAGCCGAGTCGCTGTAGCTGTAACCAGCCTGGCGCATGCATCCAGCCCAATCCTTGTAGGCGGCGATAACCCGCGGGTCCTCATCCACTCGGACGTCTCGTGCGTTCTGGTAGTTCACGAAAGCGGGACCCAGTTCGTCGGCACTGAAGACCTGCGCGACGGCGGCACTGGTGCAACCACCGGTCTGCGAGAAGTCCTCCTCGTCGAGCGCAACGACGAACGTCGCATCCGGGTTCTCGCCGTAGAGCGCGCGATTGTAGGCGACACGGTCGGCAGCGGCCAGGCCCTCGCGGATGCGGATGTTCTGCTCACCCGCCCCGAGCGTGGCCTGGTCAGCGGCGCCGGCGAACAGCGTAGTGATCCCATAGCCGAACTCCGTGCGGAACTCGTCGGCAGTGAGACCGGACGACTTCCTATTGCTATTGCTATCCATCGCGGCGCGGGCCGTGGCGTAATCGACAGGGACGTACTCGAAACCGGCGTCGGTCATGCAGGTGGCGATCAGCGACTCTATGGCGTCAACCCGGCGAGCGACCTCTTCTTCGGTGAGGCCGAACTCCGCGTCGCCCCGCGCGCCGCCCTGGCCGCCCGTGTCGCTTGATTGATCTGATGCCGTCGACGTCGGCGTCGAGCCACCGCCGCAGGCGGCCGCGATGACGCCGACGGCCACGGCCAACGTCAAGAGGCGCCCGCGGTGGCTCCGAAGCACGGAGCCTATGGCGCTCTTCATTTGCAGACAAGCTTGAACCGCTGTCATGATCCTGCTCCTCCTTGTTGAGACTTCGCACCGTCCAGGGGCACGGTGTCGGACGAAGCAGCCATGAATAACGTACCAGGCCGGACGGCTGCGAAGTATCGTTTCATTGGTGTTGCTCTCCTTTTCCCTTCCATCTTAGACCGGCAACATGAAGCAAAGATGAAGCTGACCAGGGCTTACTTGCACTGGGCTAGAAAGAGAAGGAGGGGCCGGCTATCGGCCCCTCTGCACCTGCGCGTCCGCCTGGTACCTTAGTCATCTGACTCCGCGCCTAGGACGGTACCGTCGGCAGCGTCCACCTTCACGTCCTTGTCGCCGATCTCGACGTTGAAGACCAGCTTCCCCTGGTAGTGCTCCAGGTCGATCTCGCCGAGGTCGCCGCTGGCGGCGGTCTGCGCCGCCAGCGGCGGTCGCTCGGTCCAGCGTGATCGAGCCCTACGGGAGCAGCTCCTCACCGTCCTGACCGTCCTGCGGCCCGCACTGCTCCTCGATGTTGTCAGTCAGTGTCGGGTCCCTTCGCTGCGTCCTCGATGGCGTCGTCCGCCTCGTTCTGATCCCCGGACTGCTCCTGGATATTGTCAGTGTCGAGTCCCTTCACTCCGTTCTCGATGCCGTCGTCGGCCTCATCCTGCGAGCCGCACTCGCACTCCTCGTCAGTGTCGTCAGCCTCGGGTACCTTCACTTCGTTGTCGATGCCGTCGTCGGCCTCATCCTGCGAGCCGCACTGGCAGGGCTCGACGGTAGACGTCGTGGGCCCGTCCGAGGACGGCGGGGAGGCCGAGGTGAGACTGGCGGCCAGTGTGACGGCGGCTCCGGCCAGGGCCATCACGACCACCAGAGCCAATACCCAATAGATGCGCTTTCCGATACTCACCGTACGCTCCTCCTTCTCGAAAGTACTGTCTTACACAGTTAGGCTAGGGCGTCCGCATTAAGCCGCGGTGAAGTGAGCATTAAGAATGACCGCTCCTAATAGCTGATGAGGTCGAGGTGACCGCCAGGAGGTTCCTCACGCACCAGACCGACGCCTCGGCAGTAGTACTTGAACTCCGTCACTCTGTCCAGAGGGCTGAAATCCTCCGTCTTGAGGCAGCGGCTGAACGAGCCGGCTGGTGTCGTCACCGCCTCGTCCACCGCCACCACCTTGGACTGGTCCTCGGCGATTCCGGGGGCCTTCTCCTGCTGGAACCTCTGGCTCACCGAGGGCTGAAGCGGCATGAACACGCCCGGCTGGTTACTTCCCTCGCCCGCGAGCCACTGGCCCTCGTGACCGACGACTTTCCCCTCTTCGTACTCATCCACCCGCTCACCGAAGTAGTACACGCTGCCGTCGCGGTGCTGGGCGAAGTAGTCCAGCGTCGATTCCACCAGCTCCCCGTCCTCGTAGTCCTTCTCCTGGAGCACCGTGACCTCTACACCGGCTATGACATCTCTATTAGGCAGTACCGTGGATTCGAGGCGAGTCTTGATCACCTCGCCCGTGTCGGGATCAGGCTCCTCGCCTTCAAACACCTTGGGTCCCAGCGAAGAGAGCGGGAAGAGCGGATTGTCGATGCTGGCCTGGAAGTCGGCCGGGTTCAGAGCCGGCGAGGCCTCCTTGGTAGTGCCTCCTCCGCAGGCAACGAAAAGGACGGCGCCGACTGCCAGGCCACCCGCGAAAAGTGCGAAGCGTTTCATCCCAGAATCACCTCCTACTGGAGCGCCATCTCCGCAGAGATTCTACCGCCAGCAGATGAAGAGGAGATGAAGCGGATGAACGCCAGGTCTAGTCCGCGGCGGGCAGCCGGACGGTGAAGGTTGACCCCCTCCCCAGGGCGCTCTCCACAGAGATGGAGCCCCCATGCGCCTCGGCGATCCAGCGGCTGATCGCCAGCCCCAGGCCCGAGCCGCCCTCGGCGCGGCTACGGGCCTTGTCCACGCGATAGAAGCGCTCGAAGAGGCGCGTAAGGTGCTCCCGGGCGATGCCGCTGCCGGTATCCCGGACCCAAAGCTCAACCTCTCGGCCGTTGGCATTCCAGCCCACTGTCACTTGACCTCCTGCCGCGGTGTACTTGATGGCGTTGTCCAGGAGGTTGAGCAGGAGCTGAAGGATCAGGTCATCGTCAGCCCGTAGGGTGACAGGACGGCTGGAGGACAGCTGAAGGTCAACGCCCCGCCGGCTGGCCAGGGGCTGCACCTGCTCAATGGCCGCGCCCACCACGTCAGGCAGGCTGACTGGCTCCAGAGTGATAGGGATCTGGCCCGCGTCAGCACGAGCCAGGGTCAGCAGGCTACCCACCAGCCGGATCATCCGGTCTACCTCCTCGTTGACTGCGTGGAGGACCCGGCGGTAGGCTTGGGGGTCGCGCTCTCTCTGGAGCGCGACCTCTATCTGACCCTTGATCACCGTCATGGGCGTCCTCAGCTCATGGGAGGCGTCAGCGGTGAACTGCCGCTGACGTCGGAAAGCCTCGTCCAGCCGGGCGATCATTTCGTCGAAGGTGCGGGCCAGCCGCCCGACCTCGTCATCGGGAAGCCGGAGATCGAGGCGCTGGCCGAGGTCCTCGGCGGAAATCCGCCGCGCCAAGCGGGTGAGCCTGTCGATGGGGGCAAGCGCGCGCCCAGCCAAGAAAATGCCGCCGAAACTCGCAACGACCAGCGTCACGGGGTAGGCGACGCCCAGGATGAGGAGGAGGGTTCGCAACGTATCGGATACATCGTCCTGAGATTGGCCTACCTCCAGCACCCCGCTGACCCGGCTGTCCCGCTCTATAGGTATCGTTCTCACCCGAAAGCTCCCGTCGCCAGCGCTCACGCCCCGGCTGGTGGTTTCGCCCGCGAGGGCGCTCTCGACGGCGCGGCTATCCACGGGGACGTTGCCCGCGGCGGCGCTGTTGTCGAAGGTTATCTGCCCAGAACTGTCGAACACGCGGATGAAGCTTTCGCCCTGGCTTGGGTCCTCGGCGGAGATCCGGCCGGCAAGGGTGGGGCGGCCTCCTCCGTATTGAACGACGCCCAAGAGCACATTGCACCGGTCCCGGATCGAATCGTTCAGGCTGTCGTAGAGGTTCTGACGCAGGGTGAGATACACCCCAGCACTGAACGCCGCCAGGATGATGGCAAGCAGCAGGACGTACCAGAGCGTTAGCCGCAGGCGGATGGAACGGGGGGCTAGCATGGTCACACCGGTTGCCTGGCGGAGATCCGATAGCCGGCGCCACGGATGGTTTGGATCAGCTTCGCCGGGAAGGGGTCATCGATCTTCCGCCTCAGATTGCGGACGTGGACGTCAATGACGTTGGTCGAGTTATCGAAGTCGTAGCTCCACACATGCTCAGCAATCATCGTTCGCGTGAGCACCTGGTTGGGGTGACGCATCAGGTATTCCAGGAGCGCGAACTCCTTCGTGGTGAGGTCTATGCGCGCCCTCTGCCGGCAAACCTCCCGCGTTATCGTATCGAGCGTCAGGTCGCCCACTTGCAGGGCCGTCCCCAGGGCGGCCGGCTCGCGCCGCGTGAGGGCGCGGAGGCGCGCTAAGAGTTCCGCGAAAGCAAAGGGCTTGACCAGATAGTCGTCCGCGCCGCTGTCTAGTCCGCGCACGCGGTCCTCCACTGCGTCCCGGGCCGTCAGCATGAGGATCGGCGTTCGCAGACGCCGGTCTCGCAGCGTGCGGCAGACTTCGATGCCGTCTCTAGCGGGCAGCATCACGTCCAGGATGATGACGTCGTAGTCCGCCACGTCGGTCCACTGCAACGCCTCATCCCCGTCATAGGCTACGTCGACGGCGTAGCCCTGTTCGGACAGCCCTCTGGACACGAAGTCGGCGATCCGACGTTCGTCTTCGACTACGAGTACACGCATATCAGATGCTAAAGGGGAACTGTTCTCTTGGTCAGTATAAGCCCCAAAGATGAAGCGAGCATTAACTCTCAGAAAGCATTCGTTATCTCTCCCAGGCCTGACGCCCATGTATTCGCGAGCCCGGGCTAGGCTTCTGGTGCACCGCGGCGCAGTCCTCGCGCCCAGCGCCTTTTTTGCCAGCGACGGGGCCGTGATCAAAGTACGGGGGACGCTGCTTCGGCGCGGTCGGGTGGCGATAACGCGCACCAAGTGAGAGAACAGAGGATTGCTGGACTTTGGCTGGAGGGCCGGGTGGGATTCGAACCCACGACTCCCGGATTAAAAGTCCGGGATCCTTGCGCTGTGCCAGGGGGTCAAGACATCACGCGCCGGCAGCAGGTGGGCGAGATGATGTAGCACTAGACGAAGCGGGCCCTGATCACCTGCCTAGAAAGCAGGAGACCGCCTTTCGGCGGCCCTCGCCATGCATGCGTTGTGACATCTAATCGGGGCTGGAGCGGGAGACGGGAATCGAACCCGCGACAACCTGCTTGGAAGGCAGGAGCTCTGCCACTGAGCTACTCCCGCCCACTTACGG
>Ga0315280_10000640_pt1 | contig 64830 bp, 65 predicted proteins | sample YL17G06_40_MG_FD_203697 | JGI IMG/M metagenome (GOLD analysis project Ga0315280, IMG submission 203697) | Sediment microbial communities from Yellowstone Lake, YNP, Wyoming, USA - YL17G06_40 | ecosystem: Environmental > Aquatic > Freshwater > Lake > Sediment | place: USA: Wyoming | collected... | reverse complement strand
ATTATAAAGTAATTGCTCGATATCTCCAAAATAAAATAGGAAAAAAAGAAATGGTTGAAAATTCGATAAAGGAAATCCAAAATTATGCCAAGCGCCAAATGACCTGGTTTAAAAAAGATAAAAGAATCCTTTGGGTAAGAAGTTATAAAAAAGCAGAGAAATTGGTTAAAAAATTCATCGCTAAATAAAAAGAGGGGGCTGAATTCTTCTTCTTTTCTCGAGGAGAAGGGAGAAAGGAGAAAAAAACCGGTTTCCGACGAAAAACTCGTCTTCATTAATTAGGTTTTCTTTCTCGAAAGAAGAAGGGGCCCTCTTAATGTGCTATTTTATTTTATCTCTTTTAAAATTCTTGTCAAGGTGTTTTTAGCAATTTCCGGGTTAGCTTTTCCTTTTGTCTTTGCCATTACCTGACCAATCAAAAATTGGAGTGCTGTTTCTTTTCCTTTTTTAAAATCTTCAACTGCTTTTTGGTTTTCGGAAATAATTTTTTGAACGATCTTTTCAACTTCTTTTTCGTCAGTAATTAAAGAAAGTCCTTTTTCTTCAATAATGTGAGAGGGGTCAGCCCCGGTTTTAAACATTTCTTCAAGAACAATTTTGGCAATTTTGCTTGAGATTTTGCCATCGGCAATTAAGGTGATAAATTGGGCAAAATTTTCTGGGGTGATGAGAAAATCCTCTCCTGAAGCTGAAGCCCCTTTCAATAATCCCTGTAAATCGGTAATTAAATAATTTGTTGCTAATTTTATTAATTTTTGGAGTTTTTCTTTTGAAATTCTTGGAGGCAATTCACTTATTATTTTTTCAAAATATTCTCCCAAATCCTTATTTCGGACAAAAACCTCAATACTCTTTTCATCTAAATTGTATTCTCTTTTAAATCTTTCTCTTTTTTGTTGGGGAAGCTCGGGAATTTCGGCTCGGATTCTTTCAATTTCTTCTTCTTCAAAATGCAAAGGCGGTAAATCTGGTTCTGGAAAATATCTATAATCTTGAGCGTATTCTTTTTCTCTCTGAGAGACAGTCACTCCTCTTATATCATCCCAGCCCCTGGTTTCTTGGATTACTTTTTCCCCTAACTTTAAAATCTTTGTTTGCCTTTCAATTTCATAATTAATTGCTCTTTCAACTGCTCGAAATGAGTTTAAATTTTTAATTTCCACCTTTACGCCAAGCTCGCCCGAATTTTTATTCGGGCGAATACTTACGTTCACCTCGCAGCGCATTTCGCCTTTTTCCATATCAGCGTCAGAAACATTAAGATATCTCAAAATTAAATGTAATTCCTCGGCGAATCTTCTCGCTTCTTTAGCCGACCTCAAGTCTGGTTCGGTTACCAATTCCATTAAGGGAATACCAGCTCGGTTAAAATCAACAAGGGAATAACCTTTTTCATGAATTAATCTTCCAACATCTTCTTCTAAATGAACTTCTCGAATCCTGACTCTCGCGAATTTACCCGAATTTGAAAGCGAATCTACACGAATATCTAAAAATCCCTCCTTACAGAGAGGCTGATACAATTGAGAAATCTGATATCCTTTTGGCAAGTCGGGATAAAAATAATTTTTTCTATCAAATTTTGAGTATTCGGGAATTTGGCAATTGAGAGCCAGACCAGTTTTTATTGTTTTTTTAACCGCCTCTTCGTTAATTACCGGCAGTACTCCAGGATGCCCGAGACAAATTGGACAGATATTCACATTGGGGACCTTTTCATCCGGATCATTAAGACAAGAGCAAAACATTTTACTTTTTGTTTTCAACTCCACATGTATCTCAAGACCAATTGTTGGTTGATAATTCATAAATTTAATACATTTTGGACGGTCGTGCCAAAGTTATTATATTATTTTTTGAATTCTTTCATTATTTCTACTCCACTACTTGTACCAATGATGTCGGCGCCAGCTTTTACTGCTTCTTTAGCATCGGAAAGTGTTCTGATTCCGCCGGCGACTTTAATGAGAAGTCCGGGAGCTCCTTTTCTCATTAATTTTAAATGGAAAAATTTTTCTTTTAATTCTCGATGTTCAAGGGGGTCTTTTTCGGTGGCAGTTTTGACACAAATGGCTCCGGCTTTTTTAACAATTTGGGAGGCCTTTACTATTTCCTCATCAGTAAGATATCCCGAGCCAATAATTACTTTTGTTGGCAAAATTTTACAAATTTCTTTTAAATCATTTAAGACCTTGCCGTATCTTCCATATTTTAAATCAACAATATTCATTACTACATCTAAGTTATCGGCTCCATCTTTTTTCGCTCTCTTACACATTTCCATTCGTTTTTGATGAGAACTTTGACCCATCGGCGGGTCAATTAAAACTACAACTTTTACCCTGTTAAATAATTTCGCCTTTGGCGAAATTCCTGCTTCGCAGGATTTAACAGGGTGAATGTCGGTTCCTTCCAATTCTTTTTTTACTAATTTTACCCATTCCGGTCTAACACAAACTCCCCGAAAACCATAAATTTTGGCTTCCCGGCAAGTTTTTTTGATATCTTTGGCTGTGGCATCAGGCCTTATATTTGTATGGTCAATTATTTTTGCTATATTTTTATACATAATATAAATCTGCAAATAATATACGAGGCCAGGAATTACGAGTAATTTATTCGTATGTGCCTTTTCGCATAGAGCGAGGCCGGAGGCCGAGCTCAGGCTTTTCGCATACTATTTTTCGCCAATTATTTTTATAATAATTAAATTTTTCTTCAAAGACCTTTTTAGGAGTTATTTTTACTCCTAAGGATTTTAACTTGTCTTCTAATTTTTTATGAATAGCTTTCTCTGTTCCTGTTCTTCCGATTTCTTCTAATTCAATGATTTTACCATATCCCTTTGTATCGTCTAAAAATACTTTTGTACCTCGCCAGTCATAAACTTTTCTTTTCCGAAACCATACTACGGCAATATTAAATCCTAATCTCTTAAATATTTCTTTTAGTTTTTCGAAATCGGATCTCTTAAACTGAATTTTAATTTCGTTGCGAAAATCGTCGTGAATTTTTCCCGATTTTAAAATAAGCCAACTATAATTATCATCTCTCCGAATCCGCATCTGTTCTCCTCTACAATACACCGTCTCTTCATTAATTTCTCCTAAAAACTTTGCGATTTTGTTGAGTTTTGCTTCTAATTTTTTATATTGTGGAGTTGTGATAAAACTTCTCGCTTCAATCTCAATGTTTTTCATTTTTATCCTAATTTTTTAGTTACAATTTTAATTATTTCTTTTGAGATTTTTTCGACTGGTTTTTCGCCATTGACAATAAAAATATCTTTGAATTTTTTAGCCAGTTTTTCATAGTTTTTCCAAACCTTCTTCATAATCTCCTCTTTTTCAAAAAGAGTTATACCAAAACGTTCTTTATGAATTCGTTCAATACAGATTTTGGGGGATACTTTAAGAAAAAAAGTAATATCGGGAAATAAAAATTTTTTCTGCAAAGATAAAAGCCAATTAAAATCTTTAATTTCTAGGGCCCCGAAAGAAATGGTTGAGAAAAAATAACGATCGGAAATGACAACTACTCCCCTTTCAAGTAAAGGAATAATTTCCTTTTCCAAATGATAAGCCCTGTCAGCCGAGAACAAAAGTTGGAGGCATTCAGGAGAAGATTTCCAATCATGGGTTAATTGACTTTTAATTAATCCGCCTATCAAGCCCGAAGTTGGCTCTTTCGTTAATGCCACTCCGGTATGTCCAAAACGAAGTTTTTGTTTTTTTTCATTTAAAAAGTCAGCTAATCTTTGAGCTTGAGTACTCATTCCCGACCCATCCAGTCCGTCAAAAACAATGAATTTTCCAGGATAAAGATTTTTAATCATTATTTTATTATACAAATTTTAAAAAAATAAAAAAGAGGTCTTACAAGACCTCATTCTTTTCATTTAAATTGTGAAAGTTTCATAAGATTCTCTGAGCGTTTCAAGCAACTCTTCGAGGGTTCCTTGCCAGTTTCCTCCTGACAACTCAAATGCTCTACAGATTTGTTTCTTTGTCTTGAAGGTAGCAGGCTCAATACATCTTTTTTCTCTCCAGCATCTGGGACCAATCTCTTTTCTTAATTCTTTGTATTTCGCCAGCTCTACCGTTATTGGAATTCCCACGGTGTTTCTAATTTCCCATTGAGCAACGCCCTCTGACCTTGCTTTTGAGGTTTCGATCACCCCCGAGCCCTTTCCATAGATTATCGCACTGGCTTCTTGACCCAAAAGAAGAAAATAGACAAAAGCCGGATCTTGCTTTTCTAGTAGTCGCATTTGTTGGCGATGCGCAATAGTTGCTATCGCGAAATAACGTTCTTTTAGATCTTCAGAAAAGCTCGAAGGAATAACGAATTTTCCCTTTTTCACAATCCCTTCTAATGGCTCTATATCACAAAGAATTTGCCTTTGTCTCACTAACTGAGCATACATAGCTAAACTCCCTTTAATTCCTCCGTTCAAAGAAAGGGAGTGAATCAACCCTTCGTAATCAAGGTAAATTTTTTGCTCTATATATGTTTCTCCCCAGAACTTCCATTCAGATGGTAGAGTTTCTTGTGGCATTTCTAATCCAAATCTTTCCTTAATTATTGTTTCGATCGCTTCCCCAATTTCTTTGAGTTCTAATAATGGGGTATTTTTCAAAGAATTTGCCAGCTTTATCAGATAGCGTGGCGGGGCTGTAAATATCATTCTTGTCAATGTCCCTTCCGGAAGCATATATCTCGCATCTTGTTCTGAAACTCCATACTCAATAGCGTCTTCATAGGCCTTGAAAGCGACTTTCCCGAGGTTGCAAACAATCGAATTATATCTATTTGGCTTTACTACCCTGAATGAGGATTCAATTCCCGCTCCGAAAACTAAGTTATGAGAATTCACATTTCGCCAAAGATAGATTGCGGCCAATCTTGAAATATCCTCTAAGGTTATGGCGTAAGGCAAGAAGTCACCAAAGATCATATGCCCACTTTCTTTCATTATCCTGTTAACCAATTCCCTTGATTTTTCTCTATTTTTGCGAGATTCTTCATAGAGGTCTGCTATGCTTCCTTTCTCAAAGGGTGTCCGAGAAATCTTTGCTGCTACTGCTGCCAAAATAATCGGTTCGTCTTCGATTAAATTCACTTTCACCATTTTCTATCCCTCTTTTTTGTAAAGGTTCTATCCTCCTTAAATTGATTTTTAAGATTAACAGAAACAAAAAAATCTGTCAAGCGACAGAAAAATACTTATTAATTCTTATAATTATATTAGATTTGTTTTTCTTTTTTCTTTGTAGTAACTCTCCCTCCTTGCCATTGACCGCGATAGAGATTGGTTTTTCCTTTGACTTCAAAAAACATAGCATGAATAACTCTGGCTCCCAATTCGATTTTTATTTCGCAAGGGCCCAAATTAACGATTCCAAAAATTAATTCTCCTTTATAGCCCGGAGAAACATTTCCGGTAAAAATCATCATCCCAGACCTGTATAAAGTTGATCTTGGTCGAAACAAAATTAAAATGTTTTCTGGAGTATTTACTTTTTCAATTGTTTTCATTAAATAATATCTTCCCGGTTTAAAAATAAAACTCTTCTTTCTCTTTGGACTGTATTTTGCCAATAATCTAATTTTTGGCGTTATTCTTTCTTCAATTCCTAAAAATCCTTCGCTTAAAATTTCATAAATTTCGCCGATTCTCAAATCAAAACCGGCTCCTTCGGGATTTTTCAGTTCTCTTTCGGATAGATTTTCAACTAAATTTTTACTTTTAACTAATTTTAATAATTCCTTTACACCTAAAATCATTTTAATTTTAACTTTTTAATAATTTGATCAGTTTTAAAATAAAATTCTCCAAAAGAACCGTTATTTTCAATTTTAAAATCGGCTTTTTGACCAATTTTTGGAATTAAAATTTCGGTCTTGGCTTTTTCTCTCTTCAAAAATTTCTGAAAAGAACTAAAATCATCTTTTTTCTCTCCTCTTTTTCTCAACCTCTGCCACCTCAATTTAGGATCGGCAGTGATATAAAAAATTTTGCCGCCCAATTTTTTTATCATTTCATATTCTTGCCAATATCTTATTCCGTTCAAAACTACTATCCCCCTTTTTACATTTTTTATCCTTTTTGAAATTGCCTTTGCTAAAATATCGTCTCCAAATCTTTCCCTTAAAATTTTTCCTAGCCATTGCTGATCTTCTTTTTTAATTCCATCCAAAAAAATTTTTAGTGTCTCGGACAAAGGATCAGAAAATCTAAAACAAAAAACAGGTTCTTTGACTGTTCTTTTTAAATACTGACAAAAAGTGTCTTTGCCTGAACCTGTTTCACCGACTAAACTAATAATTTTCTTCGCTCCGTTCATAATTTATATTTCGGAATTTAAACCGTCATTTTTATTTAAATCTTTTCCATATTGAAATTTATCTTCCAAAATGTCTTTTTCTTGCCAATCTCTAACCCAATCTTCGATATTAAATATTTTCATTCCTTTTTCTTTAGTTGAACAAATTACTCTTTTCAAACCAGCATTAATAATCATTTTTTTGCAAATAAAACAAGGGAAGGAATCCATTTCTTTCCCTTCTCTATCTCGATGATAAATGTACATATCACCCCCTAAAATTGAGCTTCCGCTTCTTGCTGCGTTGATGATGCAATTTTGTTCAGCATGGACCGAACGACAGATTTCGTATTGCCGACCATGGGGAATTTTTAATTTATCTCTTAGGCAAAATCCTCTCTCAAAACAATCTTTGGTTTTCCGAGGTGCACCAATATAACCAGTAGCCACAATGACATCGTCTTTAACAATAATTGCACCGCCTTTATTCCGAAAACAGGTTGCTCTTTCAGCCACTTGCTTGGCAATATTTAAATAGTATTCCTCCCTTTTTGGTCTTTCTTTTGCCATTTTTAAAAATATATCATCTCTAAATTTAATTAAAATTATTCTATCTCCAGGCCCATATTTTTGGCTTGGGCTTCGATGATTTTTATCGCCTAGTGGTAGTTCAAGTCTAGTCGCTCGCCCTCATCCAGCCTTCGGCTGGCGCTCGCTTCGGCTCGCTTCGGGCTCGCTCTTTAGAAACCCTCGGTTTCTAACACTCACTTCGTTCGCTGTTTTCCTAGACGGGAGACCCGAAGGGTTCTCCCGACCCCTCTCCGATATGGGATGTTTATTCTATTTCTCTATATCTATTCCCATATTCCTCGCAGTTCCTTCAATAATCTTCATCGCTTTTTCAATATCATCAACATTTAAATCCGGTAGTTTTTGCTCGGCAATTTTTCTAATTTGTTCTTTTGTCACTTTGCCGACTTTGATTTTATTTGGCTCTCCAGAACCCTTTTCAATCCCGGCTGCTTTTCTTAAAAGTTCAGAAGCTGGCGGAGTTTTTAGACGAAATTGATAGGTTCGGTCTTCAAAAACAGTCATTTCTACCGGAATAGTAAAACCGGCTTGATTTTTGGTTAAATCATTAAATTTCTTACAAAATTCAGCCAGATTTAAACCGTGGGGGGCTAAAGCCGGGCCTACAGGCGGAGCAGGTGTGGCCTGTCCGGCTGGGATTTGTAACTTGAGTTTTGCTTTTATCTTTTTTGCCATTTTGAAATTAGAAATTGGTTATTAGAAATTGGAAATTGGTAATGGAAATTGGAAATTAGAAATTGGTTATCTTTTATGATAATCCTGCCAAGCTTTTTTAAGATTAGTTAGCTGTTTGCAACTGCTGTCATAACTATCAATTAATTTTTGGCATAGGTTTTTATCTACATATCTAGAATAAACATCTATACAAACTGAAAGGTGATGAATCATTTCGTTGCACTCGCCGATAGCATCATCAATATATTTTCGCCAACTTTGCTTTTGATATCTTTTGGCAAAACCTTCGGCGATCAAGGCGGGACTTGATTTACAGCATCTGCGCATTTGATCTTTTAAATCATATTTTTCTTCTTCCGGTAGCTTGGGAATAATCTCGGTTAAAACGATTATCATTGCCTTATAAAGATTCTGATAAACTATTAAGTCGCGGAAGCCTCTGATTGTTTTATTTTGACTAATTTCCATTTTCTAATTTCTATTACTAATTTCTAATTTCCATCAACTAATTTCTATTTTCTATAATTTTTTTATTTGCAATGAATCCAATTCAACTGGGGTATCTCGACCAAACATATTAATGAGAACTTTAACTTTTCCTCGCTCTTCGTCAATTTCAGAAACCTTACCATCAAAATCCTTAAAAATTCCATCGGTAATTTTTACTGCGTCACCAATTTTAAATTCAATTTTATATTGGGGTTCTTCAACCCCCATCCTTTTTTTTAAAATTTCAATTTCTTCTTTGGAAACTGGGACGGGAGTGGTGCCAGCTCCAACAAAACCAGTCACATTGGGAGTATTCCTGACCACATACCAAGAATCATCGGTAACAATCATCTCAACCAAAACATATCCCGGATAAATTTTTTCTTCAACCACTTTTCTTTTACCATTTTTGATTTTAATCTTTTTCTCTTTTGGAACAATAACGCTAAAAATTTTATCTTCCATACCCAAAGCATCAACTCTTTGTTTTAAGTTTTTTGCCACTGCCTCTTCATAGCCAGAATAAGTGTGGATGACATACCAATTTCTTTCCGGTGGTATTACTTGCTTCGGCACAGACTTTCTACGAAACTACGAAATTTTTACGAAAATACGAAAAATTTTAACATCTGATTTCGTACTTTCGTATTGGTTTCGTAATTTCGTAGGGAATCATAATACAAGTTTATTCAGTAAGTTAGTAAATAGGAAATCAAGACCACCCAAAAAAGCAGCTAAAACTACCGAAATGCCAATGACAATTAAAGTGTTTTTTAAAACCTCTTTTTTGGTAGGCCAATTAACCTTTCCCATTTCTTCTTTCACTTCCTTCAAGAAATTAATAATTTTTTTTGGAAATTGTGAGATTTTCATTTTTTAAAAAGCCCGCTGAGGGCCTATTTTCAAATTAACTCAAAAGCCCTTCTTTTGTCAAGCAAAAACTAGATATCTAAATTCTTGGCTTTTTTAGCATAGGCCTGAATAAATTTTTTTCTCGGCAAAACTTCTTCTCCCATTAAGGTATCGAAAATTCGATCGGCTTCCTTGGCATCTTCAATCTTCACTTTCAATAAAACTCGATTTTCTGGATTAATCGTTGTTGACCACAACTCCTCAGGATTCATCTCCCCTAAACCTTTGTATCTTTGAATAGAAATTCCGCCGAGCTTTTCTTTTTTCATTGACTCCAAAATTTCCGCTTTATCGTCTTCGGTATAGGCATATTCAATTCTTTTTCCAGCCTGAATTCGATAGAGCGGAGGTTGGGCAATATATAAGTAACCAGCTTCAATTATTGGTTTGAAATAACGAAAAAAGAGAGTCAAGAGCAAGGTTTTGATATGATTTCCGTCGCTATCCGCATCGCACATTATCACGATTCGATGATATCTCAATTTCTCTAAATTGAAGTCTTCGGCAACGGCCGTACCTAAAGCAATTATCAAAGATTTAATTTCTTTTGAAGCCAGAATTTTATCAAGGCGCGCCCTTTCAACATTTAAAATTTTCCCCCGCAGAGGCAAAATGGCTTGGAAATGGCGATCCCTGGCTTGGCGGCTCGAGCCTCCGGCCGATTCACCTTCCACTATAAATAATTCACCTTCTTCCGGTTTTCGAGAAATGCAATCGGCTAATTTCCCGGGCAAAGCCAGACCTTCTAAAATTCCTCTTCTTAAGACCGTCTCTTTGGCGGCTTTAGCAGCCTTTCTCGCCTTTTGCGATAAGGCACATTTTTCAATTATTATTTTTGCGTCTTGGGGATTTCTTTCCAGAAAATCAGCCAAACTTTCTGACAATGCTTGTTCAACTGCTGTTTTTGCCTCGGGATTACCCAACTTTCTCTTTGTCTGACCTTCAAATTGGGGTTCTTTAATTTTAACTGCCACCACTGCTGTTAAACCTTCTCTAATATCTTCACCGCTTAAATTTTCATCGGATTCTTTTAATAAATTATTTTTTCTGGCGTAGTCATTAAATGTCCGAGTAATGGCGGTTCGGAAACCGGTTAAATGGGTTCCGCCATCTTGGGTAAAAACATTGTTAGCAAAACTCTCCTCATAACATTCGTATTCATCGGTGTAGCAAAAGGCCGATTCCACCAAGACGCCATTTTTCTCTCCGAAACCGTAAAAGATATTGGGATGAATTAAATTTACCCCCTTTATTAAATATTTCAAATAGGAAACAATTCCTCCTTCAAAATAAAAAGTATAATTCGGGTAGCCACCCGGGTGGCCGGGTTTTTCCCTTTGATCAGAAAAGAAAATTTTCAATCCCTTTTGCAAATAGGCCTGCTGTCTTAAACTATTTAAAATCCTCTTTTGATCAAATTCTATTTTTTTAAAAATTTCTGGATCTGCTTCGAAAATCACGGTTGTCCCATTATTTTTGCATTTTCCAATTTTTTTGACCAATGTTTTGGGCTTTCCCTTCGAATATTCTTGAAAATATTTAAAACCATCTCGACAAACTTCAGCCCTCAAATACTTTGAAAGGGCATTAACAACCGCTACCCCAACTCCGTGTAGTCCGGTTGTTGTGGTATAAACCTTCCCACCAAACTTTGCCCCTTTGTGCAAATAAGTCATTACCGTTTCCAGAGCTGATTTTTTTGTCTGGGGATGTTTTTCTACCGGAATTCCCCTTCCATTATCTTCAATCCTTACTTTGTTTCCTGGTAGAAGGAAAACCTTAATCTCGTTGCAATAGCCCATAATTGCTTCGTCCAAGGAATTGGAAAAAACCTCCCACAACAATTGGTGGAGACCATTTAGACCGGTGTCTCCAATATACATTGCCGGTCTTTTTCTTACCGGTTCCAATCCCCTTAAAACAAAAATTTCTTTCGCCGTATATTCAGTTTCTGGTTTTATTTTCTTTGGCATATTTATAGAAGCAGATCAACGCTGATAAGTACGCTGATTTACGCTGAATGTTAACGTCTCACCTGCCAATCCACTTCTTCAAGGGCTTTAATTATTTTCTGTTGCAACTCGTCAATTTCTTTTGAAGACAAAGTCCGGTCTTCGGCCTGGTAAATAATGTGGAAAGCCAAATTCTTTTTCCCTTCAGGAAGTTCTTCACCTTCATAAATATCGAATAAATCAACGTCCCTGACTAAAGATCCGCCAGCGATCTCAATTTTGCTTAAAACTTCTTCCACCCTTGTTTCGGGAGGAACTAAAATGGCTAAATCCCTGACGGCAGATGGATATTTAGAAAGCGGTCTAAATTCGTGTTCTTCCGAAGCCAATTTTTGTAATTTTTCGAAATCGAAATCAAAAACAACAATCTTTTCCTGGCTGGATATTCCTAAGTTGTCTAAAATTTTTGGTGAAATTTCTCCCAAAAAGCCGATCTCTTGATGGTCAACCTTGATTTCAGCACACTTTTTAGGATGCCAGATGGAAATTTTCGATTCATCAGGAGTAGCTTCATATTCATCATAAAATATTTGACTTATTCCCATTTTGTTTAAAAGCAAGTCAGAAACTCCTTTTAATTCAAAAAAAGTTTCTTTACTTTCTTTTTTAAAAATCAACCCATTCGACAAGCTCAGGGTTGATGGTGAGCGAAGCCGAACCATCAGACCGGTCAAGGCTTTTTTCTCCACTGAATCTTTTTGGAAAATTTTTCCCAATTCAAAAATTTTAATTTCTTCAAACTTTTTCTTATTATCTTTAACATTTTTTAATAAATTAAGAATTAAATTTGGCCTTAAAAATTTTTGTTCTAAAGATACCGGATTCTCAATTTCAATTAAATCTTTTACTTGATAACCAAAGATTTTTGCCATTTTTTCACTAATAAAAGAATAATTGTAAACCTCGGAAAATCCGGCCTCTTTTAAGACATCTTTGACAAAATCCTCCCAAAAAATATTTAAATTTCTTTCGGGCGGGATTAAAGAAACTAAGGGAGGATGAGCAGGAATTCTTTGAAAACCGTAAATTCTTCCAATTTCTTCAATTAAATCCTCAGGTAAATTAATGTCCAATCTAAATGTCGGAACTTCCACCAAAATTTTATTTGTCAGAGACCGGGTCTCTGTTACTTTCAATCCTAAACTTTCTAAGATAGATTTTATTTCCTTTCTGGGTATTTCCAACCCTAATAATCTCTTCGTGTAATCTAAATCCAATTTAATTTGTTTTGGTAAAACTTTTTTAGAATAAAAATCAACTAATCCTTTGGCTACTTTACCATTAGCAATTTTTTGAGTCAAAAAAGCGGCTCGATTGATGGCAAATTCCGTTAAATTAGGATCAATTCCATGTTCAAATCGCAAAGAGGCATCGGTTTTTAAATTCAATTTTTGGGAAGCCCGACGGATAACCCCGGGATTAAAATTAGCCGATTCCAAAACAACAATTTTTGTTTTCTCATCAATTTTTGGCATTATCCCCCCTTTTATCCCGGCAATAGCCACCGGTCTTTTGGCATCGGCAATAACTAAAATTTCTGGATTTAATTCAGATGTTTTTTCATCCAAAGTGACAATCCTTTCCCTTCCTTTAGCAAATCTGACAACAATTCTTCTTCCTTCAAGTTTCTCCAGATCAAAAGCATGCAGGGGCTGACCGGTTTCTAACATTACAAAATTAGCAATATCGACAATATTATTTATTGACTGTAATCCGCAAACTTCCAATTTATCTTTAAGCCATTTTGGCGAAGAACCAACTTTAACATTGGTAATCACCTTGGCTGTATATCTCAAACAGGCCTGTCGAGGTTTGACCTCGATTGAGATAAAATCTTTGGTTCTTAAATTTCTATCTTCTTTAGGTTTGTAATTCGGAATCTGTAATTTTGAATTTAAAATTGCCGAAATTTCTCTAGCCACTCCCAAATGAGAAAAGCAATCTGGGCCCCGATTGGGCAGAACATCAATATCTAAAACCCGGTCATTTTTAAATTTTTTGACCGCCTTAACTTCAAAAGAGTGCAAAGTTAAAAGCTTAGCCAATTTTTCCGGCTCGGGCAAACGTTTTTTAAAAAAAGATTGTAGCCAATTGTAAGAAAAAATCATATCTTTAATTTTTTGAATTCTTCGACCTTGCTTTTTAAGAAATTTTTTATTTCTTCAGGAGAGTATTCTTCTTTAATGAAAGAGATTTTGGTAATCTGCAAATCTTTAAAATAAACTATTTGCTCCAAAAATAATCTGGGATTAAATTCAACACCGAATTTTTTCTCCCCTAATTTTAAGATTTCAGATAAATCCAGAACATCTTTTTTTAGAATAAAAAAGAGGTCAACATAATCCCTCCAAATTGGTCGTCTTCCAATAGTAAAAGCTTTATCTAAAGCAATATCCCTTAAGTCAAAGAGGGGTAAAGAAATGGTTGGAACTGGTTCGAATAAAGGTTTGTAAAGATAATGAAATAAAGTAATTCGCATATTCTCTGAGGTGATGATATTTAATTGGTCAATGGTATTTACTGGGACTTCTTTTATTGTAAACAATTTTTTAAATTGCAATAAATCGCTCCTTTTAATCTCTCGAAATAAAAAAATATCAAAATCAAAAGAAAAACGATGACCCATTTGTAGAAAAAGAGCTGTTCCTCCGGCTAAAATACCTTCTTTTTTAAATAATTTTAATTTTTTAAAACCTTCCATTCTTTCTTTATTCAATAGTTCGTAAAAAAGTAGTGACATATTTTTTTTCATTTATCTTAGTTTTAATTTTTAAAAGGACTTCTTTAACAAAATTAAAAGATTGAGGTCGATAAATTTTAAAAGGATATTTCTTAAAAACATCTTTGATTTCCTCAAATGAATAGGTCTTAAATAGCCATTTCAATTGTTTCAAATTTCCAAAAGCTAAAATTTGATGGATAATATAAATTTTATCTTTTTTTAAGTCCAAATCTTCAACTTTAACTGACCATAAAACTGGTTGTAAATCTTTGGTTAATTTTTGCATATTCGCATGTGCGTATTCGCCCCGAACAAATCCCTTCGGGATTATACGGGGCAGGCATTTCGCGAGGCTTTAGCCGAGCTTACGCTTTTCGCATACCTTAAATTCGCATGGGCGCGTTCGCATTTCGCGAGGCCAAAGGCCGAGCGAGCGCTTTTCGCATGCCTAAAACTGATTTAAAAATCTTAAATCGCCTGAATAAAACAACCTAATATCATTAATTTTATATTTCATCATCGCTAATCTGTCCAAACCCATGCCAAAAGCAAAACCCTGCCACTCTTTTGGATTCAACCCCGAATTTTTAAAAACTTGAGGATGAACCATTCCCGCTCCCATCATTTCCATCCAGCCGGTTTTTTGACAAGCCGGGCAACCCTTTCCTCCACAAGCCAAACAAGTAATATCAACCTCGAAAGATGGCTCGGTAAAAGGAAAATAACAAGGAATTAATCTGATTTCTACATTTTTCTCAAAAAATTTTTGGTAAAATTTTTGAATAATTGCTTTAAAATTAGCTACTGAAACATTTTTATCGACCATCAAACCCTCGATATGGTAAAAATTAACTTCGTGACTGGAGTCAGTTGCTTCGTGTCGAAAAACTCTTCCCGGCACAATAATCCTCAAAGGCGGTTGATTTTTTTCCATAAATCTCACTTGAACTGGTGATGTGTGTGTTCGCAAAAGTAGTCTTCCATTCGCGTCATTCGCGTGCATTCGCGTATTGGTGTCGCGTTTTAGCCACAAAGTGTTCCACATATCCCTGGCCGGGTGATCTTTAGGAATATTTAAGGCATCAAAGTTATACCATTCGGTTTCAATTTCCGGCCCCTCGACAATTGAAAAACCCATTGACTGAAAAATTTCTTCAACTTTTCTCTGAACCTGAGTTAAAGGATGTAAATGACCGGGGGAAATCTTCTTGCCAGGAGCAGTGACATCAATTTTTTCTTTTTTCAGAATTTCAGCGGTTAATTTCTCTTTTATCTCTTTGGCTTTTTCTTCAATTTCTTTCTCAATAAATTCTTTTAGCGAATTTAATTCCTTTCCTCTCCTTTTTCTTTTCTCTTTGGGAAGTTTCTTCAAATTTTTCAGCAAAAGAGAAATTTCCCCTTTTTTTCCCAAATATCTCTGAAAAATTTGATCCAAATCCTTTAAATCTCTGGCCTTTTTTGTCTCTTTTTTGACTTCATTTTGAAGCAGTTTTAAATTCATATTCGCATGGGCGCGTTCGCATACCCGAGCGTAGCGAGGTTGCGCCTTTCGCATGCTTTATTTTACCTTAAATTTAAACAAAATTCAAGACTAGTTATACCCAGTTTTCGATAAATTATTCGCATGTGCGTTTTCGCATAAAGCGAACGAAGTGAGCTTACGCTTTTCGCATACAATAAAAAGAGCCCAGTTTTTAGCTGGGCACATAGGTTCTAAAGTGCTATTCCTCAAATTTGATTTTCAGTTCAGATTTGGCTAACCTGTATTTTATTTCTTCGGCACCTAATAGCGCTGGTCTAATTTCGTCAGGAATTTCTAGCACAATTTCAGTATCTTCGGCAATACCCGGAATACCATCGAGAGATTTTAGAGATATCGATATTTTCCCTTCTTGGATTAGTTTGGGCACTACCGAAGAAATAGTTTGAACTGTTTCGAACACTTCTAAGATTCTTTCCGCCGCTGCCTGCTGCCCTTTCTTCAACATCTCCATTAATACTTTATCTTTATTTTCTGTCTCTTCGGACATTCCAACCACCTCCAATTTTAGTTTAATCAATTCCAAAATTTTGTCAATAGTTTGGCAAAAAAAGATGTTTTTTATAAAAAAGCCCGCCTTGGCGGGTTGATAGAATTCTTAATCGATTAAGTTTTTAATTTTTTCAAAGAGCTTTATATAACTTTTCCCTTGGGGAGTGGTAAGCCAATGAACTCCTTTTTTGTTTATTAGTCCCTTTACCTCGAGTTCCCGAAGCCAATTTTCTATCAACTCACAATTTGCATTTATTGATTTCTCTATTTGGTCTAAACGGGCAGGGTTTTTACATATCGTTAAAATCTCAAAAAAGATTCCGTACTTGCGGTATTCCTCTTTTTCCCACCTCATTTCATTCCCTCCTTTTAAAAACTACCAAAAACCTAAAAAATGTCAAACCCGGTCAAAAAAACCCACAAAAAGTGGGTTTAGTTTCCAATGAATTTTTAAAGAACATTTTGGTGTTTTATCGCCTCAGAATATTTATCAATTATTTTTTCTGCTTCTTTGGTAACACCAGCAATTAATTCTTCTTCTCTATATTCTTTCGCCGGAATTTGTACCCAAAATGAATACAAATCTCCAACCGGCTTTTTGAGTTCAATGACAACCTTTAATTTTTTAAATAAAGCATCTTGAGAAATCCTTGTTATCTGAGCCTCCAATCCTTTTATCTTTATTTCGATTTTCAAATTCTCACCAGTTGAATTATTGTCCCTAATTTACAATTTGTCAAACCCCACACCAATTTTGCAAAAAAGTGCACGGCGATGCCCTCTCCCACGAAACCCCTATTCGGGGCCGGGCATCGCGAGAGTTTTACAAAATTTATTTAAATATCCACCAAATTCCTAAATTGAAATAGCAAAATTGATGCGGGGCAAGTAAAAAACCCACTCAAATGAGAAAAAAGTGGGCAAGGATTGAGTTTTTAATGAGCTGTTGATTTGTTGCTAACAAATTCTCCTTAGCTGGCTCTCGATAATCTCAAAATGTGAATCTTTCCCAGCTGGAACCCATCTACCTCCTAAACTATTCATAATGCCTACTACCTGACAAAAATCATCAATAGTAAGGGGCTTTTTAGCTTTGATAACTATCCGATCGTCGAACTTTTCAAAGAGCAGTAAACGTGCTATGTTTTCTGGAAATTTTCGTGAAAATAACTCTAACTTCATCCTCTCTTCACCTTCCATTTTTTGATTTTAAGGATCTATTTTGGAAAATTTTCATTTCCTCTTTTTCAGTTTAGCAAACTAATAAACTATGTCAACCTCAAAAAATTTGGATGGAGAAAATAAGAACCTCGTTTTCAGCGAGAACATTGATTTCTTCGAAATAAAAAAACCCACTCAAAATTAGAAAAAAGTGGGTTGTGGAAATCTTTAGATTTCTTTTTTAAAGAGCTCTGCGCATCTTTCCCCGATTTCTGGTTTTGCCTGCCCTATAAATTTTTCCAAAGTTTCTCTGGGAAAACCATCGTTTTTGAGTTCTCGCAAAATGTTTAAAAGTCCAAATCCATAGGGAGTTATTCCCAATTCATCCATGATTTGAATTATATCTTTGCCGTTAGCGATGCCTTCGAGCAATTTTGCTTTCCACGGTTTCCCTGTCCCGTTTTTCTGAATAGATTTCTCCATTTTCTTTCCCTCTTTAATTTTGGGGTTCAATCCCTCCAATTTCCATATTACATTTTCCTTTTTAAAAAGTCAAACCCCGCTAAGCGGGGTCAAATAAAAAACACCCAGAAAAAAATGGGTGCTATAAGGAAGTTTAAAAGAAGGTTCCATCGACACAACTTCGATAACCTTTTGGAGTTGCACAACTGCCACAGAGACCAATTCCACATCTTGTTAAGCACTCTATCGAAGAATAGATTTTCTCTGGGTTTACAGATTTGCTTTCTTTTTGAATAGCAATTTTAACCATTGGTTCTGGACCACAATTCAGACAATACTCAGGCCAGCTATTTTCTATAATCTTTTCTAATCTATCTGTTACTAATCCCTTCTGACCTACTTGGCCATTTTCTGTAGTTAAATAAAGCTCTTCGCATGCCGACTTAAATTCTTCAACATAAGGCAGATGATTTTTGTCCTCTGCTCCCAATACTCCAATTGTTTTTTTGTTTCTTTTGGCAAAGAGGTAAAGTCCGGCAATTCCTGTCCCACCACCAACTAAGAGAATTCTTCCCCGAGTTTTTGGAGAATTTCCATAAGGGCCTCTAATGTAAAAGGTATCGCCTTTCTTTAATTTCGATAACTCAGTTGTGAAACAGCCTCTTATTCGTATAAGTAGAGTTAAAGGTGTGTCATCAAGTACTGAAAATGGCTTTTCGCCTTTTTCTGGTAGCCAGGCAAAAATGAATTGACCAGGATTTATTTCTATCTCGTCATCTAATCTTAAAAGAAACAGATCTTTGGCCAATCTTCGATTTTCGCTCACTCTATATTTTCTGTACTCCGTGTTCAATTTTCCCCTTAAGAATTTTTCTGCTTCATTTGTTTCTCTCTTTAGATCTAAAGCCAAGCAATGGAAATACTCTTTTATCTCCTCGGTTCTCATTCCAGCCAGTGCCGAGCCGATTCCAAAGAAATCTGCACCAGCAGCCCTATATCTTCTTACATCCTCAGCTGTTGATATTCCACCGCAGCCAATGACAGGCAATTTTGTAATGTTTCTTACTTTTCTTACCGATTCCAAGCCGAGTTCTAAAATCGCCTTTCCAGAAATCCCACCAACCTTGTTTGACAAAACTGGGAAACCATCGAACAAATATAGTTCCGGTCCTTTGGTATTTATTGCTGTTATTCCCGATGCTCCATTTTTCAGGCTTATTTTTGTAATCTCTTCAACATCTAAGTTCGGTGAGATTTTGACAAAAACCGGCTTTCCGAGCAAGGCAACGCTTTTTATTATTTCTCCCACAAGTTTTTTATCTCGGCCAATCGTTTGACCATATTTTTGAGAGTGGGGACAAGATATGTTTAACTCCAATCCATCGACGTAATCGAACAATTTATTGGCTACTTGATAGAATTCTTTGGCACTGCTACCAAATATCGAAGCCAATAGAAATTTATTGTCCGGAATTCTAATTTTTGACAATCTTTTGGCGAATTCTTCTGCTCCTGGATTGGTGAGACCAACAGCGTTGACAAAAGAGAAAGGTCCGTATTGAGCAATGATAGGTTCTCGATTTCCTGACTCTGGCTTTGGTCCGATACTTTTTGTCGTCAATATCCCTATTTCTGGAATTTCATTTCCAATTTTTTCAAGCACTGATACTTCGGTAGTAATTATTCCTGATGGTATTGCAAATGGTCCACTAATTTCTTTTCCACAGATTTTCATTACCTTCCCTCCATATTTTAAAAGGGCTGATTTCTAACTGTAAAACTATCAAATTTAATAGATTTTGTCAAAAATAAAAAAACACCCAGAAAAAAATGGGTGTTGTTGATGTTAAAGAACGTTTGATTTCTCTTTTGGGATTCTATCGATGCTCAATAAATCTTTGCCAGTTTGGTTTTGGTTTCAGAGCTGGTGAGCCCTGTTGACAAAGTGGGCATTTTTCTGGGTCCCAGATGTGGATTTCTTTTTCTATTAAAGCAATCACGCGATGAGTTGAGTAGTCAACTGGCAAATGATCAGGTCGATGAACAATAGTGGCCACAATTGTTTTTCCGTCGATTTCTATGAATCTAACATTTGGGTTTCTGTCTAAGACTGCTTGTTTGACTTTCTCCGTAGTGCCTAGTGTGGTGACGAGTTCCTCTACCTGTAAAATTCTAGCTCCTTCGGGAAGCTCGAATCTTCCTGACCATTTTTGTTCATCACCTTCTTTTTCGGTGAAGACGAAATCGACTCCTAACTGCCGAGCTACTTCATGACCGAAGGTAATCGCGGCAAAGCTTGACGAGACCACGGTGTCAATTTTTTCCTTAGTTATGCCCTGCTTTCTTAGTTCCTCAATCAATTGCCCAGCTAAAGTTTCACAGAACTGTGGAGACTGAAGAGCTGCATTTAGATTTATATATCCATCACTGTGTTTTCCTGAAGCTAAAAGAGCGTGAGGTTCTTCTGGTAATCCCCTAAAGGCCCAAATCGCATTGTGTTCTTTTAGTAATCTCTCTCTCAAGGCTCTCTTGATCTCTTCAGCGATTTTCTTGGCTGCGTCTATAGGGCCACCAATTTCCGGAGGTGGTTGGGTAATCGGTCTACCGATAACAAGGTAGCTTGCGCCGGATAGGATTGCTTCAAAAGGCGTCATAACGCGCTTTTGGTCTCCTTTTGTTGCCCATTCAGGGCGAACGCCAGGGATCACCTTGACTAGTTTTTTCAGTTCCGGATGCTGGTTGAGCAACTCAAGTTCTTGAGGCGAACAAACTATGCCGTCAGCACCGACTTCGACAAGTATTTTGGCAAATTGGATCACTTTTGGACCTGGCTTGTCGCCGAAGATAGAAATGCATTCTTCCTCGCCTATTGAGGTTAAGACGGTGACACCGATTACTAAGGAGTTACCACGGCTAGCGACTGCTTTAATTACTGCTTCTTTGCCAGCAGAGGCGTGGATATTGAACATTTTCACTGCCATTTTGACGATTGCTTTTGAGGCGCCTGCAACTGTATTTGGGATATCATCGAGCTTTGTGTCCAAAAAGACCCTGTCTTTGAGTAAGCCGAATAACTCTCGGATTTTGGCAAGAGCTCCGGCGGCTTCTGCTTCGTCTTTAGCTGCGACCAAAGAGGCCAACATTGTGTAAATCAGCTCAAGGCCGATTTTAAAATAGCCAACGTGCGGTAACAGTTGTTTCACTAAGTCTATCGCTTTGTCAACGCTATCTACATCGAGAGCAACAATTATTCGTTTCTTTTCTTCCAATTCCATCTTTCTTTTCTCTCCATATTTTGCTTTAAGGAGCTCATCGTTTCCTCCCTCCTGGTTTTTAAACTAACAAAAATCAAAAGACTTGTCAATTCCATTAATTCGCACGATCGTGCGCTTTAGTGGAAATAATTCGCATACATAAAAAAGCGCCGAAAAGGCGCCATTGATAGATAAAATTCGGTTATCTTTTGTCTGCCTGATTTATCCGTTTTAAGCTGTTACTATTGTCCCGGGTCCGAAAGAACGCCACCCTGAATTTTCCTGCAGATGTTTTTTGCCATTAATCTCTACTACCTTACCAGTAACTGTAATTTTCTCACCTTTCTTGGTCATTACAGTTACTGTTCTCGCTCCCCCCACTGACAACTCTTGAACTGTTTTCGGAACCTTTCTTTCATTTTTCCTCCCCAACCTATCACCTCCTCACATCTTTATTTTTTAAGGATCAAAAGGGAAATTATTTTAGTTTAGAAAATCTTAAAAAGAATGTCAACACTCTGGGGTCCAACCCCTGGAGGTTTTATGGGGGTCTGACCTCTGCAAGTTTTACAGGGGTCTGTCCCCTTATCCGTACTTTGGCCAACAGCATTTTTTATATTTCTTTCCTGAGCCGCAGGGGCAAGGGTCATTTCGACCAATTTTCTTTTTAGGAATCGATTGAAAAACAACTGGTTGAGGCCTAACCGGTTCTTTAATTATCTGAATTTTGGAAATTGTCTGGGCGATGGTTGATTCGATAGCCGAAAGCAAATTTCGAAAAAGTTTGAATCCCTCATTTTTGTATTCAACCAAAGGATCTAATTGACCATAAGCTCGCAAGCTCACCTTATCTCTCAAATGCTCCATTTCTTCCAAATGGGAAATCCAGTAAAAGTCAAAAATTTTAAGGCAGAGAGATCGAATTGCCTCTAAAAACTTTTCCGAACCCACTTCTCTTTCTTTCGCTTCGAAATCTTTTTGAGAAAAACCTGTCTTTTCCAAGATTCCTAAAATTTTTTCTTTTAAGGCGCGCGACGGATTTTCCAAAATTTCTCTTCTCTTTTTGTAAAAAATTTCCCGATGCTTATTCATTACATCATCATATTCTAAAAGATGAGATCTGGCATCGAAATTGAAACCTTCGACTTTGGCCTGAGCATCGTCAATGGTTTTGGAAATCCATTTTGATTCAATGGGCTCATCTTCGGGAATTTTCAAAATTTCCATCAAGGACTTTATTTTATCTCCGCCAAAAATTCTCAAGAGATCGTCTTCCAGAGAAACGAAAAATTGGGAAGAGCCCGGATCCCCTTGTCGACCTCCCCTGCCTCTTAATTGATTGTCAATTCTCCTGGCTTCATGCCTTTCGGTACCAATGACATATAGTCCGCCTAATTCAACAATTTTTTTTGCCTCCCCCGGCTCCGGCGGATTTCCACCCAGAATTATATCCACTCCCCTACCCGCCATATTGGTTGCCACCGTCACTGATTTTAATTTTCCGGCCTGGGCAATAATTTCACCTTCTTTTTGATGATTTTTGGCATTTAAAATTTGATGGGGAATTCCTTCTCTTTCTAATAATTTCCCTAGATATTCATTTTTTTCGACCGATCTTGTTCCAACCAAAACCGGCTGACCTCTTTGATATCTTTCTCTGATTTCTCTAACGACGGCTTGAAATTTTCCCTTTTCAGCTTTGAAAACCTTATCCGGCAGATCAACTCTGATCATTGGCTTATTGGTGGGGATGGAAATTACTTCTAATTTATAAACTTTTTCAAATTCTTCAGCCGAAGTTTGGGCGGTACCGGTCATTCCGGCCAATTTTTTGTAAAGGCGAAAAAAATTTTGAAAAGAAACGGTGGCTAAAGTAATTGATTCGGGCTGAACAAAAACTCCTTCTTTTGCTTCAATGGCTTGATGTAACCCTCCTGACCACCTCCTGCCCGGCATTAATCTGCCGGTAAACTCATCAACAATAATGACTTTTCCGTCTTTCACTATATAATCTCTATCTCTGGCAAATAGTGGTTTTCCGTCGGCCGGATTGATAGCCTGAGCCCTTAGGGATTGTTCTAAGTGATGCAAATATCTTATCCCTTTTTCGGTGTAAATATTTTCCATTCCTAAAATCTTTTCAGTTTTTGAAATACCCTCTTCGGTTAAGGTGATAACTCTCATTTTTTCATCAATTTGATAATCTTTTTCCGGCTCCAATCTGGGAATAATTCTGGCAAATTCTTGATACCATTTTGAACTTTCGGTATCAGGGGCAGAAATAATCAGAGGAGTTCTGGCTTCATCAATTAAAATAAAATCAACCTCATCAATAATGGCATAGTTATGAATATCTTCCGCGTTTTTCCGCGTCCCGCCGAAGGCGGTATTCCGCGTTGTTCCGCGTGTTTGAACCATTTGGTCCAAACTATAAGCCATATTGTCCCTCAAATAGTCAAAACCAAATTCATTGTTTGTTCCGTAAGTAATATCGGCCAGATAGGCCTCTTTTCTTGAGCAGGGTCTTAAAAAATCTTCAACAACATAAAAAGAACCCAGCTCATCTCTTAATTTATCTTTTTCCTCGGCTGGTTTTTTGTAATCGGGATCATATAAAAAAGATTGCTCGTGATTCAAACAACCAACCGAAAGTCCTAAGGCATGATAAATTTGCCCCATCCAGACCGTATCCCTTCTGGCTAAATAATCATTGACCGTCACCAAATGACATCCTTTTCCCTCCAAGGCATTTAAATATAAAGGTAAAGTAGCGGTTAGGGTTTTTCCTTCTCCGGTTTTCATTTCAGCGATTTTACCTTGATGCAAACAAATTCCCCCCATTAACTGACAATCAAAATGGCGCTGACCCAAAGTTCTTTTGGCCGCTTCTCTAACTAAGGCAAACGCATCTGACAAAATATCGTCTAAAGTTTCGCCTTTTTTTAACCTTTCTTTAAATTCGACAGTTTTTTCTTTCAGTTTCTCATTAGAAAATTTCTCGAAATCTTTTTCCAGTAAATTTATCTTTTCAACAATTGGCTGAATCTTCTTTAAATATTTATCATTTTGGTCGCCAAAAATTTTATCTAAAATTGACACCCTGTAGGAGAATTTTGAACGAAAAATTTATTCGAAATTTTCGATTAACCCTTCTGGGGTTATTCAAAATTCCCTACAGGGTAGTCCCGTAGAGAATTTCAAATAGAATTTTTCAATTCAAAAATTCTTTTAATCTTATTTTTAAAAATCTATGCCCCTGAGAAGTCTTAAGATATTCCTCTCTTCTTTGAGCATCTACCTTGTTAAGACAAGCTTCGACATAAATAGGTCTGCAAGGAAGTCTTGATTTGGTTGAAAAACTCATCTTGGCACTATGTTCTTTTAATCTTTTTCTTAGATTTTGAGTATAGCCAATATAAAAATCTCTATCTTTCTCGCTTTGCAAAACATAAACATAGTGCCAATTCGAAATTATTCTACGGGACATAAATTTCTATCTTAATCCTATCTCAAATTTCTTAAAAAGTAAAAAAGAGCCCTTTCCCCGGCTCTAAAATTGGAAGCCCGTCCTCTACAAGCGATTAACGGATTAAAACTCTCTTTTTAAATTTTTTGGACTTGAAAAAATTTTTTGTAAATTCGGTTGCAATTTTATAATTGAATAATTTACAAGAAAAAATATTAATGTAAGCGCTGTTACAAAGTTCAGAAAAATGGGCGCTGATTGAACTCGATTCTATCAATTGAACTAAGGAGTAACCTACAGTAAAATCTTTTTCAAAACCGAATCTCTCGATAAATGGTTTACCGTATTTTTTCATTTTTATTAAGTTACAAATTTTATTTGCATATTCTAAAATTTTTTTCCTGGAACGAATAGTCTTCGGGTCGCAATCATAAAGATCCAAAATTAACTCTCCCCAATAAATCTTAGATTTTTTTGTCATATTCTTCATCTTTAGTTTTAATGATTATCTTTATCTAAAATAAACCCCGCCCTTTCTGTATCTTTCAAATTTGGTTTTTTAATATTTATTTAATTTTCCAAATAACAATCTTGGTTTGAGAAATTTAGAAAGGGCGGGGGAAAGAGTTTATCTTCTTCTCTTTTTTGATTTTTTGGCTTTTCTTGCTTTTTTCTTTGCCATTTTTTTAGTTTTTAATGCTTCGACTTCGCTCAGCATTAACCCTGAGTTTGTCGAAGGGTTAAAATTTTTTGTTGCAAATAGTCGACTACTATCTGCCGAAAAAGATTCCCTTACTTTATTTTTTCACTTCGAGAAAGTTTGTCAATGGTGCATAAGTCGCGACACGCGACGATTGCTTTGCAATCGCGCTAATATCGCTCCTTAGACACCTTCGGTTTCTAACGCTCGCTTCGCTCGCTGTTTTTCCACTACGGGGAACTGAGTTTCCCCGACCCCTTTTTCCAAATTTTAAAAAAGGTATTGAATTTCTTCTTCTAATTTTACCCCAAATTTCTTTTTTACTTTTTGTTTTATCAATTTTATTAATTTTTTAACATCTTTTGCCTTTGACCCACCCAAATTTAAAATAAAATTTGCATGTTTTTCCGAAATTTTTGCCTTTCCAATTATTTTCCCTTTCAATCCGCACTTTTCGATTAATTCTCCAGCCGAAAATCCCGGCGGGTTTTTAAAAACCGAACCGGCCGAAGGGAAATTCAATGGTTGAGTTTCTCTTCGATAGTTTAAATTTTCTCTGATTTTTCTTTCAATCTCTTTTCTCTTTCCCTTTTTCAATCGCAAAACGGCTGAAAGAATAATTAAATTTTTATTGTGCTTAAAAATACTTTCACGATACCCGAATTTGCAATCTTTGTTTTTCAGTATTTTAATTTTGGATTTTGGAATTTGGAATTTGTTTGGAATTTGGAATTTGGAATTTGGAATTTTATAATCTCTGATATCTAATACTTCAACCGATTCTACAAGATCAGCCATACAAGAACCAAAAGCTCCTGCATTCCCCCATATCGTTCCTCCAACTGTCCCCGGAATCCCTATCGCCCACTCCATTCCCGTTAAGTTATTCTTTGTCGCTTCTGAAATTAAAGAGGCTAAAGATACTCCGGCTTCAACATAAATTTTTGGATTTGGGCATTTGGATTTTATTTGTAATTTGTAATTTGTAATTTGTAATTTAATTACTAACCCTTTAAATCCTTCATCTGCCACCAACAAATTACTTCCTCCACCCAAAACAAAAAATGGCAAATTATATTTCTTCGCCACCAAAATTGCTTTTATTAAATCCTCTTTTGTTTTTGCCACAAAAAAATATTTTGCCTTGCCTCCAATTTTAAAAGTCGTGTAATTTTTTAGCAAAACATTTTCTTTAACCCCCGGTAATTCTTTTTTGATGTCCATTATTATATTTTATCACAAAATGAAAAGGCGGGAGAGTTTACTCCAATTCTAAGTCTTTTGTGAGTGCTATCCTCCCGCCAAGTTCATTATATAACTCAAAGCAAATAAAAAGCAACAGGTCTTGCTCGAGGAAGACCTGCTGCCTGCTTAAGATTGGAGTTGCGATTTCTCGCTAGCACTCACACTATCATATTAGCAAATTCAAACCCCTTTGTCAAGTTTTTTACGGCTTATTTAAAAAGTGATCTAATTATCTTTAAGATAATTTCTAATTATGAAAAAGTGGGTAAAGTCTCTAGATTAAATGGTTATAGTATATTTTATTTTCTGTATCGCCAAATCGCCCATCATTAATCGCATTGCTAATTTCAATAATTCCATCTTTGACCGTCTTTCGAGCTTTAAATTGTAAAAGTTTTTCAATTTTATCAAAACAAACTTTATAACTTCTTCGATCCTCAATAGTATTTATATTTTTTATTTTTGTAGCAGGAAGACACTCCTTTATTAACTCCCCTATTTTAGAAATTGTATAGTTCTCCTTGTTATCCCCCACATTTATAATTTGGCCCCCCACCTTTAAAAGAGGCGCTTCTAAACACAGATGTATCACTCGAGAGACGTCACCGACATGAATCAACGGTCTCCATTGACGGCCACCAAAGATAAAAATTTCTCCATCTTTTATTGCTTTTTTGGTAAGAGTATTTACCACCAGATCGAATCTCATTCTAGGAGATAATCCATAAACCGTAGCGAATCTTAAAATGGTTGGAGAAAAATTTTTATCTGCCAATTTAATAAGTTCTCTTTCAGCATAGATTTTTGTCTCTCCGTAAAAATCAGCCGGATACGAACGAGAATTCTCTCTCATTACTTCTCCTTCCTTTGTCTGCCCATAGTTGCTGCAGGTAGAGGAATAGATAAATCTTTTTATACCATATGCTTTACAAAGTCGTGCCAAATAAACTGTTCCTAAATAATTAGTCTTTAAAGCCACATCCTTTCTCGAAACACAGGCCGCTTCTCCAACAATAGCTGCTAAATGGACTACTGCATCAACATTGACGAAATCTTTAGCAAATTTATTAATATTTAAAATATCGCCCTGGATAAATTGGAAATTGGGATTGGTTCTGAACTCATCAATGGATTTACTACCAAACAATAGTCTATCAATGACTTTTACGATATAACCAGCATCTAATAATCGTTTCACTAATACCGACCCTATATAGCCTGCCCCTCCAGTAATCAAGATAGTTCCCGGTCTCCTCTCTTCTTTTAAGAGCGTGATTTCAAGTGAAGGAATCTTCTCTTCAACGGTCGATATTTTGCTACGAATTAATTGCCAATAAATTCTTTTCGCAAAACGTAATCCTCCTACTGACAAAAGTAATAAAACTGCATAAATAAAAATTATTGAGCGAGGGAATCCTTCAAAGAAAGGATAAGCTCGCAAGATAAAAAGAGCAGCTCCCAAACTCAAAACCGAAATACCAACCCCCTTAGCAATGTTTGGTAAATCAGTAAGACTTACATATGACCAGGAAATTTTATAAAGATTCACCCAAAAAAATATTGGAATAGTTAAGAATATGGCTAAAATCATAAAAGCCAAAAGATTGCTTAATCTCTCAGCAGGAATCTGTCCATCAAATCTTAAAAGAAAGGCTAGCCAAACCGATAAAGCAATTAAAACGATATCGGCGATAATAAAAATGATTATAGGAAGAATTCTGATTTCTTTAAAAAAATACTTCATAATTCATTTTTGTAAAAATTTTTGATTTCTTTTACTATATAATCCATTTCTTTTTTTGTTAAAGTTGGGTACATGGGTAGGGTTAAAACTTGTTCAGATATTTTCTCGGTTATCGGTAAAGATAGTTTATATTTTAACTTTTTTTTATAGAAATAGGTCAAATGCACTGGATAATAATAAACTTTCGCCATGATCCCTTTTTTATTGAGATAATTTTTTAGAGCATCTCTTGTTTTTAGACCATCTTTTATTCTAATTGTGTACATCTGATATAAATGAAAATAATTTTTTGGTGGAATGGGTAATTGTATTTCTTTAAGGTCTTTTAATTTTTTTGTTAAATAGGCTATTTTTTGCCTTCGTAATTTTATAATCTTTTCAATTTTTTTAAGTTGAGTGATTCCTAAGGCAGCAGTTATATTCGACATCCTGAAATTGTATCCCAAGGTTAGATAGTCCATATATTGAGTAGAGGAAAAATAATTCTCGGTTTCAGCTCTTCCGTGGGACCTAATTAACTTCAGTTTCTCGTAGATATCCTTCGAATTTGTTACTACTGCTCCTCCTTCACCAGTGGTGATTACTTTTGGAGCGCAAAAACTGAACATTGCAGCTTCACCAAAAGTTCCAACTTTTTTATTGCCAATTTTTGCTCCCAAAGATTCAGCAGCGTCTTCAATCAAAATTAAATTATGTTTCTTGGCGAGCTTTTTTAACTCTCTAATTTTACAAGAACAGCCCCCGTAATGAATCGGCATAATCGCCTTAGTTTTTCTAGTAATTCTTTTCTCAACATCTTTTGGGTCTAATCCAAAAGTTTCTTCTTCTATATCAGCGAAAATTGGTTTTGCTCCAACAAAAAGAGGGGCGTTAACGGTAGCTATAAAAGTAAAAGAGGGAACAATAATTTCATCTCCTGACCCAATATCATAGGCAATCATTAAAGCATGGAGGGCTGAAGTACCAGAGTTAAACATTACTGCGTGTTTTGTTCCCACATATTTTACTAGATCTTTCTCAAGTTTTTCTATATTCTCTCCTGTCGCCCAGTTCATCCCACTTTTAATCACCTTTGTTACTGCTTTGATATCCTCTTTGTCCCAATAAATTTTAAATAAAGGAATTTTCCAATTCATTTTTATTTTTTCCATTTAATCTATTTTTTTAAAAACTATTATTTTAATAGCAGAATGATTACCATAGGGTGGCATTTCCGCAAAGAAACTATTAATTAAGGATTCGTATTTTGGTTCTTTGCCAGTTGCTAATTTTAATAAGGCGGGATATATTATCCTTGAACCGAAATAATAAGTGCTTAAGAAATTATCTTCTTTTAAAAAATCAAATTTATTTTTTGTGAACCTTAAAAGTTTTTCTTTATCAAAAAATAAATTATGGGCGGGCTGTGGTATCATCTTTAAACCAAGTTCTTCTCTCGCCTCATTCATATTTTTCCAGCCGTCTGTAAAGTCCTCAAGCATAATAAAAATCCCGCCCCTCTTTAAAACCCGGTGGATTTCCAACAACGCTTTTTTTTGATTTCCCCGGGTTATAAGATTAATCAAGCATCTCTCTGTAAATACAACATCAAATGATTCTTTCGGAAAATCGAGCTTGGTAGTATCGCCAACATTAAAATGAACCTTACCCTTAATATTATTTAAGGGCTGTTTTTTGGCAACTTTAATTAAGTCTTCTGAAAAATCTATTGCAGTTAAATTGATTTTTTTCTTTTGAATCATTACCCTGGCAGTATATCCATTGCCGCAACCAACCTCTAAAACTTTTTTATTCCCCTTGATATATTTCAATAGTGCATTTATCTCAAGGTTTCTTGTATTGATATCGCTGATAGTACTTCTGCCATCTATCCCAAATTTTTGGGCTTGCTCTTTATAATATTGCTTTATTTCTTTTTTAGTTTTCATTCTCATGGAAATTTAGTATGTTAATTTCTCTTCTTGAATTTCTGGATGTTCTTAATTTTTAAATCTATTTTCCATAAAAGCCTTTTCCTGATAATACTAAAATTATTGATTTTAGTAAAATTTTAAGATCGAACCAAAGATTTTGTTTTTTGATATATTCAAAATCAAATTTTAAAATCTCCTCTTCAGAAAGCCGAACGCCACCCCTAATAATAGTTAAAGAAGTTAAACCTGGCTTAACTCGAGTTCTTTGTGTCAATAATGCTTTGTTGATCTGGATTCTCGGTAAAAAATATGGCCGAGGTCCCACAAAGCTCATTTCCCCCCGTAAAATGTTAATTAATTGCGGTAATTCGTCAATGGCAAAACGACGGAAGAAACGACCAATTCTGGTTATCCTAGGATCTCGGCCGGTTGCTTCGAGTTTCCGAATTTTGCTTACTGATAAATTAGATTTCTCTGAACCTTTAATCATTGTTCTGAATTTCCAGATTTTAAAAATCTTTCCATTTTCCCCTACTCTTTCTTGTTGAAAAAAAACTGGACCAGGAGAATCTAATTTAATTAAAAGAGCGGTTATTAAAAAAAGAGGTGAAAGTAAAATTAGCCCAATTAGTGCTCCAAAAAAATCAAAAATTCTTTTTAAAAATAATTGAAATTTCATCTTAATTTCTCTTGAATAAGTCTCTGATATTCTTTTTTTATTCTATCAAAAATTAAATTTTCATTAAACTCTTTTTTAGCTTTTTCTTTTCCACTTTCACCCATTTCTTTAGCTTTCTCTGGGTTTTCTAGTAAAAAAACAATGGCTTCAGCTAATTCTTCTAGATTTTTTGGTGGAACTAAAATTCCTGTCACCCCATCGTCTATTGCTTCTCTACAGCCCCGAATATTAGTAGCTATTACTGCTCTTCCCATTGCCAAAGCCTCGATAACCGATCTTGGAAATCCCTCTCGCCAAGAGGGCAAAACAAAAATATCCATTAAAGGATAGATTTCATCAATATCTTCTCTTAGGCCTAAAAATATAACATTTTTTTCTATCCCATAATTTTTAACAATATCAGGATTTATAGCATCTTTTTTTTCTGGCTCTATTGGACCTACTACAAGCAAAATCGCATTGGGAAATTTTTTAATTAAATTTTTAAAGGTTGCAAATAATTCTAAATAGCCCTTTTCTCTAACCAATCTTCCTACGATTCCAATAACTTTAAAACTGGATTTAATACCTAATTCTCTCTTTTTTTGATTAATAAATTCTTTTGGAAATCTCTCTGAGCTAAATTTTTGGAGATCTATTCCATTGCCTAAAAATTTAATTTTTTGAGGACCACAAATTTTTTCTTCAATTGCCGTTTTCATATCTTCTTTATTTTGTGAAAAGATTAAGTCAGAACATAGGGCAGCTATTTTTTCGACGAAGATAAAAAACTTTTTTTGAAGAAAAGGGGTATTTTCATGAAAATAAAATCCGTGAATGGTATTTACAATAATTGGCACGCCTGCTGCCTTAGCAGCTAATTGTCCTAAAAGCCCTGGTTTTGGATTGTGAGTATGAACAATTTGGAATTTTTCTTTTTTAAAATAAAAAAATAGCTTAAACAAAACAATTAAGTCAGAAAAGGGACTGATTTTTCTCTTAAAATTTACAATTTTTACCTTAATTCCCTGCCTTTTAATATCTTCTATCCATTTTCCAGTAGAACAAACAGCCCAAACCTCATAACCTTCGTTTTTCAGAAACTTTAACTGATTAAGTAACAAAAATTTTACGGCTAGATCAGTGCTAGCAATATGACAGACTTTTATTTTAGAATTTTTCATTTTGCTTGAACCATTCGACAGTTTTAATTAATCCTTCTTTTAATTCAGTTTTTGGAGTATAATTTAAGATTTTTTTGGCCTTAGAAATCTCAGCTCTGGAATGCAAGATATCGCCTGGCCGAGGCGCAGTGTATTCTGGTTTAATTTTGACCCCAATGATTTCTTGAAGTAATTGAAGTAATTGATTTAGACTAATTTCTTTTCCACAGGCAATGTTAAAAACTTCTCCAAAACCCTTCTCACTTTTAGCTGCTAACAAATTGGCCTCTACTACATTGTCTACATAAGTAAAATCTCTGGTTTGTTTCCCATTTCCATAAATGACTGGCTTTTCTCTTCTTAACAAAGCTCCAATAAATTTTGGAATTACAGCAGCGTATTGGGAATGGGGGTCTTGTTTTGGACCAAAAACATTAAAATAACGTAAAGAAATAGTCGGTAATTTGTAAATCTGCCAGAAAAGCTGGGCATATCTTTCTCCTGCATATTTTGTTAAAGAATAAGGAGAAATTGGATTTATTGGGAAATCCTCTTTTTTTGGTAATTTTGGGCTATCGCCATAAATAGAAGAAGAGGAAGCATAAACAAATTTTTTGACCCCCTCATCTCTGGCAGCAATTAATAAATTCAAAGTACCAATAACATTTGCATTAGTTGATTTTAAAGGATTTTCAATTGAACGAGGAACTGAAGGAATAGCTGCCTGATGCAAAACAAAATCTATATCTTTTACCGATTTACGAGCAGTATCCAAATCTATTAAATCTCCTTCAATTAATTCAAAATTAGAATTGACAATGAATTCTTCAATGTTTTCTCTTCTACCAGTAGAAAAATTATCAACAACTCGAACAAACTCTCCGGATTCCAAGAGTCGTTTAACGATATTTGAGCCGATAAACCCGGCTCCTCCAGTAACTAAATATTTTGCCATAGTTTAGTTAAATAATTTTCGATATTTTCTAAATATTTGTTTTGAAAGTTAGGAGCAAGAGGAATTAGACATAAAAGGACAACAAAGCTGGGAATGCGAATTCGGGTGATTATTCCAAAATTAGATATAAAAAGGGCTAAAATGGCCAAAGTTCCTAAGCTAAAAAGAATTAAAGGAAGAATGATTCGATAGTTCCTAATAGATTTTATTATTCCTTTTATTACAAAAAAAAGTAAAAAATACCAAGGGATGGTTTCAATTAAGGCAAGGAAATGTCGAGAGTACTTCATTTGCCAGGGGAAGGGACCCAATAAAACATAAATAAAAGATTTTAAATAATTTCCTAAAAACGAAAAAGGATTACTAAGTCCTGTTTTAACTGTTATTGTCGAAGCTGTTCCCGGTGGCGGAGGGGTTGGTACTTCTGGGGTTGGTACTTCTGGGGTTGGTACTTCTGGGGTTGGTACTTCTGGGGTTGGTACTTCTGGGGTTGGTACCGGAGGCGGAGCATAGACTACTTCTCGGTAATAAGTAATTTGTTGGGGAGTAAGAAAATGCTTAAAAAGGTTTATTCCATAGTAACCATGGCCTGAAATTTGAGGCAAAAATCCCAAAAGAGGAATAATTATTATTGCATAAATAACTTTCTTCCTTAAATTTAAATTTGAAATTAATAGCCAACAAAAAATAAAAGTAAAAATGAGGACATAACTAATATAGAAACGAAGATTAGTGGTAACAATTAAAACGATATAAAAAATTAAAAAATTAGTCCAGGAAAAATTTTTAATTAATTTTAGAACTAAAAATAATCCTGCTAAGGTTAAACAAATAAATAAAGCTTCCTTGAGAAGTAAACTTCCGTAAAAAACATAGCTAGGGTAAATATTTACAATCAATCCTATTAAAAAAGCTCGTTTTTTTGAATTGGTAACTTCCTGGACTATTAAAAAAACAAAAAGAACAGAAAGGGCCACTAACCAAGCATTAAACAATTCGCCAATAATCACCTCCGGTAAGGTTAAGCGATATATAAGCCCCACAACCGCCGGGTAATAGTTGGTTACCTGTAAGACTGGGGAATTAAAGATAACTTCTCTTAAAGAAAGAGTTCCTTGGCGCAAACCCTGAGATATTTCTTGAGCTTCTTTGTTGTAGGTCATATAATCCCCAACTCCACCGGAAAACGGCTGAAAATGAGCATAGTGAATAAATAACACCACCCCAAGATGGATTAAAAGAGTAATTAAAAAAAGTAAATATAATGTTTTAGTCTCCGTTTTAATCTTGGAAATTATTACAAAAGTAATCCCAGTAAGAAGAGCGATAAAAAGTAAACCTACAGCTAACCCTTTATCTAAAATAGTAATTAATCCTAAAATGATTATGGAGATACCAATGGGAAAACAGTATTTCAAATATTTTGAGTTCTTAAAATCCATTGCTATTTAATTTTAGGAATTATAAACACTTTATATATTATCATATTTCCTCAAAAAAGTCATCGCCTAATCGACCGTGGATAGGATTAAAAAGCTTGGATTAAAGGTGTTTAAAAAGTTTACAAAAATTGTTAAAATAAGTATACTTAAAGCCTTATATTTTTGGTGTCAATCTTTATGTGTGGAATCGCTGGAAAATTAAATTTTAATTCTGGTCGTCAAGTTTCTCTTAAATTAATCCAGGAAATGAACAAGGTGCTTAGCCATCGAGGACCAGATGATGAGGGTATTTATATAAAAAAAAATATTGCTCTTGGCAATCGAAGACTAAAGGTGATTGATCTATCCGAGGCGGCTAAACAGCCTATGGCAAATGAAGATAAAACTTGCTGGATTGTTTTTAATGGCGAGATATATAATTTTCGGGATTTAAGGAAGGATTTAATTAAAAAGGGCCATCAATTTATCTCCCTTTCTGATACCGAAGTAATTCTGCATCTCTATGAAGACTTTGGTGAAAATTGTTTAGAATATTTAAGAGGAATGTTTGCTTTTGCAATTTGGGATGAAAAGAAACAAAAGTTATTTTTAGCTCGGGATAGATTAGGCAAAAAACCTCTTAAATATTTTATCGGCCCAGATTTCCTTATTTTTGCCTCGGAATTGAAAGCAATTTTAAAGGACCCGGAAGTACCGAAAAAGCCTGATTTTGAAGCTATCCATTATTATCTTACCTTTCAATTTGCTCCCAGCCCCCTTACTGGTTTTAAGAATATAAAAAAATTACCTCCTGCCCACTATCTAATCTGCCAGAATGGAAAAATCGAAATAAAAAGATACTGGAAACTTGATTTTAGTCAAAAATTGGATTTATCAGAAAAGGAATGGAAAAAAGAAATTCTTCAAAAATTAGAAGAATCAGTAAAACTAAGAATGATAAGTGATGTTCCTTTGGGCGCAATGCTTTCAGGAGGAACAGATTCTAGCACTATTGTCGCCTTAATGAGCAAACTGTCGGCAAAACCGATTGAAACGTTTTCCATCGGCTTTGAAGAACAAGATTACAATGAACTGCCTTATGCTAAAATTATTGCTGAAAAATTCAAAACAAACCATCACGAATTTATTGTAAAGCCAAATGCAATTGAAATTCTGCCCCGTCTTGCTTATTCTTATGAAGAGCCCTACGCTGATTCTTCAGCCATCCCTACCTTCTATCTTTCGGAATTTACTAGAAAATATGTTACTGTCGCCTTAAACGGAGACGGTGGAGATGAAAATTTTGCCGGTTACAATCGCTACAACGCCCTAAAAATTTTTTATCTCTTGCAAAAATTACCGAAATTTACCACCAACATTACTCAGCAAGGGTTGGCTTTAGCTGCTAAAATTATTTTTTCAGAATCTAAAAAGGGGAAAGTTATTAAGCTGATTAAAAAGCTATCAGAATCCCCTGAAAGAGGGTATCTTCAGTTGATTTCTTATTTTAACAAAGAAGAAAAAGAAAGAATTTATACCGATAGCTTTAAAGAAAAAATAAAAGATATTGACTCTTTTGAAATTGTAAAAGAAAAATTCGAGGAAACCTACTCATTCGATTTCTTAGATAAAATTCTTTATACCGATATAAATTTATGCCTACCAGAAGATTTATTAGTAAAGATGGATATTGCTACCATGGCCAATTCTTTAGAGGCTCGTTCCCCACTTTTAGACCATCAATTTATGGAATTAACAGCTAAAATCCCTTCTGATTTAAAGCTTAAGGGACAAAATAAAAAATATATTTTCAAAAAAGCTTTAGAAGATTTTCTACCAAAGGAAATTTTATACCGCAAAAAAATGGGTTTCGGAGTACCAATTGAAAAATGGTTCAGGAATGAACTTAAAAACTATATCTATGAAATTCTACTTAGTAAGAGATTTCTATCGAGAGAAATATTTAAAAAAGAAGAGGTTAAGAGAATCTTAGATAATCATATTCAAAGAAATCAAAATTGTGCTTATCAAATTTGGGCACTTTTGTTTTTAGAACATTGGTTTAAAGTATATTTTAATTAAATGAAAAAACCAAAAATTTTACATCTTTTAGCTGATTTAGAGATTGTTAATGTAAGCTATAATTTAAAAAAGCTTTTATTTTTTGCCGCTAACTTATAAATCTTCAATAATTCAGGAGCTATTTTCCGAAAAGCAAACTCTTGCTCAAAAAATTTCCTTCCAGCCTCCCCTAACCTTTTACGTAAATTCGTATTTTGTAAAAGAAGTTTTAAATATTGATACCATTCTTCTTCATTATAGGCGAGAAACCCATTGGTATTGCTTTGAACGAGCCTTTTGTTCCATCCGACAGGAGAGGCAACTACCGGTACACCCGCAGCAAAATATTGAATAATTTTTAAACCACTTTTCCCCCGATTGAATGGTTCATCTGTAAGGGGCATTATACCAACATCGAAGGTTCTAATTATCTCGGGCTCCTTTTTTTCTTGCCATTCAATGTTTTCTACATTTACCCTATGGATCTTGAAATCTCTGCTTCCTATACACCGAAGAATGAAGGGTATCTCCTTGGATAATCTTTGAAGACTGCTTGTAATAAGCTTTAAAAAACAAGCAGTCACCGGGGTACCTGTCCAGCCAATAATATAGGGCGGATTAGAAGTATAACCTATTTTAGGTGAATATTTTTTAATATCGAGTGTATCTGGGACTAAATATGTGTTTGGATTATATTTTCTGCAATATTTATACAAAATCTCATTACCAACGGTAACGACCTTAGCCAACTTAATTATTCCAGGAATTTTATTTCTAAGGAGCCGATTTTTTTGATAATTAACATATATCGCATCATCGTAATCGAGAAGACAATTCTGATTGAAAAAATAAAATATCTTTTCAAACAATAAAAGAAGGTTAGGAAAAATTTCTTTTTCAATCACTATCAAATCATAACTTCTCATCTTTAAAACAATCATTAACCTTCTCAAATATTGTTTTAGTAAATAAAGTAATGAAATTTTTTGATTGTGATACTTTTTTATTAAATATTCTTCGGTAAAAAAAGAAGACCAAGAAATTTCAATATTATTTTTTCTAAAGAAATCAAAAAATTGTAAAAATCTATATCTGCTACTAGCCCCATTCCGAGAATATCTTGTCAAAAAGAGAATTTTCATAAAAGTAGGTAAGGAAAAGTGTCTGGATTTTTGGAATTATAAACGTCATTTTGAGCACTTATCAAATAAACAATCTTTTTGCCTGAGTTTTTAACTGCGTGGGCTATTTTTGGAAAAATGGTAATGACTTTTGGTTTTTTAGAAGAAAGTTGTAAACAAATTCTTGCTTTAGTTTTTAAATCTTCTAAATAAAGCTCGGCTTTCCCACCAAAAATCAAAAACCATTCAGTTCTTTCTAAGTGATAATGATTGCCTCTTACAAATCCTGGTTTAATAGTAGCAACATAAATTTGTTTTATATCTTTTTTCAATTCACTTCTCTTTAGCATTTCTGCTAGCCAACCTCGTTTATCTGAATGGACATCTAATTCTTTTACTTTATATTTCGAGCGGAAGCAAAAAATATTTCTAGGGATGTATTTTATTTTCCTCATAAATTTAACCATTTTTGATTCTCTGGTCTTATCATCCATTTAATCATCTTCTCGAAACTTTCCTCAAGACTCAGTTTTGGTTTCCAGCCCATTTTGGCTATCTTTTCCCCCGAAAGGGCGTATCTTAGATCATGCCCTGGTCTGGTCCGATGGAAATCAACATATTCAATTTCTCGATCATCAAGTTTTCTTCCTTTTATTATCTCAGAAATTCGATTCGCCAAGTAAAGAACATCTCTCTCTTCTCCAACTATATGATAGATTCCATATTGAGGATCAAATTGTTGCTCTTTCCTAATAATTTCTCCTTTTTCCATCAAGAAAAGTAGAGCATCTCCAACATTTCGAGCATGAATCCAGCACCGAGAAGAGATTTGAGGGGGAATTCCGTGAATTGTAACTAAATCTCCCTTTAAGATTGCTCCAACTGTTTTTGGGATAAACTTCTCCGGATGTTGCCTCTCGCCGAAACAATTCATCGTCCTCGTAATCATAACCGGAATTCCAAACGAAAAGGCAAAAGCTTTTGATAATGCTTCAGATCCTTCTTTTGTTGCTGCATAGGGATTGGATGGATTGCAAGTATAAGCTTCTGCAAAGAATGTTTCTTGTGGAGCTGGACCAAAAACTTCATCGGTCGAGAAGTAAAGGAATTTCTTTAAATTTGGCTGATAATGTTTAACATATTCGAGTAAGTTAGCTGTTCCCAAAACATTTGATAGAACAAAAGGAATTGAATCTTCTAAAGATCTATCGACATGGGTTTCAGCTGCTAAGTGCCAAATGTAGTCTACGGGTCCAATCAATTTATGAATGTTTTTTGAAATTGGAGATCCTAAATTATGCCAGATAAATTTAACTCGATACTTTTCTTTCTCCCAAATATTAATATCGATCAATCTATTTAAATCTCCAGCATAAGTTAAAGCATCCAAGATTACGATTTTCCAATCCGTATTTTTAAGGATATGCTCTATCAAATGATGACCAATAAAACCTGCTCCTCCTGTAATTAAAATTGTTTTGGGCATGTTTTTGAAGCGATAAGTTTTCTATAAATTTCTAAGTATTTATTAAGACAAACATTTTTACCCAAATATTTCCTTGCTGTTTGTTCGCATCTTTCTTTAAGATTTGGGTCTCTAAGCAAGGACACTAAGTTATTTATTTCTTTTTGAAAAGTTTCTTTGTCAAAATTTTCTATAATGATACCGATTTTATTTGTGGTTATCAAGTTTTTTAGAAAATCAAACTGGGTATTTATCACTATTGGTAATCCGCTAATGAGATATTCAGCAATTTTTGTAGGAAAAGAGGCTTTTTTTGAATACGTATTATAGGTAAAACTTATCCCTAGATTACTCCCTTTAAGATACCTTGGGACTTTGTCTGGCTCCACTTCAATAACTGTATAATCTCCTTTCTGCAAACCCTTATCTGAAAAGAGTGGATATAATTTTTCATTTTTGTCTTTACTCAATATTAAAAAATGAGCAGAAGGAATTTGTATTTTCAAGACATTAAAAAAATCTATCATCGCATTTATATTATACCAACTCCAGAGACTTCCAGAATACACCATAACAAACCTATTCTTTAAAAGAAAGATTGGCTCTTCCGTTTTAAATCTGTCTTCATCAACGCAAGTAGGCATCCAGTCAATTGCCAATTTTTTGTATTCATTCTTGATAATCTCTGCCGCTTCTGGTGTTAAAGTAATCAGATAATCAGCTAACAAGATACTTTTTCTCTCAAGGAATTTTAATAATTTATAATAAATTGAGTCTTTTTTTATACTCCCAGCATCTACAAATTCTTCAGGTCCAAACCCTCTCATATCAAAAATAAGTTTTATTTTGAATAGTTTTTTAAAAGGCAGAGATACAAATACGGAATAGTAAGCTCTGGCATGAATCATCTCTATTTTTTTCGAAATTACTAAATAAAAAGCGACGAGAAAACATTGAAAGATGCTGAACAATATTTTAATTGGATGGTGACCAAAATATCGTAGCTTATACCAATTTATCCTAAGACTCTCAAGATTTCCTCGAATTCTAATTGATTCTTTAATATCCTTTTTCTTTTCAAGGCTGATTAAGTAGAATTTTATTCCTTTTTTACTAAGTCCTTTTATATAAGGCAACACTTGGGATTGACCAAGGGGCTCCATTAAACCATTGAATGTGATATAAAGGCATTTTATCTTTTGTTTTTGCATAAAGAGTAAACTTTTGTTAATTTATCAACTATTGAATCCCAAGAGTAATTTTTAGCTTTTTCTTTATTATTCAAAGAAATCGAGTTTCTAATTTTATCGTTGGATAACAAATATAAAACTTTTTCTGCAATCTCTTTTGAGTTTTTTGGCTCAACTAAAAAACCGTTTTCTCTCTCTCTTACAATCTCTGGCAAACCCCCTACTTTTGTGGCTACGATGGGTAACCCAGAAGCCATTGCTTCCAAAATTGTAATGGGCAAGCCCTCTGATAGACTTGGTAAAACGAAGACATCTGAAATCATCATATATTTCGGAACTTCTTCATTAGGAATTTTTCCAATAAAAGTTACATAATTCTCTAAATTTAATTCTTCAACTAGTTTCTCTAGATTTTTCCTTTCTCCCCCATCTCCTACCAATAGTAATTTTATTTCGGGTACTTTTTCTTTTACGATACCTACTGCTTCAATTAGATATTTTACTCCTTTTACAGATTTTAGAGTGCCAACGAAAAGAATATTTTTTTCTTCTTTTTTTGTCCCTAATTTATTACGCATTGCTTCTTTTGATAAATTTCCAAACCTTTTTGGTTCTATTCCATTTGGAATTATAAAAACCTCCCTATTGTAGATTTCCTGTACTTTACTTCTCATATTCTCTGTTAAGGCAATCACAACTTTAGCATTTTTCAAAATCGAGTTTGAGATTAATCTCTTAAATTTCCAAGGGAGGTAAATATCAAAACCTTGACAGTAAACAACATAAGATTTTTTCAGAAACTTCTTTGCTAAAAAACAAGGTACGGCCATCTGAATACCCTGGGAATGAATTATTTCTGGATTGATTTTTTTTAAGTAAAGTAGCGATTTTATCCAAAATAATATAACGCCTAAAATTCTTATTTTTGGATAAAAGATTCTATGAACAAAAAATCCTTCTTCTTTACTTTCTTTTGGTAAACCCTCGTCTCGAGAAGTCAGTATATGAACTTCATTTCCTTTCCGAACTAAACATTTAGCAATATTTTGAGTGGCAACTTCTGCACCGCCAAGCCACTTTGGCGGAAACATTGAAACTAAAATTGCTATTTTCATTTTTCTTTCACCATTTTTATCGTATGGATTATTAAATTTTTCATCATAATTTAAGCCGTTTTTTAACTTTCACAAAATTTATTTTCAGTATTCCCCATTCCTTTTTGAATTTATCTTGAATTGGTAAAATTGTCACCTCAAATTTTTCTTTATCTATGTCCTCAATAACCTTTTTACAACCGGCGTCATCCTTATTCCAATAATCATCGAAAATAACAATAGTTTTCTCATCTATAACTCTTTGAACATACTCCCAATCATTTTTAATGGTTTCTATGCTATGACCTCCATCTATAAAGACGAAGTCCATTTTTGGTAATTCGTTTATCACTCTAGGAAAAGTATCTTTAGTATAGCCTTTGTATAAATGTATTTTAGCATTTGTCCTCTCCAGTTTCTCTCGGACTATCTCTAATGAAGGCGGCACCTTAGCAAATTCTTTTAAAGTCGTCTTATCATCTAACAATTCAAATAAATCAAAGCCATAATACTCAATCTCTTTTGGAGAGGAGTGCTTTTTAGCTTCCTCGATCATTTCTAAAGCATGAACACCATTCCAAGTACCAATTTCCATGATTTTTCTAGATTTGTTAGCCCTAATAATTTCAAATAAGTATTTGTATCTGCGGGGGACTGTGTATTTTATTATATAATTTTTTAAAATCTTGACGGGTGGAAATCCTTTTTCAATTTTATAATATATTTTTTTAAGCATATTTTTTTGTTAATTTTCGAAACTTTAGTATCTTTATTCAATCCAAATTCCTAAAAATACTCACTTCAATACTCTTCTTGCTAACTGATACAAGCTCCGAGCAAATGTATAAATTTTGGAATAATCTTTTTGATAAATATAATGGGTAATAACTTTCCCGCCAAAACTCTGCTTAAACCAATTCGGCGTATTCAAAATTTCTTTTCCTTCCCCACCCGCATAATATCCTCCAAAATCAAATTCTTTTATTCCTTTTGCCTTAGCGTATTTAATTGCTTCCCAAATAATAAGCTTGCTCGCATTTGCTACCATAGTAATATCCTTTTCAGCTGCTTCAAATCGCTTTGATCCAATTACCCAAGACCTCATATTGTTTTTATCCTCTAAATAGCCGTGCCCACTTACGATTTCGCCGTTAAATTCAGCGATAAATAATGTTGCGTATCTTCTTATATCTTTAGAATTTATCGAACCTGACAATTTTTTCATTGCCCTCACTGAATTATACAGAGTATAAAATTCATTGTAATTTTGATTCATTTTAATCTTAATACCTGCTCGTTCTGCCCGTCTTATGGGTTTTCTACAATTACCACTACTCATATTCCTCCAAATTGTATCTAAATCCTGAGTTAAATCTATAACCAAAGTAGTATATTCTCTACGACTAAATCCAGGTATATTAACCTTATTTTTACAATCTCGAAAGACTACTCTATCAAAACCTTTAATATCATAAGGATAATCAGCAAACCAAATTTGTTTTGTTTTGAATATAAATCTTTTTCTATCTATTTCTAATGACATAAATGCTTTTTACCAAAGCTTAAAATAATAATTATAGAGACAATAAATGCTAAAATGATACTAATTATAGCTCCTAAAATGCCAACCAAAGGAATAAGCTTAATGTTTAAAACTATATTAAGTAGTGCGAGAATCACTGCAGCCAAAGAAACGATTCTTACTCCTTCTTTGCCTACCGAACTTAGGGTCCATCCATAAATGCCATCGATCCAAATACACATACTGGCGATTCCTAAAAGTATTGCCCAGAGAGGATTAAAAGGATATTCCTTACCATAAAGTTTTAAAATTACAAATTCACAAAGAAATATAAAAGGTATCCCCATTACTATAAAATAAGGCAGAAATTTATTGATTTTTTTAAACAATACTTCTTTATTTTCATATCTTGAAGCAGTGGGAAAAAAAACTGTATTAAAAATACCAAAAAGGAGCACTGCTACATCAATTGAAGCAAAATAATAAGCTTTATAGATTCCGACATCACTAATTGTTAAGTATTTATTTATCAATATTTTATCGATGTCGGTGTAGATTGAAAATGACACACCGCCGATTGCTGCCCAGAAGCTGTATCTCATTAGTTTATTTGCCCAAGTCCTGTCGAAATTAAATTTGAAGTATTTTCGTAAAAAGAAAACTAAAAGAACGCCACCAGCTATTCCGTAAGCAAAATACATTGAAAATACTCCAGATTTAAATGACAAAAATTTATTACAAATAAAAAATAAGAAAACTGCAAGTAAAATAGCGCCGTATACTGATTTTAAAATTGCAAATATTTTCATCTGATTTAGGCCTCTGATAGTTTCCGTTGTGAGTGTATAGAAAGCAAAGAGAACAGCGAAGATAATAGATAAACTAAAGATTTCCGGTGAAACAGAAAATATTTTTGAGAGTTGGGAGAAGAAAAGAAAATAGAAAAAAATAGAGATAATAATGAGGAAGAACACCAGAATATAGGTAGTTGAGATAATTTTAGATTGTCTTTGAAAATCCTCCTTCTCCGCACCATATTTTACCATTGCTGTATGAAGTCCAAAAAGTATTGGAATGTATAGAAAGACTGCAATAGCACAGACCAGAGTGAATTTGCCATATTCTTCTCGCCCCAGTACTCTACCGGCTAATATATTAAAGGTGGAAGACAGTAAGATAGCAATTACTGTTCCTCCGACAACATAGGAAAGATTTTCTAAGAAATTCTTCAGTCTACTACCCATTTCCTCATGAAATATTCGCTGATAAAAATAACTAAATAGATTTTGAAAAAAATTTTTCATTTTAAATTCTAAGTAACTTTCTTTTTAAAAATGTTTTTATTATATTTCCATTAATTCCAAAAAAATATGGAAGCAAGTTTGTCTTCGGACTCATCTCTTCATATTCTTTTATTTCTGAAGCAAATTTAAATTTAATATTTTTGTGCCTTGAAATAAAAGAAAGGAAATCATCCATCGCTGAAATATAATAGGAATCAGTCATCGAAGGTGAATGCAAACAAATGTGAAACAAAGGAACGTTCTGTTTGTAATATTCTAAAAAGGACGCCTTTAACCAAGAAAGTCCATAAGCAGAAATAAATTCTACATTAACGCTATGCCCCGAAAAAAATTGGGAAATCGGAACTATTAGTAATGGCAAATCTCCTTTTTCTTGATAATCTTTTTTACTTGGATAATAAGGCAGGCATATTCTGGGTAATTTTGACCAGTTATGATGGTCCGATTTTGAATGAGCCGAAGCTGAACAATCATGAGTAAATCCTGTTTCTATTAGGGCTGTTATTGTATCGTTATTCAAAGACCATCTGCCAGCAACAAATACTTTCGGTTCCCGACCTAATTCTTTTTTTAAATATTCCTTACCAATTCTTATCATACCTAATTGTTCTTCATAAGAATAATCTATCAAAATTGTAGAGTTTATCGATTGTTCACAATGTTCTTTTAAATAAGCATCGCCCACATACCATTGGAAGTTTTTGTATTTATGTTTCTTCCAGCCAGGATGAATATGAAGACCAATTTCATGTTCTATATTTTTTGGAAAGAAATTCACTACTTCCGGACATACGACAAAAGTGATTTTTGCCCTATATTTATCAGCTAACTGAATTAAATTTAAAACGCCATCTTTTACACCTCTGGTGGCGTTTTTATCGAAAACTAATTCTTTATTATAAACAAATCCAAATTCCGTATGGCAAATAATAATTATGTCCATTTATTTTTAAATTCCGAAAAAACTTTTTAAATCTTGTTAACCTTATTGCTTTTTGGACTTGCCCCGCGGTCTGTTAGAGACGGATTGACATGGCTTGTATTTCAAAATTAAATCTAAGGCTTGGCTTCTATAATATTCTTTCAATATTTCTGCATTAGGAATAATGCAGTGACCACCGATGCCGCATTTTGGCGGATAAAGAATCGGGCGAACAACATTTGATTTTCCCAATTTTGAATATCCCTCATTGTAAGTTTTATTAAAATCTGTTACGGCTTTTTCAAAATCAACTCCATATTGGTCACATAATTTTTTCATTTCTCCATGCCAGGCGATACAAAGGCCATAATAAGAAGTATCTAAGAGTTTTCCAATCTCAGTGGTTACCGATGGCATAAATACTTTCGTTTTAATACCTAAACTTTCAAAATGCTTTTTGGCTAATTGACCGGCTTTTTTATTATCAGCTCCAATATATTTTACAAAGTTTTTTATTCCTCCATAAAGATTAGGGTGCATTCCCCTAACTGGGCTATGAACGATCATTCTTAATTCCTTTGGTAAGGCAGAAATTATTTTTTTCGTGACGCCAGGCGCTACCGTCGAATGGATAATGGTTAATTTGGGTTTTATTTTTTTTATTTCTTTTTTGACTATTTCAATAAAATTTTCACTCCAAGGAATACAAATATGTAAAATTTCCACTCCCTCTAAGCCATCATCTCGATTTAAATCTTTAACTTTAGGTTTTTTGTAAAACTTGGCAATGGCTTGACCAACTTCTCCATAACCCAATATTCCAATTTTTGAACCATCTTTTTTCATGTTCTTTAAAATAACATTTTTTTATTATTATCAGAAATATACTTTTTTGTCAAATTTTTAGGGCTTCTTCATATCTTTGCCAATTTCCGCAATCTAACCATTTGCCTTTGAATTTGAAACCGGCTAATTTTCTTTCTTTGACTAATTTTGGGAGAATATCTTTTTCAATCATTAAAAACACGGGACCGGGATGATAATCAAAAATTTCCGGGGAAAATAAATAAAGACCGGCAGAGACATATTTTGATGGCGGTTGCTTTGGCTTTTCTAAAAATTTCAAAATTAAGCCATTTTTAAAAATTGCCATGCCATAATCTTTTGGGTTTGGAACTTTTGTTAAGGCAACGGTGGCGATGGCTCTTATTTTTTGATGAAAATTTACCATTTTTTCTAAATTTATTTCTTTGATTTCATCACCATTTGTTAAAAAAAATTCACTATTTTTTAGCCAATTTTTCAAAAGCCAAAGGCCACCAAAAGTTCCCAAGGGTTTTTTCTCTTCAACAATTTTAATTTTCGGACGCCGTGGTGAGCTTGTCGAACCATAATATCTCTTTTTCCACCAATTAAAATCTTCTCTAAAATCTTTGTTAATCAAAATAGCAATTTCTTTTATTCCGTAAGAATAAAAAAGATCAACCAAATAATTTAAAATCGGCCTTCTTTTTACCGGCAAAAGAGGTTTGGGAATTTCTTTAGTGATGGGATAAAGCCGAGTACCTTTACCACCTGCAAGGATTACGGCTTTGTAATTTGATAGACGCTGATTCATACGGATTTAAGCTGATTATTAGACACGGATTTATACGGATTGAACGAATTGATGTTGATGCTGATTTTAGACACGGATTTATGCTGATTAAGTTTACCTGCATTAATCTATGTCTTGACAGGGTCTCTTGGTTTGCTATACTGATAGTAGTAACACTACCCCAGGGAAATTTCTCAATTTTTAGAGAGAAGGTACCTGGGGCTTTTGTTTTAAGACTACTTCCTCTTTTATTCTATTTAAATAAACGTGCCAACATTGCCTTAACTCCCAAGCCATATTTTCCTCATAACCTATAAAAATTATATTTTTCTTTTTGTCTTTTATTATGTAGTTACGCAATTCGTAAAAATCACTATCTCCGCTTACGATTATAACTACATCTAAATTATCAATTGTTCGTACTACATCTAATGTAATCTCTACATCCGTATTGCCTTTTTTAACTACTCCTCCTCCCAGTGGCATATATTTTAATTCTTTCTTTTTAATAGTTACAAATGGCTCTATTTTTTTCAAAAATCTTTGAGTGCCATGATAAACAATATCGTTTTTGGCTGGAATTACTAAATAATAATTAATAAATTGCAAATCGCAGTATTGGCTAATTAACTTTTTAAATTTCTCGAAATCAACTCGCCATCCGTATTTCTGATAGGCATGATAAAGGTTGGCATTATCGCAAAATACTCCAACTTTCTTGGATTTTAAAAATTCGAGTATTGCTTTTGTCTTTGAGTCGATATTCATTTTTTTATTAAACTCAATTGATATTTTTTAACCTCTTCGATAATATATTTTTTAATATTTTTCCATTCAATATTATCGTAAAGATAAACTCTTTTTCGCCCCTGTTCGCCCTTTTCGGCATCTTCAAAATAAGTTAAGGCAGTGATGCAATTGTATTCATTGAAAGCCTCCGGATATTTTTCTTTAAAAAATTTTAATATCTCTTTTACTCCGTATTTTTTGATGGCAAAATAAATATCAACAAAATCTCTTTTTAATCCCCGAGTGATTATTGCCTCCATTTTCATAGCTATAATATCTTCAGGACTGGCCAAATTAGCTGATTGATAAGAAACCAAAGGTCTAATTAAGGGATAGGGATATCTAAAAAAAGATAGGTCGGTAGTATTTATTTTAAATTTCAAAGTATCCTCAGCAACGGCCTCCTTAGATAATTTCTCTTCTTTAAAAATCTCTTTGAACCTTTTATAAATTATCCTTGGATTAAAATGTTTTGAAGTATAAAAATCTAAATCTTGGGAAGTTCGATGCCCAAAATGTAAAGCAAGAGCAGTGCCACCCGCTAAATAGATTCCATATTTTTTGAGAAAGGGAGTATTCTTTAATATCTTTTTTTGGTTCCAATTGAGAACAAAATCTTCCATAAAATTATTTTAAGAGACCGAGTTCTCGCCATCTTTTTTTGGTTTCTTTTGAAGCATTTCTTTTAATGAATTTAAACCATTTTTCTTGCTTTTCGGGCCGGAGAATTAAATCTAAAATAGCCATTTCGTAAATAATGGGGTGAATTTTAATCCCAAAAAATTTTGTCCAAAAATTAAGCACTCTGGCGTCCCAACAGCCTCGTCTCGGGTTTCTCAAAACATTTTTAATTTCCCTTATGCTATATGTTTTGAAAAGCCATTTGATTTCTCTCATTGTTCCCTGATTTAAAACTGCCTCAATGATTAATTTTTTATCGGAGAGGTTTTTCAAATCCATTTTAGAAATATCATAAGACGGCAAAAATGGTGTTAGAGATTTTGGCAATTTCATTTTTTTATTATATCATTAACTAATGTGATTGAAAAGAAGGCTTTAGAATGGGGTTTTTAGGAGAAGCAGCCAGTTTAGTCCAAAGTTAATAGTAATTAGTCAAAATGACAAAAAATAAAATAAAGAGTTATCATGATTTAGATGTCTATCAAAGGGCTTACAGGGCCAGCATTCTTGTAATGACAAAAATTATCCCGAAGCTTCCTGATAGTGAAAAATTTGATTTAAAAAACCAACTGTCTCGTTCCTCAAAAGCTGTACCAAGACTGATTTCCGAAGGATTTGCCAAAAAGCACCAACGAGCAGGTTTTCAAAAATATTTAACTGATGCAATGGGAGAAGCAAATGAAACTCAAGTAGGACTATGTCAGTGCCAGGACATTTATAGTAAATTTATTGATAAAAAGTTATGTAATGATTTAATCCAAGAGTACGAAATTATCGGCAAGCAACTTTACCGGTTAGAAGAATCATGGAATAAATTTTCAAAAAACCAAAACCAAATGACTCATAACCAAACTGGCAGCTATGACCAAAAACCAAAGACCTAAATCAAACAATCTTCAATGGGTTTATTTATTGGGATTTTTCGTAATTTTGGCTTTGCCGCTTTTGAATCTACCGCCTTGGTTTTCACCGCCTGACTGGGGCAAAACCATTGTTTTTAGAATTGTTTTATCGATCTTAATTTTCGTCTTTCTTTACCAAATTTTAAATAGTCGAGGTCAAACCTCGACAAGAACTAATGAAAGAAGTAAAAACGCTGATTTATACGGATCGAAAGCGGATTTATACGGATGTAAATTGCCGTTTTATCTCCTTGTGGCCCTTTTGGGAATTTATTTGTTGGCGACGGTTTTTTCTTTAGACAGAAATTTTTCTCTCTGGGGTTCTCCTTATCGAGGAGGTGGCTTTGTCAATTTTGCCTTTTATATTATTTTTGCTCTTTTGGCTTTTTTAATTTTGGAAGAATCTGATTGGCAAAAAATTTGGGATTTTGCGATTTTAATTGGAATTTTTGTCTCAATTATTGCTATTTTGCAACAATTTGGTCTCATTAGTAAAATCTTCATTCCCTTTGAAACCCGACCCCCCTCAACTATTGGCAATCCAATTTTTCTGGCAATTTATCTTTTGCTTTTGAGTTTTTTGGCTTTAAGTTTTGGAATTAAAGAAAGTAGTAAAAAGCGTTTTTTTTATTTTTTTTATTTTTTATTATTTGTTTTTGTCATTTTAATTACTGGAAGCCGGGCCGCCTACATTGGATTAGCTATAGGAATTTTATATTTTTTACTTTTTTATCCTAAACAATTAATCTGGTTAAAAGTTTTTATCTTGATTCTTCTAATTTTGGGAATTTTCGGGGTTTATTATTTAAATACTCACACGACAGAAATTTTTTCCAGCACCTATATCTTAAACCGTCCTACTTTAGCCGCTTTGCTTGAAAGATTTACGATTCACCTTCTTGTTATTGATCCAAGGTTTTCAGGCTGGCAAGTGGCCCTAAAAGCTTTAAAAGATAGACCAATTTTAGGTTGGGGACCTGAAAACTTCTCTATTGCTTTTGATAAATACTATGACCCTTCCCTTCCTTATATTACCAAGGAATGGGGCAGTTGGTGGGATAGGGCTCACAATTTCATTTTTGATATTTCACTTCAAGCTGGAATTTTTGCTTTAATGATTTATCTTTTGCTTTTTGGGGTTTTGTTTTGGCAGCTCCAGAAGTTAAAACACACAGATGAACACAGATTAGAAAACAGATCAACACAAATAGTAGCTCATGGAATTCAGGCGACTTTTTTGGCTTATCTGGTGGCGAATTTTTTTAGTTTTGATTCTTTTTCATCCTACCTTATATCATTTCTATTAATTGCTTATTCATTGCATTTATTATTTGAACAAGAGTTTAGTAAATCTCAAGACAATAGAAGCGGATTTACGCGGATATCTAGGCGGATCTACGCGGATATTTCTAAATGGCGAGGGGTTATAATCTTTCTTCTTTTTGTAGGCTTGGTTTGGTTTATTTGGGTTTTTAATATTAAACCTCTCGAAATTAATAGCCAAATCAATTTAGCACGACATCTTGTCAACAATGAAAAATGCGCCGAGGCCATCTCAACAATGGAAGAGATATTACCCAAAAAAAGTTTTTTGGATTCCTATTTAAGATTAAAATATATTGAAACTTTGGATAGATGCGAAAAAGAATTGAAAATTGATTTGACAAAAAAGAAAATTGAGATTTTGAAAAAGCAAATTAAAATTCAGCCCTATTATACAAGGAGTTGGATTTCTCTCGGGAGTTTAACAAATGTTTTGATTGAATCAGAAACTAATCCTCAAAATATTGAAAATTTAAAAAAAGAGGCAAATTATTATTTTGAAAAGGCAAATCTTTTAAGTCCAAAAAGGCAAGAGGTTTTTATTGAATGGATCATAACTGATTTATTAACTGGAGAATATCAAAAGGCAAAAGAAAAGGCCCAAAAATGTATTGATTTAAATTCAAAACTTGGAGATTGTTGGTGGCAAATGGCTTTAACTAATATTTATTTAGGCGAAAATGAAAAAGCAAAGAAAAATATAGAAATCGCTGGAGAGAAAGGCTATCCAACAAATTCAGAAATTTCTTTATTAGAATTATCAAGGGCTTATTTTAAAAGCGAGAATTATTCAGAGTTAACAAAAATCTACCACGAATTGATAAAAATAAACCCAGCCTATGAAGAAAAATTAAAACCTCTTTTAAAAGAATTATACTAAAATTACTTACTTAAAATTTCATTAATTTTTGTTCTTGTTATTTGTCCAACATAGCCAGTTCCCCTCTCTAAATTGAGGGGTTTTAATATTTCTGAGGCGTATTTTTCTTGAAAGCGAATGACGGCTGATTGAGTTAACTCCAAAAAATTGCCAGTGACTAATCCTTCAGGATAAATTTCAGAACCTTGATTCTTTAAAAATTCCTGGAGGCAACGAACCTCTTGAGAATTCATCAGACCAAAGTAAAGGTCTCTTTCAAATTTTGAACAAGTGGTTTTTTGCCCCCGGGAAGCCAAAATGGCATTGATTTTTGCCTGTACTTCGGTAATTTGTTTTTTCAATTGCTCAATTTGAGCCAAAAGTTCTTGAATTCTTTCTTCTTCTTTTTCCTTTTGAGTTTTTTCAGCAATTGAGGCTCGCCAAGAAAAAATATAACTTCTCTCTGCCCCATCAAATCCCAAAAATTTGCTCTGAATTGAAGGAATAATGATTAAAGAATTGTATTTTGTATTGAATTCGGGAATTGAGATTTCCCCTTTTTGATTTTTATCCAATTTCAAAAAATCTAAATTACATTTTTCTTGATAATCGCAAACTAAATAAGGGACTCGAAAGAAAACTTCATCTGAACCATCAAATTCAAAAGTTAAGGTTCCTTTTCCACCAATAATCTTTTGCCAGTTGCCTGCCCAATCTCTGGTGACATAGTTTATTGACAATTCACTTTCTCCAACCAAAGGCAAAAAGTTAATTAAGGGATTAACTTTTAAATTTTTTAAATTTTGATTTTTGTAGCAATATTTCGGACCAAGATTGCAATCATTAACTAAGACAGTGATTGTCCAATCAGTGAAAATTTGGCTAAAATCCTCTTTGTAGCCATTTTTTACTAGGGCTTCATTTATTGAAAGAATTCCAACTTTTGAAGATTGCAGGGAATCAACCAAAATTTTTATTCCATAATGATCAACTAAATATTGAGTAAATAAATTGACTACCCCGTAATCATACCTTTCATTTCGCCATTCGGTTAAGGAATCGTGAGGTCTTTCCAAAAAATTTTTCACCCTTCTTTGAAGATTTGAACCTTCAAAAACATCATCATAACCAAGTAAAGTCGGGGCGTAATCTGCTCTGGCTTCATTAAGCCAAGTTTCTTCAGAAACTTTTCTCAACAAATCTTTTTGATTGAAGGTAATTAAATGAACAAATTCATGAGCTAAAAGGGATTTAGCTTGAGATTCAGCGATACGATTGGCATTTAAATAAACCATTTCCCTTTCATTTGATTTAGGATTTTGGGATTTTGGGTAGCCATCACCTGAATTAAAATAGCCGCCGGCTTCTTCATTCATTGGATGAATTAAAATTGTAATTCTTTCATCTTTATCAATTCCCGGTTTTGCTTCTGAGCCAAAAGTTGAAGTTAAAGTCGGATAGATTTTGTTGTCAAATTCAAAAGATAAAGAATCTAAGGAAGAGAAAATTTTGTTTCTTTGGTCATAATTTAAAGAATTGAACCATTTTTCATCAATGTAAAAATATGCCCTCTGAGAAGTTTTTTCCAAAATGGCTGAAGTTTCTTCCCTTTTTTCTAAATCATAAGAGGGATCAATAAAAAAATTGGTCCTTTGACCGGTGTAGTCAGCCCTGACCAAGACAGGTAAAACAAAAAATAAAAGTGTAATTGTGAGAAGTTTTGTTTTTTGAGACATTTTGGACACTGATTTATACGGATTTTGGCGGATTTATACGGATTTTAGCGTTTAATTTGAGCAAGTTGTTGTTGCAATAACTGAATCAATTGTTTCATCAGCTCAATAAGTTTTAACTGGATTTCTTGAATCTTGGCTTTTAATTCTTCAGCGCTCATTTGAGAAACTGGTTTCTCTATAACCGGGATTTCTTGGCTGGCTACTCTAACTTTAATTCCGGTGCCAGGAGTTTCTATATTTCCAATCCAATCAGTAGCTCTGGCGATTAACTGATAATCCCCTACTGCAGGTTTTGACCAAATGAATTTCCAAGTAAACCCGTTGTTTTTATTTCCTTCCACTGATTCGGTTTTAGACCAATTCTTTCCTTCGTCAAAGCTGATTTCTACTTGTTTAACTGACGAACCGCCGGTATCAGAAGAATCTCCTTTTATAATATAATCGTTATTTGCCAAAATCGTTGCGCCATCTTTAGGATCGGTAATTAAAGATGTTGGCGCAATTTTATCGGTTTGGACTACCACCGAAGGCACAAAACACCAAACAACATTTGAAATATCGGAATAGTTATTACTGGCATCAATTGCTTTTATGGCAAAAAACCAAGTTGTGTTTCCTGTTAAATTAGTTATTAATCCTTGCTGAGCTGAACCCGGCCAGTTCTGGGAAAACTGCCAAGCAAGGTTGTAATGCGTAGCGTCTATTGCCCCGGGGAAATATCTGACATCGTAGCTTACAGCTCCAGCCGGCGCTGTCCAGGTTAGCCAAACAGAACCAGGCATTTGGGCAAAAAAGCATTGCAAATCAGAAATTGCAGCCGGCTGGGCTTTGGCAAAATTTGCTGTACTAACTAAAGCTATTAAGGTTATTGAGAAAAGAATAATTTTTGTTTTGGACATATTTTTGTTTATTTTTTAATTATTAATTTGTTTAATTATACCAAAGAAAAAAGACAAACAAAAGACCCCGCTATTTAGCGAGGCCTTTCGCTCCCCACAAGGAAAGGAGAAAATTTCGTTTCAACTAATCATTAAGGTAAGGTTACGAGATTGGCAATAGCAGGAATTGAGTAAGTAGTTCCGCCGAAACCAGCATAACCATTGGTAACAGTAACATCACCTACAGCGTAAATCATCCACTGCATCTGGGTTTGAGTGAGCCAGACAGAGGTATTACTCGTAGTAATCTCTAAAACCAATTGTTCTGGTTGACCTGTGTAAACGGTCAAACCAACACCAGAGAAAGCAACGGTTCCACTAGCTGCGGTTAATGTAACACCAGCATCGTCAGTTGGGCCACCGGCTAAGAGATTTCCGTTTCCGTCATAGAGGGCAAAAAGAGTATCATCAGTGGCATCAGTTAAACCGCTTGGCAAACCAGTCTTTGAAGTGAATGTAACATCAGTGATAACTGCATTACCAGAATCGCTACTTACATTGTTAACATCGAAAATGGCGTATGGAACTAAAGTACCACGAGAAACTAAACCTGATGGAGAACTGGCGGCGTCCTTTGAAATTTCAACCAGGGTCTTATCAAGAGTAAATTCGCCTCCAGCATAAGGAGAGGCAATCTTCAAAGAAAGATCGGCGGTTGCATCAGTACTAAAGTTATAAGCTGTACCGCTGTCTACACCCTCTGTCTTGAATTGGCTGGCAGCATCTGCGATATAAGCGTAGACACTAGCAGCACCATCAGCAGTTGAATTGACATTGGCCTTTACTAGCATAGTTGTATACTGACCCGCAGTAAAGATTATCGGGTTTGGGAAATCAGTACTGGCAAAAGTAAAGGTATCAGTGTTGTCGGTGGGTGTTGCATCCGTATCGTAGGGGATTGGGTTAGACAACGCAGTAGTACCAGTAGCATCATAGAGCGTAACGCTGGATATGGCTGAATTATCATTGTAATTTGCATCACCCGTGACAGTAATAACTAAGTCAGTTAGCTTCTGGTTTTCTCTCTGGGCATAAACCTTAATGGCACCTATAACAACACCATTTACTGGGGCTAGAACACCCTGGCTGTATGGAGTCTTGGTAGTATCGGCTGTAACAGTGACCTTTCCTGATGGGTAGATTGTGAGGGCAGTTGCGGCTACGTCAGTATCACTAGAAATCGTCTCTCCAGAACTGAGACCAACAGCTGAGTAGTAAGACCAAGTAGGTGTTATTGTACCAGACGTATCTAATGTTGTGGTTGTGATGGTACTAGTTCTTCCCATTATTACTACATCCTTTGTAGTATCAGCAGGAAGTGTCCAGTTAACAGAGAATGTCTGATCACCTTCGTCATCAACTGTCAATTGATCAGAAATCAAACCACCATCAACATAAAGGCCAACATTAGAAAGATAATCGGTTGCGGAAAGATTAGCATTTCCTGAACCAAGTGTGGCATCGAACTTTGCTTTAATGCTGCTGAAAGTAACGTTTTCTCCAACTGCTTTTACAGAAAAGACACCAAGAGTCTTCATGTTGGTTGTCAGAATAATTAAAGCATTGGCTCCCTGCGGATGAGCAGAAGACATGGAAACAGTGATTGCACCAACATAGATAGTGACAGCGTCGGCGGTAGTAGTTCCGGTGCTTGTCATATTAACTCCAGAAAGCTTACCCTGGCCAACAACTGCCCCTGTGTCTAAGTACAATTTTACTGTTCTCTGAGTTGATGCAGTTGCTCCGCTGACAATATCAGCTATTACCTCAAAATTCTTAGAAGTTCCTTTTGTCATTAAGTAAGGAGTGGCTAAGTTGAGAGTAACTTTTTTAGATGATAAGTTGCCAGGACCAGCAATGACTGCTCCACCAACTTCTCTGACCCTGATGTTTGTGATATCAGAATCGGAAATAGTGGCAGCAGCATCATTCTTGATGGTAAATTGGTTAAGCGCAACATCTTCATTAGCACCAGCTGAAACATTAAATTTCTCCAGAACAACATCCTTTTGTCCAACTCTTACTGTAGTTACTGGTAAAGAACCAAACTGGGCAACTGTTATACTACCAATAGAACCGGCTGGGACGATAGTGAATCCATTACCAGCCATTGGGAATGTTCCAGTAAAGGTTGCTCCTGTAATATCGGTCGCAGCAGCAATACCGAGTTTTACAACAGACATTACGGTGGCACTACTTCCCACATTTACTGCTACTGATAAGGTTTTAGTGCCGTTTGCAGGAACAGTTATAGATGGGACGAAAACAAAGACAGCTTTGTTGCCAGCCATAGTTCTGTCACTTCCTTGCTGAACATTAAACTCATCAAAAATTTTAATGGCAGAAAGATCAGTGCTTCCCGTTGTCTCAGTAGTACCATAATTGGTAAGAGTTAAGCCGGTAATAGTACTGGCAGTGGAACCACCATAAAAGGTAAGTTTAGCTACCGTATTATTGGCAGATCCTCTCCACAAGTTGGCAGCAACTGGGGTGTCAGTAGCTAAAGCAACTGACATTGGAACACCGACTACGGGTTTAACCACGCAGGTGCCGGCTGAACACATATAGCCAGCCGCACAATCAGCATCAGTTGTACATCCGGTTGGAGGAGGTGTAACAACCAAGAAAGTATTTAACTTGGCTCTGGTTTTAGCACCAACATAACCGGTTCCGGCAGTCAATCCGAGAGGTGTCAAAACCTCGCTGGCGTATTTCTCTTGGAATTTGATAACCGCTGCCTTGGTTAAAGAACCAAAGTAGGTGGTTTCATTTCCCGGAGAACCAGCGCCTGACTCGGCTACTCTTGTGTCAGCAGAAGAGTTCAAAATAATCTGCAAACACTTGACATCGTCACCGGACGCTCCCTGACTCAAATTGCGAGTGAAGGAAGTAATAGTGCAACCAGTAACACCACCAGTTGGAGTACCCTGCAAAGTTGCTAATCGATCTGTCAATTGCTTAACGGTAGTTGTCAATTCAGCAACATATTCTGTCAGTTCTGCCGTAGTGCAGGTTGAAATATCTGCCCGGCAACCAGCGCTAATCGCACCAAAAGCCGGCATTGCCATTGCCATTATAGTCAAACCAGTAACAATCGTTGCAATCTTTTTTATCGTATTCATTTTTTATTTTTGTTTTTAATTTATTATTTATTTCCGTCGCGTCGACCGCTTGCCTCGCGACCTTACGTAAATAGTCACGAGTTTCGCGACTCTCAATATTTAATTTATTTTTGATTCATTATCAAAATTGTCAATGCCTCTAAATAATTTCCGGAATCAAATTCTTTTTCTGCTTTCTCTAAAGCAATTTTTCCTTCATCAGTCAAAGTTCGATTTTTAAAATCATTAATCAAATATTCTGCTTGAGTTTTGTAAAAATCATTTAAGGATTCCTCAGTTTCTTTATCGCCAATATTTACTCCTAAAGTTTTTTCAATCTTTTCTTTATTTTTTTTCAACTCTTGAGTTTGAACGATAATATCTTTACCAACTGTTTTGGCTTTGGCTAAATTTTTGGCTGCCTCAGAAACATTGGCTTGAAATTCATCAATGGCTGGAGCCAATTTTCTGACATCATTTGTTTCAGCAATCTTGGCTAAATCTTCTAATCTCTTATTTGCCAATTCTAACTGAACCTTTGGCTTTTCATTTTCAGCAACAAAAACCGCCCGGATCTTTTCGGTTATTTTTTTAACCATAAAAAGAGGCTCGCCGGGCAGGGATTTTTGGGCAAAGGCAAAAGTTCCACCTAAAACAAAGAGTAAAATCAAGCTGGCTAAAGCCAATCGGTACTGGAAAAATAAGCCCTGAAAAACCCGAAAACTATCCAAAAATAAACCAGGAAGGGTTCTTTCTTCCCCTAAAATTCGCTTTTTAGTCAAAATCACCCAGTCCTTTCTGGGTTTAATCTGGCCTAATATTTCGATTTTGCCAATGAGAGTTTTTTCGTCCATCTAAATTATGACGGATTTAACACGAATTTATTACAGATTTCACACAGAAAACACGGATTAAAAAGGAATGCTCAAAAACGATTTACGATCATTTGTATAAATAATCCTTTTATGGTAAAGGCTTGAGGTCCCAAAATTAATGAGATAAGCCACTTCATAGGGTGTAGTTTTAATATATTCAGAAAGTTGAATTTCGAACCTCTTCGCATTAAAAGGTCGGGCTTTAATCTCAAGAATAATTGCCTCTTCCACCAGAAAATCTGGGACATAAATTCCGATTTTCTTTCCAGTCTCTCGTGAAAAAACTGGAACTTGAGGATTAGATTTGTAAGAAATTTCACTAAGATCAAAATGTTCTGCGAGTAAACTGTGATATATTCTTTCGTTATGATAAGGACCATATTTTCGATGAATCTCCATACAAATTCCTATTATTTTATAGCTTAATTCTTTATAAAGGAACATAAATTTGTGTAATAATTTGTGTTTTCTGTGTGTAATTCGTTTTTAATCAGTGTGTAATTCGTTTCTCAGGGCATTGAGGGCTCGGTGGAGCAAAACCCTGACTGTTCCCTCAGATTTTTGCATAACTTTGGCAATTTCCGGCACCGATAATTCATCTAAATAGCGATAAATTATGACATTTTGATAATCTTCTTTCAAATTGGTCAGGGCATGTCTAACCTGCTCAAAATCGGAGTTCAAATTAGCTCTTTCTTCCAAATTTATTCGAGGATCAATGATTCGATAATCGGCTGAAACAACCTGGGTTCTACCTTTCTGGCGATAATAATCGACAACCAAATTTCTGGCAATTTGATAGAGAAAAGCCGGCGGATTCTCAATCTTTGTTCTTTGTTCATTGTTCTTTGTTCTTTGTTCTCTAAACGCCATCCACCCCCTCAAAAAAGTTTCCGAAGTTAAATCCTCTGCCACCTCCGGCGAGCTGACCTTCAAAAAAACAAAACGATAGATTTTCTCTATATATTTGTCGTAAATTTTACTAAATTCCTTTCTTAAATTCATTATAGAGTAGGGATAATCACATTAAGTTTTCGCGGATTGACGCGGATCCGCTCCCCCGCCCTCTATGCATATGAATAATTCCTTGGCTTAGAGGGCGGGGTCGCGAGGCGGCTGGTAGATTTGTGCTTTCACCTTTTTTAAAGAAGCCGCCAACGCGGATTTACGCTGATAATGTTAGGACATAATGGGATGTTTGTCCTAACTTGTCCTAATTTCAATTGCTTTTATTTGGTAAAAGGTATAATTTTTCTCACCGATCCTTTCAATCAGCCCCCTTTTCAATAAAGAACGGAAATCCCGCCTCAAAGTTCTTTTGCTGACCTGGGGGAAAACCGAAACCAATTGTCCGACTTGAGCCCTTCCTTTTTCCCGCAAAATCTCCAAAATCTTTTCTTGCCTTTCATTTATAATATCGTTACCTTCAGCCACTTTTTCCTTTTCCGGATTTTCCTTAATTTCGGGCTGGGGATTTTTTTCTTCTTCCTTTTTTACCTTTTCGATTTCTTCCTTTATATTACTATATTCTTTTTGGATTTCCAAGATATCTTCAGGACTAACCCAGTTTTGATCCTTGGCTATCTCAAAATAGACATCTAAAACTTCCAAATCATTTTCAATTCCTTCAACTAAATTGCCCGATCTATGGAAATTGCCATTCAAAATCAAAATTAAATTGGCTAAAATTTCGTCAGCCAACTCTCGCAATTTATATCTCAAGGGTTCCTTTTTTGGGAAAAGCAAGGTCAGGCGATAAACTCCTTTTGTCAACTGAATAAACGGTTCTTTTTCCATTTTTCATAAATGCGCTTTTAAAGTGCAACAGTTTTTTCCTTTTTCCGCTGATTTACGCTGATCCGCCTCGCTTTCGCTCGGCGGGGCGGCTACCCAGTTTTATTTAACACCTCGTTTTTAAAAGCCGCCTAACGCTGATTAACGCTGAAAGAAATCAATGGTTTTCAGAAAATAAACAGGATTGATTTTCACAAAGTTGTTGCACTTCGGGTGGATACCCTTTCCAAATAATTATTTCAGTATATCAGGAACAAAAAGATAGGTCAATAATATATTGTCCCATCTTGTCCGAATTGATGATCTGACCCACCTTGAACCTCAATGGTTCCACTGAAATCGTTAGATTGGTAATAATTTCCTTCCCAGTTCAAGAATTTTTAGAAAACTCATCTTAATTTTGGAAAACTGGGATTATATGGCAATGATGAAGGAGAAATTGTCGGAACTCCAGAGACTTTGGAGAAACTTCAAACTTTCTTATTGAATTTTTTCTTTAGATTTAGGTTCTCCTTTTTCTTTTAGAAATGTATCAATCGCTTCTATTACCGAGTCAACGGGGACTACTTCTACTAAACCAGTTTGTTCTTCAAAAACTATTCTTGGCCGGCCAGTTTGTTCACTTATAGCAACTTCTGGATAAGTGATACCTTTACTTATAATACCAATCAATCCAGCACGTCCCACATTTTTCGTTCCCGTAATAGATACCAGTTCTGGTTTAAGAATAACTGGTCCGCCACTACCTCCCGGATATATTTGAGCATCAATAAAAAAGAAATGTTTTTTTAATACCTCTTCATCTGCTCGGGCAATAATCCCTTGTCTCACTATAACGAAATTTCTTGTTTCTCCCCTAATACCTAATGGAAAGCCCAGAACAAAAATACCATCTCCTGTTGATATTCCAATCTCTTTAAATTGTGAAGATAGGAATGTATGTAAGTCCTCCGCAAAGAAAAAAAAGCGAATTCCTTCCTCCTTCAATTTTTGCCCATTGATAGGAAAAATTGCAATGTCTACATTTTCGTCTTCATGACGAATCCATAAGGGCTGATTTTTTTCGTTAAGTAAAGTAACTTTATAAGATTTAGCCCCCTGATTTTCTCCAATATTAAATCGTAAAAAAACTTCCTTACGAAATATTTTAGTTTTTGCATCTTCAAAAACATGACGGTTTGTAATAAGAAAAATTGAATATAAAGCATTATTTTCTACATCTTTTTTTCCTGTGTTTTTGCCAAATAAAAAACCGGTTGCGATAGGTATTTTTTCAACTTTCCCATCCTCTTTCTTCTTTTCTATTTCTATTGACGTCACGGAGTTTAGAAAATCCGGAGGAATCAGGGCCATAAATAATATTTGCTATTTATTATCTTATTACATTTTAATTTAATACAATTTTCCTTTAAAAACAAGTAAAAACAAGCTGATTTAAAACAAAAATTGCCCAGCGATGGGCTTTTTTATATTTTGCTCCCGCACTATATAACAAGCTGGACGGGGTATGGACTGCCCTTCATTCATTTGTTCCTCTGTTGAAACTCCAGTTAAAATGATGGCTTTCATAGTTTCTGAGTATGCACCAATTTATAATAAGAATTTCTGGAACATTTTGCTTTGATTTTTTCGGCTTGATTTAAGCCTAATTTTTCCAAGCCGATATTAAAGTATAGAGCAAACACTAAATCATCAATATAATCTTTTATTCTTTGCTGTTTCTCGTAATCAATTATCGGTAAATCTTTCAATTCTGATAAACTAATTTTTTGTTTTTCTAATTCTATTATCTGTCCGCCGTATTTTTCACTGAGGGATTTTTTAACTAAACCTTGATTTTCTTTAATGGTAAGTTTAATTTTTTCGTCGTCTTTTTCTAAAATTAAGTCATTACTTTCTACCGAAACTTTATCAAATTTTTGGAGCATCACTTTTGAAAAATCAACAAAATCTGATAACTTGGTTTCTTCTAATTTCAACATTTGTTCTGTAAATTTAATAACCTCTTCTTTAATAGATTGATTATCTTCGGTGATTTTTGGAACACGAATTTGTTCTTTAATAACTTGTAAACTTACCAGAATTGTTCGTGTCTCTTCTTGTTCTACTTTGATTATTTTCGTTAATAATTGCTTTGTTATGTCTGAATTTAATAAAGCAAATAAATACAAAACCTCCCTTTTGTTATTAGAACCGATACCAATTATCTTATTCCTTGCCCAGATTATTGGTTTATCAGTAAAGAAAAAATTGGTTGTGTTATTATACGACCATATAATTTTATATTTGCTGTCAAGAAAATTATAACCTTGATTTGCCTTTAATAGTTTTATAGTAAATTTTTCATTACCCTCTCTTATGTTAGGCCAAAATCCTTTAAATCTCCTAATAGTCCAATATTTATCATTCAATATAGGATAACCATAGTCTTCTTCAACCTTTTCTAATATTTTTTCGTCTATATTATAACCTATATCAAAATAGAATCTGCTTCCGAATTTTTGTTCTGCTAAAATATGCTCATAGTAAATAGAAATATCATTTGTGTTTCTTTGATATTCATTATAAAAATCTAAAAACTTCTTGCTTTGTTTGATAAAGTTCCAATTTGTGACATTTTGAAATAATTTATTCTGCACAACCTCTTTTTTACTAATTCCCTTGCCAGCTAAAATGTTTTGTAAGGTTTCTTCAATGGTATCATTTGGATTTTTATAATTGATAATTTTAACCTTATTGAGTGCCGATGGCATTTTTCTATTAAGAACAAAAATTAAACTTGAAGTTGGCACGGGTTTGTTTTGTCTTAAACCCCTTCCAATAAACATTTTCCCGCTGAAAGTAATAATTTTCTCAATAGTAGTAAATTTGGCTAAATGATAACGGATTACATCAAAATCTGGATTTACTAACACTGTTTGTGGAACAATATAACAAAGTTTTCCATTATCCTTGAGTAGGGCTATGCCAAGAGCGATGAAAAAGGTGTAGAGATTTGGTTTGGGCGGTCTCTTTTTGGTTGCATTTGGTATGCTGTGTAAATTTACACCATAAATATTATTAAGACTTGCCTTGCCTTGTTTCATTAACTCAAAAATTAAAACCTTTTGCTTTGAACACTCGTTATACCCAACATAAGGGGGATTGGCAATAACATAATCAAAGCGACGGCGGGGAATATCGTTATGCTTATTTAAGCTGTGCTTCATTTCTTTAATATCATTTTTTTCACGCATAAAACTTTCAACTTCTGGTTCTTGTTCTGGTAAACCTAATCTTTGTTGTCCGCCCCTAATAAACTCATCTTCTGTTTGTTTATCAATACCCGAATTTATAAATTCAGCGATGCTATCTTTAGTAAGAAATAGTTTAATTTTTTTATCAACAGGATTATTGTATTTTTCAGTAATTATTAGGGGCAACATTCTCATTAAAATATTCATTTCCGCAAGATATAAGGGAAATTCCTCTATATCTAAACCCAAAATATTATTATTCACTATTTCTTCAATTTGTTTAGATTTTTCCTCGCTGTGATTGCCGAATGCTTTAATGATTTTATTAACCGCACTATAAAGAAAAGTCCCGCTACCACAGGCAGGGTCTATTAGAGAAATGCTGTTTTTATCATTTTTATAATTCTTTTCTATTTCGTCTGGTGTAAAGCCAATTTGTTGCAACATAAAATTAACCACAGCATAGTCTGTAAAATATTGTCCTTTCTTTTCTTCCGCATAAAGTTCTTTTAAGTAATTCTCGTAGATATAGCCAAATATTTCATTTTCAATATTGGCAAAGTTATATTTTTTTATAAAAACGAATATATCTAACCACGGCGAAACATCCGAAAGCTTATTTTCTACACTTCGGTAGAGCTGTAAAAGTTTTTGGTTAATAAGCTCTTGTTCTTTTTTAAAAGGTCTATAAATATTTTCAGAAATTTGAACAGAGATGCGGTCAATAATTCCTAAAATTTCTTTATATCTTTTTTCTTTTATATTTTTATGTATTGCCTCAACTATGTTTTCAAACTCTTCTTTAAACTTTCCAAATTCATTGTCAACTAAAGTTTTATATAAAATAAACTGGATTATATAGGCATAGGTTATTTCTACTGCAGTCTTTTCTCGTGTTTTTTTATCTAAACCATTAAAATACCCCTCAATTTTAAGTTTATTTATTAAACTTTTAATCAGTCTTGTAATATCCTCAAAAAACATTTGCCGATTTTGTTCCACGGGTAGTTTTTCTTGTTTGATGAGCTGTAATTGCCCAAAGGGTTCAAAAAATAAGAGATAGTAAAATTCAGGTTTAATATATTCTTTCCAAAATTCTAAAAATAACTCGGGTTCGTCTAAAATTTGATTTAAGTTATACTCACGGAAGATATTGTTAGTGTAAAAACGCCAAGTAAATCCATCTGTAAGAATGCCGTATTTTTTATCTAAATCTGCTTGATAATTCAAAAGTTGTTTTGTGCCTACGTCAATATTTTGATATTTTTCTATTTCAACTGGAATTATAATGTCTGAAGAAATATAAATTACAATATCGGCTTTCCTTTGCTCCTTCGTTTTTTCTTCTTCTAAAAATTCATTTTTTCGTTTTTCAAGAACTGTGGATTTTAACCCTTTTCTTAAAGCAAATACGTCTTCAGATTGAAGAGTATCTTTAACAAATATTTGAACACCTGAACCAACCTCTTGGATTTTATAGGCTTTTTTTTCTTTATTCCACTTATTTTTTAATTCTTTTAGTGTCATAAACTATTTTGTCTTTGTTTTATCTAAAAACCCTTGAAACTCATCTTTCTCAATTCTAAATTCTTTGCCTATTTTATATGCTTTTAATTTCCCCGCCTTAATATAGCGGTAAATGGTCATTATGTTTACTCGTAATTTTTCTGCTAATTCTTGGGCTGTGTAAAATTCCTTTTTATTCATTTAAACAAGATTAGAGTAATAACTGTTATTATTAGAGAGGTGATTACCGCAACAATTACTGTTCTGACATCACCTTTTATAAGATACCAAAGTCGTTTGTGTATTGGATAAAATACACTGAAACCCTTTTCTGTTGCTCTATAAAAATTATAATGACCCGTTGATAACGTGGTGGGGACTTCTTCTACATATCCTAAAGAGACCAATCTATGAGCAATCTTTGTGTCGTGTTGGCAAACACCGTTTATATAATCTGCTGGAGAAAGTAGTCCGTGATGGTGTTCTACTACTTTTTTAAGAATGCCTCTTTCTTTTTTGTTCATTATATTCATTATAATACTTTACAATTATTTACATAGTCAAGTGAATAACTTTTATCCTTTTCTTAATCTAAAATGGTATTGAAAAACAAAAAACAACCCTCAGGTTGTGGAAAACTCTTTTTGTCACAATCCGCACGATCGTACGCTTTGTGACAAAACGCGAACTGATTGGCTAATAAGTAAAGCTAATAAGTAAATACCTAATAAGTAAGCGCCCCGGCTGGGTAACTGGTATTAAGCAATTAAATGGAAGAGACGAGTTGGGAAAACTGAGTTAGGTTCTGGAGTTGTTCGGGAGTTAAATCTTTGGCTTTTCCAACGGCTTCTTGAATTAAGGATTGAGAAAATTCCAGATTTTCTCCCAATTTCAGCCAGCCGTTTCCCATTGA
>Ga0315280_10000639_pt1 | contig 64892 bp, 40 predicted proteins | sample YL17G06_40_MG_FD_203697 | JGI IMG/M metagenome (GOLD analysis project Ga0315280, IMG submission 203697) | Sediment microbial communities from Yellowstone Lake, YNP, Wyoming, USA - YL17G06_40 | ecosystem: Environmental > Aquatic > Freshwater > Lake > Sediment | place: USA: Wyoming | collected... | reverse complement strand
GCGACGCCGTCCGGGTTCACCATGATGTTGCTGGGCTTCAGGTCGCGGTGTACGACGCCGGCCACGTGCGCGACGCTGAGTGCGGCACAGATCTGCTTCAGAATGGACACTGTGAGTTCGAGCGGCAGCGGCCCGCTGAGGAGGGAACTGAGAGGCACCCCCTCCACGAACTGCATCGCCAAGAACTGCCGCCCATCGATCTCACCGAAATCGTACACGGCCGCGAGGTTCGGATGCACTAGCTGCGCGGCCAGACGCGCCTCCTGGGTGAAGCGCCGAACGAACTCGGGGGTGCCGACGAGATCGGGGTGGAGTATCTTGAGTGCGGTCGCCCGGTCCAGCCCCGTGTGCCTGGCGCGGTATACGACGCCCATACCTCCCCGGCCGAGGACGCCCAGGATCTCGTAGGGCCCGAGCTTGTCGCCGGGGCTTAGCTCCAACTACACCGACCTCCGCGTCCGACGCCCCGTTCTATGATACCCCCGGCTCCGCGGCCTGACGCATCAGGACGGCCACCGCGGGCACAGGAACGGGCACCTCGAGCGGCAGCACCTTGCCGCCGGCTATGCTGCCGCCCGGCAGCCACTCGCCTGTCATCGGGTGTCGCCACTCGACGGTATAGGCACCGAGCACCGCGGGAAGGTCCGCCTTGGCGCCGTTCTTGTCGGTGACGTACAGCACGCACCCCGTCCCCGGGCGCGCCAGGCACAAGCCCTTGCCGCCGCGAAGCATGTCGCGGCGCGGCGTCCAGCCTGTGAGATCTCCGACCCTCGCGAGCACCCCGCCCACCGCGGCGTCCGCGCCGCGCGACTCATCGGAGGGGCTGCTCCCCCGGTGGCAGCGGCCCGCGGAACCGGCGGCAAGCGCCCGAAGGTAGCTGTCGACCGAGTCGTCGCCGTGGGTCACGTACGGCGCCGGGCGCTGGCCGAGCAGATGCGCGACCGTGGCGTCGACTGCCGGGCCGGAGAAGAACTCATCGCCGCAGAAGCCTCCAGCCGCGACATCCTCCTGAGACGGCGGGGTACACAGCTTCCCGTCGGGCAGCAAGCCGAAGCACGATGCGTGGAAGCAGTCGACGCTCTTCCCCTGCGTCAGCATCCGGGTGCAGTCGAGCGCCGCCCCCACGCTCACAACGGGTTGCCCGGCCGGAGCGAGCAAGTCCCGGATGTGTTTCGCCCAATGCTCAACCCAAGGGGAGGGGCCGTTGTAGCCGTCCACGACGCAATACAGCACACCCGCGTGCTGACGCAGCACGCTGACGCACTGGTCGACGTAAGCCTTCTGTGCCTCCACCAGCGCGGTGTTCTGGAGTGAGAAGAAAGCGGGGTACGCGTCCTCGCGCGAGGGGAGACCGAGTGACGACGTGTTGTTCTCCGGCCGCCACGGCGAGTCGGCCCAGTTGGTGAAGGACTCGGCCACGCAGCTCTGGTGGAAGAAGGTGAACTCCACCGCGATGCCGTTGTCGTTCATGGTCGCCACGAACGAGTTGAGGCGATCGAAGTACCACGTATCGAACGCGCCGAGGTCGTACCTCGGCAACCCGTCCCAGGCAATGCCCTGATCCGAGCGAGCCCACGGACGCCTGGTGTACGGCGCCTCCGGCGGGTGACCCAGCGGCTCCTCGCCCGGGAGCGTGTTGGCGCCACCGACCCGTCCGGCGCCCTCCGCCATGCTGGTTCCGTTGACGCGAACGAGGTTCACGCCTGCGTCCCGCAGGGCCGACGCGTAGGCCGCGAAGTCGGGCTCAGGGTCGCTGTTGCTGAAGTAGGCGGGGTCGTCCTGTCCGCCCACGAGGCCGCCGGTGACGCCACACATGAAGGTCGCGCGCTCGTTCACGGCCAGGTGTACCCCGTCGCCCGCGACGGCGAGAGCCCGGATCGGCTCGACAGGCTGCCTCGCGGCACAGACGGGCCGCGTGCAGGCCGCCAGAGCGGCCAAGAGCAAGACAGCCCGCACCGAGAGCATCGCCACCGACCTCCAGTGACCTCAGTGTATCACAGGTCGGTGAGCAGCCTCCTGACGGCGTGGGCGAGCGCCTCAGCGGCGGCATCGGTGCCGTGGTCGCTTTGGACGTCGACCTCGGCATCGCCGGGGTCGGACAGTCGCAGCGTCACCTTCTTGCGCTCGCCGCGCGCGATCTCGATCTGCGTCCTGGCCTCGTGGCGACCCGTCGGCTGGCGGGCTATGACCTCGTACACGGCACCGTTGATGGGCGCGCTGGAGAGGGCGATCTCCACCGGGGATTGGCCCTGCGGGTACTCCGTCTTCGACGAGATCGGCCTGACGAGCACCTCCAGGCCTGGCGGGTCGGTCTCAACATGGAGCAGCGCCAGCGGCTGTGGCGTGATCGGCACAGGGGACCAAGACGGGTCTGCTTCGTCGGCCTCGGATTCCGTGATGTTGCGCATGTACGACCCGTCGGATCTGCACGCGAAGATGTCGTGACCCTTCTTCACGACCGCGGCGAATGCCAGACGCGCCCCATCCGCGGACAGGGCGGGGCCCTGGACTTCCGCGGGGCCGGGTAGCTTCGGCCTGATCGCTGAGGCGAGCACCGTTCGCGCAGCCGGCTTGCTCCGCCCAGCCTGTCCGGGCTCACCGGGGACTACCACGCCATCCCGTTTGTCGTTGGCTGTCGGCAGAAGCGGCGCGTCTACCGGGGCGCAAGAGCCGTCGTCGGGGTTCACGCACGCCGCCGACTCGTCCGCGAGGCGCACGACGATCCCCCCGTCATCCCACAGCAGACAGGCAACGGCGTTCGCGGCGGGCACCAGGGTGACGGTCAGGTCGTCCGTGGAGAGGACGCACAAGGCCGGGGCACTGCCTGCATCGCGGATGAAGGCGACGCGGCTCCCGTCGGGTGAGAAGACGGGCGTTCGCTCGTCGCCCGGCAGGTGCGTCAACCGACGCTTGGTCTGCGAGTCGGAGCCGATGGTATAGAGGTCGTAGTCCCCGCCCTCGTCGGAGGCGTAGGCGACCAAGTAGCGCCGAAGCTTGGACAGCGACGGTTGTCCCTGCTCGAGCTGGTTGACCAGCTTCACGTGCGTGCCGGGCGGCGCCATCCCGTACAGCTCATCGGCGTGCTTGTTGTGCATCCGGATGCAGCCGTGGGACACGAGCTGGCCGATATACTCCGGCGCGTTGGTGCCGTGGATCCCGTAGCCCGTGCCCGCCAGGTTCATCCAGAATGCGCCCAGCGCCGGGATCCTGGCCCCGCCGACATAGACCCACTGCCCGTCCCGGTAGGACCAGCCGCCGTTCTGGCACTTGTAGCCGATCTCGAAGTCGCCTACCGGCGAGCACATCGCGCGGCCGGTGGCACATGGGTACTCCTTGATCAGCTCGGTACCGGACCAGAAGAACAGACGGCACTCAGCCTTCGTGATCAGGATAGACTCGCCTGCCGCGGACGCCTGCAGCAGTGCCGCGCAGGCGAGCGCGAGGCCGACTCGCACGAGACATCACCCCTGCTAGATCGAAGGTGTCCTTCGTCCTCCGCGTCGGCTGCCCTTCATCGGGTGCGCAGCGACGCGAACTCGGGCGCGGGTCAGGCGTCTACCAACACAGAGGCCGCGTGTGCGGTCCGTGAATGGCGCTAGGCACGCAGATGAGGAGCGGACACATGAGCCGTGCGTGGAGGATTGCAGTCGCTGTTCTGGCGGCAGGCGCTCTAGTGGCGGGGGCGGTGGCCATCGCGCAGCCGCAGCCGCCGGCACAGCCTGGCCAGCCCGGCGGTGTTGTCGGTCAGCCGCCCGGACCGGGACCCATGTTCATGGGCCGGATGGGCGGAGGTGGCGGACCGGCCATCGCGATCGGAGACGGGTTCGTTTTTGTGGCTGAGGCCGGGACCCTCTACAAGTTCGACATCAACACCCTCGAGCTTGTGAAGCAGGTCACCTACATCGAGCGTCCGCAGATGATGATGGGCGGCGGTGGCTTCGGCGGCGGGGGTCGAGGGGGCCGCGGCGGCGGCGGTGGGGGTGCACCTCCGCCCAACCCAGCAGCGGACGGTGGCGGGCAGTAGCTACCGGCCACAACCGGGTCACGCTTGGGGCCGTCGCCCAACGACCTTGGGTAACGGCTCCAAGACTCGGCATGAGCTTCTCTCCGGTCGAAGCAGTGCGGCGCGTAGAGCATCTATGCGTACAGGGGCCCTTCGCGGCCCTGGGCTGACTGCTTCTGTACGGAGGAGCCTCGACATGCGCGGCAAGTGGAAGAGAGTTGCTTGCATCGTGGCTGCCGGCGCGCTCGTGGTCGGCGGCATGGCATTGGCGCAGGGCGGCGGCCTGTTGGGGCAGCCGGGCGGCGGGGAGGTCCTGCACAACCTCGGTGGCCAGATCGGGGGACAGATCGGGGGACAGCCGTTCGGACCCCCAATGGGTCTCGGCCAGCCGGCGATCGCCGTTTCGGACGGCTTCGTCTTCGTCGTTCAGGGTGGCACACTCTACAAGTTCAGCGCGGACACACTCGAGCTTACCAACAAGGTGACGTTCGTCGAGACGCCGCCGTACGGCTTCCTCGGGGGCGGATGGCCTGGCGGATCGGTTGACGGCTTGCCGCCGGGTTTCGGCGGCCCTCCGAAGGGCCCTGGCGGGTCGTACGGTGACCCCGGACGTCATGGCCATGGCGGCTTTTGAGCGGCCCCAAGCCATGCGCGGAGGTAGCGGGTCGGCGGGACCGTCCGTCATCACTGAGCCCTGGCGTCAGGGGTGACCGGTGGTCCTCTTTCCCTGCCCCTTGACCGCGCGCCACCCGATCTCGCGGAGCGGCTCGAAGGCCATCTTGAACAGCATCTCGTAGCCCTCACACAACACCGGATCGCCAAAGCCGCGCGACACCGGATCGAACCTCGCCTTCGGGCAGCCACCGTAGCAGAGGCCCTCGTAGGGACACGCGGCGCACTTCTCAGGCGGGTTCAGTTTCGCCCGCGCGAGCGTCTGACAGGGCTCTCTGCGAACCAGCGTTCGGATGGGAGCCTCGAGGATGCTCCCAAGGCGGAAGTCCGGGTAGACGAAGTGATCGCACGCGTACAGGTCACCGTTCGCCTCCAGGATGACGGCGTTGCCGCACGTTGGGCTGAAGACGCACTCCTCGGGGGGCCCGCCGACGGCGCGCTGCATGATGTTGTCGAAGGTACGCACGGACACCTCGCCCACGTGCTTGGGGTGCCAGGCCGAGAACACATCGCACATGAACCGGCCATAGGCGGGTCCGTCGACCGACTGCGACGTCGGCCGCCCATCCGCGTCCCGTTCAACGCAAGGGATGAACTGCACCCAACGAACACCGCGGTCGACGAGGTACCGGAGCACCTCCCGACCGGATGCGGCGTTGGCGCGGCTCACGACGACTAGGACGTTGAACTCGACCTCGGCCTTCCGCAGCAGCTTGAGCGCGCGCTCGGCGGCCGCGTGTGAGCCCCTGCCGCGCGCGTCCACCCGATTGCGGTCGTGTACGCCGGCCGGGCCGTCCATGCTCAGCCCGACGAGCACCGAATGCTGCTTCAGGAGCGCGCACCACTCCTCGTCGAGCAGCGTGCCGTTCGTCTGCAGGGTGTTGACGACGGTCTGCCCTGGCGCGGAGTGCCGGCGCTGGAGGCGGAAGGCCTCCTCGTAGAACGGGCGCCCCGCGAGAAGCGGCTCGCCGCCCTGCCACGCGAAGACCGCGCGCGCTCCGCTGTCGCCCGTGACCTGGAGCACGTACTGCTCGAGCACCTCGCGCAACATAAGCCGGTCGGCGGGGTCCGGGTACATGTCCGCCACTCGGCGGTAGTAGCAGTAGCGGCACGTGAGGTTGCAGTCGGCGGAGACGGGCTTCGCGATCACGGAGTAGGGCGCCGTGGCTCGGGTTTCATGAACCGGCAGATCCGCCACCGTCCTCTCCGGCAGGCGCTCGGAGTGCGTGGCGAAGCTGGCGGACGCTGGGGAGCGCGGTGAGTGACGGGTCGGCCGTTAAGGCGGTGTCGAGCTGCACCCTCGCTGACCCCATGTCGCCAAGGCGGTACAAACCGTACGCGAGGTTCACGCGCGTGCCGGCGAGTCCGGGCTCGAACTTCAGGACCAGCCGGCAGAGCCGGACCCCCTCAGCGTAGTCCTCTTCCTCAAGAAGAGCCCTGTACGCCCGCAGGGAGATCTGGTCCGCGGCGCTGTTGTGCTCGCCCGGGGCCATGTTGTCGCGGGCGATCTCGGCCACGCGGACCAGAACGTCCTCCGGCACCCCTCGTTCGCCCGCCGACAGGTCGACGCCCCGTGTCAGTCTGAGGACCTGCTTGTTGGGCGCATCGAATCTGTCAGGAACGACGCTGGAGAGCTTCGGCACCATCACGTCGCGCGGCTCCGGGTAGTGGAAGCAGCCGAAACAGTGCGCGATCTCATGGGCGATGGTCACCCCATGGACCTCCTGGACCACCGGAACGTCCTCGAACTCCACGACCACGGCGCAGTCGCTGAACATCCGGCTGAGGCCGCAAAGGCTCTCCTGCTTGTCGTCGAGTGTCTCCCGCGACGGCCTAGACGCGACGCACAGCACGAAGCGCGCGCCCGTGGTCTCCTCGATCTCCGGCGCCTCGGCTGTGGCGGCCACCAGGAGCTCCCTGATCCCCTCAGAGTTGGCGGCCGGCGTCCATGGGGCGGGCTGCCCAACCAGGGCCAGCCGGATCCCGCCGCCCTCGCGCAGCAGCCGGTCCGCGTCGGCTATCCGCCGTTCGATGCGCTCCTGCCAGTCGGCGTATCTCGCCCTGTAGGCTGGGTCCACGAGCACGGCGAGACGCAGCGTTCCGTCGGAAGCCAGGCTTGGCCTGAGAGGCTGCCCGTCGGCTCTCCGCTCGCCGGCGAGGGCCGCGGTGCCGGTCTCGTCCTTCGGTGGGATCGGCGTCATCCGGACATCGTCGTCGGAGCGCTCCGCCGCGCGGGCAGGGCCCGACTCCGGCTGGATCGCCGGGAGCGCGGCAGCGGCACGGACCCCGGGCTTCAGGCCCGTCGTCCCCGGTTCGGGCAACAACCGGATCGCCAGAGCGCCCAGCGACACCCCTACCAGGGCGGCGACTACAGCGACGCACACGACGAGCCGGGCCGTGCGCAGCATGGAAGTCCTCTCCGGTCGAAGCTGTCGGCTCCGCCGCGGGCCGCCCTGGCAGAGCCGGATCCAGCCCCAGGCCCTTGTCTAGTATACTCTAGCTGTTGCCGCCGCCTTCGATCCGTGATGTCAGGGTCAGTGCGGCGTCAGCGTTACGTGCTGCCGTGTGGTCGACCTCACCCCCGGCCCCCTCTCCGCCGGCGGAGAGGGGGTGCGTAGGGGCGAGCCAATGTGCTCGCCCAGGGCGGCCACGTTGGGCCGCCCCTACGTCGAAGGCGGGGGTAAGGTGACACGGGGCACGCAGCGCACTTAGGCAGCGGGGACTCGCCGCCTCGGTCTGGAGGTGCACCGTGTCAGACAACGGACTCGACACGACCGTGCTCGTCGGCCGGTACCGGCTTGTGCGCGAGATAGCGCGCGGCATGGAGGCGACGTACGAGGCGTACGACGAACGACTCGCCCGCAAGGTTGCTGTGAAGGAGCTGCTCATCCCGCCGGGCACGCCGGACGCTGAGGTCGAGGCTGCTCACCGCCGGTTCCTTGGACAGGCCGTAACAGGCGCGGCGGTCACACATCCCAACGTCTGCAAGACGCTCGACGCATTCGAGCACGAAGGCCGCGCTTTCCTGGTCTTGGAGTACGTCGAGGGGCGCAGCCTGGACAGGGCCCTGGCGCAGAAGGGCCGAATGCCACTGCGCACGGCCGTTGAGATCGTCTGCCGCGTGCTGGATGCGCTCAGCGCCGCGGGGCAGGCAGGGGTCGTACACGGCGACATCAAACCGGGCAACATCCTCATCACCGACGACGGGGTGCCGAAGATCCTGGACTTCGGTATCGCGGTGCGGGAAGGCGAGACGCCGGAACGGCGGGCCGGCACGCCGAACTACCTCGCTCCGGAGCAGCTCCGCGGTAGGCCGCTCGACCGGAGGGCGGACGTCTTCTCCGCCGGCGTGGTCCTCTACCACCTCGCGTCCGGAGATCGGCCCTTCGCGGCCTCGTCTGTGAAGGAGATCCTTGAGCGCATCGAGTGGGAGGAGCCGCGCATGCCGCCTGAGTGGCCCCTGCCGCTCTGCGCGGCGATCCGCCGAGCGCTCAGCAAGGAGCCGGCCGGCCGCTTTCAGGACGCGGGAGATATGTTGGCAGCCCTGCGCGATGTGCTGCCAGGTCTCGAATACCAAGACGAGGAGCGCGCCTCCCCGCAGCACAGCGACGCCGAACGGAAGCTGATCGAAGGGCGTGTGGGGGCCGAGCGGCTGGGCTTGGTGCTCCTCGGCATATCGGTGGTGGCCTTCGGCGCCATCATCGCGGTCGCTATGCTGACGCATCCGCGGTGACGACGGCTATGCCTTGAGCAGCCTCTTGGCCACTCCCAGGATCCCCTGCCGCCACGCAACCCTGTGCGTCACGCCCGTGGCGCCCGCGAGCTCCGACTTGTGATCCAGGTACCATTGGTAGCAGCGGATAAGCGCGTCGGAGTTGGAGTACGTGGGCTCCCACCCCAAGGCCTCCTCGATCTTCTTGATGGACACATGGGAGTCCGTGTCCGCGGTCCCGTACACCCACTTGTACAGCGGGGACAGGTGAAGAAGCTCCGCGGCGCGGAGGGCGGCCTTCACGAGAGGGGCGCTCGTGCCGATCGGCTTTGAGCCGTTGGCCGCGTACTCGCAAAGGGCCCCGATGTACTCCTTCACGGGGCGCAGGTCCTTGGAGCCGACGTTGAATGTGTCGTTGGCCACGCTACGAGGACCCGTCATGCACAGATAGATCGCGCCGCACAGATCCTCGACATCCAGCAACTGGTAGGCGTTGTCGCCGCAGCCGATGAGCGGGATCCTGCACCCACTCTCCACCCAGTCGCAGAGTATCTGGAACACACCCAGGCGCCCGGTCCCGATGAAGGTCTTCGGGCGGATGATCGGTACGCACAGACCGTCCGCTCGGGCCTTCACACAAGCCCTCTCAGCTTGGACCTTCGACTCACCGTACGGTCCGACGCCGATCAGCGGGTCGCTTTCCTCCAGCGGGTGCTTCTTCGGCACTCCGTACACCGCGGTTGACGAGATGAACACCACCCGGTCGATCCCGTGCTTTCTGGCGGCCCGGAGCACGACACGCGTGCCTTCGACATTCACGGTGAAGATGTCCCTGGGCTTCCACAGGGGCAGTGCGGCGGCTCCGTGCACGATCAGGTCGGGCTTATGTTCGCTCAGCGCCCTGTCGAGCGCCGCCTGGTCGCGTACATCACCGACGATCCCGACGGTGTCCCCGGGATACTCCTCCGGGTTCAGCGCCTGGAGGTCGAAGACGATGCTCCGCCAGCCGTGCGGGCTTATGTAGTTGCTGAGGTGGTAGCCTAGGAAGCCGGCTCCGCCGGTGACGAGAGCCTTCATGAATGCGCCTCCAGACAGCCGTCCATTGCGCGGGCTGGCAGTTCCTCCCGCCGCGCCGTGCGCCCTCCATCCGCTGACGGGCGCGGAGGGCCCCCGGCCGCGAGGCCCGAATCGGCCCTGTGCGCCGGTGACTCGAAACGCTGCAAGGGAGGCCTAGCTATGCAGAGGCCAGTCGTGTTCGGCATCGCCATCGCCGCCGGCCTGGCGGCACGAGTACTCGCAGGGCCGTACGGCCCCAGCTTAGTCCCTGACGGCGGTTTCGAGGAGGCCACAACCGCGTGGGCGTTCGTCGGCCCTTGGGAGGTCGCCGCGGGGCCGGATGCCGGCGTCGGTGCGGGAATCGTTGCCGGTGACGCACACGAGGGCCGCCGCGCACTTCGGCTGGACAGTCGCGACCGTGAGGGCGAGGTCAATGCGAACAGCCCTGTCATCCCTGTGACGGCGGGTGCGAAGTACGAGCTCTCCGCCTGGGTGCGGCTGGTCGCGCCCTCGGCCTCGGGTTTCAAGGTGACCGTTGACTGGCTTGACTCCGACGGCCGGCACATCGTCTACGCCAACGACTGGCGCGGCTCGGCTGCCGGGCACGAGTGGATAGCGCACACCGCCGACGTCACCGCCCCGGACAACGCTGCCGGCGCGCGCATTCTACTGGGCGTGCAGCCCGGTAGTGTCATGCTGTTCGACGAGGTGAGCATTCGGCTTGTCGGTCCCAGGCTCGCGCTAACCGCGTTCGGTCCGTCCGAGCCCGTGTCACCGCCCGGCTCCACGCCGCTGGTGCGCGTGACGATCGCAAACACGGGAGGGCAGCCGTTGGAGCGCGTGACCGGCCGCCTCCTCACCGGCGACAATGAGCTCGGCACATTCGATGTAGGCGCACTTGATGCCGCGCAGTCGCGTACGTTCGAGTGCTCGATCCGCGTGGGTCAACCCGGCACCTTGGTGCTCACAGCCGCCTTCGCGGCGGCCAATGCCGAAGACGTGCGGGCCTCCTCCACCGTGCTGGTGGCCGACATGACCGCGAAGCCCGCCCTGACGGTCGATAGCGGCCGCGCGTCGCTCCGCTTCATGCCCGCACCCGAGGGGCTCGGGCCGGCCGAGGTCGTGGTCACCGGGCCCGACGGTCCGCTGACTGTGGCCGTCCTGCGCTCGGTGGCGGCGCTGATGATCGACTCGGACCCCGGCCCGGTGCTGCTGCAACCTGCCCTAAGCCGAGACGGCGATGTCGCGCACGGCATTTGGGAGGGTGAGGCATGCGATGTCGCGTTGGCCGTCCGACCGTCACGTCCCGGCTGGTTCGACATCGAGTGTGAACTCACGGCCAGGCGCGACCTGGAGCTGCGAAGCCTGGTGTGTCCCGAGGTGTATGTGGGAGTCGGCCCCAATGGGGACCGCAAGGACGGCGCTCTGTTCCCGGGGCTCGAGTACCTGACGGCCGACGAGGTCTCATCCGGCGACTACGCCATCGCGAAGGACCTGGCCGCGCGCAGTGTCCCTCACCCGAACAAGGTGACCGTGCCGCTCATGGCCGTGGCGCGAGACGGCTGGGCCACCGGCATCACGTGGGACCCATTGCAGACCTGGGATGGCACGCGCGACCGGCCGACGGCGACCTTCTCCTCGCCGAACGCCCTGGAGGGTCAGCACGATCACCTGCTGGCGCTGTCCGTGCCCGACATCCCTGACTATGTGCGTGAGAACGAGCGCATCGCGTTTAGGCCGTTCCCGGTGGCCAGAGGCGAAAAGATCCGGTTGCGCTCGAAGCTGTTCGTCCTCCCTGCTCCCACGAACGTGTGCGACGTGATGCCCGAGTGGTACGGCGCGCACGGCGGGCCCGACCTCTCGGGGCCGCCGGACCTGTCGGCGGAGTGGGAGCACTCCGTGGCCGCACAGCTCACTCAGTGGGATGAGGACGCCAAGGGCTGGCGCACAGAGGCCCACCGTCCGTTCGCATTCGAGCACGGCATCGCGATGCGGCTGCTCAACTACGGCGGGAGTCACGAAGGGCCCATTGCCGCCGAGGCGCTGCGGCAGGCGCGCACGGCGACGGCCTCGCTGGTGGCCCGGCGAGGCCCGGGCGCGCTGGGACTGAACCTGAGCCTGCACCTGGGGCACGTTGTGGCCAGCCTTGAGGGATTCGCGGCCGAGCTGTCCCGGGCGGACACACAACGTCCCGACGGGTCCTGGCCCTTCGTACCCGGCCCGCAGAATGAGTCGATAGGCACTGCCGGCGACACCGACCTCGGGATATGCGCCGAGCCGACGATGCAGCTTCTGCGAGTGGCGGAGCTGACCGGTGACCCGGCCGCGCTGGAGGCAGGACTCAAGGGCCTTGCATTCATCGAGGAGCACTTCCGCAGGCCCGCCGGGGGCGAAACCTGGGAGGTACCGCTGCACGCTCCGAACCTTCGTGCCGCGGCGATGGCGCTCGAATGCGGCGTGTCGGCCTACGAGATCACCGGCGAGCGGAAGTACCTCGACACGGCGCGGTACTGGGCCACCGCCGGCCTGCCGTTCGTCTACGCCTGGGGCGCGCCCGACCGTCCGGCGATGGGGGGTGCGACGATCTCGGTCTTCGGCAGCTCTTTCTGGACTGTTCCTTGGTTCGGCAGGCCGGTGCAGTGGGTCGGAATGGTCTACAGCCAGGCCCTCCAGCGGCTCGCACCGTACGACCTGGCCTTCCCCTGGGACGAGCTGTCGGAGGCGATCCTCCGGTCGTGCATCGGCCAGCAGCGGATCGCCGAGGACCCTGGCACCGGCAACCCCTGGCCAGGAGCGTTCCCCGACTCGTACAACCTGGTGGACGGCGTCGTGGCGGGGGCGTGGATCGGCCCCTCCACGATCATCTACAGCATCGAGCAGCTCATGGCCCTGCCGGCGACGGAGGTCAAGCTGGTCGGTCGCCCCGGCGAGCGCATCCGGGTGATCGCGCCCGGCGCCATCAACGAGGTGCGCTTCGAAGGTGGCGCCCTCACGGTCATGATCGGTCGATCGTCCAAGGCGCCGGTCAGCGCGCTCCTCACGTGCATAGGTCGGCCGGCCCAGGTCGCCGCATCAGGCGCCGAGCTCCTCGAGGCGGCCGACCTCGAGGCAGTCGAGTCGGGCTGGTGGCACGATCCCCTGAGGAACATGCTCCTGGTGAAGCTGCCGCCCCGGGCCATGCCGCCGCTGGACTTCACGGTCGAGGGGGCCAGTTTCGCGCAGACGACCCTGCGCCCGGTCAGCGCCGTCCTCGTGAATCCAGGCTTTGAGGAGGGCTTGTCCGGCTGGAGCGGGCAGGGCCGGGTGCTCACGGAAGGGGCGCGCAGCGGGGCGGCCTGCCTGGAGCTCGACGCCAGGGGCGTGCCCGACGAGCGCCAAGCTCTCTCCGTGATCCTGTCCGTCGACGGGGGCCGGGAGTATGACCTCGCTGCGTGGGTGCGTACCGAGCGGAACGGGGCCGGCTACAAGGTCACCCTCGACTGGCTGGACGCGGGAATGCGCCACATCAGGTACGACAACGACTGGCAAGGCAAGGACAGTCCGCCCGAGTGGACCCTCCACGGCGGGCGCTTCGCGGCGCCCACCGACGCCAGAGCGGCCCGACTCATCCTCGGCGCGCGCCCGGGCGTAAGGCTGCTCGTGGACGACGTGAGCCTGGCGCCGGCGGGGGCGCGTTGACGAGGCTGGCGACGGGCCGTACACTCGGTTGACGGGAGTTCGGAGGCCTGATGACAAGGGTTCTCAAGCTTGCCGACGAGGAGGAAGCGCGCGCTCTGTTTGGGGACCGGGACGGCGTGCTGCGCGCGCTGAACGGCCTCTCGCCCGACGTGTCTGTGAACGCCAGGGGCCTGGAGCTAACGCTAGCCGGAAACGCTCCTCAGACAGAGCTTCTCGCCGGCCTGGTGGAGAGCATGCTCGGCGCCATCAGGCAAGGGCACTCGATCTCGCGCCAGGACGCGGAGTACCTTGGCCGCCGCGCGCTTGCCGGGGACAGCGTAGACGTGGCCGGGCTCGTCGGCACAACCGTGCTGGTTACCGAGAAGGGGGCGCGGATCCGTCCGCGCACGGTGGGCCAGCTCCGCTATGTAGAGGCGATCCGCAAGTACGGGATGACATTCTGCATCGGCCCCGCCGGCACAGGGAAGACGTACCTGGCCATGGCGCTGGCCGTGGCGGCACTCAACGCTCACGAGTATGAGCGGCTGATACTCAGCCGTCCGGCAGTGGAGGCCGGCGAGAGCCTCGGCTTCCTGCCCGGCGACCTGCGCGAGAAGGTCGACCCGTACCTACGGCCGCTCTACGACGCGTTGTACGACATGCTGCGTCTGGACAAGGCACAGAGACTGATGGAGCGGGGCACCGTCGAGGTGGTGCCGCTCGCGTATATGCGCGGGCGGACACTCAACGACGCTTTCATCATCCTCGATGAGGCCCAGAATACAACCGAATTGCAGATGAAGATGTTCCTAACAAGGATGGGATACTCATCCAAGGTCGTCGTGACGGGCGATGTCACGCAGGTCGACCTGCCGACCGGTAAGGGATCAGGCCTTATCCAGGCGGCGTCGATACTTCGTCACATCGACGGGCTCGGGTTCGTCGAGCTCACGGACGATGACGTTGTGCGGCACCCGTTGGTGCGCCGGATCATCCAGGCCTACGAGGCCATCGCGGAGGCCGCGCGCAACGGCGGCGACGAAGGGAACCGCGTTGCGGAGCTCCACTGACAGGATGCGGGGGCGGCACGGCCGGGGCCGCGGGCGGGGCATGCGTGTTCTGCGTATCCTCGGCCGCATCGACGGCCGGCTGGTCAGCGCCATCGTGCTCGCGGCCGGGCTGGTCCCGGCGGTGCTGTGGCCGCTTGTCCCTCGCGGGCGCCACTACCAGGTGGACGACATCGCCGTCGCCGACGTATTCGCGCCGCGTCCCGTGTCCTGGACCGACGAGGAGGCCACGGAGGCTCTTCGCCAGCAGGCGATCAAGAGCGTGCCGAAGGTATACGACCCGGCACGTCCCCAGGCTCAGCAGGAGACGACCCAGCGGGCGAACAGTCTGTTCGAGCGCATCGAAGCGACGGCCGACCTGCTCCGGCGCCTCGATGAGGTGAACTCCGGCTCGCCGTCACCGAGCGCGACCGAGAGCGCGCCCAAGGCCGCGCCGAGATCGCCCGACGAGGTGCTGCGCGATGCCTGGGAGGGCGTCGACGCCCGGTACCGCCCGGCCCATGACACTTTCGCGAGCGTTGTTCGGATGGACCAGCCCGCCCGGGCAGCGCTCCGTAGCGCCTGCGGCACTGCGCTGCAGTGGCTGAATGAGAACCTGTCCCTGCGCGACGATGAGCCTGACGAGAACCGGACCAAGGTCACACAGAAGCTCGGCGAGTGGGCCGAGATGAAGCAGCTCGCGCTGCCACCCGGCGAGAAGACGGTGCCGCTGTTCGTCGACATCTGCGCGGCTTGCGTCGCCCCCAATGAGACTTACAACGCGGACGCCACCGAGCGCGAGCGAGCCGCCGTGGCCGACGCGGTCATGCCCGTCACGAGGACCATCAAGCGGGGCCAGCTCGTCGTTTCTCAGGGCTCCGAGGTCACGGCCGAGGTCATCCAGGCGCTCAAGCAGCTCGGGCTCATGGAGGCCGAGAGGCTCGACTGGACCGCGGGGCTGCTGACCGTTCTCATGGCCTACACATGTGTCGGCCTCGGCCTCTTCCTGCTGTCGAGGTACGAACCTCAGAATACGAGCAACTCACGGCGCTTCGCGCTCGTGTCCGGCCTGCTGCTCGTAGCCGCGCTGGGCATGAACGTCATGCGGGACAAGGACTCCGCCCCGTACGCCTCCTTCGCGCTCGCGGAGCTCGTGGCGCTCGTGGGCACGGTGCTGCTCGGCCACTTCGCGGCCGCGGCGCTCAGCGGGATCGTGCTGGTCCTTTTCAGCCTCATCGTCGGGGCCTCCAGCACGCTCGTGCTGTTGTCCGTGCTGCTGGGCGCGGCCGCAGGCATCGCCAGCGCGCGCTACCTCACCTACCGCCTGCTGCATGTGGCGGCACTGGGAGTCCTAAGCGGGCTGTTCGCCCTGGCGTCGGTGGGCTTCGTGGAGTCGTACTACACCCTGCGCGCCGACGCCGTCTATCTGCCGCAGTCGATCCCGATCTGGACCTGGCTCCGATGGGCCCTCACGGCGGGCCTTGTCGGGGTCTTCGGTGGCTACTTCGGGAACCGGTGCCTCGAGCTTCCTCTCGAGACCGTGACCGACATGCGCCTCCTGGAGCTCTCCGATCCCAGCCACTCGCTGCTGGAGTCGCTGCTCTCGAAGGCGCCCGGCACTTACCATGGGTCGCTGCTTGTTTCCAGCCTGGCCGGGAACGCCGCCAAGGCCCTGGGACGGGAGCACGAGGCCTTGCTCGTCCGGGTGGGGGCGATGTACCACGACATCGGCAAGACCGTACGCCCACACATGTTCGTGGAGAACCAGGTGCCGGGACGCAACCCGCACGACTCCCTGTCGCCGGCGCTCTCAGCCCGCTCGATCATCGCGCATGTGACCGAGGGCGTCGAACTCGCGGAGGAGCACCATCTGCCTCGCCCCATAGTCGACTGTATCAAGGAGCATCACGGCAGGACGCTCGTGGCGTACTTTTACAGGAAGGCGCTGGAGCAAGGGATCGAGGGCATAACCGAGGACCAATTCCGGTACCCCGGCCCAAAGCCCCAGTCCGCCGCCACAGGCGTACTCATGCTGGCCGACGCGTGCGAGGCCGCCGTGAGAGCATTGCCGACGCCCACCAGGAACGCGATCGAGACGACCGTCCGGAAGGTCGTGGACAGCAAGATCGAGGACGGCCAACTCGACGAGTGTCCGTTGACGATGAAGGAGATAAAGACGGTCGAGCGGTCGCTAACCAGTTCGCTTCTGGGGATCTACCACGCCCGCGTCGAGTACCCCGAGGCGGCCCCGAGCGTGGCAAGAGCAGAGGTGCCGCCGAGCGAGGCCGCGCCCGAGCCGGCCCTCGAGCAGCCGGAAGGCACGGTGCAGGATGTCCCTGGTGTCTCTCTCCGATGAGGCCGGGCTCCTTCCCCCGGAGTGGCACGACACGCTGATAGCGGCGGTTGACGGGGTGTTGTCGGCCGAGCTCGGGCCGGCGGCCGAGAGGTGCGAGGCCGGGATCGCGGTCGTGGACGCCACGACGATCGCCGAGCTGAACCTGCGTTGGATGGGTGAGGAGGGGCCCACCGACGTACTCTCCTTTCCCGTTGACGACCCCCCGGCACAGCAGGGGGATCACCCGGTGGCCCTCGGGGACATCATCATCTGCCCGGAGGCCACCGCACCCTACGGGCAGAACGGTGTGTATGGTGGCGTGGTGCTCTGCGCGGTGCACGGCGCACTGCACCTGCTGGGGCACGATCACGCGACACCTGCCGAGGAGGCGGCGATGTTCGGCCTACAGGAGCTGCACGTTGCCCGGGTGCTCCCCCCATGATCGATCTGCCCGACGGAGCCCCCGAGCGCGCAGCCGATGGCGATGACGTGAACGAGGATGAGGCTCCGCCCCACACTCACGGGTCCACCGGAGTTGTGCGAGCCTTCGACTACGCCACCCACGGCGTCGTGCAGGTGTTCCGCAACGAACGCCACATGAGGTTCCACTTCTGGTCGGCCATCGTCATCTCGCTTCTGGCCGCGGCGGTGAGAGTGCCTCTTCTTGAGCTGCTCTTCGTCTGGTCGGCCATTATCCTGGTCATCATCGCCGAGATGTTCAACACTGCGATCGAGGACCTTGTCGACCTGGCGGCGCGTGGTTGGAGCGAGAAGGCCGGCCGGGTAAAGGACATCGCGGCCGGGATCGTGCTCGCCGCCTGCGTCTACGCGGCAGCCGTGTTCGTCTTGGTGTTCTTCCGCGCGGAGCGCATCACTGAGTACGAGAACCTTCTGGGCGCGCTGGCGGCGCTCCTGACGGGAGGGCGATCGGAGTTCTACGGCCGCGCAGCCAGGAGCATGCTGAGCCGCGAGATCCCGATCGGCGAGCTGACCGCTACAGGACTCGTCATGCTGGCGCTGCTCATCGTGATTCTGAAGGAACGCGTGGGCCTCGGACGGTTCGCCAGCGGAGGCTGGGTCAGCGGCCACGCGGCCGTCTCGTTCTTCCTGGCGACGATGATCGCGTTCGGGTTGATGAACGCTTGGGTCGCCGGGGCCGCCTACGCGCTGGCGTCGTTAGTGGCCCAGAGCCGCGTGGAGGGGCACATCCACACCTGGGCCGAGAGCATCCGCGGCGCCGCGATCGGCGCCGTGCTGGGCATCGCGCTCTTCGTCCTCGGAGCCGTCACGGTGACCGGGTAGGGCCTGTTGGGCAGGGGCACTGTGCTTCGAGAGAACGTCGTCAGGCTAAGGAGAGGGCTGGCGATCCGCGCCGCCGGTCGCTTGCGGCCCGGCGTCTACTCCTTCGCCGTCGGTGAGGACGAGCCGGTCCTCACCGTTCGCGCGTCCGATGCGGTCATCGACTGCACCGACGTCGTGCTGCGGGCGGGCCGCTTCGGCGGCGCCTACGCCCGAGGTGTCGGCCTGAGGGCGCTCAATTGCGAGCGGGTCGAGATAATCGGCCTCCGCACCGATGGTTTCCAGGTCGGCGTGCACGTGCTGCACTCCACCGACGTCATCCTCCGCAACGTCGTCTGCGAGCGCACGAGGCGCATCCCGCTAGACGACAACGGCGAGCCGGAGCCGCTTCTGCTGTTCGAGAAGTCGGGCTGGCGGCGCTACGGCACCGGCATCTGGGTCGAGAAGTCGTCCGGCGGAAGTCTGATCGGCTGCACGGCCGCCGGCGCACAGAACGGGATCACGCTCGATAAGGCGACTCGCGTGCTCGCGATCGGGTGCGACTGCGCGCGGAACTCGGGCTGGGGGATCCACCTCGACCGCGCCGCGAGCTGCCGGCTGGTGGGCAACGACTGCTCGGAGTGTGGACGACCGGGCGACCAGCTCTCGGCAGGGATCGCCATCAACAACGGCTGCTCGGGCAACGAGGTGGTCTCGAACGACCTGACACGGTGCGGCATCGGGCTCCTGCTGACGGGGGCACACAATGAGCGATCGGACGACAACCTGATCGCGTCCAACGACGCGTCCGGCGCGCGCACCGCCGGTCTCTACTGCACCCACTCAGACCGCAACAGGCTTGTCAACAACGTCGTCCGCGACGGGCCCATCGGAATCGGGTTGGTGCACGCGCGTGACACATCGCTCGTCGGCAACGTGTTAGAGGACCTGGGCGACGCGGGCATTGTCGTCCAGTCGGGCGCGCGTGTGATCGTGCGAGGCAACCGTGCGGCACGGTGCCGGGTGGCCGTCATCTTCCGATGCCCGGACGGACCGGGGGCTCCGCCGGCCGACTGCCGCGTTGTGGGGAACGTCCTCACAGGGAACGGCATCGCGGTTCGCTTTGACGCCGGCTGCCAAGCGAGCATCGCCGGCAACTGGGAATCCGGCAACAAGGCCTTCCTAGTGGAAGGCGATCAAGGACCAGCCGACGCGGTCGCGGGCGGCCCGCCCTCACCCCCCCCTTCCCCTCTGCCCCTTCGGCAAGCTCAGGGCTCAGGGTCAGGCTCCCCCTCTCCCCGGGGAGAAGGGGACGGGGGCTAAGGGCGCGCTACGGCTTCCGCTGCTTCAGCACGAGCGGGTCGCCGGCATCGTCCACGATGCGCACCGACACCGACCACTGCGCTCCGCCGTTGAGAACCATGCACAGGACCCGGTTCGAGCCCTTCGTGAGGTGCGCCTTGGCGGCGTCCTGATCGACACCCCAGCCGCGATCGCCGATGAAGCGGTGCACTTCGGCTCCGTTCACCCAGACTATCACGTCGTCGTCGCTGCCTATCCTGAGCGTCACATCCCGATTGATGTCGCTCTCGACCTCGGCGTAGACGTAGCAGCCCACGTTGTCCTGCCGCGCGCACGCCACCTCCAGGTCGAGCATCCCGAGCGCATCATCGACCGGGTGGAACTTCCAGGCGAACTCGTGGCCGCCGTGGCTGATCGGCGTGTCCACGTCGATCGGCTGGGTCGGGTCGACGATGCTCTGTTTCCTCATTGTGTCGCGCGAATCGAGCGGCCCGACGACCCACCAGCCCGTGACGAACCCGCCCGGTGCCGCTAGGTCGACCTCGACGCCCACGTCGCGGAGAGCCTGCGCCGCCGACCGGATCGACTCGCGGCTCTTGCTGACCGCGAGGACCTTCTGATAGAGCGAGATGGCGCGGCCCTTGTCCGTGTTCTTGATCTTGCCGGCCAGCGCCACGAGCGCGTCCGCCAGCTCGCTGCCGACGTTGCCGGGACTCGCGATCAGCGAGGCGAGAGCGTCGAGCGACTCCGGGTTGGCGATCCTGGCGATCCCGCGGAGAGCGCGCCTGAGAGCGTCCTCACTGACGCCGGGAGTCCTGACTGCCTCGGTGTAGACCGCCAGCGCCGAGTCGTCCTGCGGTCTTCGTGCTTCGGCAAGGCCGAGAAGCCCGCCGATCACGGCTGCGCGAACGGGGTCTCGAGGGTCCTGCAGGTACTGCCGCAGCACCGCCTCGGTGTCGGCGCTAGCCACCGCGGCGAGAGCGGTGATGGCCGCGGCGGCGACCTCCGCGTCACTGGCGTCCGCGTACTGCGCGAACGTGCCGCGCAGCGTGGCGTCCTTGTAGCTTCCCAGAATCTGCAAGCTCGGAGCGGCGATCTCGGGCCCCGCGGACGGCAGTCCCGCGAGCAGAACCGGCTTAACCGTGTCCTTCGGCATCGCCTCCAGCGCCGCCACGGCTGCATTGACGCGGGGTTTGTTGAGCGAACCCAGCAGGTCACGGATGGACGGTACCGAGGTGCGGTCCTGCAGGGCGCCGAGCGCGTCCAGCGCGGCTGTGGCGCAGCCGTCGTCGCTGCTCACGGCCTCCCGGAGCAGGAAGGAGGTTGCGCTCGTGTCGTCTCTCTCCCCGAGGGACCGCACCAGCGCTGCCCGTGTTCCAGGATCGTCGCGGAACTCCCCGTGGCGAAGCGAGAGCAGAATCGCGGTCACCGAATCCGGCCCACCGGTTCGCTGTACGGCACGCAACGCGGCCGCCTTGGCGGCGTCCTTTTCAGACTGGATCGCCGACAGCAGACGAGGCACGGCACCCGGGTCGCGGATCATCGCCAGTGCGTTGTAGGCGGCCATGCGCAAGGACTCGTCGCGGTGCCCGGCGGCTTCCTGGGCCGCCGCGGATGCGTCCGGACCCCCGATCTGGCCGAGCACGCCGAGGATCGTTACCTTGCTGGCGACGGACGCCACGGTGAGCGCCCGCTTGAGATGCGGCGTGACAAGGTCCGCCGGCATCACTGCCAGCACTTCCGCCGCCACACCTGACATCGCCAGATCGTCGGAGCGAACAGCCTTGATGAGCACGGGCAGCGCGGTCTCGTCCCCGGCGGCGCGCGGGTAGCCACGCAATCCCGCGCACCTGAGCTCAGATGTCGGCCCGTCGCGCAGCAGGCGGTCGAGCATGGGTAGAGCCGACCCCTCACTCCCGGAGTTCAACACCGCGTACGCCAGCGTCACATACGCATTCCAGGCCGCGGACGAGACCTCTGCCTCTGTGCTCGCGAGCTCGGCACGGATCAGCTTCTCAGACTCCACCTGCCCGATCGCGGCGATGGCCTTGAGCGCCGCGATCTTCGCGTCCCGGCCCGCTCCAATGCACTTCCCCAGCACCTGCAGGCCTGCGGGATCGCGGAGCTCGCCCAGTACCCCGGCCAGCGCGACGGTGGCCCCCAGGCTGCGTTGGGCGAGAGCGTCCTCGAGTGCCGCCCCGACGGCTGCCGCCGACCCGGGTATGCGCGCGAGGATGAAGCACGCGCTGTCCACAAGCTCGGGGTTCTTGGCCCAACCGGCTATCCGATCCACCTGCTGCGCGCCCGCTACGAGCGATAGAAGCTCCACAGCCTGATGGCGCGTACCCGGCAGCTGGCAACCCTCGACCCACGGCGCCAGAGCGTCCGCGGCCGCGGACGACTGGCCGCCGCCAGCGGCCTTGTAGACGATCGCCTTCGCCGCCCGTACGGCGCACGTCGCGGCCGTCGAGTCCCCCTTGTCCATCAACGCGAACAGCGCGTCGAGCGCGGGGACACCCACGGCCGCCGTGTCCTTGATCGCTTGCTCCCGCACGTTGCCGTCGGGAGAGCCCAGCTTGTCGAGCAGCCCCGGAAGGCCCGCCCCCTGCGCCCAGCACGCGCCACCGAGGATGGCGACAAGGAGCAGCGCCAGTACCGACTTGTGTGCTCGCACCATCGCGAGGCAACTCCTTTCAGTTCAGTCGCGCGCTACGCCGGCAGCACCCAGGGTGCCCGGTAGGGCCTGGACAGCCAGCGGTTGAGGGATTCGTCGTTGGTGATGCGCTCGGCCACAGGGTCCCACTCGATCGCCTTGCCGGTCCGCAGCGCGATGTTGCCGAGGTGGCACACGGTCACCGAGCGGAAACCGATCTCGACATCGCAGATGGTCCGCTGCCGCGTCTTGATGCAGTCAAGGAAGTCCTGGTGGTGGCCCGGACTCTCGTAGAGGTGGATGTCGTCGGGACCGATCGGCAGCTTGATAAGGTCGGGCGGGTCGGACTCGAGGACGCCCCTGCTCACGAACACGTTGCCGTCCGCGCACTCGAAGAGAATGCCGTTCGGGTCGTCGGAAGTGCAGTACTGCTTGATCCCGTCGGCGTACGTGTACTCGACGCGGAAGCTTGTGGCGGTGTCGAAGAGGCCGTCGTTCGGGAACGTGCCGGTGGCCTCGATCCTGACGGGCCCGCTGTCGTCCATCCCGTGACCCCACTGCCCGATGTCGTTGTGATGCGCGCCCCAGTCGGTCATCTTGCCGCCGGAGTAGTCGTAGAACCAGCGGAAGTTGTAGAAGCAGCGCTGCGGGTTGTACGGCACCCAGGGCGCGGGCCCGAGCCACAAGTTCCAGTCAAGCCCCGGCGGCGGTTCGCGATCCGGCTCAAGCCCCGAGGCAGGCCCGCCGCCGATGTTCGCGGTAATGCGCTTCAGCTTTCCCGCCTTGCCGTTCCGGATGAGCTCACAGGCATAGCGGAAGTTCCAGTCCGAGCGCTGCTGGCTGCCCGTCTGGAACACGCGACCGTACCGCCTGACCGCGTTGCGCAACGCCTTGCCCTCGTCGATCGTGAGGGTGAGCGGCTTCTCGCAGTACACGTCCTTCCCCGCTTGGCACGCATAGATCGAGGTCAGAGTGTGCCAGTGATCGGGAGTCGCGATCCACACCGCGTCGATGTCCGCCCGGTCGAGAAGCTCACGGAAGTCGTTGTAGGTGGCACACTTCTCCCCTACCCTCGCCCGTGCGTCGTCGCGATGCTGCTGGTCGACATCGCAGACCGCCACCACCTCCACCTGGCGATTGCCCACCAGGCCCCCAAGGTGTCCGCTGCCCATTCCTCCCACGCCGATCATGCCCACTCTGATCCGCTCGCTGGCGGCTACGGTGTCCGCCGCGCCCAGCGCGCGCCCGGGTATGATCGCGGGCAGGGCCAGCCCCAGACCGACACCTGCCGCGGCGCCGGCTGAGCGCTTGAAGAAGGTCCTTCTCGTCACACCGCGCGACATCAGTTGTCTCCTCCCGTAAGTGAATACCGCTGTCGCGCTTGTTCGGTGGCTCGACACCCGGGGCCTCCCGGCACAAGGGACGGCTGAGCGCGGGCGGAATCAGGTAACGTACCCGGGCGCGGAACGCCTCGCAACCGGAGGAGCCGCATGCACGCCGAGCTGCGGGTGTGCCCTCACCCCCGGCCCCTCTCCCCAGGGAGAGGGGTGCCCGCGCCAAGCGCGGGTGGGGTGAGGGCGTGCTTCCGGCTCGAACGGAGGCGCGTGACCAGAATGCCGCTCTACCAAGTGCGAGCCAGGGACCAGAAGGGCCGACTTAAGACTTCCGTCTGCAGCGCCGAGAGCCCGGCAGCCGCGCTCACCGTGATGCGTGAGGCGGGGCTGTACGCGATCGAGGCCGTGCCGCTGCGCCCGCGTACCAGGCCCACTCCTGTGACCCGCGCGCGGCTGGCACTCGCGCCCGTTCGGGCGGACGACCGGGCGCTCGTGTTCCGCCATCTGGCGCCTCTCGTGAAGGCCGGTGTGTCCCTGCCGGATGCATTGACCCGCGTGGCGCAGCGCCTGCCCGACCGTCGCCTTGCCGACCTCTGCCGCGAGCTGTCGGCTGAGGTAGGGGCCGGGGCGACTCTCTCCCAGTCGCTGTCCGCCAGAACGGGCTTCTTCCCGCGCTGGGTCGCCGGCACGCTCGAGGCAGCGGAGGCGGCAGGAAAAGCCGACGAACTGCTCCCGGCCATTCGCGATGAGCTCTCGCAGGAGACGGAGTTCACGACCGGCCTGGCCGTGCCGATCGCCTACCTTCGGCTGTCCGTCGTCCTGTCGGTTGTCGTGCCGACACTCCCGTTCCTGATGAACATCGGCGTCTCAGCCTGGGCTGTGCTCGCGGCATGTGTCATGCTCGGGGCCGGGGCCCTGGTGTACGGTCTGGAGCTCGCGCGCCGATACGCGCTCACATCTCCGCGCGCGGTAGGGGTGGACGACTTCGCGATGCTGTTCGTGCCCGGGCTCGGCGCTTGGCGGAGGCAGTTGGCCGCACTCAGATTCGCGCGCGTGCTCAGGGCGCTGCTGGTAGCGCAGCTTCCGCTAGGCCAGGCCTGGGAGGTGGCGAGCAAGAGCGCCGGCAGCCGTCTGCTGAGCAGCGGGCTGGACGCCGGGAGGCAGGCTATCACGCAGGGGCGCGGGCTTGCGCAGGCTCTCGCGGCTTCAGGGCTCTTCGCCGGCGATCTTGTTCAAGCCGCACAGCAGGCGGAGGAGCAGGGGCGGTACGACGAGTTCCTCGACCGGCTTGTCGCCGACTCGGAGGGCTCGGCCGGGCAGCGCGTCCGCGACGCGCGCGGCGGGGTATGGCGCGTTCTGCTGCTTGTTGCGGCGGTCGTGATCGGCATCGGCGCCATCCTGGGCATGATGTCTTATGCGGGGAACCTGATGGCGGCGTTCGGGAAACTGCTGGAGGAAGGCTAGTGCCGCGCTACCTGGTTGTCAGGCAAGGCGGGACCGATGAGGTGGTAGCCGCATCGGCTGCGGAGGCGCGCGCTCAGGCCGTGGCGCGCGGGCTCACAGTGCGTGCGGTGTTGCCTCTTGAGATGCCCACCATCGGCGGCAGCCTCGAGCGCCTGCTGTGGACAGATCGCGGCACAATGCAGGGGGCCGCCCGCCTGCTCGCCGAGCTCGGGCGCCAGCTTCGCATCACGGACGACCGGTCGGGCGCGCTAGAGGGCCTGGCGCACACGTTCCCCGTGCTTGCGGGGGAGATCGCGGCCATGAGGGCCGAGATCGGACCGGGGCAGTCTCTGCACCCGCCGTTCGAGCGCCGCGCTCACGTCTTCGGGCCGGTCGCGGTCGAGGTCGTCCGGGCGGGTGAAGCACACGGACGGCTCGCCGAGGCCTGCGAAGAGGCCGCGGCCGTCCTGGAGAAGCGCAGGCCGCTCGCGGTGCGCGCGCTGCTACTGACCTCCAACCTGTGGACTGACATGCTGTCCGTCGTGGCGCTCGGGGTCCTGCTCATTGCCACCAGCATTCCACTGGCGGTGGGCTGCCTGCTCGCGCCCTTGGCGGGCTCTACCCCCATCCGTGCGTGGCACGCGCTGCGGTTCCGCCTTCCCGTGCTGGGCCACCTGTTCACCGCGGTCGTCTTCAGCAGGTTCCTGCAGGTGTTCGCCGCGCTGACTCGCGTCGGGGCCCCCCTCTCGCGGACGCTGGAACTCGCCGTCGCGGCCACTGGCGACAGCAACGTAACGCGCGACGTGCTGCCTCGCCTCCTTATGGTTACGGCGGGTGAGCCGGTCTCGTCCGTGCTGCGCGCGAGCGGGCGGTTCCCCCGCGAGATCGCCGACATGATCGCCACTGGCGAGTCCTCGGGGCGACTCGACTCGGTGTCGGAGTGGCTTGCGGACTACCTGCACGATCGGTCAGAGGCGGCGGTCGACCGTCTGGCGGGACACGTCGCGTGGCTCGTCCCGACGGTGGCCGGTGTGCTCGTCTTCCTGCTGCTTCTGAAGTTCTACCTGGGCCGAGCCGGAGGCGCGGGCCTGTCGCTTCCAAGCCCCGGTGAGATGTGGCACAATCTGCTGCACGGGCCGAAGGACTCCGCCGCCCCGTAGGCGAGGGAGGTTGCCGAGAGTGCCTGTATTCGAGTACGTCACCAGGGACGTCCAGGGCCAAACCCAACGGAACACGATCGACGCGCGAGATCGCATGGCGGCGATCCTCGATCTGCGCGATCGCGGCGTCTTCACCACCGAGATCCGTCTGGTGGGCGCGACCGAGGCCGAGAAGGCCGCGGCCGCTGAGCGTCGCGTGGCGTTCAAGACCAAGTTCCTGGATCCCCTCTTCTTCCGCGTGACGATGCGCAGGCTCTCACACGTCTTCCACGAGCTGGCGTCCACCACCAACGCGGGGATGGTGCTCAACGAGGCGCTCGACATGCTGGCCAGAGCGCCCCACCCTCCTCGCCTGCGCTACGTCCTGACGGAGCTTCGCGACGCCATAAGGCGCGGGGAGCTCTTATCTGGGCAGATGACGCGGTTCCCTACGATCTTCCCCGAGCTCAGTGTGGCGCTCGTGCAAGCGGGCGAGAAGTCGGGCAACATGCCGGAGATGTTCCGGGCGATTGCCGACTGGCTCGACTACGAGATCTCGATCCGCACGAGGATGTTCACGGCTACGCTGTACCCCAAGATAGTGCTGCTCGTCGCGGCGTTCGTGGTGTTTTTCCTGCCGCTCGCCGGCAAGGTGCTCGCTAGCCCGATCGTCGCCGGGCTTCCGTGTCTGGGGGTAACGGTCGGGGCATTCCTGCTGTGGGTGCTGTACAAAGGCTCGGAGCGCTGGTTGGAGCAGTTCTCCGGCTGGCGAAGGGGCTGGGACGAGGTCAAGCTCGCGTTTCCGATCATCGGTCAGATGATGCGGAAGTTCGCGTCCGCGAGGTTCGCGACGACCCTAGGCACTCTCTTCCGGGCCGGCATTCTGCTGCCGACCGCGGTGGAGCACGCGGCGGATGCGTGCGGCAACGTGGCCATGCGGGACCGCCTGAAGGTGGCGATTCCGGCCCTGATGGCGGGCAACCCGCTGGCCGAGTCGCTCGCGAGGACCAACCAGCTACAGCCTAGCGTGATCAGCATGATAGCCACGGGTGAGAAGACCGGCGACCTCGATACCCTCCTGGAGAAGGTCTCGAAGTACCTGACCGAGGAGGCCGACGCCACAGCCCAGCGGATGGTGCCGGTGCTTTTCGTGGGGACGTTCCTGATCGTCGCCTTGGTCGTGCTGTTCATCCTGATAACGGGCTGGGGAGGGTATGCCGCCCGGTATGGCGAGCTGCTGGGCGAGTAGGGTCGGCCTGGGAGGAGAACCACAATGGCCCGCATCAGCGCGGCTCGCATCGCGGCGAAGGCAGTCGACGAGCAGCCGATCATCTGCATAACAGCCTACGACGCGCCCACGGCCGGCCTCGTGGAGGCCGCGGGCGTTGACCTCGTGCTGGTCGGGGACTCGGTTGGCAACGTCGTCCTCGGCTTCCCGGACACGAGACACGTCAGCCTCGAGATGACGATTCACCACACAGCCGCCGTGATACGCGGCACCGAGCATGTCCACGTCTGCGCGGACATGCCCTTTGGGACGTACCAGCCCTCTGCCGAGGACGCGAAGCGCTCGGTAGCACGCATCATCCGGGAGGCCGGATGTCAGTCGGTCAAGCTCGAGGGCGGGCGGCAATGGTACAAGACGGTCCGCGCTATCGTGGAGATGGGCATACCCGTGATGGGCCACCTCGGCCACCTTCCGCAGACCGCCGGGCTGCGCCCCAAGAGGGAGCACTGGGGCGAGGAACGCACGGCCGGCTTCATCGAGGAGGCGGTCGGGCTGCAGGATGCCGGCGCCTTCGCCATCGTGCTCGAGGTCGTGCCCACCGAGGTCGCCCACGCGACCACGGAGGCGCTGGATGTGCCGACCATTGGGATCGGGTCCGGTCCGCACTGCGACGGACAGATCCTCGTGCTGCACGATGTGATCGGCCTCGGCCCGGAGCTGCCGCACGCGAAGCGCTACGCGGAGGTGGGAGACACGATCCGCACCGCCGTCTCAGAGTACGTCGCGGAGGTCCGCAATCACGCATTCCCAGGCCCGGAGCACGGGTACGACTGAGACCCCTCCGAACGGAGATGACCGCTGTGCCTACCGCTAGTGCGATGACGCCCCGGCAGCGGGTGCTGGCGGCCCTCAATCACCAGGAGCCCGACCGAGTCCCCATCGACCTCGGTGGGTTCCAGACCGGCATTCACAGGGTCGCTTACGAACGCCTGATAGGCCATCTCGGCCTCGACGAGGAGGTCGCGATCCTCGACCCCGTGCAGCAGCTTGCGAAGCCCTCTGAGGCCGTGCTCGAGCGGCTCCGGGTCGACACGCGCTACCTCACCACCAACGCGCCGAGCAGCTCGCGCGGCGGCCTGGCTCTGAACGAGCGCGCCGGGCGGCTGTGGCATGACCTGACCGACGAGTTCGGCGTAGTGTGGTCCATGCCGGACGACCATCGTATGTTCATGGACATCTCGCATCACCCGCTCGCCGAGGCGTCGACGGACGACCTCGCGAGCTATCCCTGGCCTGTGGGGAACGATCCGGCGCGCTTCGCCGGGCTGCGCGAGCGGGTCGCCGAGGTGGGGCAGGACGGCCGCTACGCGGTGTGCACGGGCATCGGCGGGGTGGTCTACGAGTACTGCTGGTACATGCGCGGGCTCGAGCGCTGGTTCATCGACATGATCGAGGACCCCAGCTTCTGCGCGGCGCTGCTCGACCGCACGCTGGCGTTCTGGACGGACTACTACACCGGCTTCATGACCGAGGTGGGCGACCTGGTGGACGTGGTCATGATCGGCGATGACCTCGCCGGCCAGTCCGGACCCCTTTTCTCGCCCACCTTCTACCGGGAGGTAGTCCGGCCGAGACAGAGCGCGCTCGTGCGGCACATCAAGTCGATGACGAAGGCCAAGGTCTGGTACCACACGTGCGGTGCGTGCGCGGAGCTGATCCCCGACCTGCTGGACAACGGAGTCGACATCCTGAACCCCGTTCAGATCAGCGCGGCCGGAATGGGCCCCGCGGATCTGAAGCGGCGCTTCGGCGACAGGCTCGTGTTCTGGGGCGGCGGGATCGACTCGCAGCATGTTCTGCCAAGGGCCTCTCCTGAGGGAGTTCGCCGGCACGCGCGGCGCAGCATCGAGGCGTTCAAGCCGGGCGGCGGCTACGTCTTCAACAACGTCCACAACGTCCAGGCCGACGTGGCGCCGGAGAACGTTCTGGCGCTCTTTGACGCCGCGTACGAATTCGGCTCGTACGGGTAGGCGCACTCCGGTCATGCAGGAAGCGCCTCTCGGGCGGTGAACTGTACGCCCGTGCCGTTATCGTTCCACAGATGCCCACAGGCTCTGACCAGATGGAGAGTACGCCCCTGGGTCGGCCCGACCGTCTAGGTTCGACGTCCCCGCCTCGGGGGTGCTGTGTCACGGGCAGGTGGATTGCTTGAGCATTGGAGGTTGTCGATGAAGGATATGGCTAGACTGGCCCTCGACACCGCGGTGCAGAGAGGTGCCGAGTACGCCGACGTGCGCCTGGTGCGCTACCGCAGCCAGAACATCGGCACTGAGGACAGGCGCGTGTCATCGCTGTCCGACACCGAGGATGTGGGGCTGGGCGTGCGCGTAATAGTGAGCGGCGCCTGGGGCTTCTCGGGGACCTGCGACCTGACCCGCGAAGGCGTGCAGGGCTGTGCGGCGGAGGCGGTCGCGATCGCGAGGGCCTCGGCCACCGTCGGGGGCAAGAAGGTCCAGCTCGTCGCCGAGCCACCCACCACGACGCGCTTCAGGACCCCCTACGAGATCGATCCATTCACGGTCCCCATCGAGGACAAGGTCGGACTGCTGCTGGAGATCAACGACCGTCTGCTGGCGAACAGCGAGGTCAAGAAGGCCCACGGCGGCATGACGCTGCGCCGGGCCGACCGTGTTCTGCTCAACTCCGATGGTTCGGACCTCGAGAGCGAGGTCGTCACCACGGGCATGAGCTACCGCGCGACCGCCGTAGGCGGCGGGGACGCCCGCTCGCGCTCATACGAGCCACCGTCGCTCACCAAGGGTTACGAGAACATCGACCGCGAGAGCCTTCTGGCCAACGCGGAGCGCGTGGCGGAGCAGGCCGTCGAGCACCTCAAGGCCCCGGAGTGCCCCGCGATGGTCACCGACCTCGTTCTGGACCCCCTCCACCTCGCGCTCACGATCCACGAGTCGGTGGGTCACGCCACCGAGCTAGACCGTGTGCTGGGGATGGAGGAGAGCCTGGCGGGGCGGAGCTTCGCGGTCCCGTCCTACCTCGGCAACCTGCACTACGGATCCGGTTTGGTGACCTTCAAGGCGGACAACACGCTGCCGCACGGGCTGGCCACCCACGGCTTCGACGATGACGGCGTGGCCGGGCAGAGCTGGCACATTGTCGAGGACGGCCTCTTCGTCGGATATGGCACCAGCCGCGAGGTCGCGGGAGAGGTCGGCCTCACCCGGTCAACCGGCACCTGCCGCGCGGATCACTGGGGCAGCATCCCGATCGTCCGCATCCCGAACCTGCTCCTCATGCCCGGCAAGACGCCCCTCAGCCCCGAGGAGATCATCGCCGACACCAAGCGGGGCATCTACATCGAGGGAATGGGCAGCTTCTCGATCGACCAGATGCGCTGCAACTTCCAGTTCGGCGGCGACGCGTTCTGGGAGATCCGCGACGGCAAGCGGGTGCGGATGCTCAAGAACGTCACCTACCAGTCGATGACCACCGAGTTCTGGGGCTCGGTGGACGCTGTCTCCGACGAGCGGTCCTGGGTGCCTAACGGCGTCCTGAACTGCGGCAAGGGCGACCCGATGCAGGTGTCGCAGATGACCCACGGAGCGCCCACGATTCGCGTCCGCAACGTGAAGGTAGGGGCCGCCGCCGAGGTCATGCGACAGTCGGGGCCGGGGTCCGTAGTCTGACGGACACGGGGAACCTGAGGAGGATCTACACAATGACAAAGACTGAAGCTCAGGCGCTCGCCGAGCGACTGCTTTCCTGCGCGACGGCGGATCACACCGAGATAGGCATCGGCTACAGCTCCGAGACGGCCGCGCGGTTCGCCAACAACGCGATAATCCAGAGCGTCCACAACGTGGATCGCGGGATCTCGGTCACATCCGCCTTCGGCCAGCGAGTCGGCACGGCGAGCACGAACGACCTGTCCGACGACTCACTGAAGGCGGTGGTCGGCAGGGCGGAGGCCGTGGCCAAGGCGGCCGCGCCGAACACCGAGTACGTGCCGCCGCCAGGGCCGCAGGATTACATGGACACCGACATGTACGACGAGGCGACCGCTTCCTTCCCGCACGACGCACGCGCCAGTGCCATCGCGGGAGCCATCCGGCCCGTTGAGGCCGCCGGCCTCCGCGCGGCGGGGAGCTATTCGACATACGTTCACGAGAGCGCCCGCGCCAACTCCGCCGGCCTGTTCGGCTACACCCGCAGGACTCAGGCCTGCTTCGTCCAGACGGTGATGTCCGAGAACAGCTCCGGGTGGGCCGAGACGAACGGGCCAAGCGTGGCCTCGCTCGACGTTCCCGGCGCGGCGTCTCGCGCGCTCCGGAAGGCCGTCGCAGCAAAGGATCCGGTGGAGATCGAGCCGGGCGCCTACACGGTGATCTTCGAGCCGGCGGCGCTGGCGGGCCTCACGAGCATAGCCGGATGGACCATGGACGCCAAGGCCGCCCACGAGGGCCGCTCATGCTGGACGGACAAGGAAGGGACACAGGTCGGTGTCGAGGCGCTCGACCTTCGCACCGTCCCGACGGACCGCGTGCTGCCCACAGCGCCGTGGATCCAGCAGGGGCTCGCCGCCCGCCAGATAGCATGGGTGAGCGATGGGGTGTTGCGGACCCTCGCCTACGATAGGTTCTGGGCCGCCAAGTGCGGACACGAGGTCACCGGTGGACCGGGCAACCTCGTCATGAAGGGCTCCGACGCGTCAGTGGACGATCTGGTCGCCGACGTGGACCGCGGGCTCCTCATCACGCGATTCTGGTACATCAGGTTCGTCGATCCGATGCAGCTTCTCATCACCGGCATGACCCGCGATGGGCTCTTGCTGATCGAGGGGGGCCGGATCGCGCGCGGAGTCAAGAACATGAGGTTCAACGACAGCCCGCTCCGGGTCATGAAGAACATCCGCAGGTTCGGGAAGCCGGAGCCCACGACGCTGCACGGCCAGCAGGTCGTGCCCCCCGTGCTGGCCGACGGCTTCCACTTCACCAGCACAACCTCGTTCTAGCGTACACAACGCGGGGCGGCCTCGCGGCCGCCCCTGCGTGTTCCTACCCCGATTCTCGGGCCGCTAACGCGGCCCCCCACTAGAAGTCTTGTCTGCGCGTCGCCGCCCAGGGCTGCCCGAGGCTGTACGTCTCCCCGCCGATGTCGGGGTAGTTCAGGTTCTGGGCGCGACGGTACTCAACCGGGTCTGGCAGGATCCAGTTCAGCACCTGCAGGTAGTCAATGTCGTACCGGCGCTGGGCGTTGGTGCTCGGATCGGCCCCGGCCGGATCGAAGACGTACGGGTTCACCAGCAGCACCTCGCCCTTGCGCTCGTGACCGTTGGTTATCAGATAGTGTCCGCTGCGCTCGCGCTCCACGTGCACAGGGCGGAAGAACGAGAATGTCGTGTCCTGCTGCAGCGTAGTGCCGGGACCTGCCGACGTGCCCGTGTACTCGACCGGGTACTTCGGCGCGCCGGCGACCGACCACAGCGGCTGTTCGTCCGGCCCGGGGCTGCCCGGATCGGGGTCCACGCCGCGCGCGAGCGCGCCCATCACGGTCGCGTACTCCTGCCCATCGAACCACCAGGTGGCCGCGTAGCCGTCTGCTCCGGCATCGAACGGGGCCGGTCCCGGCGGCAACGCAAGCACCGCGAAGCCGGGGAACGCGCCGTTCGCCGGATCGGCGGCCCAGGGGCCGGTCGACGGGTAGTAGGTGACCGGGTACACGCCCTCGTCGTCCGCCACAGTGATGTAGTAGACGATCGGGTCGCCCGTCGGCACATCCGGCCCGATGCGGACATCCACATCAAGGTAGCGGATGCGCTGGAGCTTCTTGAACGGGACCAGAGCCGGTGTGCCGTCCGGGGCCAATCCGCGCACGTAGATTGTCGAGAACGCCCACTGGATCTGGTCGTCGATCGCGTCGAGCGTGCCGCCGCCGCTGTCGAAGAGCCTGCCAACCTGCACCACCGACGCCCCCGGGCCCAGCTTCCGCGGGTACGGATCGCTGCGGGAGGGGTCGTTGATGAGGCCCGGCATGTTCGGCTGGTCGGTCGCCACCGTGTTGAGGGCAACGTTGTTCACCGCCGCCACAACACCCGCGAAGTAGCGCCCGCCCATCCCGATGATGTTGCTGCCCGGGTCGGCGTCCGCCACTTGGAAAAAGCAGTTCGAGCCCCGCACGGGGCCGCCGGCGCTAGTCCACACCGGCGGCAATCTGAGCGGCCAGGACGTGACGTACTGCAGCGCGGGCCCGCGCTCCACGATGCGGCCACCCGCATCGAGCACCGCTTGGGACGGATCGGAGTACCACACCAGGTGGTACTGGTCCCTGCGCCCGGTGACGATCGACGGGTCGGGCGGGACCTGGCGCATGAGACCCACCAGTCGGCTGTTGCCCGTGTCCGCGATCCAGTCGAACTCGAAACGCCAGTCGGAGGGCACGCCGCCCATTGTGATGGTGTCGGTGAACTCCCACCTGTAGGCATCGTGCGGAGAGGAGAGCGTCCGCACCGCGCCAACCGGCAGGTTCACGTACCATGCCGGCACGTCGTAGAAGGCGATGTAGCCGCCCGGATCGCCGTTGAACGCCGGGCGAAGCCTATTGGAGATGCGGCTCTGGATCGTGCCCGTTTTCGAGATCTCGATGACCTGGTCATTGCCGCTGTCGCACAGGTGGTAGTTGCGAGGCTTGCCCACGTAGCTGAGCTCGCGGAGCGAGGTGGGCCTCGATATGCCCTTGAACGATCCCTGCGTGGCCTCCAGAGTCCCCGGCAGTACGATGTTGCCCAACACCTCGGACAGGCCGCTTGACGGCACGTCGCGCACGACCGCGCGGCCGCTGTCGACCACCAGCAGGCGGTTCTGACCCGCGATCGCGGTGTCTTGCTGTGCCCACCACTGGTACCGGGGTACCGGCACGTTCCATGTGCCGACGGAGGATGTCATGACGCCGTCCGAGGTGACGACCGGCGGCGTCCGTGTGGTGGCCGGCGGGAACTGCGGCCCCGGCCAAGTCACGTTCATCCCGCGTCCCTCGCCGAGCAAGTCGTAGTTGGGGTTCCAGACGTTCACCGCTCCGTGCGCGCCCCACCAGATGATGTAGCGATCGACGGCGCCCTGGTCGCTGAAGCTGTACGACGGCCACGGTGCACCCATCGACGGCGCGCCCCCGGGCCACCAAGGCGGATTCGCGCCCGGCCACGGCTCGTTGTTGGTGTCCTGGTAGGCCCTGTCACGCGGGTCCAGCGCAAGCACCAGCAGGCCGTCCGAGGCGGTGCTGGTCGGGGTGAAGAACGACCCGTCCCCGCCATCGAGATACCCGTTGGCGATGACCTTGTCGCCGCAGACCACAGGTGCGGCCTCACTCATCATCTGGGGGTCGAGGATGGCCGTGTCGCCCGAAGGCACATCGACATTGACCCGGCTGATGACGAAGTCCGAGGTGCCGGCCGATGAGCCTATCGTGGCGGCCTGGGCCCGCTGCGCCGGCGCGAAGCACGCGATGCCGTTGTCCCAGTCGACATGGAAGGGTGTGACCCACGTGCTGGGGTTCGCGGGGGCACCGCCGTCCGTGATGGTAAGTGGGTCGGTGACGTCACCCGGCGCCGGGATCGCGCCGCCGTTGTACTGCGGCCTGACCACGGAGGCCCCGAGCCTGATGGCCATGGACGGGTACTGCCCGATCACCACTGGCGGTATCTCATGGTACTCATGGTAGTACACATCGTCGGCTGGGCTGGGCGTGCCTCTGTTGTCGCACACTTGCACCAGCACGCGCCTACCGGCATGGGTCGCCAGCTTGAAGTGGATGGTGCCGGTCGCCGGATCGACCCACCACGTGGTGGGTGGAGCGTCCGACGCCCCGGTCAGCGTGGTGTAGGGCATGCGCACCATGCTCCACTCGTCGAACAGCCGCACACCGAAGGGGCGGAAGTCGTTCGGATAGGCTCCGCCCATCGCGCCGGCGGTCCACGTCGGAGACAGCGGCAACGGCGGGGCCGCCACGTTCCCCGTGCCCTTGCCAAGAGTGACCGACATCGAGGCGGCCAGGTCCAGCATCGTGTAGCTGGAGTAGCGGGTGAACGGGCCGTCGGCCTCGGGGAAGTCAGGGTCGTCGGGATGTCGTGGTGTCTGCGCCGTTCGAACGACGGCCTTGGTGCCCCGGATGGCGACGGAAGGCGACATCCAGCGAACCGCCGCCCGATTCGTGCTCGGGTTCTCGGTGCAGTGGATGACATAGCCCAGATGAGGGCGTGGCGTCTCCTGCCAGAACACGAAGGATCCCACGGCGTCTACCTCGTCGCCGTTCCACCGCCACGGTCCGCTTGAGGGCCAGGGCTCGTCCGGATCAGGAGCCGGCGGGCTGGGCGAGCCGCTGAGATCGCGCAGGTCGGCGGGGTAGCCCCGGTCTCGCAGCACATTGATGGTGTCCGACCACGAGGTGGTGGCCGCGCCGCTATCCGGTATGGCCAGGGCCGCCACAACGGTCCCGTCCTGTCCGACGCTGACCTTTGTGTGCGCGTAGTCTGTCTGTCCGCCCCCTCCGACGATGCGGGCGTACTGCGTCGAGCTGATGCGCTTGGTGAAGATGTAGCGCCACTTGATCGATCCGCTGTCCGGGGCCGACAGCGGGAATGACGCGTCCCGCGGGAAGGCGTGCTCATAGTCCGCCGTTACGACGGCGTCGGCGGGCGCTCCCTGGTTAGTTCCTCCGGGCACGACGCCGGCGAGGCACTTCCCGTCGGGCCCGTTCGTGAATCTGACCTCCTGCCAGTCCCCATCCGCCCCGCCTGTCACTCCGCCACGGAACGAGGCGATCGAGTCCTGGACGAACTCCCAGCGATCGGGCGTGATACGCGTTCCGTTCACATACACCGTCACCAGGGCCTGGTCGGCCGGGTCGTTGCCGATCATGTCCGGTATCTGTCCGGGGCGAGGCGTCGCCGTCGCCACCCGGAGCCGAGCGAAACTGCGAATGCGCCAGAAGCGGTGGCAGTTGGCCACCGTTCTGTTGTTGCCTCCGCCCGGATCGGTCTCGCCCGTGACGCCCGTCCCAACAGGTCGCAGCCGCTCGTCCCACGATCTAGTGACGAGGGCTATGAGCTGCCCCGAGGGGTTGCGGCTGGCGGCAGACGGGTCGGGCGAAGTCGGGACGTAGAGCGTCTCGTCGATGGCTCCGTTGTACATGTCGGACACCAGGGCGACGGCCGGGCCGGCACCCGTGTCGCAGAGGGTGCCGGACGTGCCCGGAATGCGGATGCGACCGAGATCCGTCGCCGGCGAGGGCCAGCCCCCCACCGGGGTGCCGTTGCCGGCATCGAGGACGCGGATCTCGAGGGGATCAGTGCTCTCGATATAGAGCCGGCCGCGAGAGTAGGTGAGGCCCGTCGCGCGACCGTTCAGCGATACCGGGTTGGTGGCCCAGCCGCCGAACAGCGTGGCTATGTCGGAGAGACGTCCCGTTGGCGTGAACGGAAGCGCCACGTACGCGTACACGTTGTTGTTGACAGCGATGTAGACGACATCGCGGGCGTCCCACGCCCCTCCCCCGCCGTAGGCTGCCTTGCCGATGCACGGAGCTGTGGACGAAGTGGTCACCTGCGCCGCTCCCGGCTCGGAGCTAGGTATGGCGACGGCCCAGATGACATCGAACTCGGGGTACGTGAATGGCGCCAGGTCACCCGTCAGGCTGCCCTGGATCCCGTCGTCCGGGTTGCCGTCGCCGTCAAGGTCCCTGCCCTGCTCGGCGTCGATGGCCAAGAGACACATGGACCGGCCGGATGCCGAGCTGCCGGGCAACGGCACCGTCTGATAGATAACGTTCTGTGAGGCACTCGCGTAGCTGTGCCCGCCGGCCCACCCCGCTGACGGTGCGAGGGGCGAGACCGTCACGTTAGTCATCAGTGCGAAGGACGAGGCGGAGAACCCATTCGGGATATCCGCGGCGGTCGAGCCCTGCTGCCGAGGGCCGCCGAAGCCGGCGCGCCACTTAGCGGCAAGATTAACCGCGTTCACCATGAACTTCACGGACCCAATGAACCTGGGGTCGGTGTCGGGCAGCGTGAAGTCGCTGCCGCACCAGTAACCGGAGTTCCACTGACCGCCGATCATGTAGAAACGGCCGCCGGTGACCTTGTCCTGGATGGCACAGCCCACGTCGGCGCCGCACGCAATGACAAGGCCCTCGCCGAAGTAGCCCATCGCAATGTGCGGCTCGCCGTAGGGGGCGTGCGCCGTGGGCGCGTCGAACGCGCTATTGGCCACGACCGGGAACAGCTCCGAGCCGCTGTACGCCGAGATGCGGTAGGACGTGATGCCCTTATCGCCGATCTCGTTGAGCTCGTCCTGTGTCAGCGCGTACGGGTCGTTGAGCAGAGGGTGGAACGGGTCCGCTACTCTGGCCCAGCCCGACCCGGGCGGATCGTCGTTGAACTCGAGGGGCGTGAGGAAGCCCAGGGGAGCGACATCGTAGTCGAAAACGCCCGTCTCAGGGGACGGCCCTCCGCCCCATGAGGTGAAGTAGGCGGGCTTGAAGTAGTCGCTGTTGTCGGCGAGGTACTTGCCGTCAGGCGTGAGCTGTGAGCCGGGGTTCAGGAAGTCGGTCACCGGCACCTGGCCCAGCTCGTTGGCGTGCACGATCCGCATGCCCCCGCAGTCGTCAACAAACACGGCCGCGCCGGCGTCGACCAGACGCCGCAGAAGATCGCGCTCCGCCGCGGTGAAGGCGGTGAGCGAGTGGTTGGTCACGAAGAGCAGATCATACGTGAGGAGCGCGTCGAAGTTCTCCTCGGCGAGGAGCACCTCCCAATAGGCCCCGCAGTCCTTCGTGACCGGGTCGCCGAGCCTCACGATTCGCGTGCCGCCCGATGCGGGATCGCCGTTGGCGTAGAACGGATCACCAAAGCCCCCGCCGTTGCGGTACCTGAAGTCCCACCGCTCCAGCACTTCCTGGGTGACGACCGAGGGCGCGAGCGGGTTCACGAAGTCCCAGTTGGAGGGCTTGAACGGCGAACGCTCGAGCACCCAGAAGGTGTGCGGGTCGGGGTTCTCGAGGTTCACGCGCCCGGGCGGCTGAGCATAGGCTGCCCTGGCCGATTGCACGAGGAGCTCGCCGACCTTTATCTCGCGCCTCTCGCTGGAGTACTCGAACCCGGCGGCTCTCGATGCCACGGACCCGAGCGCCACGGCCAACGCCAAGCCGAGGGCAGGCACGAGCTGAATTGTTGTGCGCCTGAACGTCATCTGAGGATCACGCTCCTCATCCGCGTCATAGCTGTCGCAGGATACCTAGTGCCCGTCGCCGCGGTGGCCTGCCGGCGTCGGGCTATGTGAGGTCGCCGAAGTAGATGAGATCGGGACTGACGGGCACCCGGGCGAACCTGCACCTCGCCTGCGCGACGTTCCACGCCGGCGCATTGCCCGTAGGAGCCCACCACCACCAGCCCGGCCCACCGGGAGGATCGACCGGGCTGCTGGCCCGGAGGCCCTCGTCGTAGATGTAGATCACCGGCGACCAGCCCTGGTTCGGGTCGGCGGGCGTCGGGGCATATGTGCTCGCCGTGCCCGTGTCCAGGTCCGGAATCGGGAAGCAGAGCCTGTCGGTCCAGTTGCTAACGCAGTTCGTATCGGGCGGCAGGTTCTCGGTGATCGCCCCGAAGACTTGAACCTGGAGGTTCTGACGCCTGCTCTCCGCCCAGTCCGGTGTGCCGCTCTTGTCCTGGTCGGTGTCCGACGGGTAGTAGACCCCGCCGATCACCTGGCCCTCGGGAGCGTCGACTATGACGCCGTCTCCGTTGTTGTCCAGTCTCGCGGCCAACGGGTCGAACAGGTCACCGCCGACCACGAAGAACGAGCCCCGCTGCGCATAGCACAGCGCCGACACCGTCATCGTGCGCGAGTGGAGCACGTCGCCCCCCGCGCGCAACAGAGGCGGAGGCCCCTGGTGATCGCTCCACGCGAACCACGGATGCTCGACCGCGGCCGCGCCGCCGTCACCCGCCGGGGTAACGATGGGCACGCCCTCCGGCACACCCGCCCCGCCCGGCGCGACAGCGACCTCGTCGCGACGCTCGAGCGAGACCCCGAATACCTCCAGCGGGCGGGTCATGCCGTTCGACGGCCTGATGACGATGCTGTTGAGATCGCCGGGGTCGCCGTCTATGAACAGGGGCGCCCCGGGGGTCGCCCCGCCCCACTCGCCGTTGAACCCGGGTACGGTCGGCATCGGCTGTCCGTCGATCGCGAGTGGGATGTAGAGCGTCTGCACGTTCCCGTTCATCTGGCGGCACGCGTTCATGCCGTCCGCTTCCGGGAAGTCACCCCTAAGGCGGGTGTCGAAGTCGTACGGCACCCCGTTGATGAACAGGTTGAACGGCGACAGCCTGCTGCCGCGCACACGCAGCTTCAGGAACAGATCGTCGCGCCACGTGACCGGCGACCCGCCGGCGTACCTCGGGTTCGTGCCCGTGTCCATCGGGTCATCGGCCGGCGCGCCGCCATGGGTCCACTCGGGCCGCGAGAGGTCAAGCCCGCCGAACCCGACGAAGGTCTCGAACACCTTGCCCGGCTCTAGCAGCCAGTGGCCCGCGCTCGCGGAGCCCTCGGGCGTGTCGGGTATGTACTCGCAGTCGGTGATGATGCCCGGGCCCTGGTATTCCCCACGCGTCGCGTTCAGCGCCGTGTTGCGCTCCGCGAGCAGCGCGACGCGGGCCGCATAGCGATCCTCGGGCAGGTCAAACGGCGAAGCGGCGTTCGGCGGAGACCACCAGTCGACCGGGGTCATCAGGTTGCCGTCGACGTAGATGTTCTCGCGGCTGACAACCGACACGTCGTATCTGCGCGGGTAGTAGCGCCCGTCCTCGGCCCAGGCATCGGACAGCACGTCCGTCCGAGCGATCGGCAGCTTGCCCCTTACCCGCACGTTGCCGGTGAAGTAGAGGCAGCCGTCGGCCGGATAGTCAAGGATCATGTGGTCGTCCGGCACCGTGTTCGGCGGGTCGATGTCGAGCGGCATGATGTCCACGATCGCCGCCGGGTTCCCGCTGTTCGGGTTCCAGATGTCGTTCACGTTGTCCGCGAGGCCGTTGCCATTCGTGTCGCCCACGACCGGCACCATGAACGGAACCTGCTGCCCGTTAGGTGACGACCGCCGCTGGATGATGATGTCCGGCAGTGTCGGCAGGTTCCCGTAGGCGCGCTGTGGCGGAAGCGGGCTCGCGTCGACGGGCGGGCTGGCGGACCAGTCCGTCACACCGATGTCCTTCTCGGCGAAGATGACCTCGCAGCCCGGCGGCTCGTAGACCGGGCCATACCAGTACGCGTTCGCTTGAGCTCCGGAGCGCGTCCAGTTGTCGTGCAGGGCCTGCGGATCGTGGGGCTGGATGTCGAGGTCGTTGTTCACGTAGATCGTCCGCCCCAGACCGAACTCAGCCGTGTTGCGCGTCGCGCCGCCGATCACGAACGTCTGCCCGGACTCGAGCGCCAGCCGCTTGAGCCTCACCGCGTTGGTGTCATCGGTCTCGTCGAGCAGCCCTGGGCGGATGCGCTGCGCGTTGCGCTTCTTGTAGTTCGGAGACGCCGACCCGATGAGCGAGTCCACCGACGGGTCTATGATGCTCCAGAAGTCCTGGACGTAGCCCGTCTGCGGGTCGAACGCCGCGCCGACCTGCGTCGGCGCCGGCGCCCCGCCCGGCAGTAGGCTCGGGAACACGTTCAGCAGCGCCGGGTTGAGCCAGTCCAGATCGGGCGCGGTTGGAACCACGCCCGGGACGGCGTCGAGCCGCTGGAACCTCATGCCCGGCAGTAGCTCCGGCGGGAGAGCGCCGAGGCCGAGAGCGGCCGTCGGGTCGTTCATCCTGAAGTTGCCGGCCGCGGTGACCGCGTCGCCGCGGTAGCCCCTGACCCACCCCAGCGAGTTCCGGCCATACACCGTGAGCGACGTGTTTGAGTGGATGCCACCGTCGAGGCGGTTGATCGGGAACTCCCGCATCTCTTCGCCGGAGACGATGCCGTCGCCGTTCGTGTCCACCTCAAGGTCGCCGTCGATGTCCACCCACGACGGCACACCGAAGGACGCCGGGCGCAGGTTCTCCTCCGCGTCGACGATGCTCAGCAGGCGATCGGGAAGCACGAGCGGGACGTAGGCGACCTTCACGCGGAGCAGGTTAGGCGAGTTCCGCGAGCTGCCCATCGAAGTGATACGGATGAAGGGCGACAGCGGATCGTAGCCGTACAGGTTCAGCCCGGGCATCGAGGTGCCCGCGTCGTCCGGGTAGTTGTAGGTGCCCCAGGATGACCCCGGCACAGGGCTCCACAACGACGGAACGTAGCGCACCTGGATCAGGCAGCGGCCCGCTTGCTCTTCTCCGGCCGAGCCCGATGCGTAGGGGTCGTCTCCGGCCTCGGCGGGCAGGTCGACCTTCACGAACGGCGGGAACGTCCAGTCGGCCCTGCTCAGGATCCGGTCCAATTCCCATTGGCTGTAGTAACCGGGGCCAAGCGGTGCCGGAGCAGCCGGCCGCCAATCGCCCAGTTCCGGCGAAGTCCTGAGCTGCCTGTGTGCGTACTGGACACCCGAGACGGACATCCGCTCGGCCGCCTCAACGTCTGAGCGCCTGCCTGACTGAGCGAGCGCGTGGGCCACGAACGCCACGAACACCGCAGAGAGGATGGCCAGCAGGACCAACAGCAGCACTGCGATGATGAGCGCCTGACCAGACTGTGACGAGAAGCGTCTTCTCAGCATCTTCTGTCCACCTTCGGGACCCCGCATCCCCCACCGGGGCCGGCGGCCGCTACCTCACCGCATTGCGCAGGCGAACCTTGCGCGAAAGGGTCATCGGGATCGCCTGACCCGACGCGATGTCATACGCGGTGACGCTCAGCGTGGCCGTCATCTCGCCACGCGACACATAGCTGATGACAAGCGAATCGTCCACGTAGCCCTTCGGGTCGACGTAGCCGGTCGTCGGATCGGGGGCGAGCCACGCGAAGTTGTCCCGATAGTCGTACTCCACCCAGATCTCGAAGGCATTCGGATTCGGGTAGTTGAGCTTGTCGAACTGGATGATCCCGGTGTCGTAGTAGATCCGGTACTGGCCCGGGCCCACCGGCTCCGTCTCCACACGCTGGCACTGCACCGGCTGTCCCGTCGCACGGTTCACGAGCCGCACGATCTCCGACTCGTACACGAGCTTGAACCTCGGGTCGCGCTCGTTGAACGTGCCCGCGCCCGGCGGGGGCCTCATGCCCGCGTAACTCACCCTGTAGAGGTGAGGGAACACGGGCGTCCCGCCAGGGGTGTCCGTCTGCAGAGAGATATAACCCCCGGGGACGGCCGGACTCCCGGGCGGCTCCTCGACGTACAACTCGATCACGCGTCGGGAGAACCGCAGCTCGCCGGTGATGGGGTTGACCGTTGGCAGCATCCTCGGGCCGATGCTCCCGCCCAGGTTGTCGATGGCGTACTGGGCCGAGTACTGCGGCAGCGGCCCGGGCGCGGCGGGGTTGAAGTGCTCGATGATGCAAGTGCTCAGATTCGCCCAGAACTGCTCCTTTGTCTTGTACCCCGTCGCCTCGCGGTCCACGCTGGGCAGCGTCGTCTCGCCCGGCACGATAAGCGGAACCAGGTTCAGCCCGGGCACCGCCCCCTGCTGGCCCACCATCGGCGCCACAACCATCGGCCGCTCGTCATCCCGCGACGGATCGTAGACGTACAGCGCGCAGTCCATCATCTCCGGGTTCGTGAGCGGCATCGAGACGGTCTTCCAGTAGCGCCCGAGCCTTACCGGGTCGAAGTCGCTACGGCTCGCGAGCCGGCCTGTGTAGAAGTAAGGATCTTGCAGGTCGCTGAGGGCGACGGGCCCGCTGAAGGCGCCGGCCGCCTGCACCTCGCCGATCGTGAACTCAGCCCTGTAAAGGGTGGTCAGGTTCTCCTGCGCGTTGTCCGCGTAGGGGTCGTCGAACGGGTTGAGGTAGCCCTGGCGGCCGACCGCGCCGGGGACCACCGCCGGGTCCTCGCCCCACATGTACGACACAGGGGCCGTCGGATGCCCCGGCAGGGGAGCCACGAAGTACCGGATGATCTTGTCGCTCGGACGCGTCGGATAAGCGAGCCGGTCGGCGTTGCCGCGCGCCAAGTTCGCGCCGCCTCCGGAGTCGTAGAACGCGATCATGCTCTCGTCCTCGGTCGCGGGCTTGCCTATGTCGATGAAGGGCATGTAGACCGCGTCCGGCATGTTGGCCGTGGCGTAGGCGGTAATGGGCGGAGCCGCGTAGACGAACATCGCCTCTTCAAGGTCATTCACCATCTGGGACATCCCGCTGCTTATGCTGGCCTGGAGCAAGGTCACGGTCTCGGCCCGCTTCGTGGCGTTGAACGCCTGGTACATCGGCACGAAGATCAGCCCGAGGAGAATCATGAGGATGACCATGACCACGAGGAGCTCCACCAGCGTGAAGCCGGCTCCTGCCCTGTGGCGGACCGTCAGTTGTCTTGGCGAGCGCATCGCGACAACCATACCGTTTCTCCTTCCCGCAACCGGAAAGGCCACCTAGCCGACGCAGCCCGGCGGACTACTCCGCCAATGGGTCGATGAACCCCGGATCCGGGTCGGCGACAAACGTCCGCTTAAGCTGCACGGTCCCGTCCCAGTAGAGCACCAGTGTCACGGGATCCTGCCCCGTCCGATAGTACGGGTTCCAGCAGACCACGGTCGACTCGGCCGGCATCCATCTCACTTGGCCGCTTCCATCGGCCGGTGTGAAGGGCGGTATACCCGGCATCAACGGGTCCCCATCGGTGTCCGGCCAGAGCTGCCTGCGGTAGTTCAGCGCAGCCTCGGCCGGGTTGGGGTTGGCCGTCCAGTCCCGGCTCGGGAGGTACGACCACAGCCCCTTGTCCGGGTCAAACGTCTGCAACGTGCACCAGAAGAAGTCGTCCTCGATCCGCCCCGATCCGCTGGTTGAGGAGACCTGCTCCGTGGTCCCACCGTTGTCGACCCACATGTACCTGGTCGACGGATCGTGGAGCGGCCCTCTCGAAGCGAGCGCGCCCGTCGTCACGAGTGCCCACAGCCCGTACCAGTACCGGTCGGGACGCGGCGCCGAGAGCAGGGGGAACGTCTCCGGGGTGAGGCTTGGGTCCGACTGCTTCGCGACCTTGTAGAGATAGATGTCACGCGCCAGGGCAGGGCTGAAGGGCGGCAGCCCGCCCTCCTCGAGCTGGTACTGCCTCAGCGTGCTGTAGACGATGCGCATGTTCGTGATCGCGCGATAGCGCCGTTGGGATCTGCTCGCCTGCCCGAAGAAGGCGAGCACGATGGCGGCGAGCAGGGCGATGATACCCATCACGACGAGCAGCTCAAGGACCGTGAAGCCTCGTCTGCGGACTGCGCCGACTGTCATCGCCGTTCACTCCCTTTCTCAGCGCATCGCCAGCGTGTCAACGTCCACCCGCGAGCGGAAGCCCGTCGGATCGTCGAAGCAGGCCCGCACCTTGTATGAGATACCCCTCACCGCGTCGATCTGAACCACGTTCGGATTGTTCAGCGTGAACGCGTGAGTGTAGAAGTCCACAAGATGCGTCTCGCCCGTTACCCGCTGGGTGACGACCCGCCCCGAGCCGTTCGGATCGGGCGCGCCGTAGCGGTAGTCGACCGCGATCCTGTGGCCGTCGGCCTCGTAGTTCATCGGTGCGGCGCCGGTGCGCCAGTAGTCCTCGAACCGTCCCACCACAGGCCCGCCGGGGCCCGGCAGGTTGTGGAAGATCAAGGTCAGCATCGGCGGGCCGCCGGACACCGACGTCGTGTACCAGTACTGCCTCAGGCCCCGGGAGGCGCCCGGGTCGAAGGCACCCGCGACCGGGTCCAGGCGCGAGTAGTTCGCCGCCGCGACGTGGCGCTCGGCGGACCAGTTACCGTCCACACGGTAGTACAGCCGAACGGGCGTTCCCGGACTCAGCATCCCGTCGAATGTCACGAAGCCGTCGGTAGCGGCCACGCCGTCGCCCGGGATGCCGTCGTCCACGATGCCCGAACCGGGGACCGCAACCTGGCCGTCGATCTTGCTCACCGCGCGGATGCTCTCCGGGCCTGTGTCGTCGAGCGGAACGGTCGAGCCCTCCGGCGTAAGGCCTGCGATGTGCTCGAAGGGCAGCTTCACGCGGCGCTGGCCCGAGGGGTCGGCATTCACCGGCACGTAGGTGTCGAAGGCTAGGATGTCAGGCACGGCCACACCACGCAGGTCCTCGATGTTGCTGAGCGACTCCCTGGTCCTCATGGCTTCGTCGATGGCCGTGCGGACGTGGCGCTTGATCTCATACATGCATGCCAGGACGGTGCCGGGCGGCGGGTCGATCGAGTTGAACTGTATGACCCCGCCCCGGCTCATATCGTCCGGGTTGGGCGGTGCGGGCGGCGATACGATCCCCGGCGCGATCTCGTACAGCGACACCGAGTAGAGCATCGGCGGCGCCGCGAGGTCCAGCGTCGTCGGCCCCGTGAGAGGCGGTGTCTCGCCTACCACGTCCACGAGCTGTCCCCCGCCGACCAAGTATGTGTACCCCGCCATGAAGCCGACTACCATGCCGCCCCGCGGTACGAAGGTGACCGTGTTGCCAGTAACCGAGAAGGTGCCCGGCAGGATGGGCGCGCCCGTCACCTCAGTGTACGGATCGGGATAGTAGACCCACAGCGAGCCCTGAACGTACGGCCCGGCGGTGACGACGACTGCCTGCCCCGGAAGCGGCTTCTCGAACCTATCGCCGATCACGAGGTTCGGGAAGAGCGGCCACACCGCCGGGGCCCCGGGGTTCAGGACGCTCATCAAGGGGGACATCTGGTCAACGTCACCCACGCAGACGTCATGGACCAGGCGCCAGCCGCTGGCGGGGTTCGCCGGGTCGATCTTCACCGCGTGCGCGATGGCATCCGGCCTGCGGTCCTGCGCGATCTCCACGCGGCGCGCGTAGTCCTGGCACAGGAGGCCCGCACGCGCACGGTTGTCGGTACGCGGCAGGGCGGTCAGACCGGGGACGAGCACGCGTATAACGGCCAGCAGCCCCACGGCCAGGACGAAGATCGTGACCAGTATCTCGACGAGAGTCATACCGCCCTCCGCCGATGCTCCGATCTCGTGTCGTCTCATTGCCGCACACCTCCGCATACGCCACGCGTGAGCGCGGTATCGCCGTCAATAACGCCTACTGGCTCTGATGCTGCCAGTAGGTCAGCCCACTGGCATCCGGCAGGAACAGGTTCACCGCGGCCGCGTCGGCGTAGACCTTCGTGCGACCGTCCGCGAGCAGGACGATGACCGGGCCCCTGTCGTACGGGGGATCGAGGCTGTCCGTGTCATACCGGTTGTACGGGCTCCACACGACCACCGTGCTCTTCGGATGCGATTTGTTCCGCATCATGGGGAACTTGTTCCAGTTCGTGATGCCGTGGTCGGCCCACGCCGGAGCCGGTCCGCCGACCGGCGGCCAGCCGCCGCCCTTGGCCGTCGGCGATCCGGGGGGGCCGAGCCAGTAAACCCCGGGGGCCGCCGCGACACCGTTCGGCATGTAGCCGCAGTAGTTGTAGAGGACGTTGCCGAACCCGTCCTCCTGGTAGCTGAAGGGCTGCTTCTTGATGTCGCCCGGGGCCGTCAGTCGCCCGCCTTCCCTCATGACCGCGTCGAGCGTTGGCGGGGCGTTGCCGTCGTGATCGAGCATGTAGGTGCTGAGCGAACCGGCTATCTGGCTCAGATTCGCGGTATCGGCGACCATCCGGGCCTTACGCTTGACCGCGGCGAACACTGGGAACAGGATGCCGGCGAGCACCGCGATGATAGCGATCACCACGAGCAGCTCGACGAGGGTGAAGCCCGCTCTCTTGTTCCTCATTCCGAACGCCTCCTGAGGGCCCGACGGCCCGGCTTCATAAGCACGGCGGTAGGCCCGGCACGGGCCGCGGGACGCAACGCCTCCCGGCCTCACCGAACTCATACCCCCTCCGCGGCCGCCCCAAACGTCCGGGCGCCTTCACGCGGACGCGCCTCCGTGGCCGCCTAGAGCCCGTACAAACGACTGAGCCCGGCGCGTAGGGCGTCGGGGAATAGCAGAGCCATCGCGAGTGCTACTGCCAGAAATGGCCCGAACGGCAGCCGTGTTCGAGCCACCCGGTGCTCTGAGTCTACCCGGCGAGTCAGGCGCCGCCAGACGACGACAACCAACCCTACGACGGCGCCCAGCGCCACCGCGAGCAGGAAGTACGCCGGCAGCAACAACCCGGGCCCCAGCAGAGCACCTGCGGCTCCGGTCAACTTCACATCACCGAAGCCCATGGCCTCCTGCCGGAGCACAAGACTGAACAACCGACCGATCAGCCAAAGCCCCGCGAACCCCGTCAGCGCCCCTAGAATCGACTGCGGCACCGGCACCCGCCCGAACACCATGATCGGCGGCATCGCGGCCGACCCAAGAGCCAACAGGGCGAGATCGTAGCCCACGCCCGTCGCGGCCAAAGCTACGAGGAAGCCGTCGGGAATCGTGTAGGTCTCGAGATCGACGGCTATCACCCCGACCAGGCACGTCAGGGCGATGAGCAGCTTCGCAAGCAGGGCAGCGTCCCCGCCCGCCGTGTGCGCCACGAACAGGAATGACGCGGCATAGACGGTGCCCAGGAGCGCCTCTATGCCGAAGTAGCGCCACGAGAAGCGGGCACCGCAATACCTGCATCGGCTCTTCAGCGCGAGTTGGGACAGGAGGGGCACCAGGTCAGCCAGGCGCAACGTGGTGCCGCAGGTGGGGCAATGGGATCGCCCGGTGATCGGCAGGCCGCGCGGGAGCCGGTAGATGCAGACGTTCAGAAAGCTCCCCACCGAAGCGCCCAGCGCGAAGTGCCACGCCGCCAGGAAAGGCAGTAATGGACCCGACACGGCCGCTACCGTGTGGCCCCCCCCTCAAGCAATGGGCCCGACTGCGGGGTGCACCCGCAGTCGGGCGTAGACGCGAAACGACCCGCTACTCCTCGCCGGGTGCGGCGCCGGCTTGCTCGCCGCCGCCCTCTCCGCCGCCTTCCTGGGACAGCTCGGAGATCAGGTTAACGAGGGGCATGAACATCGAGATGACGATGAACCCGACGACCACGCCCAGGAAGACGATGAGCATCGGCTCGAGAGCCGCCGTGAGCTGCGCCAGAGCCGTCTCGACCTCCGACTCGTAGAAGTCGGAGATCTTCATGAGCATCGAGTCCAGTGAGCCGGTTTCCTCGCCGATCGCGATCATCTGCACGACCATCGGCGGGAACCATCCCGAGTCGCGGAGCGGGCGACCGATCTCCTCGCCCTCTCTGATGGCGGCACGGGCGTCCAGGATCGCGTCCGCGATGATGGCGTTCCCGACCGTTCCCGCCACTGTCTCCATCGCCTGCAGAATGGGCACGCCGCTCTGGAGCAGAGTCGACAGCGTCGAGGCGAACCTGGCGAGCGACACCTTGTGCCACAGCTTGCCGAAGACCGGCGTCTTGAGCTTGATGAGGTCGATGTACCTCCGGCCCATCTTGGTCCGGCCGATCATCTTGAGGGCTATCACTATTGCTACGACGATCCCCAAGACAAGGAGGAAGTGGTCGCGGGCGAAGAAGGCCGCGTTGCGCAGGAACATGGTCATCGCCGGCATCTTGTCCGGGCCGACGCCGAGTTCCTCATACATGTCCATGAACTTCGGAAGGATGAAGGTGACTAGGAAGCCGACGATGCCGCACGCCGCGCACATGACGATGACGGGGTAGGTCATGGCCGACTTGATCTTCCGACGTAGCTCGACGTCCTTCTCCATGAAGCCCGCGAGCCGTAGGAGCGCCTCGTCGAGCACGCCCCCCACTTCGCCCGCGCGAACGAGACCGATGGCGAGGGTGGAGAACGTGCGCGAGTACTTCGTCATCGCGCCCGACAGCGTGTTGCCTGACTCGACCTCGTCCCGGATGTCGCGCGTGATGGTGCGGAGGTTGCTGTTGGTCGTCTGCTCCTGTAGGACCGTCAGGCACCGGATCAGTGACACGCCGGCATTGATCATGGTGGCGAACTGTCGGCACCACTGCGACAGGTCGGTCAGCTTCACGCGCCTGAACATGCTCGTCTTCGGGCGCTTCGCCCCGACGTCTTTGGTGCGCGTCAGCGAGATAACCTCGTAGCCGCGCGCCTGCAGGTTCCGCCTCACCTCGGCCTCGTTCTTGCCGGGCAGCGAAGACTGGACTTCGACGCCGCGGGCATCCTTGACGACAAACGCGAACGTCGGCATGGGGCCCCGGCCTCCCTCCTCCGGCTATCGGCCGGACATCGAGTCGTCGACCATGAGCATCTTGCTGAGCTCTTGCGGGTTGACGGCTCTCTCCATCGCATCCTCGTAGCTGATCATGCCGTTCTGGTAGTGATCCTTCAGGGCCTGATCCATCGTCTGCATGCCTATGTTAGTGTGGGTCTGGACGATCGATGTTACCTGGTGTGCCTTGGCCTCGCGGATCAGATTCCGGATGGCCGCGTTGGCGATGCATACCTCCATCGCGCAGACACGGCCCGGCTGGTTCGCACGCGCCAGAAGCTGCTGCGAGAGGATCGACACCAGGTTGTTCGAGAGCTGAACGCGGACCTGTTCCTGCTGGCCCGGCGGGAACACGTCGATGACTCGGTCGACGGAGTCGGCCGCCGTGTTCGTGTGCAGGGTCGACATGACGAGGTGGCCCGTCTCCGCGGCCGTGATGGCGAGCGCCATCGTCTCGTGGTCTCGCATCTCACCGACCAGGATGACGTCGGGATCCTCGCGCAGAGAGGCGCGCAACGCCGCGTTGAACTCCAGGGTGTCCTGCCCCAGTTCGCGCTGGTTTACGATCGACCGCTTGTGTGTGTGGAGATACTCGATAGGGTCCTCGATCGTGATGACGTGCTTGGCGTACTCGTCATTGATGATGTTGATCATCGCCGCCATCGTGGTCGTCTTGCCGCTGCCCGTCGGACCGGTAACGAGGATCAGACCACGAGGCTTCCGAGCAAGGTCCTTCACGACGGCCGGCAGACCTAGCTGCTCGACCGTGGGAATCATGGCCGGGATCAGACGGAACGCGGCCGCCATCGCGCCGCGGTCGCGGTAGTAGTTGACGCGGAAGCGGGCGCGCTTCTGAAGCGAGTAGGAGAAGTCGAGCTCCATGTGCTCTTCGAAGCGCTGGATCTGGTCGTCGCGGAGGATGGCGTAGAGCATGTTCTGCGCCGTCTGAGGGACGAAGCTCTCGTAGTTCATCTTCTTGAGGTCGCCATCGATGCGGACGACGGGCGGCAGGTCGACCGAGATGTGGAGGTCGGACGCGTTCTTCTCGACGACGAAATCGAGCAGCTCGTCGATGTGAACGTCGATAACCGGCCTCGGCTTGCTGACGGGGCGGGCGCCGGCAGGTCGCGCGGCGGGCTGGCCCGGGGCGCCGGGTGGAGCAACGGGCCTCGGAATGGGCCCCGTCGGCTGCTGGGGTGAAGTCATCTAGCGTGATCCTCCCTCTTGCTGTATGGGCCTCCATACGGGGACCCGCAACCTGCCGAGCACCGAGGCCCGCCATGCGAGACCGGCTGAAGCCGGGGTGTGTTGAGCGCCGACTTCCTAGTCCCAGCCGGCGGTCATGACCTTCCTGACGATCTCTTCCACATTGGTTATCCCCGTGAGGACCTTGTGGAAAGCATCCTCCTTCAGGGTGATCATGCCGATAGAGCGAGCCGCCGCCTCGATGTCGGCCAGCGGCGAGCGTCGAACGATGAGCTCGCGGATCTCGCTGTTGAGCTCCATCATCTCAAAGATCCCCATGCGGCCCTTGTAGCCCGTCTGGCGGCATATGTCGCAGCCGCGGCCCCTGTAGAACTTCTGAGTCGGGCTCGGCGGGTTCTCCACGTCCCAGTCGAACGCCAGCATCAGGTCCGCCGGCGGCCTGTACTCCTCACGGCAGTTGTTGCACACGCGCTTGGTGAGGCGCTGGGCAAGGACTCCGATAAGCGACGCCGAGATAAGGAACGGCTCGACGCCCATGTCATTGAGCCGCGTGACGGCTGTCGGGGCGTTGTTCGTGTGCAGCGTCGAGAGCACAAGGTGGCCTGTCAGCGACGCCTCGACGGCGATGTCGGCGGTCTCGAGGTCACGGATCTCGCCAACGAGGATGATGTCCGGGTCCTGACGCAGGAAGTGTCTCAGCGCCGTGGCAAAAGTGAGGCCCGCCTTGCGGTTGACGGCCACTTGGCTTATGCCCGGTAGCTGGTACTCGACCGGCTCCTCAATCGTGATGACGTTGCGGTCGATCGTGGAGATGCGCTGCAGGATTGACATCTGCGTCGTCGTCTTGCCGTGGCCGGTCGGCCCGGTGCTGAGCAGAATGCCGTTCGGCTGGCGGATCAGCTTCTCCAGGATGGTCAGGGTCTCAGGCGTGAAGCCGAGGCGCTCGAGGCCGAGGAACATGTCCGACTGATCGAGGATACGGAACACACACTTCTCGCCGTTTACCGTCGGGACCGTGGACACGCGGAGGTCGTAGAGGTGGTTGTCGAGCCTGACGCGGACGCGCCCGTCCTGCGGGATACGCCGCTCCGCAATGTCCATGTCGGCGAGGATCTTCATACGAGAGATCAGCGGCGCGTGGATGTGTTTGGGCGGGTTCATGATCTCCTGCAGATCGCCGTCCACGCGGTAACGGATGCGGACCGAGTCCTGCTGCGGCTCGATGTGAACGTCTGACGCACCGAGTTTGATCGCCTCGCGCAGCAGCGTGTTGACGATACGGATGATAGGCGCGGACTGCGCTATCTCCTCGTCGGTGCCTCGGAGCGTCGCGGTGATGTCAACGTCCATACCGGCGCGCGCTACGCGGCCGGACGAGATCCGCCCTGCCGCGGCACCGGCCATCTCCGCGACGGCCTCCTCCACCGCTCCGTGGTCGACCGCACCGTAGACTCGGATCCTCGCCGCCTCGATGTGCGATGGCACGCCCTGCACGGCCTCGACGTCGACCTTGGCCCCACGCCTGACCTCGTCGACGGCCAGGAGGTCCGAGGGATCGGGCATGACCACCACTAGGCCTTCCCCTGTCGCCGTCCGCGCGATGGGGATGACATTGAGCCGCTCCACGATGTCCATCGGGAGGAGGTTCACAACGTCCTCGTCGACATCGGTCTGGTTAAGATCCACAAAGCGCACGTTAAGGTACTCGGCCTTTGTCTTGTAGAGGTCGACCGGGTTCGCGAGGCCCTTGCTGACAAGGACTTCCTCCAGTCGCTTGTTCTTGGCATCTTCGCTCGACAGGACCTCTCGCAGCTTGTCCTCAGAGACGATGCCCTTGGCGACCAGCATTTGGGGGAATGACCGCGCTTGTCTGGGACTGGACATTCTCTACCTCCGCTAACCCTAGGCCCGAGGAGACCCCCGGAGGGACACTGCTTTCCGACCTTCCAGTTTTCGCGCGCGGCCCGGCAATGTCCTGCGGCCCAGCTTGATTATACCACCTGCCGCCGCCTCCTGGGGGGGAGGGCCGCCGCGACTTCGTCAAGGGCATCAGTAAGGGCGGGGCAGCCGTCTGTTACACTGTGTGCGGAACGGCATTCTGTCAGGGAAGGGAGAACACACCGGCCCGTGGCCCGCCGACTGATCCCGTGCACCCTCCTCGCACTGCTGGCGGCAGCGGCGTTCCCGTGCGCCGCCCAGGTCGACTTGCCCGCTGACGTCGCCCGCTTCGGGGCCGCTCTCGCCGCCGGCGACACTGCGGCGGCCCTCAGCCTGGCCGAGAAGATGCGGCGGGCGTACCCCACCAAGATAGAGGGGCACGAGTGCCTCGCCCGTGCCCTCTCGGCCGCGGATCGCAACGACCGCGCCCTTCTTGTCCTCGACGCGGCCTCGTGCCTCGCTCCAGACTCCGCCGAGCTCTGGCTCTGCCTGGGCACCATCGCCCGGGCCGCGTCCGATCAGTACCTTGCCGACGCGGCGTTCTGGCGCGGGCGACAGTGCGAAGGCGCCGATCGCCTAGAGTTCCCTGCCACTGACGCACCGGCCTGGTGGAGCTCTTACAACGCCGCAGCCAAGTTCGCCGATCGCGACTATCCCGCCTACGCGGCCGCCGAGTTCCGCAAGGTGACCTCCGACCCCGACACGCCCGCGGACATGCGCCCGTGGGCGCTCTTGGGCCTGGGGGATTGCCTCGTTAGAACCGGCCAGGCGGAAGACGGGTTCAACTCGCTCCTCGAGGGCGTAAGGGCCGCGCATGACGACGGCGCGAGCATCTTCGCCGGGCACGTCGCCCTTCGCCACCACCGGTGGGAACAGGCTGTAGCCGCGCTCAAGGACGCGGGCGAGGATCCAGTCGGCCCCCCGTCGGCCGCGCCCGCGCTGTGCCTCGCATACCTGGGAGCTCACCAGCCGTCCGAGGCCGTCCAGGTCCTGCTGGGGGCGTTCGCCTTCCCGCCGCAGGACAATATGACGGTCGATGACATCGCGGCCGGCCGGTACGGCCTGACTCAAGCTCTCCAGTCCCTCTCCCGGTCTGCGGAGGCGAAGCAGGCTCTCTCCGCGGCCGTCTCGGAGCCCGGCCGTGGGCCGTGGGCAGGGGCACTCGTCGGGTTCTGCGACGTTCTCGCGGGGGACGGTCTCAAGGGCCTAGCGGAGATTCGGCAGGCGCTGGCGGACGCACCGGACCAGACGCGGATCCGCGAGCGACTCGTCGCCGCGCTTCGCCTCATGGACCGACACGAAGATGCCCTAGCGGCGGCGGGCGGCCCCATCGCCGATCTGCCCGATGTTCTGCGACTGGCTGCGCTCGAGGCCCTGAGCTACCTGGGCAGGCTGTCTGAGGCGGAGGAGGGGTGGCGCGCGTGGACGGCTGAGCGGCCGGGCGAGATCGGGCTGGTGGTGCGGCGCGCCCAGGTCCTGAGCGAGCTAGGGCACTGCGCGAGCGCGGCCGATCTGCTCGACACAGCCGTTGCCCGCGACGAGGACCCGGACGCCGGGCTCCGAGACTGGGCCGCGTACATCCGATCACTGGACGTGCCCGCAGGCGGCCGACCGGCTCCGGCGGCGCCTCCTGAGAGGCTTCGCACGGTGACCGTCAGGGCCGCTGCGGATGAGGAGTTCCGCTACACTCCGGACTGGCGCCGCGAGATACGCGGTCTGTTCGACCGCATCAGCCCCATCTTCGAGGGCCGGGCCGGCGTGAGGTTCGAGGTTACCGATCTGGTGGAGTGGGACTCGCGTGACAGGGCCTGGGACCTTGGTGAACTGCATTCGGAGCTCGTGCGGGAGGTGCGCAGGGACCGGGCGGACCTGGTGGTCGGCTTCTCGGCGCAGCCTCCCGGCGAGGCGGAGGTGGCCGGCAACGACGTAGCGATGGGCGAGGCGGCACTGCTCGCACAGCACGCCGTGATCCGCTGGGACCGCGAAGGCTCCGCTTGTCCTGACATGCGACTTCTGCAGCTCGCGCACGAGCTCGGGCACATTCTCGGCGCCCACCACGTCGACCGCGGCGACACGCTCATGCGCAGCCAGATGGCCGGCCCACCGGTGCTCGACTTCGACGACGACAACGCGCGGGTTATCGAGCTCGCGCGGGATTGCGACTTCGACGCGGGGCTTCTTTCGCTGAGCACAGAGGCCAGGCAGGCGCTGATCGCCGCACTCCGGGAGGAGACGCAACTCAGGCCCGAGGCCGCCGAGACGTGGGCGGATCTTGCGATGTTTCTCTCCGAGCTTAGCGACCCCGGCGCCCTGGACCCGGCCCGAGAGGCGGTCGCCCTGGCTCCCAACGACCCCCGCTGGCGGACCCTCTACGCGGATCTCCTCGCCGAGGACCACCAGGACGACGAGGCCGGCAGGGAATACGACGCGCTCATACCGTTCGTGGAGCAACAGGGCGACCCGGACGCGATGCGGTCGCTCGGCCGGTCTCTCGCCCTCGCCGACCGGCCCGAGGACGCGGCGGAGCTCCTCAAGCGCACGGTCGACATCACCGCCAACGATGGCTGGTACATGATCGACTACGCGGCGACGCTCTACCACGGTGGCGAGACGGAACTGGCCTTGACCGTTATCGCGCAAGCAATCGCCGCCGAGCCCGACGACCCGTTCCTACGCGACGCCGCCGCCGGGGCCTACGCGGATTGCGAACTCTGGGAGGACGCGCTCAGGGAGGCGCACACGGCGACGGAGATGGGCCCGACGGGGCCGGCGCATTGGGAGGCTCTCGGCGACGTCCTCGCGCTGAAGAAGGACCGCTCCGACGCCGTGCAGGCCTTCCTGAAGGCGGCTGAGCTGGCGCCGGACTACGCCGAGCCGCTGAACGGCGCCGCGTGGACGTTGTTCGAGGACGGCCGCGCGGCCGAGGGCGAACCGTACGTTCGCAGGTGCCTGGCCCTCGAACCCAACGACGGCCCGGCACTTGACACGCTCGGGCACATCATGAACGCGCTCGAGCGGCCGGCGGACGCGCTCAAGGCGTTCGAGCGCGCGCTCGAACTCATGCCCAGGGAGCCCGCGTCCTGGTATGGCAAGGGCGTGGCGCTTGAGAAGCTCGGACGCACCGACGAGGCCCTGGAGTGCTATCGCACGGCCGTGCGCGAGGACGAGCCCGACGGCGAGTGGCGGACGAAGGCCGAGGAGCGGCTGGCCGCGCTGGCTCCCGCTCGCCCTGAGTAGGGTCCGCCGGCCCCGTAACGAAGGGGCATCCCGAGTAGCGCGAAGCGCGTACCGAGGGAGCCACGGCGCCCTTGCGGCCGTCACCTCGCGAGCCGCATAATCCGCGCAGTACGTGACCGGAGGCTCGCTAGTGATCGACCTTGTCGCCGACAAGCTGGATGAGATCCGCGAGTTGTGCCGCAAGCGCGGCGTGACCTACCTCGCGCTGTTCGGCTCTGCGGCGTGCGATGACTTCGACCCTGACAGGAGCGATGTGGACTTCTTGGTGAAGTTCGGGCGCGAACCGGAGCCCAGGCGGTTCAAGACGTACCTGGACCTCGAGCGCGACTTGCGCGACCCCATGGGTCGGCCGGTCGATCTGGCCGAGTACGGGGCCATACGGAACCCGTTCTTTCGCCGTTCGGTCGAGGGCACGAAGGTGGACCTATATGCGGAAGAGTGATCCGCGTATGTACCTCTACGAGGCTGCGGAGGCCTGCGACTGCATCCTGCAGTTCACCAAGGGCAAGTCGCGAGGTAACTACCTGTCCGATGATCCTCTGCAGTCTGCCGTCGAGCGCCAAATGACCGTTCTTGGCGAGGCTCTACGACAGACGGTTCTGTGCGATCTGTCCCTGAGGCAGTCGGTCACCGACTGCGACGGCATCTCAGAGATGGCCGCCCAGTTGGTTGAGCTGTACGACTCGGTCGACGCCGAGGCGGTCTTCACCGCAGTGGAGTCGTCCGTACCACCGCTGCGCGCCGATCTGGCTGGCCTCCTCGGCGACGACGATCCGGCGGCCGGACCTGCCGCGGAACACTGAGGCCCTGTCGGGGCTCTGACGGGTGGTGAGGGCTGTGGAAGAGAACGGCGACCTGGTCGCGATCTTGCCCCCCGGTGAGCCTCACCTGTGCCCCAGCCGCCGCGCGGCCGCGGGCGCCAGTGACGGTGGGCGGACAGGCGGCGTGACGATGAGGCGCTCCGAAGGGAAGACCGGCCGATGACAGGCGTGCTTCTAGGCGTGACGCTCAGGGTGCTAGTCGCGGCGTTGCCGTCGACGCAGACGCCGGCCGTTGACGGCACGGCCGCCATCCGATTCGCGGCCGACCGCATCCTGGCGTGCCGGTTGGGGGACAGCGGGGCGATCCTGTTCGTGCCCGCCTCGGAGCACCCGGCGAAGCTCGTCCCCTACTTCTCCCATTTCGGGGCCCACGGACTTCTCAGAGCTTACGCGGCCACAGGCCACCAAGAGTACCTAGCGGCCGCCGACGCTTGGATCGACTGGTACGGCGACCATCAGGGGCTCGACGGCACCGTTACCGACTACGGACTCACCCCGGAGCATGCGCTCACGTCAACGGGGGAGATGGACTCCACGGACGCCTACGCGGCGATGTTCCTATGGCTCGTGGCCGAGCGCTGGCGGGCCGCGCAAGAGCCTCCCGACTGGCTCCGCAAGCGCGAGCGGAGCTGCGTGTTGGCTCTGTCGGCCGTTCTGCTGACACTTCAGGACGACGGCCTCACTACCGGCAAGCCCGACTGGCCCATCGAGTACCTAATGGACAACGCCGACGTCGTAGCCGGCCTGCGGAGCGCCGATCTCATCTTCGTCGCCCTCGGCAACCCGGGAATGTCGTCACACTGCCGTGCCCTCGCCGCCCGCTGCGAGAAGGGACTCCGGGGCTTCTTCGACCCCCAACGCGGCTATTACGCCTGGCACCGAGACGTCAATGGCAACATGGCGTGGGAGCTCGGCAAGTGGTACCCGGACGTGATGGCCCAGGTGCTCTTCCTGTCGCGCATCGGCCGCCCCGATGATCCGGATAGGAAGGTCTTCGACCTGGTGGCTGAGCGCTTCCTGAGCGCGCAGTTCGACCCCGCCAAACCGCAGGAGCACGTCTGGTACGCGCTCGCGGCCCAACGCGTTGCGGCCGACGCTTGGGCCGACCGGCTGGTCACGCACCTCGGGGGACTGACGGCCGAGACAATGGACAAGCTCGACTGCCTGCAGTGCGGCCTCATCATCGAGGCACTGACCGGCGGTTCGCGCCCGTAGACGGTGCGATCGTGTCTCGACCAGGCCGCAGATCGACAAGTACGGGTGGTGATGGATGTGGAAGCGACCGACGATTCGCTCACGAGTGGGCCTAGGCGTCGGCACCTGCCGGGGCACGGGCGGCGTACGGCGCTGCCGTTTGCCCTGCTTCTGCCGCTGTGCACATTGGCCGTCACGGAGGCTGACCCTACCGGTGTGGCCTCCGCAGGGGTCCCTCCGCTCGGGTCCGCATCCACGCGGGTGCGCGAGCTGATCAATGGGCTGTCCGACCTTGATGGCGCGCAACGCATCGACGCCTGTCGAAAGCTGGGGGCCCTGAAGGCTGAGGCGGCGGCGGCCGTGCCATCGTTGGTCGAGATGTTCGAACACCGCACCAAGGAAGAGCGCGTCGCGGCCGTCCATGCCCTCGCGAGCATCGGCGACGCCGCCGTGCCGTCTCTTCTCGCTGAGGTGAGGAACCACTCGTCGCAGTGCAGGCAGGACCTGGCGGCAGCGGCCCTCGTCCGGATGGGAGGCGCCGGCGCTCACGATCTCGTAGCCATGGTGATGAAGTGGGAAGGCGATCACTTCCCGTGGGGCGTGATACACAGTGAGGACAAGGCCAGCCCGGGCGCGGTCACGGTCCTCACCGCACTCTTGCGGCACAACGGACGGGAGGTCCGGCGGGCGGCCGTGGGAGCCCTTGGCTCTCTGGGGCCCGACGCGAAGCCGGCCTTGCCGGCTCTTATGACGGCGCTGAGAGACCCTGACTTCAGTGACCCTATCTCCCTCGCCGGAGCGCTCGGCTGCATTGGTGCCCCGGCAGTGGACCCACTCGTTGCGTGCCTCTCCGACAGCCGCGAGCATGTCCGCGCCCGAGCGGCGCTCGCGCTTGGGACGGGCCGAACCTTGGCCCCCACAGCGTTGCGTGCGCTCTTGATGGCGGCACGCGACAAGGACGAGAGCGTGCGTGCATGGGCGATGGCGTCGCTCGGCGCCGCTGACGAGTCGCCCGAGGTGGTCGCCGCGCTGAGGCACGGGCTGGCCGATCCACAATCCTACGTGCGTGCCTGTTCGGCCTACGCAGCCGCGAGGGTGATTCCCGCCGATCCCAAGATAGGCGAGCTGCTGGCAGAACTCACCCTAGAGACCGACCCAGAGGTCGCGGCGGCTGCTCGGATGGCAAAGCTGTGCATGACAGACGAGTGCTCCCGTACTAAGATTGATGAGACGATCACGCGCATCGTGGACGTCGTTTGCGCGGCTTCCCCTTCGGACTCACAGGAGGATATGAGCATTGCCGACATTGAGCTGGCCGTAGCTCAGCTAACGGTCGTCCACATGGCAATCCGCGATCCTGATGGGGTCGTCGAGGCGTTGCGCGACCGGACCGAGAGGGCCGACTTGGTGATCCAGATGGTGGCCTCCGGTGGACCTGACACGTTGCCGGTCCTGGGGCTGTGGGCCCGCGCCCCCGAGGGTCGGCTAAGGCAGGTCGCCTGCATGGCTCTGGTCGCGTTGGGATACGGCTCCCGCGCCGGCGATCCGGTCAAGGTGCTGCTCGCCAAGCTACCCGATCTGGAACCTCTGATGTGGAACGACTACAGCCCTCCTCCCGGGGTCTTGACGCCGGCGACGCCGGCGTCGTCCATGCCCGACAGCCCTGAGCTTCAGTGGGCGCGGAACATGGTGTACGACGGCCGCGGAGGCGAGGCCGCCGCCTACCTTATGGAGCTTCTCGGGTCGCCGGACAACGACACTCGCGAGCAGGCCGGGATGCTGTTGACCGCCGAGGGGACGAGAGCGCTGGCCCTGGTCACCTCCGCCCTGGACTCCGAGACAGACTCGGTTAGGCGACAGGCTCTGGTACGGGCCCTCGGCAAGCTCCGCCAATACGCGGGCCTGGAGATCCCTCGGCTCGCAGAACTCCGCACAGACCCGGATCCGGCCGTCCGCAAGGAGGCCGTCCTCGCGCTCTGGTGGATCCGCGATCCCCTGACGGTCACGGTCCCGTCTATCATAGCGGCCCTGTCCGACCAGGACCGACAGGTCAGGGCGGCGGCGCACTGGTCGCTCAGCAGGTTGGGGCAGGCGGCGGCCCCGACCTGCCTGGAAGCGTTGCATGGGCTGCGACCGATAGAGAAGGCGGCGCTGCTATCCGCAATGTCCGAGTGGGAGCCCGGCGCAGCCGCCACCGGAGTAGCTATCGTCGAGGCGGCAACAGCCGAGTTATCGGACCCCGACCAGTCGGTCAGGCTCGCGGCTGTGGATGTCCTGGGTCATCCCGGCTCAGACGGGCGCGCGGGCTCTTGCGGGCGCTGCTCGATGCAGACCCCAGGGCATCGGAGCTGGCCCGATCACACCTGGCCTCGGCAGGGCAGAAGGCAGTGCCGGCGCTCTGCGAAGCCGTGGGCTCCAGCAAGAGCGGCTATGTGCGCCGTACTGCGGCAGAGATCCTCGGAGCCATGGGCTCCAAGGCAGAGGCCGCCATAGACGCGCTGGCCGAAGCCGCACAGCACGATCGCGATCCTGAAGTGAGGCGCGCGGCCGGTCAGGCTCTGAACGCGGTCGGCGGCACAACCGAGAGCCGGACGGAGTAGACAGGGCAACGGGCCCGACACTTGGCGCAAGCGCCTGTTCCACGTCTGCTGAACCCGTGACGCGGCCTCGAAGGCGCACTGTCGCAGGGTGGTGCATACATGCAGCAGGACGACGACCTCATCGCGACGGCGCCCCCCGATGAGCCTCCGCCGGCGCCGCGACGGCGGCGGCGGAGACGCGAGTCCGCTGTGCTCGCCATCCTGCCCCTCATGGCGGTCGCGGCCTTCGCGGCCTGCTACATGGCCAACGTTCGGCTCCGGGCCGCCACGGACGCAACGGAGCCCCCGCGGATGGACCCCGACGTCCGCGCGGTCACCGATAGGCTGCAGGACCTGGACGCCAGCGTGCGCGCGATCGCGGACAAGCTGTACGACCCCGATGCCGACGTCCGCGCGATCGCCGACAAGCTGTACGACCTCGACGCCGACGTCCGCATCGAAGCATGCCGTCAGCTCGCGGCGACGGGCGAGCGAGCGTTGCCGGTCGCGCCCGAGTTGGTGGAGATGCTCCGCCATAGGACGTCGTCCGAGGTTGATGCCGCGGCCGACGCCCTTGCGGCAGTGGGCGAGCCGGTCATCCCCGCGCTGGTCGACATAATGGACCACGACTCATCGTTGGCCCCGAACGCGGCACTGGCGCTTGCCAGGGTGGGCGAGGCGGGTGTCGCGAAGCTGCTGCAGGCGACCGTGGACCCGGCCGATGACACGGGCTGGGTTCGGCACGCCGCCATTGCCGCCCTCGCAAGGGCCGGGCGCATGGCCGTGCCCGGCCTGGCGGCGGCCGTGCGATCGGCGGGGCCCACCGCGCTGTATGCTACCGAGGCGCTTGAGGCGATGGGCCCCAGTGCCGCCGACGCGACCTACGCGCTTGTGTCCGCAGTACGGGACCCGTCTAGCGAGTGCGGCGACTACGCCGCACTCGCGCTCTGCGCGATTGGGACGCCCGAGGCGACCGCTGAGCTGGCCGCGTTCCTGGGCGACTCCGCTCCGAAGGTCGCCGGGCGGGACGCGTGGGCTCTCGCGCGCAGGCGCCGCGTGCCGGCCGCGATGGTCAGCGGCCTGGTGGGCCTGCTCCGCCGCGCTGGTGATCCAGCGGTCCGAGGCAACGCCGCGATCGCGCTTGGCGGCGCTGACGCCAACGCAGGCGAGGCGATCTCGGCACTGCGCGCGGCCCTCGCGGGCGACGAGGCATTGTCAGTGCGCATCAGAGCGGCATTGGCGCTCGCGTGTCTGGGTTGCACCGACCGGCGGGTCGTGATGTTGGCCGAGGCACTGTCGCCCGACCCGAAGATCAAGGGCGAAACTCGCGCTGTCGAGGTCGCGCTGATGTGCCTGCGGGCCGGGTCGGGCGGGCTGCCGCTCGACGATCTTGCGTCGGCTCACGGGGCCGCCTACATCACGAGTGGCAAGCCAGAGGAGCTCGGCCTGCCCGAGGCCACAACCAAGACGATCTACACCGTCGTTCGACGGTGGGCTACCTCGGACCCCGACGCCTTCATCGCGGCCCTGGCTGACTCGGCCGACGTGAATCAGGCCATGATGCTCCTGGCCTGGTACGGCAGGTCGTCGGTGCCGCTCATGGCTCACTTTGCGGCGGTGGGCCCCGCGAAGATCAGCGACGCGGCGGCGCAGGGAATCGACGTCTGGCTCAACGACTCCGGCGGCGCCACAACTGCGTGGCTTGACAGCCCTGACGGCAGAACGGCGCTCGCAGCTCTGCCGATCGAGCAGAGGACGCGCTTGCGTCAGAGTCGCGGTGGCGAGCTTAGCTTCCGGCGAGAGGTGGATGCTGACACCCTCCTGCTCTGCCGCGATACGCTCGCGAACCCTGACCCATCCGAGGCCGACAGGCTGGCTGCCGCCGACGTCCTGACCCAGGCGGGGGAGTCCGGCGCCGTTCAGTCGGTGCTGCTTGGGCTGCTCGCGTCAGACGACCCCGGCATCCGCGAGAACGCCGGGTCCGTGCTCGCTCAACTCGGGAAGCCCATCGTGCCCGTCCTCGCTGAGCATCTCGATCGCGCAGCCACATTGGACGAGCGCCAGGCCACGATCCGGGCGCTCGGCAAACTGCGCCGGTACGCGGGGCCCGTCATACCCAAGCTCATCGCGCTCTGCTCAGACCCCGACCCGGGCGTCAGGGGTGAGGCCGCGCTCGCGCTCTCGTGGATACGCGACCCTGAGCGCACAATCGCGCCGGTCATCGCCAGAGCTCTGGTAGACGAGGATCTCGTAGAAGCCGCGAAGCTGAACGGCGCCACCAGCGACTTCGGGCCCGAGGCAGCCGAGGTATGGGTGCGGATGTCGCGCTCCGGGAGTTCGCGCGATCGCCAGGCCGCAGCCAAGGCCCTTAGCGCGTACACAGGCCGCGTCACGGCTGCCATGGAGCCGGTGCTGCCAAAGGCGCTTCCGGGCAGAGGCCACTAGGCGGCCATCGGCGCCGTGGCCGCGCTGTCAGAGTGCGAGCCGGCCCGTGTTCCGCTGCTCATCGCGGTCGGGGCCCGCGCTGCGACGACCCGGGTCGCGCCCTCGGCTGCATGGGCAGTTGCCGGGTTGCACAAGGCACCCTCCCGACCGCTCGGGCCTCGCCAGCGCAACCAAGCGCGTCTTCCACATCCGCTGACAACAGCGAGGGAGCGGCCTACCCTCTCGCCAGCTCGAGCGCCCGCTTCACGGCCGGGTTCGGGTCGCGGATCTCGTCCGCGTTGCGCACGGTGACCGTCGGGATGGCGCCGAGCTGCTCGTGGATCCTCATGCGCAGCGCCTCGTCCTCCGTCCGGCCCGACAGCCTGCTGTAGCCGAACGTGCGGCACAGCCTGCCGAAGAGGAAGTGGCCGAGCGGGCACCCGCCCGTGCGTTCGAGACCGTCGATGCTCGACTGCCAGCTCTTGAACAGGTGCGCCTGCGCGAACGAGAGCCCCTGCATGGTGATCTCGTTCAGCCCCTCACCCCCGACGGAGAGGCCGCCCTCTAGTCCGGCAATGCGGTCGATGAGCAGCTTCATTCCCTCGCTGGAGGTTGTGTTCTCGACCAGGCAGTTGTCGAGGTTGCCGGTGCAGAGCGTCACGTCGATGAACACCGCGCCGGTGCCTACGGCGCGAACCGCGGACTGGATCTCCTCGGCGAGGACGGCGCGCCACATCCCGAGCCCGGGGTGGACCTTGACCATCACCTTGCGGTGGCGGTTCTCCATCAGGTTGCTGTAGGAGTTCGGCACCCCGAGCCCCGTGCCGGTCTCGGTGTCCCAGGCCCATCCGTGCAGCCTGCGGCTCTGGGCGTCTCGGTACTGGAAGTCGCGGATGAGCGCGTAGACGGGATGCGTCGGGTCCATGTCGACCGAGTTGCAGTGCGGCATGATGTGGAAGCCCATCTGCGAGGCCTTCCGGAACGTCTCTACAGCTGCCGGCGACGGGCTGTAGGTTGGGTAGTTCTCGTCATAGGGGTCGGTGCGCCAGTTCGAGTAGTGGAGCAGCACCGTCTTCGGATCGAGCATCTCCGCGAGCGCGTTGAGGATCGCCGGGTCGCCGCCGAACCAGGAGACCGCGAACCTCACGTCCCGCGTCCACGGCAGCCGGGCGCGCTCCGCTTCGTGAAGCCCGTACGCGTGCCACAGCCAGTCGCGGTAGATGCCGGCCGGCACGGTCCAGTCGCCCTGGTGGACATTGATGCGCCATTCGAGCCCGCCCGCGCCGAGGCTCCGCGAGATGGGGCCGTAGGCCTCGGTCTCGAGCGTCAGCCGTCCGCCGGCGATGTCGAGCGCCTTGTAACGGTACGCGTTGTCGCGGCAGTGGATCCAGAAGCCGCCGTTCGCGCCCTGGAGGATCGCGAGCCCGGCCTCCCAGAACATCGGCCACGCCCAACGCTGCTGGATGAGCGGATCGTCGGGCTTCAGCTTGACGCCCTGGAAGAAGGGCGCCACAAGGTCGAGGTCGTCGCGAGCCGCCGGGAGCAGCCAACGGCACGACAGAACGCCCGCCCGTGAGGAGTAGGCGGAGGGCTCGACGACCAAGTCACCGGTCTCCGGATCGTCCGACACGACGATCACGCCGTCGGCATCCCACCCGTGTAGGCGCACCTGCGCCGCGCGCTCCGAGAGCTGGCGCACGGTGATCTCACTCGCGGGGCCCCCCACAACGTCGACGTTCCCCTCACCGGGGTAGGCGAGCTGCAGCGCCGACCCACCTGACCGCTCGGGCGTCACCAGCTCCTCGCCCGTCGCCTTCGCCTTGAGCGACGTGAGGAACCCATCCTCGATCCGCGCCGTGAGCGTGCGCGTGTCTATGGTGATGGTGCGGTTCTCGACGGTGAGCATCGGCAAGTACCCCTTCCGATCGGCCTCGCAGGCTGAGTGCGCCGGGCGATGAGAGTGGACCTGCTGGCAGCGCCGCCGGGGGCCTCCTACCGCCGTGACTCCCCCACCGACACCCACAGCCGGGTCTCCGGCCGCAGGTCGAACACGAGGACAAGGTGGTACTCGCCGTCCAGGTTACGGGCGACGATGTGGTCCTTGGCGTTGCTGCGGATGGGCGCCACCGGGTCGAAACGGTCCGGCAAACCCCAGAGGGCGATCATGTAGTCCTCGAAGGGCTCGGTGGACGTGAGACGCAGATCGGCGCGCAGCCTGTCACCCGGTTCCGGCACCCAGAGCGGCCGCGATACGGTGACGTCCGGCGTGCGCGTGTGGGTGATGGCGCTGCCCCCGGGGCCGACCTCCTGGTGCGTGTAGT
>Ga0315280_10000638_pt1 | contig 64918 bp, 56 predicted proteins | sample YL17G06_40_MG_FD_203697 | JGI IMG/M metagenome (GOLD analysis project Ga0315280, IMG submission 203697) | Sediment microbial communities from Yellowstone Lake, YNP, Wyoming, USA - YL17G06_40 | ecosystem: Environmental > Aquatic > Freshwater > Lake > Sediment | place: USA: Wyoming | collected... | reverse complement strand
GATATCTAGATCGTACAATCGCATCAAGGCAACGCCAATTGCGAGGGCGAGCTGTGTCCCAGAGCCAAACCCTACATGGGACGGGATCGCCTTAAACACGCGCAAATAAGCGCCTCTCCCTGAAAGGCGCCGATGCTCAGGGGCATACCGCTGGAAGAAGCGCCGGGCGAAGGCTTTTGTCCGCTCCTGCTCTAGCCCCTCGACCTGAAGCTCGTCAGCCGGAGCTGCCTCCAGTCCTAGCAAGGGCTCTTTTAAAGCCACCCCGATGCTCCCAAACTTCCGCCCCAGTCCACCGTGCAGGTCAATAAGGCCCATGTGCAACCTGCCCGAAGATTCAATGCGCACGCGCAACGGCCCACCTCCTTACGTAATCACACAAGTATCGCATAGCCTCCCTTTCCTGATCGCCTCCTATCTTGTCCACAATCTTCTGATATTGGCGGTACGTGGCCTGGACCTCTGCCTGATCGTGCAAATGCAAACGCGTGGCGAGGATTGTAGCTTCGATCACGGCGTTTTTGGCCCGATTGAAGCCCAGAAAGTCGCGCTGCCACCCCTCCCCCACAACCCGGCAACGAATTTCGGCCTGCATATCACCACCACCGACCTCGGTGACAATCACCTCGCGCCAATAGCAAACATCCTTCAGGACAACGGATCTCACTTGGCGGGCATCAAAATGGGAAAATATAGGATCGGACAAAGCGCTTTGGGCAAAGAGCAGGACATTATCCGTGACATTGGCCACGCCGCAGCCAGTGGTCATCAGGTTGCGGTAGGTGTCTGTATTACGGAAGGGGCAGACGATGAGCTCTTTCTCGCCCCAGGTCACCCCCATTGGCGCGAAGTTGGGCCGTCCGTCCTCGTCCAATGTGGAAAAGATGACTTCAATTCTCTCTTCAATCACCTTGCATTCCTTAAATAGCGTAATGCTACCCAATATTATCATTTTGACGATAATCTATCTTCGCCAACGTCCAGTCGCTCATACATCTTTGGGCCGACAGTGATTCCAACCTTGGACAGGCCTATCATCAGTGGGACGCCGATGATGGCTGCCCCAAGGGCGAATAATAATCTCTCCACTGGGGCAATGGGAAGGACAACTAGGAAAACCTCTTTGGGCAAAGCGTACATATTCAAGACTAACAGATTGCCCAGTGAGTATCTAACGATGGAGCCCGTCATGGCGATGACGAACAGGCCGGCGAACATCCTAGTCCTTTTCTCCGACCTCAGCCAATCCCCTCCCCAGATCCATCCCACAGCGATGGCCAGGATGCCCAGCAGATAGATAGAAGGTATGAACCAGGATTCTCGGCCGAGGGGGAAGATATACCAGACCAGGCCAAAGACCAAGATTGCTACCAGTGGCCAGATCCATCTTCTCTGCATGGCTAAGCCGGCTCCAATCGCTCCGATGGCGGGAGTGATGAAGGAAACAAGGCCAAACACAGCCGTGTGAGGGGCTATCAGTTGGCCAATGAACGCCCCAACGGCTACAGAGATAGCTCCGTACCAAGGCCCGAAAAAGATGCCAGCCAACGGCATGAGGACAGCGCTGAGGGAGAAAGTGGCGCCAGTGCCAATTATCGGTGTCGCCGGCAGAAGGCATGTCGCAGCATACAATGCTGCCCAGACAGCGAGTACACTAGGATAGATGATAAGCTTTCTTCTTTTCATAACACACTCCTTTTGTTCGGGTATTCTTTTCTAGGAATCTGCTTAGGCAAATCTGCCTGAATCTCTAGCTTTCTCGGCTTTTGCTTCTTGGTGATAGACTCTCGGCGATTCACTTTATCTAGCACCTCCTCTCCCAATTCCACCACCGTTAATGCATCTCTAGAGAAGCCTAGAGAGGGGGGCAGGGATTGGGTTAGCTGAGTGATCTGAGGTGGGGCTATATGGGTTCGTAGGAGCACTTCGGGTTGGGAAAAAACAACAGCAGGGGTATCGTCTAACAATATCTTTCCTTGACAGAGGACGATGACACGCCGCGAATATTCAGCCACTAGGTCCATATGATGAGTGGCAATAACAATGGTGTGGCCCTCCTGGTGCAACTGCCTAGCAATATCCATAGTCTGGCGGCGGCCTCGGTAGTCTTGCCCCATGGTGGGCTCATCTAGAAGGATGATGTGGGGTTGCATAGCTAATACCGAGGCGATAACCACCCTGGCCCGATCGCCTATGGACAAGGCCAGCGGAAACTCCTGACGAAAACGCCCCAGATCGAGCTTGGCAATGACCTCTTCCACGCAACTCGCCACTTCGGAGTCATGAAGTTTTAAGTTACGGGGTCCGAAGGCAATCTCTTCCTCCACCGTCTGGGTAAAAAGCTGCTGATCAGGGTTTTGTAATACAAGGCCGACCCGCATTGATAGCTCAGCCACAGTGCATTGGTTTGTATCCAGATCCTCTACCAGTACCTTACCTCGTGTTGGCTTCAACAGGCCCGCGATGTTCTCAAGTAGAGTGGTCTTGCCCGCTCCGTTCTGCCCAATGATAGCCACGAACTCGCCTTTCCCAACCTCGAAGCTGACCTCATCAAGAGCAATCACGCTATGGGGCTGGTAGACATAGCTCAGGCTCTCCGCTTTGATGGCTGAAGCCCGCAATTCTCGCTCCTTCGAACCAGTTGCTCAATCCCTTTCCTCGCCTGTTCGATGGTAATTGGAAACTCGGGAAAGCGGAGTGAGCGTTCCTCCAAATAGGTCGCCAGTCGAGAGACCTGAGGGGATGGGATATTTACTTGCTCAAGTAACTTCGTGTTTTGGTAGATTTCCTGAGGAGCTCCTTGAGCAATAAGCCGATGTTGGTGGAGAATTAGAATCCGATCAGCGAATTGAGCTGCCTCCTCGCTCGCGTGGGTGGCTATAACGATGGTCATATTGTATTTCTTATTCAACTCCTGCACTAACGAGAAGATCTCTATAGTACCTATCGGATCTAACTGGGAGGTGGGCTCATCGAGCACTAATACCTCTGGCCACATGGCTAAGGCAGCAGCGATGACTAGGCGTTGCTGCTGCCCTCCCGAAAGAGATGTTGGAGAACGCTCTTCAAAGCCAGCCAAGCCCACGACCTGCAAGGCCCACCTCACTCGTTCGAGAATTTCATCTACATTGAGGCATAGGTTCTCTGGTCCGAATGCCACTTCATTGATGACCTTGGTCGTGAAAAGCTGGACCGCCGGGTCTTGTAGCACCATGCCCACCTTCTGTGCCATCTCAGCCACGCTGACTTCCTGGGTGTTCAGGCCACCCACGATAACAGAGCCTTTCATCTCTCCCCCCTTGAAGTTAGGGATCACTCCGTTCAGGATCTGGCAGAAAGTGCTCTTACCAGCGAGATGCTCACCTAAGATGACTACGAACTCACCTTTGTCGATGGTGAAGTTTAACTCCTCTAAAGCGTAATGCTTGGCATCCGAGTAGCGGTATGACATGTTGCTTATGATAATATATGGTTCTTTAGTGTTCACTGTCTTCCCTAGCTCAAGAAATTAGCCAGCAAAACGGCCAGACAACATAGTACGCTCAACGCAATGAAAACCCAGTCGCTGGGCTTCATAGCAATATCTTCGATGTAGACTCGCTCTCCCTTGGCTCCGAAGCCGCGGGACTCCATAGCTATAGCAACTAATTGGGCTCGGTGCATTGCCCCGATGACCAGTGGTGTTACCAGGAGGGGATAGGCCTTCATTTTGGCAACAGGGTTTCCTTTTTCGAAAGTGCTAAAGGCTCTTAACCTTTGAGCGTCCATGATGACTCCGGCCTCAGCTTTCAGGACAGCGACTTGATTGAGTGCAGTGGTAGTTATGTAGGCAAGCTGATACGGCAACCCCAGGCGCACCAGCCCCAAGGTGAGACGGTCAATGGGCGTGGTCATGCTCACTAGGGGTAAAATTAAGATCATGGTCAGCAACCTAGCCGTGATGAAGAAACCAAAGAGAATACCCTCCTCAGTTATATTTCCTTTGCCTCCGATGAGAGGCACAGATGAGGGAATTATGGGGCCAATTAAGATAACTTTGCCTGGATACAGGGTCGCTTGCACCACAAACAAAAAGACCAAGATGCCGCTTAACATCTTGAAATAACCACCCAAGCTGCGGAGGGGTAGCCTGGCGATACCCCATAGGGCGATGACTATCAACAAAACAGCTACAACGAGGTAGATATGTTGGATAATAAAGATCACGGTGGTGAAGAGCAGTAAGAAAACAATCTTAGCTCTGGGGTCTAATCGGTGGAACAAACTCTGGCCAGGATAGCATTCTATCAGAGCACTCATCTTTCATATGCCTTCAGAATTAGTGATCTTAACATGACTCGCGAACCACCAAATGAACCGGCAAAATAACTTTGGTGGAAGGCCTGTTTTTCTCTTTGATCCTCTCAACAAGAAGTTTGACGGCGATGGCGCCCATCTCATGCTTGGGCTGAGCTACGGTTGTTAGCCGTGGGCTGATAAAGGAAGCCAGAGCAATATCATCGAAGCCAATGATGGCTATGCCTTCTGGCACCCCCAGCCCGTTATCTTTAGCAGCGCAGATGGCTCCAACGGCCATTATGTCGTTGCAGGCGAAGATGGCAGTGGGGGGCTCATTGAGGGCTAATAGCTGCCGCATTGCCTGGTAGCCCTCTTGGTAGCGGAAATCACCGATGACAACTAACTCGTCGCATAAAGGGATGTCATATCGCTCCGAGGCCTGTCTATAACCGCTTACCCGTTGGCTGCTGATACTCAAATCCGGCGGTCCGGTGATGCAGCCGATGCGGCGGTGGCCTAACTGAATTAGATACTCAGTAGCTTGGTAGCCACCCTGAAGGTTATCAGCGAGGACAGAGTCTACCTCCAACCCCGGGAGCTCCCTATCCACGACGATCACTGGCATCCCCTGCTTGATCAAGGTCTCAACAGGCCGCGAGCTCCCGCCAGCGGCGACAAAGACGATACCATCCACCTGCTTCTTCTGAAGTAAATCAATATAGGCAGCCTCCCTCTCCAGAGCACCGTTGGAGTCACAGAGGATAACATTATAGCCAAGCTCAAAGCCAATGTCTTCCACCCCTTTTGCCACCTCGGCCAGGAACGGATAGGCGATGTCAGGGATGACCATCCCAATGTTTTGCGTTTTCTTACACCGCAGGCTTCTGGCTATGGCGTTGGGCCGGTAGTCCAGTTCGTTTATCGCCTGATGAATTCTGGCCTGAAGTTCCTCGCTTACAAAGCGGGTCCCATTTATCACGTGAGAGACTGAGGTGGGGGAGACCCCAACCCGCTGAGCAACGTCTTTTATAGTGGCCATCCTATTTCTCGTTTGGCATTCATTTAGGCAATCGTTTGCCTAGTCTACCATAACAAAAAACAAAAGTCAAGAGTCTTCGGAAAAAGTTTAAGAAAAAATACTCCATTTGGGGTGCATATTAAGGCTCAATTGAGGTCGAGCTATCCCCTATGCCAAGCTTTCAGAAATTTCTCTGAAATTATTATTATGCTTATGGAAAAACCTAGTCCGATAAACAAAGCATCTATATTAAAAGGTTGTGTGATTTTCCATATTAGAGCAGATAATGCGCCTCCTATGAGACTGCAAAATGCTGTATCATTCCTTATTTTTCGCCCTGTCAGTACAATTAGAGTTGGGACAAGTATCGCCGCTATCCATATTGTTAGAGTAAATACTAGCGCTGGTATAATCATTTTGATGTATAGTGCCAGTATTAAACTCAGTAAACCTAGTATTATTGTAAACATCCTTGAAGCCATTATTAGCTGTTTTTCCGTGCTTTTGGGTTTAAAGTACCTATATACGTCATATGTCAGGCTTGCTGCTCCCGATTGTAGGAAGGAATCCGCGGTGCTCATTACCATAGAGAGCAAAGCTATAAAAAATATGCCGCTTAATGCTTTTGGTAATATCGCCCCCCCGAGCATTATGTAAGCCATATCTGGGTCAGTTAGGTTCGGAAATAATTGTAGAGCGGTGAACCCCAGTAGTATTACGACCGAATCTATAGCCATCCATATCATTACAGCGTATATTATTGATTTTTTCGAACACGTCTCTGATTTTGAGACAAAAAATCTCTGATACAAGGGTGCTGCGGTTATAGGTAGGAAGAATAGTAGTATGAACCAGCGAGCGATTTCTTGGATCGATATGTATGAGAATGGGTTGAAATACTCTTTGGTGATACCTGAAATTACGTCTGAGGGCGTGTTAAATGAGGGCATGTTGAAAATGAATGGCACCATTATAGCCAGTATAAAAAGCATTAAAGCAAATTGGACCACATCTGTCCTGATAATCGCTTGTATCCCACCTATTGCAACATAAGCGATCATTACAAGGGCTACTATAACCATTGCTATCCATAGCGGTATTGGCATGAATACGGACAGCAACTTCCCTCCGGCTATTATGACCTCTGGAAAAAGAACTTGGATAGCTAGTATTATTGAGCTTGCTTGCACCAGTTTTTTGTCATAAAAACCCCCTAGAAAATCCGGCAGTGTATATTTTTCTGAGCTAGCTATCCTTCTAAGCAGGAAGGCGATGAGGGCTATGTTGCCTAGATAAAAGGGTACCATGAACCAGATGACACCTAGCCCCGTCTGGTAGGTTAGGCTTACTCCTCCAAATATAGCTGTTGACCCATAGAATGTGGTTACTATCGATGGCACCAACATTTTTGTACTTAAAATCTTGTCTCCGACAATGAATCTCTTTAGAGTTGTAACCTTTGCCACCACACTTATGACTATAAGTATGGCTACATAGGCAAGAAAGATTATCGTTATCATTTTTCTTCCTATTTCAAGCTGGAGTCTCCATTCGCTGGAACAATATCATAAACTATTAGCATCTTCTTCAGCTTGATTTAAAGGTCATCCACTTGGCTACTCCGGACGACTATTCCACTACCAGGTTTGCCAATTAGCAGCCTATGATAAACTGAGCCATCTTTCAAGCTGACCCTCTCCAACTTGCCATGAGCGGCGATTCTCTCTCCCTCCTTTGCCTGCTCACAGAATCTACCTCGAAAGGAAGAGAGCTCCTTTAGAGTGCTCACCTCTTTGCCTTCTATGAACTTCACATCGTCGATTCCATAGGTACACGGCGTGAAAATGGCCTCCTTAGCATCGGTGACGGTGGCTTCTACCCTCGCCAGGCCCAAACAGGTGCATCTCCTGTCGCCATATCTTTCTCCTACCTCTGAGGGAGTTTTTATAAATCTGATGAAGTAGCCTCGACTCTGGAATTTGCCTTGGATGACCTTGCGCCTCTCCAGCCTTAAGAAGTCTTGGAAGGGCATCGGCGTGTCCTGGGAGCGGAAGGTATAAAGTTCCTCCAATTCCCTTCGGTTAAGTTTTTCGACCCCGCTCGAGGGTTCAGCAAGCATTCTCCTCAGAGTCTTATGAACCGCCCAACAATTGTCTACTCCGTAGACGACGACGTCGATGTCCGATTGGGGTATATGGAGTCCTAGGAGGATGGAGCCGGAAATACCCAGGCACCTCTTTGATACCCCTGCCGTATCTCTTAGGAGTTCGGTGAACTCAAGGGCATTTTTCTCTACCTCATCTAGATTTTCTCGGCTGCGAAGCTCAGCCGGCTTCAGGCAAGGGTCATAAATCTGCCTTATGCGCTGATGAGAAACTCCCTGAAGCTGTCCCCCGAGTATCAGGTCAGAGAAGAGGTAAGCCGGATACTTTTCCCTAAGTAGTCTCTCTTGTTCCTCAAAATGATAGACCCTTCTGTAGCGAAGGCCTTTTTTCTTCCTTTCGCCGAGGGGATCCAAGACATACCTGAGGTAAGCCACCACTACTTCTGGCGGATGGAACAGTCCCTTGACGGCAAAGAAAAGCCCCTCGACGGATTCGATGTAATAGCCCTCTATCGGGCCGGTTGCCTCGCTCATTATGAAGAGAAGCCCTTCCTCCGCTGAGAAATCCCTCAACTCCAGGGTAATTCCTGTCTTGATCTACATCAAATATACCTAAAGATATTCCTGGATGACATCCATAATCTCTCGCGGCCTGCTCAGCACAGTAATACCATCCATCCTCCGCAGCTTATCCACATTATCCTTATCCACCTTGCGCATGGTAAGCGTGAACTTCCTCCCATCCGGCAGGTCGGTGGTGACACTGCCCACGCGCTGGTCTACAGGATAGATATAGATGGGTATGCTGCCCTTCATAGCCTGTGCAACCGCATTGGTTATGAGTGAGTCGGCGATGCCATGTGCGATCTTGGCAGTGGTGTTTCCCGTAGCGGGGCACACAACCATGAACTTGTATGCGCCTGTCTGCAGTGGTCCGGCGATGAACGGTATGTTTGGACCCTTCTCGATTTTTATGTTTGGGAAGTGCTTCCCCAGCTTATCGTAGAACTTATACCATTTCAGTACCAGTTCGCCGTTCTTCGAGAGCACTGGAACAATCTCCACACTATCAAGCTTTTCTGATATTTCGATCATGACTTCCAAGGTTTCTTCCAGATAGTCTCCGGAGCCAGTGATACCCCATGCAATCTTGGTCATCACACATCACCTCCTAATACAAACAGGGCAGTCTCCACAAACCGATCCATAGTCTTATGCAGACTCCTTAGTCCCTCGGCATCCTCCGCAACACCATCCGCACCCCTGTCGTGGGACCACAGAGTGGCACCGAAATTCGCGCCGAACGAGCCGCCCCCAACGGGGATGATCCCATTAATCAGATAGAAGCCTATTATAGCCTGTATGGCAGGCTCCTGACCGCCGACACGATCACCCCCCACGGCCAGGGCAGCACCGATCTTGTTCGTGAAGACCCCTGGATTGCTGGCTACCAGTGCGCGGCATCGGTCCAGCAGTGTTTTGGTCTGGGCGCTCAGCGTTCCCTGGTATACGGGTGTGCCTATTAGGATGGCGTCCGCCCAGATGAGTTTGTCATATAGCGGCTGCATATCGTCTTTCTGCGCACAGCCCTGTTTTTCCCTCACGCAGTAATCGCAGTGAAGGCAGAAATTAAGTTTTTTTCCGCGAGCAGAGAAGTAATCTGTCTCCACATCGTATTTCTCCGCTGCATATTTGAGCGCCTCGTTGACAGCGTAGTCTGTGGATGCCTTTCTGGGACTGCCGGAAATGCCTAGCAGTTTGACTCTCATGCCAGCACGACCATCCGCCCTTACAGGTAAACCTATTGTGAGCTATTTAAATATAATACTGACCTGTGCCAGGGATAGACGAGAACTACCCGCGCCATTTTCCACAGGGCATCTGGTAAAGTCCACCTTCCAGAAGAGCAACGAATAGAGATGCTGTGACCAGATCCGCCGTAGTGCCAGGGTTCAAGCCGTCGTCCTCTTCTCTAAGGAAACGATCCAATTCTCTTACTGCCTCCATCCCTTGTGCCGAAAAGACTCCCCCCAACTTCAGAGCCCTCTTTGCCCGTTGTGAGGCGTCCTCGGCCACGGCTGGGCCGTTTATCCGCCTGATCTGTGTATCCGGAACTTCCGCTAGTATGGAGAGGTAGGTCTGAACGATGGAATCTAGTAACTTATGAGACTCCACCCAACACCTCATCAGACAGGGATATCCGAACTCAAAAGTCTTCTCGAAATTGGTGACGTATTCCTTGGCTATTGAGTCCCTATCCTTGGCCAGCCACATGGCCTCCCTCAGGGTGATGTCAACTTCTTCCTCACTGATGTCATATTTCTCCAACCTCCCCATCCCCCCCGGGTTGACAAGCCTTATCGCCCGGTAGGCTTTCTGAGCGTCGTCCACCGTCAGTGAGGCCAGGACCTCCCGCAAACTTTCCCTTAGCCTTTCTGGACGGGGACCATAAGCTTTAGCCAGGGGAGCGAAAAGGAGCACTATCCCTAAATTCGTATTATAAGCCACAAACCGTAGCGTATCCCTTATCGCCATCAGTATCGTCTCGCCAATGGTTTTTTCTCCTGCTTCCCTGATGGCGGGCCCTATGGCTACCGCGCTGAGCAGGAAATCCTCGTGTTTGAGATCCCAGAAATCCTTATGCCGGGTGACATTGCCCGGCTTATCAGCGCTTACCTCCAATAGACAAGCGATTTGAGCGGCCTGTGCCACTTCATCTGGCTTTAGATGTGGCATCTCTCGCTTCCCCTAACCAACGACTTTAACAATATATTCGATGATCTTATCGGCTATATCCAGCTTGGTTGTCTTCTGCAGGCCTTCCCACCCGGGTATGCCGTTAACTTCGGTCACATAGTACCCGTCTTTCTCTGCTTTCAGGATGTCTACCCCTGCATAGTCAGCCCCTAGGGTATGCGAAGCCCTCAGGCTGAGCTGCTTTAATTCATCAGTTAATTCTAAGGGCTCTGTCCTCGCCTCTCTGGCTACATTAGTTTTCCAGTCATCTGCCCGACGCACCATAGCGGCTACCACATCATCCCCAATTACGAAGGCGCGGATGTCCCAATTGGCATGAGGCATGTATTCCTGCAGGTAGTACACATAATGACCTAGCTCTAGGGCTTTGAAAACGCGGTGAGCCGTATCCTCATCACATACTCTCACCATTCCGCGCCCCTGAGAGCCAAACAGGGGCTTTGCTGTCACATCGCCCAGCTGTTGAAAGGCTTCCATCGCCTGGTCAAAGCGCTCTGTCACCAGCGTGCGTGGCGTGGGAATTCCCTTATCCTCTAGAAGAGTGGAGGTGTAATACTTGTCTACTGTCCTCTCTAGCGTTGTCGCAGAATTGATGATTTTAACTCCAATGTTCTCCAGACGGTGCAGGACGTCTACCCTGAAGATGACTTGCTCCAGCGAGCCAGTAGGGATGCTTCTCACGATAATAGCATCATATTCCTCTAACGCCTGCTCTCCGATGCGGACGTACGGCTTATGGGAGATTCCAGCCATGAAGGAGGTGGTGGGGAAATGGTCTGAGGGAATGCCCCTTCTGTTGAGGGCTTTTCGCAGTGCTTCCACATGCCAACTCTGTCTGGACCCTAGGATGCCAATTCTCACCCGAGCATCTCCCGCAGTATCTCGATGTTGAGCTTGCCGGCATGGTATGTCTTGCCATCAGCTATGTTGTTAATAAAAACCTCCGCGGGGCTGAATAACATGGGGTCAATCTGGTAAAAATCCCCACCATAGCGCTGGAATAGGTCATAGAAGGGCATTCCGTAATCCTTAGAGGCTGACGATGGTATCTCCTTGATCAGTTCGTCGATGGAGCTAGCTTCGGCTTTTACTATATAGAAGGCCTTGCCACCGTAGAGGACACAATCATTGGTGCGACCGATAGCCTTGAGGTCATTGTCAGCTACGGGGGCGATAGGGCAAGTGCCGTAGCCGCTCAAGATCTGCTTGATGTCAAAGCCCACCTCCCTCATCTTGTGTATTCCTGTTTCAACTACTCGCGCCGCTATCTGGACTGAACCAACTATGCTGGCGGTGGGGGCAAGCATGATATAGAGTGTCTCGGCCCCTACCCCGCACTTGCCGGCGATGTAGCTTGCTACCTCCTCATCGGGAAGCTTCCGCCCCTCCAATGCAATCACGGCTACATCGGCTTCGTCCCGATAATCCAGCTCCTCGAAAAGCTTCTCCACGCGGGAGAGAGCCCTGGCTGGCCCCGAGCCCATGGCGAAGAACTTGCCTACTTTGATCTCCCAGCCAGCGTATTGAGAAGCCATACAAGCTATGCTCGGCCTATTAACGCTGATGCTTACGCCGGGAAGCCATAATTGGTCAAAGTTGAGGCCAGTAAAAGTTACCTCGGCTAGTCCTCCCATACAGGCCTCAGCGAAAAGCTTTCCGGCTGTAAATCCCCCCTGGGTCATATCTATTACCTTTGTTCCATTGCTCAAGGTCTTGACCGTAACACCAAGCTCTCCGCTATTGGATATTATACGCTGGGCAAGGAGGACTGCCCCGACATTCACACTGACCCTATCAGGCTCCTGGCTCATAGACTAAAATCTCCCCCTTTCCTAGCTCGACGATATCCCCATTGTAACGCCTATAATTTCCAGTGACATATTCTTCCTTGATTTCAAGGCCATGTCTCTGCAGTGTCTTAAGATAAACCCTGAGGAAAACGGGATGGTAGGTGCAATCGTAGCGGAAGGTAGGCAGCAGTTGTAGGGGCACGGCAGTGTCGTCCCCTTCCTGGAAGGTGACAATGGTCCCCCTCCTCATCTCAGCCCCCGACCTAATCCCGATCCCACTGAAAACGATGATTGTGCCGCCGGTCATGCCGGTCCCAAGGAAATCACCCGCTCTTCCCATAATGGCGATAGTTCCTTTCCTCAGCCGCTCTCCCACCTCGTTACCGGAGTTACCTTCTATAATGATCATGCCTTGTTTCATGCCGCTCTTGCTTCCTCGGTAGGCAGCTCCAACTAGGTTGCCGGCGTCACCTTTTATCCTGATTACCCCGCCCTTCATCTCCGCCCCCAGCCAATCGGAGGCGTTGCCCTCGACGATGATCTCGCCATTACTCATCGCTGCCCCCAGATGCATCCCGGCATTGCCCTTGATGACTACTCTCCCTTTGGTCATGCCGTAGCCTATTTTCTTCATACGGGAAACGTCGCCTTCAATCCTGATGTGAACTGATCGTTCCCCATCCACCTTGAATAATTCTCCCAGCTTTCTCTCCCTGTTGCCGTGGTGGAGAGGTAGGCTTTCGATTTCACGGCAGCTTTTATCAGCGAAGACGTCCGGGCATATGAACTCAGCCTCGACAGGCATGGCTAATGGCTCCTTCAATACCAATGTTACCTCATCCATTTTTCTACCTAAAGTCAAGGATTTACCTACAATAGTTCGTGTAAATAAATCTGATACTGACCCAATGTGCCTCCGTAATTTCCAGCGGATATGCGTACGATGCCTGGGATGCAAGCTGCCTTAATGCCAAGCTGCATCGCCTCACGCACTGTCCCTTCATCCAAGCCATCGATGACGATCTCCAGCACGCAATTTACCTCCTCGGGAAGCAGCGATTCAATCTGACGCTTGATAGTGGGGCAGAAAGCAGTATTCGTCGAGACATGCAGGAACTTGTATTTAGACGAGATTTTGCTCCCGCTTCGCACAATGCCACCAGGGAAGGGCATCACCACCCCCTTCACCCCTTTCATTCCCTCAATGGCTCTCTCTGCTGCCTCCAAGGTAACCTCAAGGTCCTTGCCCAGAATAAGGAAGTTACCCCCTCCCACTGCCTGCTGGATGCCAAAACTGTCGTCGATCAGGAACTCTCCGTCCATTACCGGTATTCGCCAGAGCCTCCTTCCGTCAAGGAGTTTGCTTATTTGGAAGCCGTCCCCAAAATAGCGCAGCTTCCCACCTACTTTTACCTTCTCTTCACCCTCCAGGCCATTAAAGCAGGCGGTAGTGGGACAGGTCATCACGGTTTGCCCCACGCGGTTTACTAGCTGTTCCTCCATACCCTTTTTGCCCATGGTGAAGATGAGGACACTAACGCCCGGGCGTCCATCGGGGGTTTCATCAGAAGGGATCTCATCCTCAATCCCTGCTTCGCAGCCGCAGCCAATGACCGAAGTAGCGAAGCCAGTCACTCTAGTAGCGGCCTCCCGAGCCCATTTCTTGCTCGCAGCGCTGATGATAAAGCGGCTGCCATACATTTTGAAGGCCTCGGCGAAGGTGTCCTCAATCTCTACACCGTTTATATGCATGCCACCACCTCGCTCTGAGGTAGATATTCCACCTGCACCGGATAGTTCTGAAAGGAAACCGTATAAAATTTGTCGAAATCTTCCCTGATCTCGTGCTCGATCCACTCTTCCTGAGGAGGATCGACATAGAAGGTCTTGCCATAGCAGTCCTTGACCACCTTCCCATTTTTGACAATGACCTCCCCATCCTTAAGCACATAGCGTGCAGAGGAAAACATCCTCTCAACTTCGTCCTTGGAATAGATGGCGATGTCAGCGTCAGCTCCTATCCCCAGGTGACCTTTATTAGTTAGGCCCAACGCCTTAGCCGTACCAGCCCTAGTAATAATGGCTATCTCGTAGAGGGAATACTCCCTGTTTATCTCAGCCAGCGATGTCCTTTCGCGAACTCTCCTTGGGAGTTCAGCAAGCTTTTCCTCCCTGAAATCCTTGTCCATTAATAATTTGATGATGTGGGGATAAAACATAAAAGGCCCAGCGTTGGGGTGATCTGTAGTCAAAAAGACCCGCCACGGATCCTTGATGAGAAGCAAAAGCTCCAGGCCAATGGCCCACTGCACAGCATTGACTAAGTTGTGCTTGTGGAAAGTGTAAGGGACAACACCAGCCCCTGTTTCCATCTCCACATCGGTATTGACCCATTTGTTTCCCGAGAGTTTATGCAGGCGATACTGCCAGGGTCCGTCAGCGGTCATGGTGGTGACCTCGCCGAAGACCACTTGCCCCGCATCTAGGGTCACCTTCTCATGCTTGTTGACATACTCGGCGATGTCGGGCGCTTTGGAGCACAAATCAGCCCACCCTGTTCCCCCATAGCTATTGAACTGACAGTGGGTGATGTGGATTTTCCTCCCTTCCACAGCCTTCATCGTCTCAAGTGTTGTCTTATAGTTGCCCGGTGTGCCCAGGTTATTACAGTGCACATGGATGGAATGAGGAAGCCCCAGCTCTTCATGTACCTTGGACAGGGAGAGAAGGAGTTGACGGGGGGTCACTGCGTAGTCAGCGGCACGGTCATCAATGTTTTCTACATTTTTTCCCCATTTCCAGCTCTCGACACCGCCAGGATTGACAATTTTGATAGCGTAGCCCTTGGTTGCCTTCAGGAGCCAGGAGACGAAAGCCTTTAACCTCTCCGTCTCCCCACGCTCGATGTATTTGAGCACGAAGTGATTATTCCCCATCAGGGGGTAGCAGCCCTTATCAATGATAGGTGTATCTATGAGTTCCTCATGGGTGTGTCTAGCCCCCAGGGGGGGCACTGCTGCCTCCATCACCGTGGTGTAGCCCATTGCCGCATAGCGGTAGCCAGTGACGAAGGTAGAGGGGACACTGTAGCCCACGCCGGAACGGGTCACCTCGGTGCAGGCGATGATATCCCCTCGGTGATCCTCCGGCCTCATCATCCTGCCAAGGTTCACCTTTCCGCCGGCGATGTGGGAATGAATGTCCACGCCGCCAGGCATAACGATTGCCCCCGAGGCATCAATGACCTCCTCACGAGGGGGACCAGGGGGAGCCTCTCCCACAGCAACGACCTTGCCTCCCTCAACCCAGATATCCAGCTTTTGGCCATTAATTCCATTGCGGGGATCGTATACCTCGCCGCTCGTTATTCTGAGCACTGCTTCACCCCTTTTATAATCTTACCCAAAATCTCTTCATCTGAGGGATAGGGGGAATCCACTACCTTCCGCAAGCGGATGGGAATATTGTCCATCCGATAGGCGGTGCCCTCAGCACTGATACCAGCGGCGGCGACGGGGATAACCACCTTGGCGACCTCTGTGGTCATGCTTCTTTTGAAATCGATGGCGATGGTAGGGATATCCTCCAGATAATGAGCCGCGTGATAGGGGAAACTGGCTACGGGGTCGGCACCGAGGATGAGAGCAGCATCGACCTCCCTCCGGGCCAGGAGGTCAACTGCGCTGAACTCGCCTGGACCGTATTGCGGATACCCCCGGCTGAAGTTGACTGCATGGGGGTATCCCGTCTGCCAGGTAAGGGTGGCACAACTACCAGCCACGTTAAAGTGCCCCCGCATAGGCATGGCGGTGAACTTGGTGAAATGATTGAGGTCGCGCACTAGGGAAAAAGCGGCAGAGATGTTGCGGTGCTTTCCCTTGCTCGCTGCCAGCCCCAGACCGACGAAGAGGATGCCAAAACGGCACTTTTTCATCCTCTCTGCCAGCTCAATGAGGGCCCCAATAGGGAGGCCACCGACCTCATCTGCATCCAATTTCTCCCCCTTGAGTATAGCCCGCAGTGCTGAGAGGCACTCGTAATCCTTATTCGGTTTTACTTGGAGAAGGATGTCTGCTGCCCGAGCAGTGGGGGTACGCCTAACATCCACTACTACTATTGTCCTATCCCTGCGGCCATTGGGTGTGAACTGGCCGGTTGCCGAGACAGAATACCTCGCCATGTGCCTACTGTGTGCCTCGGCAGGATTGCAACCCCAAAAGACCACTAAGTCGGCACGGTTCTTAACCTCACCTAGGGTGCAACTGACCATACCCACCGCCTGCAGGGCCAATATTGTCTGCCCATGACAGAAAGAAGCGGCATTATCAATGTTTCCCCCAACCAACTCCGCCAGCCCAATGGCTTTGCGCTGGGCCTCGCAAGTGGTGGCGCTCAAGCCATAGATTAGGGGATAACGGGCGTGGGTCAAGATGGACACCGTTTCTTCAATGGACTTCTCTATGCTTACTTCTACACCGCCCACCATTGGCTTAACCGCTTTCTTACCGTGATTCAGAAACAGGCTTCTGGAGATGGCACACCCTTTAGCCATCTTCACAATCTCGTTATCCTCCACTGTGACCTCAATGTCATCGCAGAGGCAACCGCAGAAGGGACAAACTACACTCTCGATCCTCACTGCCATTTTCACCTTAGACTATTTCTAGCTCGACCTCGATGCCCTTAAAATCTGGCATCCCTGTACTCCCAGTGCCAGGCCCGATGAGGGTGTTCGCCGGAGGGCCCCAGGGCATGAAGAGCATCCCCTGGGGTAGAGCTGTTGAGCTCCGGCACCGTATGGTGATTTCTCCATGTTCTGTCCTCAATTGCACCTGCCCTCCATCCTGCAGCCCCATCTGTTCCATATTCTCCTTGTTCACCTCGACTATGGAGACTTCATCGGTATATTCGGGAGAATCCTTTCCTAGCTGTAGGGCCACGCCCTGTTTCAAGCTTCGGCCGGTGATGAGGATGAATTTTTCTCGTGTGGGCAAGTTTTACCTCCTGATATGTCGCCTCGGCGGCGGCAGCAAGATTTTGCCAGCAATCCTGCCGTGTCACCCCCTGTGCTAATACGGTACAAATAGGATGGCCGGCCCTGATTTGCTCTCCGGTAAAGGGGATATCCCTTCTCCCCTTTTTCTTCCACTCTGCGGTCTCCGGCATCATTGCGTTGCGCCTGGCATAGACAATACCTTTGCCGTAAAAGTGTGGCTGGGGGGGCAGTGAGAAAGAGGGCAGCTCCCCCTCGAAGGACCGGATATGAAGGCTGAAAACATTCAAACCATAGGCCCATTCTATAAGCTCCATCGAAGCGGTGTAGCGGGGATTAACCTCAATCAGGTAAGGAATGCCCTGGCCTTGTAGTGGTCTTGTTAGGACAAAGTCGAAACTATTGACTCCACGAAGACCAAAGCGACGCGTTAGCTTAGTGGCCATATCCTTCACCGCATCAAGGGCTGAATCCGTCTCATGAGGTGGCAGGGCAAGGGGTAAGATGTTGCCGCAGAAAGCAAACCCCCTCCCACCGAGTTCCTTTTGCCCGATGAGCTGCTCGGCTATGCCAATCAGTACACACTTTTGGCTATCGGCCACGAAGGCCGCCGAGCAAGAGATGCCGTCAATATACTCTTGCAGGAAGTAGCTCTCATCCAGCGGCTCTCCTTGCCAGAAGGCAATGCCGTGTCCGCCGCCGCTTTTTAAAGGCTTACGTAGCCAGCACCCTTGCTTGGGCAAGGGCTCATCGCAAAAGATGGTAAAAGGAAAGGGGATCCCTTCTTCGTGACAGAAGGAACGGAAGGTGCGCCAATCGCGCACCTTCCGTAGAGTTTGAGGGGTGTTTCCCAGCAGGGTGTGCCCCTCGGCCAGTTCCTTCACCACCTCAGGGTGGTTTTCCAGGTTAGAGATGTAAACCAGGGCCTCGAACGTCAGGTAGCGACTGCACCTCAAAAGGTTTTCAGCGCTGAAAGCTAACTTAAAATCTCGCATTAGTGAATAATTCTCCACCAGCTGCTTCTGGTCGCGGTCTCCGAAGTAGTCAAGAGTAAGAACATTGTACCCACCGCGTACAGCCGCTTGACCGATGTCCCTGGTGCTCAGACCGAGGATTAAAATTCTCATCTGCTCAGCTAAAGCCATCTTACCTTGTGCCCTTAGCTTGCTCGTATATCTCCTCGACATCAAGCACAAGGTCATTCCCCTCGAAGAGCCTAGCCACGCTACCGCGATGGATCTTCATTTTCAGGTTGCCGATAGCTATAGCCCCAAAGACTATCTTCTCACCGCGCATGTTGCCATCATCAGTGACCTTGATGCCCTCAATCCCTGTAGGGGGAACTGCATTGATATCAGCCATAACTTCGATAGAAGGATTGGTCTTCCAGACCTCCTCCTTCACCAACATCACCCCTGGAGTGCCAGTGGTGATTAATATTTGCGCCCCCTTGAGGGCCTCCTTAGCTGCCTCTTCGTCAGCCACCTGATGGGGGTTGACTTCGATGTTAAAGCGGGATTTAATCAGTTCGCAAGCGGCCTTTGCCCTTTCCATCTTGCGCGAGGTGAGGTAGACCTCAGCCCCTTCTTTGGCCAAGAGGGTACAGGCCCTGATACCTACAGGCCCTGTGCCAGCAAAGACCACCACCTTCCTTCCACTCACATCTATGGCGCTTGTTATCTTCCTCACAGCGGCACTAGCGGTTGTGTTTGAGCCATTCGGGTCAGCCATAACTGAGACTCTCACCGGGCCGAAGAAGGTCTTTAGCACTTCTTTGAGCATTGCCTCGCCCACGGGCACATCGGAGCCACCGATGAAGATGGCTGTGTTTTTGAGTTCCCCCACCCCGCGGGTAAACATTGCTCCGTAAACAATGTTGGGCACGTTATCCAAAACGACTCCACCATAGCTGAGGACATTATCCACCCCTGCGTCGTAGGCAGTGATGCAATCGAATGCACTAGGGAATTTATCGCTATCTAGCTGAAGCAACAGCTTCTTCATTTTCCACTTTTCCCAAATTAAAATTCAGCGCTCCACCTCTCAGCTCGGTCAAACATCCTAGTAGATGCCCTAACCAAGCCAAGATACATAGAAGGTTCAACGGGGGGAGCCGACTTGAAGAGGATATCGGTCCCCCCCGTTGTCTAGGCTGCTTTTCCGAGCCCTATACGGCTGACGTAGACATAGAGGAAAGCGGCGACCACAGCACCAACGATCGGCCCAATGGCGTAACCCGCAAAATGTGCCCAGAGGTTAGGCCCGCCGAAGATTACATCGCCAAGGTACGGGCCAAAGGTTCGGGCGGGGTTGATTCCCGAGCCGGAGATGTTCCCAAAGGTAGTGATGATGCCGGCCACAACCATGCCGATGATCCAGCCGGCCCATCCCGCCGGTGCCCTCTTGTCGACGGCTATACCCATGATGACTAACATCAGGACGAAGGTGCCGATAGCTTCCGCTAGATAAGCCCCAAACGGCGCCACACCCGGGAAGGGTCCTGGAGCCCCGCAACCACCTACCGTCGCTGCCCGGGTGCCGAGCATGGCCACCAAGGTGAAACTGGCCAAAGCGGCCCCAATTAACTGGGCGATGATGTACTGGAATACTTGGCTCCATGGGAAACGGCCAACTGATGCCAGGGCGATAGTCACTGCGGGGTTGATATGGCAGCCTGAAATGTGCCCAAACGCGTATATCGCAGCCGCGATGACAAGCCCGAAGGCTAGACCTATGGCTAACCAGTCGCCCAAACCGCCCAGGGCACCGATGCCAATGTTGAACGTTGTGGCTTTGGGTGTCCCCTCTGATATAAGCAGACTTATCGCCGCTGCCCCTGCCCCAAACAGCACCAGCATATAGGTTCCGAGGAGTTCAGCTAGATATTTCCGCCCCCATGTTGGTTCCGGGATTACAGCTTGTACTGGCATTCTTGTACCCCCTCAAAAAAGATTTGTTAATATTGGTGTACTGAGTGCATCCTTTCTCCCAAGAAGGGCACTCAGTACACCAGAGATAACCTAGGCGCTTAGACCGCCATATCCCACTGGCAGTAGCCCTTAGTACCCTTTCCGATGCCCTCCACGTAGGGAACATTCCTCTTGATCAAGGTAGTGACAGCGCAGTGCTTGCAGCCCCTGACCGGCGAGCCAGGCACATCAGGCTTGAGTGCGATGGCGTTGGTCATCAACGTGGCCGTTACCATCTCCGGTGTCAAGAAGCAGGGGAAGTCGGCCAGGCTCATCAACGCTGCGAAGCGCTGGGTGATACCGCAAGCGGGGTAGGTGTAGCGCTGCGGGTTCATAATGACCTCGTTCTTGTTAACCGGGCTGAGGTCTACCTCCACGCCCTTGATTTTCCCACCGGTACCAATGGGCGTGATGTCAAGAATCTCCTCGCCTCTCATCAATATGTCTAAGAAGTCAACGTTATGCAACTCGTCAGCTTCGCCCCGGTTGGGATGCATGGCTACATAGTTATAGAAGCGCTTGGTCAGCAGGTCAACGAGCATGGGCACGGTGAAGCTGTCCAGCCACAGGATATAGGCTGTCGCACAGGCCGGTGCTCCGGTGGCTACCGCCAGCACATCATAGGCGCTCTTGTAGGCGTTCTGCTTAAGACCCCGCCTTAGGGTGTTCTCTAAGACTTGAGTCGCGGCATCGTAGATGGCGAAGACCATTTCGTCTTTGAACAAGTTGAAAGCGGACAGGGCAATGTGGTGACCGATATCGCCAACGCAATAGGCAGGCACGGTCACGATATTAGCCTCGTGTACGCCCGCCTTCATGGCCGCCAGCACGACGGGCTTCATCCTCTCCTTATACTGGGCCATATACTTGGCCGTGTCAAAGGAAGTGTGAGGACCATGTCCGCCTAGGTTGTGGGTAGCCATCAGCTTGTTCTGTGCTGCCACCGGCTCACGGTAGATAAACTGGAGCTGGTCTACCTCAGCCTCCTCTGCCTCAGCCGCGGTTTTTCCAGCCTCCAAGGCGGCTCGGAAGGCGCCACAAAGCCCGTAGGAGGTGTTCATACCCCAGGACTTGGAGGACAGGATGGTTTTCTTGTGCTCCTTGGGGATGTCCAAGTCAATTAGGATGCGGTTAACCAGGTTGGACACAGAGCCAACAGACATGGCAAAGTCCACCACGCAGGTTGGCCCGTACATCCCGCCGTAGCGCCGCACTGCCTCACGGCCGATAAGAGCCTTGTTCTCAGCCAGAGCGTCAATGAACTTCCACATCGAGGCCTTGAAGCCCTTGTCCTCGGCATAGAGAATCTCCAGGATGGGTGGCGTCTGATAATGCTCGATGAAAGGGTCATCCTCGGGGCGGATGGTGTCGGTAAGGCCCGTCAGGATGTCGTAGTGAGCGTTCACTGACTGCACGTGGAGGGCGAAGACCTCCTTGGACTGGCCAGTGCCCGGCTTCATCCGGTTGACGGCGTCAACATAGGGCTTGCAGTCAGGAAACTTAAAGGGACCACCTCTTTTCACCTTGATGACGCCAAAATCCGCTTTGGCCGCACCTACGGCCTCATTAACCATCTTCTCATAAATCTCTGCCATTTTTGTACCCCCTTATTTTTTAATAGGAATGACTAGATTGCCCCCAAATACTTCTCCCGATTTGCCACCTCCTTTCTACGAATTTTAGTGGGCAGGTGCCAACCCAGATTTCAGTCTGCCTTTTCCCCGAGACCCCGCCCCTGTTCCTCCCACAGTTATTTTCTATAGGCACCACCCCCCACTTAAACAGAGGTAATCATTATTATACACAGAATTAGCCTTTTGTCAATACCAATTTTGGAACCAATTGCAAGACCCCTCCTATCTAGGTGATGTGCCAAATTATTGCTGAGCCGGTTGGTGATGGTCCCCATTCCTAACGCCCTCCACGTCTACGTCGTAGACGCTGTTCCCTTTCCTGCGTCAGCAAGGCAAATCCGAGATAGAAGAGGTCACCAAGGCTGATATCAGAGCCTATCTGGGCTACTTGGTCACCGGCAGGGGTAACTCCAGTGCCACCAGGGCGCGAAAACTGGCAGCGATGTTGCTCGGTGATTATCTAGGTTATAAGATAAAACGGAGGCGACTGGCGGTGATTCTCACTCGTATCGTCCTGATAGCTATTATCGCCTTTACCATTTATGCTGCCGTTTATGCGGTCACTCATGCCTAGTTGGCCAGTTTTATAAATTTAAAGCTACCGCTGGATAAAACCAGCGGTAGCTTTTTGTTTCCTATTCTAGGCCGTACAGGTCTCGAACCTGTGACACCCTGATTAAAAGTCAGGTGCTCTGCCAACTGAGCTAACGGCCCATTAAGTTCAAGCTAGTTTAGCAAATCTAAAGCCCGAGCGCAACAAAGCTAGACTCTTCCCTGCGTCCACTATATAATGGGGAAGGTGATGGAGAAGCAAGTCAGGGAAGTTATAATTAACCAGGCAAGGTTAGCCATAGTCCAGGGGGATATTACCCGGCAGGCTACCGATGCCATCGTTAATGCGGCTAACCCTGGGCTGATGGGTGGGGGCGGCGTTGATGGCGCCATTCACCGCGCCGGAGGCCCGGCTATCCTGGAGGAGTGCCGGCAGATTGTGGCCAGGCAGGGACGCCTGCCTACGGGTAAGGCGGTCATCACCAGTGGAGGAAATCTGCCAGCAAGGCAGGTGATTCACACCGTTGGTCCTATCTGGCAGGGTGGAAATAAGGGCAAAGCAGCCCTACTGGCAAGCGCTTATAAAGAGAGCCTGAAACTGGCAGCTGCCCATAACCTGACCAGTATCTCCTTTCCCTCAATAAGCACCGGCGCCTATGGCTATCCGCTGGCTGAGGCGGCAAGGGTGGCTACCGCCACCGTAGCTTCGTTTCTCAAAGAGCAGGTCACCCCGGTGAAGGAGGTGGTGTTTGTTCTCTTCGACGCCAGAACCTATGAGGCTTACGCCTCTGCCCTTGAGGAGGTAGTATGAGATATAGAGGTTTCAGTCTAACTGCGGTCTGGATTTTAATCGGCATAAACCTGCTGCTGTTTATCGCCACCTCTATTAACAAAGACCTTATCTGGCTTCTTGGACTCCAGCCGGCAGGCTTTCTGGATAGGCCCTGGACATTGGTGACCAACCTCTTTGTCCACGGGAATATATGGCATATCCTAGCCAACATGGTAACCCTCTACTTCTTCGGGAGCTTCCTCTGCCGGTTGGTCGGGGTGAGAAATTTCCTTATCACCTACTTTGGCGGGGGGATACTGGGGAGTATTCTCTTTATCCCTCTCGCGCCGTCCTATTCCATAGTTATCGGTGCCTCGGGGGCTATTTATGCCCTGGCGGGAGCATTGGCGGTGATGGTGCCCAATTTGAGAGTCTTGCTATACTTTGTTGTCCCCATGCCGCTATGGGTGGTGGTCTTGGTCTTTTTCGTTCTCTGGTCTTTTATACCGGGCGTCGCCTGGCAGGCTCATCTTGGCGGTCTGGTTTTCGGTCTGGCGATGGGGTTTTTCTTCAGGAGGAGAGGGCGCTATTACTACTGAAAGGTGGCGTCCCTGGAGGGATTCGAACCCACGACCCGCTGCTTAGAAGGCAGCCGCTCTGTCCAACTGAGCTACAGGGACGAGCTGTCATTCAAATGTAACATGAGACCCGAGGATAGGTCAAGATAGCTTGACAATAGCTTTGCCACATTGTTAGTATGAGGTCAACTTTAATGCCAAGGTTGTTAGATAAGTTAGATAGCCCCGCCGATTTGAAGAGACTAGCCAAGCCGCAGCTTAAGCGACTGGCGGCTGAACTCAGGCAGGAGCTGGTGACCAGGGTAAGTGCTAATGGCGGTCATCTGGCTTCTAATCTGGGTGTGGTTGAGCTGACCATAGCCTTGCACCGGGTGTTTGATAGCCCGCGGGACAAGATTATCTGGGACGTGGGGCATCAAAGCTATGTCCACAAGTTGCTCACCGGCCGGAGGAAGCGCTTCGCCTCTCTCCGCCAGTATGGGGGGCTATCCGGTTTTACCTCCCGCAGCGAGAGTGAGCATGACCCCTTTGGCAGTGGTCACGCCAGCACCTCGGTCTCGGCGGCACTTGGTATGGCTATTGCCCGCGACCTTTCCGGCGATGACTACAATGTGGTGGCCGTCATCGGCGACGGGGCGATAACCGGGGGGATGGCGCTTGAGGCGCTAAATCAAGCCGGGCATCTGGGCTCAAAGCTCTGCGTCCTTCTGAATGATAACGGGATGTCAATCTCACCTACCGTTGGTGCCTTCGCTAAAATCTTAAGCCGGGTGCGGTTTGACTACCGCTACCGCTGGGCAGAGGAGGAGAGCCGGCGGATACTGGACGCTTTCCCCTGGGGTAAGCAGCTGCGGCAAATAGGGCGGCGGATTAGTAATGTATTCAAGGGGCTGATTATGCCAACCGTGCTCTGGGAGGAGGTCGGCTTTACCTATATCGGACCAATTGATGGGCATAACATTGATGAGCTTGAGATAGCGCTCACCCAGGCGCGGGACTACTGCCCGAAACCAGCCTTTGTTCATGTTATCACCACCAAGGGTAAGGGCTATCTTCCCGCCGAGGGCGATGTCATCTACTTTCACGGCGTGTCGGCGAAGAGCGCTGACACCGAGAAGGCGCCCGGTTATAGCGAGGTATTCGCTCAGACCGTGCTTCGCCTGGCCCGGGAAGAGCCGAGGCTGGTGGCAATTACCCCGGCTATGCCTGAGGGAAACTATTTGAGTATAGTCGCCGCTGAGTTTCCGGAGCGGGTTTTTGATGTGGGAATCTGCGAGCAGCACGCGGTTACCTTTGCCGCCGGACTGGCGACCCAGGGCTTTAAGCCTGTCGTGGCGATATATTCCACCTTTCTGCAGCGTGCCTTTGACCAGGTAATACACGATGTCTGCCTCCAGGACTTGCCCGTCGTCTTTGCCATTGACCGCAGCGGTATTGTTGGCGAGGATGGCAAGACCCACCAGGGGAGCTTTGACATCTCCTATCTGACGTTAATCCCCAATCTGATAGTATCGGCGCCCAGGGATGAGAATGAGCTCCAGCACCTGCTCTACACTGCGGTGAGGTCAGGACGCCCCATGGCGATACGCTACCCCCGGGGCTCGGGGCTGGGTGTGGAATTAGACGCCGAGCTCCGTGAGATTCCCATCGGTAAGGGAGAGATATTAAGACATGGCAAAGACGTGGCCATATTAGCCATCGGGACTACGGTGGCTCCGTCCCTTGAAGCCGCCGGGGAGCTGGCCTTAAACGGAATTGAGGCAACGGTGGTTAATGCTCGCTTTGCCAAGCCGCTGGATGCCGAGCTTATAACCGCTCTGGCGGGAGATATCAAGCGGCTGGTTACCGTTGAGGAGAATGCCCTCAGCGGTGGCTTTGGCAGCAGCGTAGTCAGCCTGCTTGAGGAAGCCGGCATCAGCGATATTAAGGTAAAAAGCATCGGCATCCCTGATGAGTTTGTTGAGCAGGGCAGTCAAGCCATCCTCCGCTCCGGTTATGGTCTTGATGCTCCGGGGATAGCCAGGCAGGTCCTGGAGTTGTTTCCCAGCCGCTCGTTAATCAGGGGAAGAAATGAATAAGCTGACAATCAGGGATATAGATGTTGGCGGTAAAACAGTCCTGGTCAGGGCTGACTTTAATGTCCCCCTGGATGAAGCCACCGGGGCGATTACTGATGATAGCCGCCTCCGAGCCACCCTGCCCACCATCAAATACCTTATTGAGCGAAAAGCCAGGGTTGTCCTCTGCTCCCATCTCGGCCGTCCCGGGGGGAGGGTGGTGGAAAAGCTGCGCCTGGCTCCGGTTGCCCGGCGCCTATCAGAACTCCTGGGGCAGAGGGTGGCGGTTGCTCCCCACTCCAGCATTGGACCCGAGGTGGAGAAGGAGGTAGCCGGGTTGAGGGGGGGCGATGTTCTGCTCCTGGAGAACCTCCGCTTTCAGCCCGAGGAGAGTGAAAACGCTCCCGCCTTTGCCCAGGCCTTAGCCCGGCTAGCTGATATCTATGTGGATGATGCCTTTGGCGCCAGTCACCGGGCTCATGCCTCGATAGTGGGGGTTGCCAACTACCTGCCGGCGGTGGCTGGTCTTTTGCTGGAGAAGGAAATCAATGTCCTTGAGAGTATCCTGGCTAACCCGGCTCACCCCTTCGCCGAGCTTGCTGGCGGTGCCAAGGTGAGCGACAAGATTGCCGTGTTTGAAAATACCCTGGGCAAGGTGGACTGCCTCCTGATTGGCGGCGGGATGGCGGCTACCTTCCTAAAGGCTAAATCCTGCGAGGTGGGCTCGTCGCTGGTGGAGAATGATAAGCTGGATTTTGCCGCTAGGCTGATGAAGGATGCCGCCGGGCGGGGGGTGCGCTTGCTACTGCCGGTTGACGTGGTCATTGCCGATAAAATCAGCGCTGAAGCCAGAGTCAAGGTAGTACCAGTAGGGGAGATACCGCCAGGCTGGGGGATTGTTGATATCGGCCCCCAGACTATCAGTAATTTCTCTGAGGAACTGCGCCGCTGCAAAACAGTCTTCTGGAACGGACCCATGGGCGTATATGAGATAGCTAAATTTGCCCGGGGGACACGGGCGATGGCAAAGCTTCTGGCTGGTCTTAAGGCGACCACCGTTGTCGGCGGCGGTTCTACGGCTGAGGTGGTCGCTGAGATGAAGCTGGCGGACAGGATGAGCTTCGTCTCTACCGGGGGCGGTGCTTCGCTAAGATTTTTGGGTGGCGAGAAACTTCCCGGCGTGGAGGTGCTGCTTGAGCGGAGGGGCTAAAATGGACAATCTGGATTTAATCAAGGAAATCTCGGTCGCTTCCCCGACTAAAATCATCCTGCTGGTTATTGATGGTCTTGGGGGACTCCCCCATCCAAAAACCGGCAGGACCGAGCTGGAGACGGCGAAGACGCCGAACCTTGACCGGCTGGCGGGTAAGGGCATATGCGGTCTCATTGACCCGGTTGCTCCCGGGATAACCCCGGGCAGTACCCCCGGTCACCTTGCCCTGTTTGGCTATGACCCCTTTAAGTTTAATATCGGGCGGGGGGTGGTGGAGGCGATGGGGATAAATTTTGACCTGAAGCCGGCGGATATCGCCGCCCGGGGCAATTTTTGCACCGTGGATGAAACCGGAATTGTCACTGACCGCCGGGCGGGGCGTATCTCCACCGAGAAGTGCGCTGAGCTATGCCGCCTGCTTGATGGGCTGGCGATAGGCGGGGTTAAAATTCTTGTTTCCCCCGTCAGGGAGCACCGCTTTATCGCTGTGTTCCGGGGGGAAGGGCTGGCGTCTGAGGTCAGCGACTCTGACCCCCAGCAGGTAGGAGTGGCGCCAGAGGCGGTTAAGGCTCAAAACGCGAAGGCTGATAAGATGGCTGATATTGCCAATGAGTTTATTGCTCAAGCCAAAAAGACCCTGGCTAAGCATCGTCCGGCTAATATGGTGCTCCTGCGCGGCTTCTCCCGCCGGCCCAGCCTCCCCACCATGCCCGAGGTCTATAAATTAAAGCCAGCCGCCATCGCTGGCTATCCGATGTACCGGGGGCTGGCCAGGCTGGTCGGGATGCAGGTTCTGGAAACTGGCACCACCATCAAAGAGGAGTTTGCCACCCTAAAGCAGAACTATAATAATTATGACTTCTTCTTCGTGCATATAAAGGAGACCGATTCCGCCGGCGAGGACGGCGACTTTGAGCGCAAGGCGAGGGTTATAGAGGAGATTGATAAGGCTCTACCCACCCTGCTTGACCTTGAACCTGATGTCATTGTCGTTACCGGCGACCACTCTACCCCGGCCTTACTTAAAGGGCATAGCTGGCACCCGGTGCCTATTCTTTTATATTCCCGGTGGTGCCGCCCTGATAGGGTGGGGGAATTTTCCGAGTCAGCCTGTATTTCTGGTGGCTTGGGGAGGCTGCCGGCGACCGAGATTATGCCCCTGGCAATGGCTCATGCCCTAAAATTAACCAAGTTCGGCGCTTAAAAACCAGGAGGGTTAAAGAGAGGCTTTGCCTCTCTTACATAACTAACTTCCCCTTCCCCTTGATAAGGGGAAGGGGATAAAGGGGATAGGGTTCATGCGCATGCCTTTAATTGCCGGTAACTGGAAGATGAACACCACGCTGGGCGAGGCGATAGCGCTGGTCAAGAAGATGCGCCCCGGGCTTGAGCGGATAGAGAGTGTGGAGAAGGTAATATGCCCCCCCTTTATTTCCCTCGCCGCGATAAAAGGACTGATTGAGGGAAGCTCGATAAAACTGGGGGCGCAGAATATGTACTTTGAGGAAAAGGGGGCATACACCGGCGAGATTTCGCCGCTGATGCTGGCTGAACTGTGTGAGTTTGTTATTGTCGGGCACTCCGAGCGCCGGCACTACTTCAAGGAGACCGGGGAAGTTATAGATAAGAAGGTTGAGGTGGCGCTGAAGGTGGGGCTGAAGCCGATTCTATGTATCGGCGAAACCCTGGAGGAGAACGAGGCGGGGAGGACGGAGGAGATATTGATAAGGCAGCTAGGCTCGCCTTCAAACCGGGCATACTATTCAGGCGGCTTGGTCTTAGCCTATGAGCCAGTCTGGGCTATCGGCACCGGCCGGGCAGCCAGCGGCAAGCAGGCAAATGATACCATCGGTTTTATCCGCCGCCAAGTCTCAAAGCAATATGGCAGGGAGATTGCCCAGCAGGTGCGCATCCTCTACGGGGGCAGTGTCACCGCGGGTAATATTGCCGAATTTATAAACCAGCCTGAGATTGACGGTGCCCTTGTCGGCGGCGCCAGTATAAAGGCGGACGAGTTTCTGGGCATAGTGAGGCAGACCTCGGAAATTAAGCGGGTGAGATGAACCGTCTGGCGGCTGTAGTCGGTCCAACTGGCGTTGGCAAGAGCCGGCTGGCGCTTGATTTAGCCCAGGCTTTTGACGGGGAGATAGTTAGCGCCGATAGCCGCCAGGTCTACCGCTATATGGATATCGGCACGGCTAAACCTACCAAAAAGGAGCTTTCCCTCGTCCCTCATCACTTAATTGATGTCGCGAGTCCTGACGAGGACTTCAGCCTGGCTCGGTACCAGCCGCTTGCCTACCACGCTATTGAGGATATTCAAAGGAGGGGTAAGCTGCCAATATTGGTCGGTGGTAGCGGGCTATATGTCTGGGCGGTACTGGACGGCTGGAGGATACCGGGGGTGGCCCCCGACCCTGAGCTGAGGCGCCGCCTGGAGGGGGTGGGGAAGGAGGGGCTTTATCAGGAGCTGGCTCAGGTTGACCCGGTGGCAGCGCAGAGGATTGACCCCGGCAATGTCCGCCGCATAATAAGGGCTCTTGAGGTGTATAGAGGCACTAATGTCCCCATTTCCCGGCTGCAGCTTAAAACGAGACCATTATCCAATACCCTGATAATAGGCCTGACGGCAGATAGGGCGGAGCTATACCGCCGCATTGACCTGAGGGTGGACGGGATGATAAAGCTGGGGCTGGTTGATGAAGTCAAGGGGCTGCTGGGTAGGGGCTATGCTCTCAGCCTGCCGGCGATGTCGGGCATAGGCTATAAGCAGATCGCTATGTATCTTGGGGGCGAGCTGACACTAGCGGCTGCCATCCAGCAAATAAAGTTTGAAACCCACCGCCTTGTCCGCCGCCAATATAGCTGGTTTCGGTTAAAAGATGATAGAATAAGGTGGTTTGATATAGAGGAGGGGATGGACTCTCAAATTAAGGCACTGGTAACTAGCCTTATAGGCGGTAACTTATGAACTTCACCAAGCTGCAGGGGGCAGGAAACGATTTTGTACTAGTGGAGACTGATGAGGCACGACGCGATTGGTCGCCGCTGGCGGTAGCTATCTGCGACCGCCACTTCGGTGTCGGCGCCGACGGCTTGTTGCTGGTTTCACCCTCAAAGGTCGCCGACTTTAAGATGCGTGTCTTCGACCCCGACGGCTCCGAGGCTAGGGCCTGCGGAAACGGCCTCAGGTGTCTGGCGGAATATGCCCTGCAGAAGGGGCTGATTCGGGCAGCCCCCCGGCTGTCGGTAGAGACAATATCAGGCATAAGAAAAATAGAGCTTCCCGGGAGGGGTAATATCAGGGTTGGGATGGGGGAGCCAGGGTTTAAAGCCGGTGACATCCCAGTAGTAATAGAGGCGGGCAGGGATTTAATTGACATAAAGTCAATGATGGGCTATCCGGTTACCGTGGAGGGCATGGAGTTCTTACTCAACCTTGTCTCGATGGGGAATCCACACGCCGTTTATTTCTGGCAGCGCCCGGTGGCTGATTTCCCATTATCTCAGCTGGGGCCAAAAGTGGAACACCTGCCGATATTTCCTGACCGGGTAAATTTTGAGGTCGCCAGGGTAGTGAGCCAGAAGCAGATAGAAGCCCGCGTCTGGGAGAGGGGGGTCGGGGAGACACTGGCTTGCGGCAGCGGTGCCTGCGCCATAACCGTTGCCGCCCAGCTATACGGTTATATCGGCAAAAGGGTTGATATAAAACTACCAGGAGGGACGTTGGTTGTGGAGTGGGATGGAGCCGGTGAGGTGTTTCTTAGCGGCCCGGCGGAAATAATATTTAATGGAGAATGGCCCGATGAAACTATCAAGACGGATTGAATATTTGCCCCCTTATCTCTTCGTGGAAATCAACCGGAAGATTGCCGAGAAAAGGGCTAAGGGCGAGGAGGTGGCTAGCTTTGCCGTTGGCGACCCCGATATCCCCACGCCACCCCATATAATTGAGAAGCTGTGCCAGGCGGCAAAGGACCCAGCCAATCACCGCTACCCTGAGACTGGCGGGTTGCCCGAGTTGCGCCAGGCGATAGCCGGCTGGTATAAAAAGCGCTTCGGCGTTTCCCTGGATGCGGATAAAGAGGTTTTACCCCTCATTGGCTCAAAGGAGGGCATCGCCCACATTGCCTTTTGCTTTATTGACTTCAGGGATGTCGCCCTGGTGCCTGACCCGGCATATCCCGTTTATGCAACAAGCACCATGTTAGCCAGCGGCAATCCTTATTATCTACCGCTTCTTGAGGAAAATAATTTTCTGCCTGATTTAAACGCCATACCGGCTTATATCCTGCAAAGGGCTAAGCTGCTGTGGATAAACTATCCCAATAACCCCACCAGCGCGGTGGCTGACCTTGATTTCTTCAACCGGGTAGTGGAATTCGCCCGGAAGCACAGGCTGGCGGTGTGCCATGATGGGCCATACTCCGAGGTCGCCTTTGATGGCTACCAGCCGGTTAGCTTTATGCAGGCGGACGGCGCCCGGGAGGTGGGGGTGGAGTTTCACTCCCTGTCCAAGACCTACAATATGACGGGGTGGCGGATAGGGATGGTGGTGGGTAACGGGGTAATGATAGATGCCCTGAAAAGGCTCAAGTCAAATCTGGATTCAGGGATTCCGCAGGCTATTCAGCAGGCAGCCATTACCGCTCTGACCGGTCCCCAGGATTGCGTCAAGGCGCATAACGACATCTATCAGAGGCGCCGCGACCTGATTATCGATGTACTGAATAATATCGGGCTGGAGGCCCATCCCCCCAAGGCAAGTCTGTTTATATGGGCGAAGGTGCCCAAGGGCTATACCTCGGTGGAGTTTGCCACCGATTTATTGGATAAGGTCGGGGTGGCAGTTACCCCCGGGGTAGGCTACGGCAAGCACGGCGAGGGCTATGTGCGCCTGTCATTGACCGCCCCCGACCCTACAGTGGTGAAGGGCTTGTCGCAGTTGTCGGCATGGCGGGATACCAAGAGAAACGTGAGAATGGGGACCAGCTTTACAAAGTAGGAGGGGCTATTACTAAAGGGACGGTTGCTACCCGGGTACCGGAGCGGGCATTCCTGGTGGCGGTAGCCAGCAAGCGGGATGCCAGCCGGTGGCCGGCGGAGGATTCACTGGCGGAGCTGGCTCAACTAGCCAGCACGGCGGGGGCGGAGGTGGTGGGGAGGCTCATCCAGCGCCTGCCCTCGGCATCTAGAACCCACTATCTGGGGAGGGGCAAGCTCGCCGAGCTGCTGCCGCTAAGGGATAGCACTGGCTATAATGTCGTCATCTTTGACGATGAGCTCTCGCCGCTCCAGCAGCGAAACCTTGAAGAAGCCCTCCAGGTAAAGGTTATTGACCGCGTTGCCCTCATTCTGGATATCTTTGCCCGAAGGGCTAGAACGCGTGAGGGACAGTTACAGGTTGAGCTTGCCCAGCACCAGTACCTCTTCCCTCGTCTTGCCGGGCAGTGGAGCCACCTGGAGAGGCTCGGCGGCGGCATTGGCACCCGGGGTCCCGGCGAGACCCAGCTTGAGACCGATAAGCGCCTTATTCAGCGGAGGATAAGCCGCCTTGAGGCGCAGATTGAGGACATAAGAAAGCACCGCCAGCTATACTGGCAGCAGCGCCGGAAGACCGGTATCCCCATCGTCACCCTGGTTGGCTATACCAACGCCGGCAAGAGCACCCTGATGAATGCCCTCACCCACGCTGGCGTCTTCGTTGAGGATAAGCTGTTTTCCACCCTTGACCCCACTACCAGACGCTTAAACCTTCCTGACGGGAAGGGGGTCTTATTGAGCGATACCGTCGGCTTTATCCGCAAGTTGCCGCCCACCATCGTCTCCGCCTTTAAGGCAACCCTTGAAGAGCTGGCTGAAGCCAGCCTGCTCCTTCATGTAGTTGACATAACATCTCGCAATGCCTCAGAGCAGTGCCAGACAGTGGAAGACATCCTGGCTGAGCTCGGTCTCAAGGACAAGCTCCGCCTTACCGCCCTGAATAAGATTGACCTGTTGCTGGCTGAGAGCCAGGACTGGGATGAGGAGACGGCGCTGGATTATCTTTCCCAGCAGTGCGGGCCGGCGGATGAGGGCACGGTGCTGGTTTCGGCGGTCAAAAGGTGGGGGCTGAGAGGGCTTCTAGCGGCCATCAGCCGTAGGCTTAGCCAAATACCACAGCTAGCTTAATATGACGCGCTGTAGTCCAAATCTAGCCGTCTCAAAGCTATTCTAGGTGTCTCTTTGTATTATAATAGTTAGCTTCAAAACAGCTTTAGATTTAAGGTAACCCATCCCCCTTGAAGCCCCTTTAAAGCTATTATTTGGGGCGCACTATATATGTTATGTAGAATACATCAGGCGCAGATAGGCTTTCAGGCGCGTTTTCACTCCCCTGGAATCTGCCCTTTTGACTGCTGGTTGCTGGACTAGCTGGGAACCCAGCTAAATCCGGCTAAAAATCCCTTATCGCTGGCTAATTTTTGCAATCCTGGCTGTTTTGGGTACAAAGCAGGCGGGCAATAACTAGATAAGGGGGTACACTGGGATAGGTTATGTTAAGAAAGGGCTGTCTTATGTCAAGTTCGCTATTTTTGAGGGTTTAGGGGCAAGATTTTGCCGCCTAGAAAAGGTCTTCCAGCTCCCGATTGCCCTCGGGCATCTGCCCGTGCTGGGCAAGATACTGCTGGAGGAGCTCGCTCTCCCGCTTGGTGTACATCGGCTGCTCTTCATACATGAAGTAACAGGCCTTCTTCTGGGTTCCCAGCTGCTTCCCCAGCTCCCGGCGCAGGTTCATTGCCCCCTTGATATAGATAATGTTCTTATCGGCATCAAGCAGCTGGTAGACGCCCTCTATTTCGGGGGCCTGGCTCAAGTTCTCGGCGGTGAACTCCAGCCATCGCTCCTCCTTTGGCGCCAGAACAGGCTTGGCGATGAGAAGCCTGAGGTCGCACCTGAGGCAGCGCTTGCCTTCTGATGTGGCTAATTCTGGGCTAAGGGGTGGCTCAGCACGGCTCAAGCCGGCATACTGGGGGGTTGGCGGGTGGTAAGCAAGGGGGAGGCGTTTCAGCTCGGCAAAACCTTCCTCGCGCCCGAGCCGGTGCTTGGGCTTATCCGCCGGGAGCAGGGTTTCGCTAATATCCCCGTTCCCGCCAAGGTATTTGTCAATGGCTTCCGCCGCCTTCCTGCCGGAGGCGATTGCCCTGATAGCCGAGCGAGAGGAATCGCCCCGGTAGATAGCCAGGCGGTCAACCAGCGTCTTGAAGAAATCCTCTTTATTGGCGCTAACGCTGATGAAATCCTGGGAAATGCCGCCGAGGAGCACGTCTCCGCCGGCAAAGACGCCCTCGTGGGTGGTGGCGAGGGTCTCCGGGTTGGTCTTGATGCTCCCCCAGGGGGTAAGCTCAACCCCCTCCCCTAGCCAGAGGGCAGAAGGACCGACAAAGGTGCTGCCGGTAGCCAGTAGCACAGCGTCAAACTTCTGCTTAAAAAGCTCGCTGATGCTGGGGGTGGAGTTAAGCCTCAGCTTCACCCCAGCCTTAACGATTTCCTCAATGTCCTCATCCAGTGCCTCTCTGGGGAGGCGCTTTCGGGAGATAGCCTGCCTCAGCATCCCCCCGGGCAGGGAGGCTTGCTCAAAGAGCGTTGCCTCGTGCCCTTTCCTCGCTAGGTAATAGCCAGCGGTTAAGCCCGCCGGTCCTGAGCCGATAATGGCGACTCGCTTGCCGGTGGCTTTGGGGCGCTTGAGGCTCTTTTTCCATAAATTAGTGTGGTTTTCGCTGACGAACTGCTTGAGGGCGCGGATGCCGACCGGCTCATTCACCTCGCCGCGGCGGCATTCCTCCTCACAGAAGGCAAGGCAGACATAGCCGCACACCGAGGGCAGGGGAAGCCTCTCCCTGACCACGGCGTAGGACTGGTCAAACTTCCCTTCAGCGACGAGACGCACATATCGGGGGACATCTACCCCTGCCGGGCAGGCACTCTGGCAGGGGACTTCCTTAAACGGCTCTTTATCTACCAGGGCGCCCGTCGGGCAGACCTCAACACAGGCGGTACAGAAGCGGCAGGCAGACTCGCCGAGGGTGGGGCTGACGGTGCCCACCAGCACCCGCCCCTCTTCATCGAAGACAAAGTCAATCGCCTCCACCCCCCGCAGGTCACGGCACGCCCGGATGCAGCGGGTGCAGCCAATGCAGAGGTTATAATTCCGCTCAAATAGGGGCTCTTTAAAGACGGGCAGGTCTTCAAAGACATAGCGCGGGGTCTCTTTCTTTATGCCGACATACTCAACCAGCCTCTGGAACTCGCAGTTACCGAACTTGGGGCAGCACCTCTCCTTCTCCGGGATGTTCATGGAGCAGGGGAAGCGGGCGCAGCCCTCCTTCTGGGCGCAGGTCAGACAGGCGTGGGGATGCTTGGCTAGAAGAAGCATAAGACGGTCGCGGCGGTATTCCTGAAGCTCAGGGGTATTGGTGCTGACCTTCATACCCTCGTCCACTTTTACTGAGCAGGCATGCTGAAACCCCTCCCTGCCCTCAATCGCCACCACGCAGAGTTGGCAACCCTCGTAGACAAGCTCAGGCTTCTTGTTTTCCAGGCGCTTTTCACCGCGATAGATAGCCTGGGCTGGCTTCAGCTCTTCTACCGGGGGAAGGTCGGGGTGGGAGCAGAGGTGGGGGATATAGATCTCCGCCTGCTGGGCGGCATCCAGTATTGTTGCCCCTTCTGGTGCCGTGACTTCAACGCCGTCAATAGTTAGCCTAGCCATTTAATAGGTCAAAGCCTCCACCTGCTCCAGTATCTGGCGGGGGGTGAAGTGGCTCAAGGAGATGGCTGACGAGGGGCAGATGCCGGCACAAGCGCCGCAGCCCTTGCACAGAGCCCGGTTGACGAGCATCAGCCTCTCCTTGCCGTCCAGGGTAAGGGCGCCAAAGGGGCAGACCTTAGCGCACAGTCCGCAGCCGGAGCAGACCTCCTCGTCAACTGAAGCAATAATAGGCTCAATCTCCACCTTACGCCGGGCGAGCAGGCTCAAGACCTCGGCGGCGGCTCCCTTAGCCTGGGCGACGGTGTCGGGTATGTCCTTGGGGCTCTCACAGCAGCCGGCAATGAATACCCCATCGGTGAAGGTGGCTATCGGCTCAAGCTTTACGTGCCTCTCCATGAAGAAGCCGTCGGCTCTGCGGCCGATGGCGAAGAGCTTGGCTACCTTATCGGCATCTGCCCTCGCCTGGAGGGCAATGCTCAGGATGACCATGTCCACCGGCACACGGATGACGCTGCCCAAAAGTGTATCTTCAACAATGACGATAAGTTTACCCTTCCCCTCATCGCTCAGAGCCTGGTCGGTTACCCTGGAGACCTTGCCCCGGATGAATTTCACCCCGTCCTGGGTGCTGACCCGCTCGTAAAACTCCTCATAACCCTCGCCGAAGCAGCGCATATCAATGTACATCTGGTATACCTCCGCCTTTGCCTTCTCCCTGATAAGGTGGGCAAACTTGAGGGCATACATGCAGCAGACGCGGGAGCAGTACTCGTGGTAGTTCTTATCCCGGCTACCAACGCAGTGGATGATAGCCACACTCTGCGGCGGCTGACCATTCTTGAGCAGAATCTGGCCAGCGGTTGGACCAGCGGCGTTTGACAGCCGCTCAAATTCTAAACCGGTGATAACGTTATCGTACTTCTTGTAGCCATATTGGGAGATAACGCTCGGGTCAAAGGCATCATAGCCGGTAGCCAGGATGATTGAGCCTACCTCTATCTCCAGAAGCCTGTCCTTCTGCTCAAAATCAATGGCATTAGGGTCACACCGCCTCTCACATTCATGGCAGTTAAAACAGCCCTCTATCTGTGATGCCAGGCAGCGTCTTGCTTCCCGCCGAGCCTGCTCAGTAGTGTAGCCTTGCTCTACCTCTGTAAAACCTTTTGTTCGCTCTTTCGGCCCTAATTCTGTCATCTTTACTCGGCTTTGGGACGGAAAGCGTTCTTTAATTGTGGCAATTTCCCGTTTACTTAGCTTTTGCGGAACATATTTTTCGCCCTCAGCAACAAAGCACTCGCCTTTCAGATAATTATCTATAGACCGGGCTGCTTTCTTCCCGGCAGCTATGGCAGCAATAACTGTCTGAGGACCAGTAACTACATCTCCGCCAGCGAAAACCCCGTCAATGTTAGTGAACAAAGTAGATTCATCAATGGCAATTGTGCCTTCAGCAGAAACCTCCAAGCCTAACCCTTTGACGAATTCAAGGTCGGAAACTTGGCCTAAGGCAGGGATAACAGTGTCAACAGCAATGGTAAACTCTGAGCCTTCAATAGGAATCGGGCGGCGTCGCCCGCTAGCATCGGGCTTGCCTAATTCCATTCTAATACACTCTATCTGAGAGACCTTGCCATTCTCGGTGCTTATCCTGATCGGCGCTGCTAAAAATATAATCTGAACACCCTCTGCTTCAGCAGCTTCGACCTCAGCCGGGGTAGCTGGCATTTCCTGGCGCGAGCGCCGATAGAGGATAGTTACTGAGCTAGCTCCTAAACGCATTGCTACCCTAGAGGCGTCGATAGCAGTGTTACCACCTCCGATTACCGCTACCCACTTGCCAACCTTAACCCTTTGCCCCATATTTACATCACGCAGAAAGTTAACGCCGTGAATAACTCCGGGAGTATCTTCTCCCGGGATGCCAAGCTTTAGGCTCTCATGAGCCCCCGTAGCAATAAAAACAGCGTCATAAGACTTTCGTAAATCCTCAAGAATAACTTGCTCACCTACTTTAGTGCTGGTCTTTATCTCTACCCCTAACTTCTCAATATAGCCTATTTCCTTCCTGAGTATGTCCTTAGGCAAGCGATACTCAGGAATGCCCACGTGCAGCATACCACCTGGTTCGGGTAAAGCTTCGAATATGGTCACGTTATAACCCAATAAAGCGAGGTCATTAGCTGCCGCCAGACCGGCTGGACCGCTACCGATAATGGCTACTCTCTTCCCAACCTTGGTAATCTGGGGAATTTCTAACTTGTCAACGTCTATCTGGTCTGCGGCAAACCTCTTCAAGGCAGTTATAGCTAGGGCATCATCAATTTGTCCTCGATTACATACCTCCTCACAGGGGTGATAGCAAACTCGACCACATATAGCGGGAAGGGGGTTTGTTTTCCTGATTAGCTCGTATGCCTGTCGAAACTCGCCCGCAGCGATTAAGGCTAAATAACCCTGAACATTGGTATAAATAGGGCAAGCATCTCTACAAGCTGCTTTGCAAGGTCGTTCCTCACGTTTATCTATCACCGCCTTGTTGGGCACAGCCTGAGGAAAGGGAATGTGGATGGCTTTGCGCTCAGCTAAGCCTAACTCGAACTCACTCTTCATGATTACCGGGCACTCCTGAAAACACAAACCACATCCGGTACACTTCTCTTCATCAACATAGCGCGCCTTCTTTTTTATCTTGACCTTGAAATTGCCGATATAACCAGCGACCTTCTCCACCTCGCTATAGGTCAAAAGCTCGATATTGGGATGAGAGCCGACGTCGCTCATCTTGGGGGTAAGGATGCAGGCGGAGCAGTCAAGGGTGGGGAAGGTCTTGTCCAGCTGAATCATGTGCCCGCCAATAGAAGGCTCCCGCTCCACGAGATAAACCTTATAGCCAGCGTTGGCAATGTCCAAAGCTGCCTGAATGCCGGCAATGCCCCCGCCCACGACCAGGGTGTTGGGATTAATGGGCACCTCCATCGACTCCAGGGGCTGATGATAGTAAACCCTCATCACCGCCGCCCGCACCAGCTCCTTTGCCTTCTCTGTCGCCCCATCCTCATGCACCCACGAGCACTGCTCCCTGATGTTAGCCATCTCAAAGAGATAGGGATTCAGCCCGGCGTCACGGCAGACACGACGGAAGGTGCGCTCATGGAGCAATGGCGAGCAGGAAGCCACCACCACCCGGTTCAGCATCAGCTCCTTGATATCGTTCTTGATGAGCTCCTGCCCCGGGTCGGAGCACATGAACATATAATCGCGGGCGACTACCACCCCGCGAAGGCTGGCGGCAAACTCGGCCACCTCTTTAACCTTGACGGTGGCGGCGATATTAGCCCCGCAGTGACAGATATAGACCCCGATTCTTCTTTCCATCTAGATTGCCTCATTGACCAGCTCTGATATATCCTTAACCTCCAGGACAGACTCCTTACCCATGGTGAGAAGGCTGTCCTGAAAGTTAAGCAGGCAGTAAGGGCAGGCTATCGCCAGGACCTCGGCGCCTACGCCAAGCGCCTGTTCGAGACGGAGGTCGGAGAACCTCTCCCCCTTCTTGGTCTCCATCCATATCCTCCCGCCACCACCCCCGCAGCAGAGGCTGTCCTCACGGCAGTCGGGAAGCTCAACCAGCTCCAGTCCGGGAATGGCTGCCAGAACCCTTCTCGGCTCGTCGTATATCTTGTTATGCCGCCCCAGATAGCAGGGGTCGTGGTAGGCGACCTTCTTGGGCAGAGGCTTCTTCGGCTTCAGTCGCTTGTTCTCGATTAGCCCCGCCAGGAACTGGGTAGTGTGGAGCACCGTGAAATTACCGCCAAGAGCCGGGTATTCATTCTTAAAGGTATGATAGCAGTGAGGAGAGGAAACAATAATCTTGCTGACACCATGTTTCTTGAAGGCTTCGATATTGGCTTGAGCCAGGCTCTGGAAGAGCGCCTCCTCCCCTACCTTACGGGCGCTCTCCCCGCAGCAGTTCTCTTCGCTACCCAGAATCCCAAAGTCAACGCCGGCTTTGTTTAAGATACTAGCCGTAGCCAGGGCTATCCTTTTAGCCTGCGGGTCGTAGGCTGGGACGCAGCAAGAAAAATAGAGGTATTCCGTGCCGGGGGCAAAGGCTTTTACCTTGGCGCCCTTAGCCCAGTTCGCCCTCTTCTCCCTCACCTCCCCCATCGGGTTCCCCACCGCCCCCAGGCTTGCCATTACCGTCTTGAGGCTCTTCGGGGTCGCTGCCCACTGGGCGCCAATGCGGCGCAGCGCTCGCATTATGTCAACAATCTCCACCCCGCGGGGGCACCACTCCACGCAGGCACCGCAGGTAGCGCAGAGCCAGACATCCTCACTCTCAAGCTCGACTAGACCGAGCTGGGCGCCATGAATGAGCCTGCGGGTAAGGAAGCTGCGAACCAGATTCCAGGGGCAGGCGCCAGTGCACAGTCCGCACTGGTAGCAGGACTTAAGCGCCTCTCCCCCAGCCTCAATTATAGCCTCGGTGGCTTCTGTAAGCGGATTTATAACTGCCATGACCTTAAACCTTGACTTCCGGGATAGTAGCCAGTGGTATTTCTTCGTCCACGCTCCTGCCAGGGACGTAGTTAAGCGCCTTCTGCAATCCCTCCCCTACTGTCTGAAAGATAGTGGTCAGGGGGAGCTTGCGGGGGCAGGCGCTCTCGCACATTCCACAGCCACAGCAGGAGATGGCGACATGGTTCAGGCGGGTGAGGTGGTAGAGGAGTATCTCGGTAGGCATGCGCAGCGCCCCCTCCCGGTCCGCCCACCGGTAGTAACGCTCCGATTCCGGCTCAAAGGTGTCGGTGCGGAAGAAGCAAACCCGGCAGTAGCACAACGGGCAGGCAGCGGAACAGGCGTAGCACATGATACAGGTGTCCAGGTAGCTGGCAAAGTCAACGATGTTCTTCGTCCTTTCCCGAAACTCACTGAAAACCTGCTCCCGGGCCTTGCTGCGGCTTTCCGCTAGCTGCTCAATCGCCTTTTGGCGCTCCGGGGCTTCCCTTGCCCCTAAATTAAGCTTCTTGGCCAGCTTATCCTCCAGGCTGATGAAAACCCCCTCCTTCACCCCGAAAAGCCCCAGGGTTATATCAGAGGTGAGGGGGGTAAAGACGTTACACATCTTGCAGGCAGGGCGCAGGGAGATGGGCAGTTTAGCCCCCTGCCGCATATCGGCGAGCACCTTTGCCCCTTTTTCGGCGCCCTCCATGCCCTCAATGAACTTGGCGTAGTCCTCCACTTCAAGGGTGCCGAGGCAATCAGTGCCAATAATAATGACGTTTTCCAGGCTCGCCTGCCCCAGCTTGACCAGCTCAACCAGGGCTCTAATCTCGCATGGTTTAAGAACTGCCCCCAGCTTCTTCCCCGGCTGGTCAATGGTGAGCTGAGCCACGATGGCAGCCCCGCTCTCCGGCATCACCGGGGAGAAGGGATTGGCTTGACTAAGGCGGGCTGGGTCTTTTACCAGTGTTGGCGCCAGAGCGCGACCGTGCGAGATTTCCAGGGGCACCAGCAGGTAGTTAACGACTCCTTCGGTTAGAAGCCTGCCCAGGAAATTCCGCAAAGTGCCGAGTGTGTCTCCCTTTTCCACCTTTAAGAAAGCTTCCACCTTCATCTTACCCTCTCTTTTTGGGGCTTGCCGCCGACCGTTTCCTGCCACAGCTGCCACTGCCCTCGCATCGGGTTAGGACCCTTAGCCCGGAGTTCGTCCACCATTTCTTTTATCGTCTCGCTGAAGAGCGCGCCCTCGCTGGCGTCAATCCAGCGCAGCCAGACCCGCTCTTCATCAATGCCAACCTGGCGGAGGATGTTCTTCAAGACCTCCACCCGGCGCATAGCCTTATAGTTGCCGTCCTGGTAGTGGCAATTCCCGGGGTGACAGCCGCCAATGAGGACGCCATCGGCGCCATCAAGCAGAGCCTTGAGGACATAGACCGGGTCAAGGGAGCCAGTGCACATCAGGCGGATGGCACGGACGTTTGGCGGGTAGTGAAAGCGTGAGGTACCAGCAAGGTCAGCACCCCGATAAGCACACCAGTTGCAGAGGAAAGCTAATATCTTAGGTTCGAATTCCGCCATCTTGACCCCCAAAGGGCTAATTTACTTCTGCCCATACAGGAGCTTCCAGCCGTCGGAGTGGGAGATAGCTCCAAACTCGCAGGCGGCAGCGCAGGGTGGGGGGTTCTCCCCATAGCCGGGTCGGCAGGGGGCGCAGGTATACCTGAGCTTCTTACGCTCCCCGGCGGTTACCTTGACCACCGGCTCTTCCCGGAAGGGGTCATATTCATCCGCGCCGACCTCAAGTGCCTTCGCCGGGCAAACCTCCACGCACTTGCTGCAGCCATTGCACTTGTCAGTGTCAACGCTCAGAAACCAGTCACCCGACCCATCTTTGAAACCGTAATTAGCTAACAACTCCGCCTCGCTTTATGCCTTCCTTGCGCTTTGTGCCTTGCCCCTTTCCAGCATAGCAAAGGCAAAGAGGGCGGCGCCAATCCCGCCGGCAATCTGGGTATCAAAGGGGAGACCCTTTTCCTGCATCTTCGGGTCATGCCAGACCTTATCTATGGATTTGACTCCCAATTCCTTCTCCAGCCGCTTTACCACCCCCTCGTTCTTGGCGATGCCGCCGGTGATGGCAAATTTCTCCTCCATACCCAGGCGGTTTAGCAGCTCGGTTATGCGGTGAGCCATAGCGGCGCAATAAGCCGCCATAATATCATTCTCGGGCATACCCTCCTGAAGCAAGCCAACGACCTCGGTCTTGGCAAAAACCACGCAGGTGCTACTTATCATCGGCGGTTCCTGCTTGATCTGGAAGGAGCGGGGACCAATCTCCCAGACCGGAACCCTGATGAGGTCAGCAAATACCTCCATCCCCCTGCCGGTGCCGGCGGCGCACTTATCATTCATCATGAACTTCATCACCTTGCCCCGCTCATCGCAGCGGATAGCCTTACAGTCCTGACCGCCCATATCCAGCACCGTCCTTATCTCCGGACCGTACATGAAGTTGGCTCCCCGGGCATGGCAGGCGATTTCGGTTATCGTTTGCTGCGCCATAGGGACATTTACCCTACCATAGCCCGTCCCGATGCAATAGTCAATGTTATCAACCTTCATATCACTTTTTTCCAGCGCCATGTTCACGCACTTCCAGGCGCTGTCAGGGCTATCAGAGCCGGTGCGGGTATTGCTATAGGCATAGAGCTGACCATCGACCATAACCACTGCCTGTGAACTAACGGAACCGACATCAACCCCGGCAGTAACCAGCTTACCCTTTTTCCAGTCTATATCGGGGTTCACCCACGAGGTTTCTGGCCACCTCCAGTATTCTACCTTCTTGACCTCAACCATTGCTCATCCCTCCTTATTAATTATGTATTTAAGCCTTCCCCTCTTCAATCTTCTCTTTTTCCACGACCTTAGCCTCTACCTTCTCCTCAAGCACTCCGGCAGCGGCGGCAGTAGCTGCGCCCAGGGCGCCAACAAAATCGGGGTCGTCCGGCACCTTAACCTCCATGCCGAGGTCTCTCTTCAGGGACTCGACAAACCCCAGATTCTTAGCCACCCCGCCAATCATGACCACGTCCTTCTCCAGCCCGACGATGCGGGCTACAGAGCTAATCCTCCCGGCGATGGCGTCGTGGACAGCGCGGGCAATATCTGGCTTTGGCGTCTTCTGGTGAATCAAGGAGACCACCTCAGACTCGCCAAAGACGGCGCACTGGGCATTCATCGGGATGGAACGCGTTGACTTGAGTGATAGCTTCGCCATTTCCTCCACCGGCACCTCCAGTGCCCGGGACATGGTATCAACAAAGGTACCGGTACCGGCAGCACACCTCTCATTGATGGCAAAGTCCAGAACCTTCCCCTCGGGGCTAATCTTTATTGCCCGTCCTTCCTCAGCCCCAACGTCAATAATGGTTCTGGCTGAGGGGATAAGCTTAATCACCCCCCTGGCATCAGCGGCAGCATCAGGGATGACGCCGTTAGCGAAGGTAACCCTTGGGCCGGAACTACCAGTAGCTACCACCTGGGTAACATCTTCCCGCTTGAGCCCGGCCTGCTTGAGCGCCTCCGCATACAGTTGCTCCGCTGCCTCAGCCTTGTTAATCCCGGTCGGTCCCCCCACCCTGGCTAGTATGGTGCCATTCTTGGTGATAACAATATGTACATTCTTACCACCGACATCTATTCCTGCAGATATCATTCTGTCCCCCTTTCTCAGCTCTTTTTAATCGGCTACTTTCTTGAGCCCCAGGGTCTCAGTAACGAAGAGGTCAATAAACCGCTTCGTCCGACCCTCGTCAAACTCTCTCTCGTCAGCCATGTTGCCTTCAAAGGTCATTACCGGCAACCCCAGGTTTTGCACCGCTATCTTCATCTCCATCTGGTGCTGGGCGGTACCTTCGCAGCCACGGTTAAGGTGTATTATTGAGGCATCGCACTTCCACTGCTTGGCAATCTTGGTTACAATATCGTTCTTGTACTTTGCCCCATAAAACGGCGCCCACATCAGCTTGCCCTTAAGCTCGCCCTCGGCTAGAAGCCTCAGGGCGTGATCACGGTCCTTGATGGTTATGCCCTGCTCCTCAAGGGTGGGATAGGGCACGAGCTTCCCTGCCTTATCTATCTTCCACCAGCCGATGAGGGAGAAGGTGTAAAGGCTGGCTACCGAGACGATGCCATACTTCTCCAGATAGCGAAACACGCGGAGAAAGCCCCATGGTGGCTGGCTATCACCCAGCACCCGGCATTGCTCATCAGCTACCGCCGCGATTTTATTAGCCACCCGGTCCTTCACCTCGGGATAGAGCTCATCCTTGTAGAAGTGGGCGATGTCCTTATGTGACTTTTCCAGGGTGCCAAGGACGTATAAGGAGAACATCGTCTTCTCATCCAGCGGCGCCGGGATAGCCTGGTTAAGCTCGCACGCCTTCGCCCAGTAGCAGGCGGAGTCATAGGTATTTTTGACATTCTGGATCAGCTTCTCGTCAACAATCTTCCTCTTGGTGACCTTCTCTAGAAAGTCAATGCCGTCATAGAGCTGCTCCACCACGTAGTTTATCTGGCGCTCCCCTATCTTGTCATAGGCACCGGCCCCGACGTCAAAGCAGAAGTAGGGGATATTGCCGCCCTCAATTTCATCAGCTACCTGAAGCCACTTGGCATGGGTGCAGCAGATATGGTTCTGAAAGATGAAGTCCGCCTTGGGCCACTCCCCGCCGAAGGCGAATTCGTTAAGGACTATGGAGCCCCAGTAGTTACGGAGGTAGGCGCACAGGTCTCGGGCGCAGCCCCACTTGCCTTCGGCTGCCTCCTGATATCTGACCTGTAGTGCCGGGTCAGCCCCAATGCTGGCTCCATAGGGCTCCTCGGTGAGCCCGTGCACCTCACCCTCAAGTGCCTGGGGGATGGCATCAAAGCTCCATGCTCCCCCCTCCCAGCGCAGCGCCCCCCGATTAGGTGCCTCCTTATAATCCTCATAATACCTTGCCCTCAGCTCTTTAGCCCTGTTCCAGCAATCCAGACCCTTTGTTTTGTATTTTGCCATCTTTTCCCCCTAATCCAGATTTTTCCACTAGACAAATAGTTCCTCAGCCTGTATCTGCTCCAAGAACGCCTCCACCCGGATACGGAACTGACCTATGGGAACAGTAACCTCAAATTCAAGGAAGTAGCAAGGGATACCGTTGCTCTCAAGGAGCCGCCTCAGGCTTGGGATATCAAGCTCATGGGGGTCACAGAACTTCTGCTGAATCAGGATTACCCCCTGAACGCGGTAGTCCTTAGCCAGCTGCAGAATATGCGTAAAGCGCTTCCTTGAGATATCCTCCATCCCCCAGTCCTTATTCGGACAGGGCACACGGTCGCAGTAGCGGTTGGCGATAGCCTGAAGCCGGTCCTTATCGGGAACGACCTCATCCCAGAAATACCTTGAGCCAGTACAGTGGTCATCAATAACAAAGGTGCCCCCTATTGACTCCACCATCTCCATAAAGGGACGGTCATCATTCTCGCTGCCGACAATCATCAGCCGGACTCCGGTATTGCGCTCAAGCTTCCGCTGAGGGAGAGTGGCAACCAGCTGCTTTAGCAAGTCATTCTGCTCCCTCTTGTCCATAAGCTGGCTTGCCCAGACCATGGTCATGGCTTCGGCACCGGTGAGAGGCGGATTGTCCGCTTTACGCAGTTCATAGACCTGCTTCATCAGGCGCCGGTTGGTATTCATAATGTCTATGCCCCGGTCCAGGTCTTTATCGGCGATTTTCCCTCCTGTCCATGCCTCTATTGCCTTCTTGAACTCCTCCAGTTCCCCTCTTAGGAACTTCTTGGCTCTGGGGCTGCGCACGGCATTGGGCATAACAAACCAGTAATTCCACGGGGTTGGCACGTGGATTGTCCAGGCACCAAAAGCCTGGCGTGGGTGGAGACAACAGTTAGTCGCCATTATCCCATCCAGGTAATCGTATTTACCCTGCAGCCCCTGGTTCAGGCAGTCGCGGGAGAAGGGGCACCACATGTCAAACATGTGCGGCGTAGCCAGGGTAGGCGCCTCATGACCACCCAGTATGCGGACAGGAAGGACGTTTGTTGAATACAGGACCTCCTCCGGCTCGTAGGTGCAGAAGTAACCCAGTACCTTGCCCCCCGTTCTCCGCTTCCAATCCTTGGCATATTCATGCCGCAATTCCCAGACGTCGCTAAACTGCTTCAGGATTTCAGATGCTTCCACTCTCTCCTCCTTTAATTTAGTACTCATTGAATACCGAGTTGAAATACTTATTGGCTTTATCGGCAAGCAGGTCGTGATATTCACGGAAGAGGGCTGCCGCCCTGGGGCGCAGCCAGTCCTCAGGCAAAAGCTCCGCCGGCAGGTCGGGGTCAAAGAAGGGCAGCTTGCGGTATTCATGTATCAGACCAAACCTCTCAACGAAGCACTCGCTGGGCTCAATGGTCTCGCCGGCGCGACGGCGCCTCAGGTGATTATCAAGCTTGGGCTGGTATTTCTGGCTAAAACTGGCATATTTCTGGTGTATCCGGCTTAAGTCCCAGCCCAGGGATACCATCCTTTTAGGATCAGTAAAGCCTTGATTCCTAGCCTGAAAGATCTGGATACAGTCCCTGATCTGAAGCCTTTCCCCCAGCTCCTCCACTTCTTTGGTCAGGTCATAGGGTGATATCCAGGTGGCTTCGGTCAGGGCGCCATAGCCCATCCAATTTAGCTCAAGGCGCAGCCTGTCCCTCGCCTGGCGCCTTTGTTCGGGGATAGAATAGGTAACAATATTCCAGCTCCCGTCCCAATGGGAGTTCTTCCGCTCAAAGATGCGCTTGGCGCCCTTGGTCAGCAACCGGTGGCCATCCTCGGTCAGCGAGTAGTAGCTCTTCCGCCCTACCCGCCTTACCTTCAGCAGCCCGGCACGGCACATCCGTGATACCGCTGAGCGTACTGCCTGCTGGGACAGACCGAGATTGCTAAGCAGCTTTATCAGGCTGCCAATCCCAATCTCGCCGCCGCGCTTGAGCAGATAATCACCGTAAAGGGTGAGAATGGCATCCTGAGAACGAAATGTTAATGTAGCTGTTGACAAGCACTTGCCTCAATATGTCATTTTATCTATATAGCGTATTTTTTACGCCATAAGAAATTTTACCACATTGAGATAACGCTGTCAATACCTTTGAGGGAGAACTTTGGTGGAATTAAAATAAATGGGCTCGGTAGGACTCGAACCTACGACCAAGCGGTTATGAGCCGCCCGCTCTGCCACTGAGCTACGAGCCCGTAGAAAAGGTTGCTAGTCAACCCTTTTTCAGGTACCTCTCTACCCTTGCCAGCAGCTCCTCAGGGCTGACCGGCTTATCAATATAGTCCTCAGTTTCAAGAGCAAACCCGCGGCTAACCGGAATTGAGCTTTGCACCCCCTTGACGGCAAAGGCAGTCAACATCAGGGTCGGGATTTTGGCAAGCTCAGGGTCCCTTTTCAGCTGCTCGGCAGCGCTAAACCCGTTCTTGACCGGCATTATCACATCGAGGAGAATAAGGTCAGGCTTTTCCTCCCTCGCCTTCCGCAACCCCTCATCCCCATTGGAGGCGACGATTACCTCGTAGGGTCTGGTCTCCAGGATAGCCTTGGTCGCCTCAACAAAATCCTCGTCATCGTCAACAAGAAGGATTTTGGCTCTCTTTTTCATCACTGCACCTCTAAACTCAGGCTTTCTCCTTCTTCTTAATAAGCCTCCCTACCCTTTCCAGCAGGATGTCAGGAGACACCGGTTTCTCTACATAGTCGTCCACATCAAGCTCAAGCCCGGTCTCCAGCTCATAGCGACGGCGGCTGGCTTCCTCCCTCACCGAGGTTAGAATCAATATCGGTATATCCCGGTACTTTGCCCATCTTGGGTCTTGAAGCTCTTTGCAGGCCGCAAACCCATCCATCTTGGGCATAAGGAGGTCAAGAATCATCAGCGCTGGCTTTTCCGCCCTGAGGCTAGCCAGGCCCTCAACCCCATCCCGGGCAGTAACCACCTGGTAGCCCTGAGACTGGAGAATCATGCTTATGGCATCTAAGATATCAGGGTCGTCATCAACTAACAATATCTTCTCTTTCACTTTTCCCCCTTGCCATTATAATATAGGTCTGGGCAATAATCCAGCCTGCTGTGTGATTTCGGGGACAATATCCTCCCAGCCCACCGCCATAATATGGACGCCGTGAACTCCGGGTATCTCCTTAATCTGCTCAATAAGCTCGACGGCTATCCTCTTCCCCTCCTCCTTAGCCTCTTTTGCCTGCTCCATCCGGGTAACTACCTCATTGGGGACGCTAACCCCGGAGACATAGTCCCTCATATAGCGCGCCATTCCGGCTGACTTAATTGGTATTATACCCGCCAGGATATGTGTCTTCTTATCCAGCCCCCGCTCGGTAACCATCTTCATCCACTTGGTGAACTTGGCGACGTCATAGACTGCCTGGGTCTGAATAAAGTCAGCCCCCGCCTTAACCTTCTTCGCCAGCCTTACCACGCGGAACTCAAAGGGGTCGGCATAAGGGTTAGCGGCGGCTCCGATAAACATGGGCACCTCCCCCGAGATTTCTTCGCCGCACATGAATTTCTTTTCATCACGCATGCTCTTCAGGACTTGAATTAGCTGGATGGAATCAATATCAAAGACATTCTTGGCAGTGGGATGGTTGCCAAACTTCTGATGGTCGCCGGAAAGGCAGAGTATATTGCCAATACCCAGGGCGATAGCACCCAGCACATCGCTTTGAATGGCAATGCGGTTCCGGTCGCGGCAGACTATCTGCATCACCGGGTCAATGCCATGCTCTTTCAAAAGCACGCAACCGGCGAGGCTGGACATGCGGACAATAGCGGTTTGATTATCGGTCACGTTAGCGCTGTCACAGCAGTGGCGGAGTATCTCCGCCTTCCTCGCCATCACCGCGGCGCTAGCCCCCTTGGGCGGACCAGCCTCGGCAGTAACGGCAAACTTTCCGCTTTCCAGGACCTTCTCCAGGTTTGTTCCCGCTTTCATCACCCTCACCTCCGTTCCCTTTCAATGGGCAGGGTAAAGGTAAACTTACTCCCTTTGCCCGTTTCCCGGCATGGACTCTCCACCCATATCCTGCCGTCATGGGCTTCAACTATCCTTTTAGCTATGGATAGCCCTAAACCGGTCCCCTTCGTTTCCACATTGCTGGCGCGGAAGAAGTCCTCAAAAATGCGGGGCAAGTCCGGCGACGGGATGCCAATCCCGGTATCTAAAACCTCAACCCGCATCTCCTTACCCTTTTCCCTTACCCTGACGATTACCGAGCCCTCAGGGGTAAAGTTGATGGCATTATTCACCAGATTGGTCATTACCTGCTGGAGGCGGGGGGCTGAGCCACGAATTTTGGAAAGACCCCGGGGCAATTCCGTCTTCAACCTCAACCCCTTCTGCTTCGCCAGCGGGCGCAGGTCCACCAGAGACGCTTTGACCACCTGCCCCAATGAAACCTGTTTCATCTCCTGGACAAGCTGCCCGGTCTCAATGCGGGGAATATCCAGAAGGTCACTAATCAGGTTAAGCAGTTCCTTAATCCGGTAGCTGCTCCTCTCCAGCATGTTCTTCTGCTTATCAGTGATTTTGCCGGCATAGCCGCCCACCATAACCCATAAGAAGCCCTGGATGGCGGTGAGCGGGGCTTTGAGGTCATGGGCAGCTATCCCCAGAAAGCGCAGAAAGCGCTTCTTCTCCTCTTCCAGCTTGGCTATCTCATTGGAAGCCCGCTCCAGTTCACCGGTTCTCTTCCTGAGCAGGCGCTGGCTCAATTGCACCACCTCACGCTGCCGCTTCCTTAGCTCACCAGAAACCGAGGTCGCCATATAGGCAGTAGCAAAGAGGGCGGTTGCCAGGACAATAAGAACCGCCAGGATATAGTTTCCCTGCTGGTAGAGCGTGGGGGGAGCAAAGCCTACAAGATTGATATGGGGTATTACCCCGCCGTACTCCAAGCCAACCAGCAGCATAACGGCACCAATCTTGGAGAAAGCTAACAGGTAAACTACCTTGTAGCGAAGTATCACGCTCGCCCCGATGATATGAAGCACAAAGTAGAAGACGAAGGGGTTCTCTATCCCCCCGGTGAAGTGGAGAAGCACAATGAATGCCAGCAGGTCAAGTAAGAGGTGGATGGTGCCGTAGGTCCTGGCACGGCGGATTAACACCCCGGTCGGCAATTTTTCCAGGCTTCGGGACTGGTATAACAGCGCCACATTACACAAGGCAACAAAGACGCATGTTCCATAGGCGGCAGGAGTAGGAAAGCCAATGTGTAATATCCTTGAAGCAACCAGGGTGGCAACGAGGATGCCCAGGATGGTAATCCACCTTATGGTGGCAAATACCCTGAGCCACATCCTTATGGCGGCTTCTTCAGGATTGCGCCCGGGTCCAGCCTCTTCAGCCAGAAGATTGTTGCCGCTTTTGCTCATCACAATTAACCTAATATGGTAATCCGGCGGGGTCCGCCTGCGGAACTGGTGCTCCAGTCCCGAGGGGGCACAATCTCCTCCAGTTTATCCAACTGACCCAGAGCGGCAAGACGCTCGTAAATCATTTGCCAGGCACAAGGGATATCAGGCGATATCTCACACTTGCCATCTACCGAGCCACCGCATGGTCCGTTGAGCAGGCTCTTAGCGCATCTGACCAGGGGGCATATGCCTGCCGTTGTCGCCAGAATGCAATTCCCGCATTGCATGCAGACCTCAATAAAATGCCCCGGTGCCTCCTCCCTGCCGACAAACAGGGTGTTCAATGCCGGATAGACAGGCTTATTGGTGTACAGGGTGATTGTTTGGGCACCAAAGGCGCAGGTCATGGCTAGAATGGCGTCAGCCGCCGCAATATCCTTGGCATTCTCCCCCAGGGCGTCTTTGGTGAGTTCATCGCAGGCGATTGGCACCACCATCCAGCCGGTAACCTTCTTCCCGGCGGCTTCAAGCTTGCCCTTCATATCCAGGACCTCAGATTTGCCACCGGTGTGGCACATAGTGGCGCAGGTGCCGCACCCCACCACATACACCCCCCCTACCCCGCTCAGAGACTGGATGATCTCGTCGAAGGGTTTCTGCGCCGTGATTGTTTTCATTTTTTAACCCTCTCCACCCTAACCGCACAGACCTTATATTCCGGTATCTTTACCACCGGGTCAAGGGCGGGATTGGTCAACATGTTTGTCGGGCTCTCGGCGAAGTGAAAGGTCATCCAGATGGCTCCTGCTGGAGTGACCTCGGTTATTTTTGCCTTAGCCGTTACTTCGCCACGCCGGGAGGTGACCTTTATCCTGTCGCCGTCGGCAATCCTCAGGGCTAGGGCATCCTTGGGATTTATCTGCACCAGCTCTTCGCCCCTTAGTATGTTAAGCCCCCTCACCTTTCGGGTCATACTGGCGTGATAGTGATACAGACAGCGCCCTGTGCTCAGGATTAAGGGATATTTTTTATCGGGAAGCTCCGCTGGCGGTCTGTATTCCAGGGGTATAAATCGCCCTTTGCCCCGAGTAAACAGCTTGGTGTGCAGGATAGGCGTCCCCGGGTGTTGGCGAGTAGGGCATGGCCACTGCAAGCCGCCCTTCTCCAGGCGCCCATAGGAGATGCCGCCATAGCTCGGGGCAAGGCGAGCAATCTCTTCCATTATCCTGGAAGGTCGGCTAAAATCAAAGCCTTTAGCCCCCATCCTTTGCCCGAGCTGGCAGGTAATCCACCAGTCAGGCTTGGAGTTGCCTACCGGCGCAACTGCCTTTCTCACCCGTTGTACCCGCCGCTCGGTATTGGTGAAGGTGCCATCCTTCTCAGCAAAGCTGGCTCCGGGCAGAACCACCTGCGCCAGCCGGGCGGTTTCAGTGAGGAAAATCTCTTGAACTACCAAGAAATCTAGGTTAGCCAGCGTCTCCTGGACGTGCCTGGCATCAGGGTCAGTTAGTGCCGGGTTTTCGCCGCTGATGTAAAGTGCCTTCACCACCTTTTTCTGGCGACCAGTCTCAAAAACCTCGGTAATAGTCAGCCCCGGTTTGGGCGACAAAGAGCAACCCCAGGCAGCCTCAAATTTTTTCCTGCTCGCCGGGTCGGTTACTGCTTGGTAGCCGGGATAGACATTAGGCAGGCAACCCATATCACAGGCGCCCTGGACATTGTTCTGCCCCCGCAATGGATTTACCCCGCTGGAAGGCTTGCCGATGTTCCCGGTGAGCATGGCGAGGTTGGCAACAGCGATTACATTATCCGTACCGTGGGAGTGCTCAGTGATACCCAGAGTGTAGAGTATGCTAGCTGGTTTAATGCTAGCATAGAGCCTGGCAGCCGCCGCTATTTTATCTGCGGGCACCCCGGTAATTCGAGCTACAGAATTCAGGTCAAATTTTTTAAGCGCTACCTTAAAAGCAGCGAAATTCTCGCAGCGCTCCTCTACGAAAGACGAGTCATAAAGCCCCTCGTCCACAATAATCCGCATCATCCCCATAAGCAGGGGGACATCGGTGCCATGCTTAAGCCTCAGCCAGAGGTCAGCATAGCGGCAGGTATCTACCTCACGGGGGTCAACCACGATGAGCTTTGCCCCTTTTTGTACGGCTCTATTTACCTCCATCCCGATTACAGGGTGGGCTTCGGTGGTATTGCTGCCGATTGTCATGATACAAATAGCGTCACCGATTTCATTGATGGAGTTGGTCATCGCCCCGCTGCCGAAGGTCTGCGCCAGACCGGCCACCGTGGGGGAATGGCACAGGCGGGCACAGTGGTCAATGTTATTGGTGCCCAATGCCACCCGGGCAAATTTCTGCATGAGATAGTTTTCCTCGTTGGTGCATCTCGCCGAGGAGATTACGGCTACTTCATCCTTCTTGTAGCTGGCTAGCTTGCTGGCAACCAGGTCTAACGCCTCATCCCAGCTTGTCTCGGTAAGCTTCCCATTTCGCCTCACCAGGGGGGCGGTCAGGCGGTCAGGGTGGTGGATAAATTCAGGAATGCCAAAACGACCCTTGGCACAAAGACGACCCTTGTTCACATTATTGTCCCGGTCGCTGCGAACGCTTATCACCTCTCCGTTTTTAACGCCCAGATACATCTGGCAGCCAACGCCGCAATAGGGACAGGTGGTCTTCACCTCCTCTGTTGGCCGCTCGGTTTCTTTCGGCATGAGAGCCGCCACCGGGCAATGGGCAACGCACTCCCCACAGGAGACGCAATTTGACTCTATTATCGGCTTATCGCCAAAAGCGGCAACCTTGCTTGAATAACCGCGGTAAATGAGGTCAATAGCGCCAACCCCGAGGATTTCATCGCATACCCGCACGCACTTCCCGCAAAGGATGCACTTATTCAGGTCGCGGTAGAAGAAGGGGTTGCTGTCGTCAACCGGTAGCGACCTGTCTGTCCCGCGGAAGGGCAACTCTTTAATCCCCAGGTAGTCAACGATTTCCTGCAGCTCGCAATGCTCACTCTTGGGACAGGTTACGCAGCGCTCGCTTACCGCCACATTGCGCAAACAAATATCAAAGGGCTGGCAACGCTCCCTTCTATCGCATATCAGGCACTCGCTGGGGTGGTCAGCCAGGAGCAGCTCAACGACGGTGCGACGAACCTCATTCACTGCCGGTGTATTGGTGTGGACCACCATGCCATCAGTGGCGGGGGTGGTGCAGGCGGTAGGCAGGCCGCGCATCTTCTCAATCTCAACAAGGCAAAGGCGGCACGCCCCATACGGTCTCAGGTCAGGGTCGGCACAGAGGGTGGGGATATAGACGCCAGCCGCCTGCGCTGCCTCAAGCACGGTCATCCCCCGCCTTGCCTTAACCTGCTTGCCATCAATAGTTAGCCTGATTACATCCGGGTTTTTACTCTCTCTCTTCAAGGTCACACCTCAAGCAACGCTTCGCCTCTCTAATCGCCGTCTTTTCGTCCAGCCCAAGCTCGACCAGCTTAAAGCTCTTAAGCCGCTCGGCAATGGAGAGGGTAGGCGCCCCGCTTCTTCCCCCCTCCAGGGCTTCCTCGGCAGCCGTTATCTCCTCCGGTGGCGCCAGTACCTCATCAATCTCGCCCTTGCCGCCAAGGTATTTATCTATTGAGACTGCCGCCTGCCTGCCGTCGGCGATGGCTTCAATCACCGAAGCTGGCCCAGTCTTGGCATCGCCGCCGGCAAAAACGCCCTCCCGGCTCGTAGCCAGGGTATCAGGATTAACCTCAATGGTATTCCCCCGGCTGAGGGTCAGATTAAACTGGGCGGGAATTTCTGGGCGCTGACCGACAGCGGCGATAATAGTGTCAAAGCTCAGGGCAAACTCGCTGCCCTCAATTGGCTCAGGGCGGGGGCGGCCACTGGCATCTACCACCCCCAGCTTCATGCGAATACTGCCCAGTTCTACCTTTCCGTTCTTGCTGGCGATACTTGACGGCGCTACCAGGAACTCAATCTTCACCCCCTCGGCGATAGCCCCCTCAATCTCCTCGGCGCTGGCGGGCATCTCACTCTGAGTCCGCCGGTAGAGGATGGTCACCTCTTTAGCGCCAAGGCGGAGGGCGGTTCGTGCCGAGTCTATGGCAGCATTACCCCCACCGATAACCGCCACCCTACTGCCTAGCGCTACCTTCTTGCCCAGGCTTACCTCCCGCAAGAAGCTAACGCAGTCCATCACCCCGGGGCTGTTTTCTCCCTTAACCCCAATCTTGATGCCCTGGTGGGCTCCAGTAGCCAAGAAGACGGCGTTATAACCATCGGCAAGGAGCTCATCCAGCGAATCAACCCGGGTATTTATCCTTATGTCAACCCCGATATCCTCTATCTCCTTGATTTCAGCCCTGAGTATATCCTTGGGCAGCCGATAATCAGGAATGCCGACCCGCATCATGCCCCCTGCCTGGGGCAGGGCTTCAAAGACGGTCACCGAATGCCCTAGCTTAGCCAGATAATAGGCGGCGGTAAGCCCCGCCGGTCCCGAGCCGACAATAGCGACCCGTTTACCGCTGGCGGGGGCAACCCTGGAGTTCTCTTTCCATAGCCCGTTGCCATGGTCGGCGGCGAATCTTTTGAGCTCCCGAATGGCGACCGCCTCATCAAGCAGAGCCCGCCGGCACTTAGCCTCGCAGGGATGGATGCAGACATAGCCACAGACTGAGGGGAAGGGAATCTTCTCCCTGACTACGGCTAGCGCCTCAGCAGGCTTGCCGTTAGCAATGAAGCGGATATAGCGTGGGGCATCAACCCCAGCGGGACAGGTATGACTGCACGGCGCCTTGACCAGCCCCTCGCAAACTGCTGCCCGGCAGTGGTGTCTCTTGATATGTTCCTCGTATTCGTCGCGGAAGTAGCGAATGGTGGTCAGGATGGGGTTGGGCGTTGTCTGCCCCAGCCCGCAAAGCGAGCCGGCTTTGACCTGCTCACCCAGCTTAAGCAGCAGGTCAATATCCTCCAGCTTGCCCCTGCCACTGGCAATGTCCTCAAGGATAGTCAGCATCTGCTTCGTTCCCAGACGGCAGGGGACACACTTGCCGCAGGACTCAGACTGGGTAAAGGAGATAAAGTAGCGGGCGATGTCAACCATGCAGTTGTCCTCGTCCATTACCACCATGCCGCCCGAACCCATAATGGAACCAGCCTTGGTCAGCGTTTCATAGTCAACCGGCGAATTCAACATGCTTGCCGGCAGGCAGCCGCCGGAGGGACCACCGGTCTGGACCGCCTTGAAGCGCTTGCCCCGAGGGATGCCACCGCCAATCCCGTAGATAATCTCCTGAAGGGGGATGCCCATCGGCACCTCAATAAGACCGGTACGAACTATCTTGCCCGCTAAGGCAAAGGTCTTGGTTCCCTTGCTCCCTTCAGAGCCATAGCTAGCATACCAGTCAGCGCTCTTCTGTAAGATTGCCGACACATTCCCCCAGGTCTCTACATTATTAATATTAGTCGGTTTGCCCCAGAGCCCGGCTTGAGCCGGGAAGGGAGGACGGGGGCGAGGCATGCCCCGCTTGCCCTCAATAGATGCCATCAGTGCTGTCTCCTCGCCGCAGACAAAAGCCCCTGCCCCCTGTTTAATCTTCAGATGAAAGCTGAAATCAGAACCCAGAATGTTATCACCAAGCAGTCCATATTCCTCCATCTGGGTGATAGCCACTTTCAGGCGCTCAATAGCCAGGGGATACTCAGCCCGGATATAGATATAGCCTTCGCTTGCCCCGATAGCGTAGGCTCCGATGAGTATCCCTTCAAGAACAGCATGAGGGTCACCCTCAAGAAGCGACCTGTTCATGAAGGCGCCGGGGTCGCCCTCATCGGCATTGCAAATCACATACTTTAGCGTACCCGGTGACTTTCGGCAGAATTCCCACTTCTGCCCGGTGGAAAAGCCAGCGCCACCCCTGCCACGCAACCCCGACTTCTTTATCTCCTCAATCACCGCCTCCGGCTTCATCCCCAGCGCCTTAACCAGACCACCATAGCCATCTTTAGCGATATAGTTTTTGATATTCTCCGGGTCAATAAAGCCGCAGTTGCGCAGGGCGATGCGTACCTGGGGTTTAAGCATCGGCAGCTCAAAAAGCTTGGGGATATCACCGACGCTACTGTCACCGATGGTGCCCAGAGCCAGGTCAGGGCGGGGGTTATCCTTAACAAGATAGTCATCGATAAGCTCCGCCACCAGCTCAGGGGTGACATTGGCGTAGTAAATATGGGGACGACCCGGCTTGATAATATTAATTATCGGCTCAGCATAGCAAAACCCGATGCAGCCAACCTGAATGACGCTAGCCTTAATCTTATGCCGTTTCAGTTCACGGTTGATAGCCTCAAGCACAGCCACGGCGCCGGCGGCTCGACCACAGGTTGCCGCCCCGACGAGGATGCGGGGCTTATCGCTATGCTCCAGGGCTTCCCACTCTGATACTGCCTGACTTTTAATCTTGTCAAAGGTCATTATTACACCTCACCATAGCCACTATTCAGCCTCAGCCAGGATTTGCCCTACCTTGGCAGTTGTCATTCGCCCATAGACATTCTTATTAATTACCATCACCGGGGCTAAGGCACATGAGCCAAAGCAAGCAATTGTTTCCAGGCTATACTCCATGTCAGCGGAGGTCTCTCCCGGTTTAATGCCCAATCGCTTTTCCACCTCACGCAGGATGCGTACCCCTCCCCGAACATGGCAGGCGGTCCCCCGGCATACCTTAACCCTCTTCTTGCCGGTGGGGATAAAGGTAAACTGGGCATAAAAGGTGCTCACCCCATAAACGACACTCTCGGGTAAGCGGAGAAACCTAGCAATTTTTTGCATTACCCCTGCTGGCAGGTAACCAAAGCTCTCCTGGGCTTCCTGGAGTATGGGAATAAGGTCGCCCTTCTCCCCCTTATGGCGGGATAGTATTTCCTCTAACTGTTTAGCGTTGTCTCCCAATTTACTTCACCCTTCCTTCCCTCAAGAATTTTACCAGTTTCCAGGTGATGGTTTCACAAAGTACAGTTATATCATAGGTAGAGAGGTAGCTAGAAATGCTGGCATCAAATAGTATATTGCTTCGGGGGGAAAACTCCTCATCCCCCCGCCACAAGACCAGGGTTATGGGTACGCGGCTGAAGCCATTAATCATCACCGCCACGTCGCCAGAATCAACTTCATGACCGCCTAATCCCTCCGCCGCCTCTATCAGCTGATGGGGCTCCCCGCCGAAATGCTCGGCAAGGGGCTCTATTGACCTCTTGGAGAATGTGGGGAAGTAGTTCGCCCCCTCAGGGAGCTCCTTGAAGGCGATAAGTTTATTGGCTAGGGGGACGCCCTTTGCCAGGGTTAAATAGTGAAGAATCAGAATCTTGTCCTTCATTGGTACCTCCACCCCACCACCCACCAGCGAAATCTCAATATCGGGGAGGGCAATCTGGTAGGACTGGGCTAAATATTCAACGATGACCAGCTTCAGCGAATCTATGACCACGTACCTGGCACCGCTTTGGCGGCACTGCTTCTCTACACCAACCCTGCCCAGCTGCTCGCCGGCGAGCTTATAGGCAAGGTGATAGCCGTATTCATAATCCTTCTGCCTTGGTAATGGCAACGGGCTAATTTTCATCCTATCACCACACTAATCAGTTTAAAGCCCGGCAGCCTCCAGAATTGCCGGCACCTTTTTCTCCCAGCCGATAGCCATAATATGCACCCCCTGGCACATGTCCTTCAGTTCCTTAGTCAGGCTAGCCGCAATCTCTATCCCCATCCCGGTCTTATCCTCAGCGGCCGCCATCTTATTAATCAGTTCTTCAGGGACAAAAACCCCAGCCACATTCTTATTCATAAATCGAGCCATACCGACCGATTTCAGGGGTATTATTCCCGCTAAAACGGGGACACCAAATTCCTTCACCCGCTTCATAAACCTGGCGAAGACACCGGGCTCATAGATAGCCTGGGTCTGAAAGAATCTGGCTCCAGCCTTAATCTTCTTCTCCATCTTTATAATCTGGAGCTCAAAGCCGGCCCGGGTACTTGACCCGGGGTTGACCACCGCCCCGGGGAAGAAATTCGTCTTCCCCTTGAGCTCATTGCCCGCCATATCATAGCCTTCGTTCAACTTCTTTATCACCTCAAGGAGCTGCACCGCGTCCAGGTCATAGACCGGCTTGGCCTGGGGATGGTCGCCAAGCACCGGTAAATCGCCGGTGATGGCAAGGACGTTTTCAATGCCAAGGACGTGGGCGCTCAACAGGTCAGACTGCAGCGCCAGGCGGTTTCTATCCCGGCAGGTCAACTGGAATATCGGGTCAAGCCCCTTTTCTTTCAGCAGGTGGCAGGTTGCCAGCGAGCCCAGTCTCATCACCGAGCTCTGCTGGTCGGTAACATTGGTGCCGTCCACCCTCCCCCGCAGGAGCTCAGCCACTTCCCCAATCTCGGTGACGTCGGTCCCTTTCAGCGGGCCGACCTCCGCCGTGACCACGAATTTTCCTGCCTCAAAGAGAGGCTGCAGGCTCATCTGTCTCCCCCTTTATAGCTCAAGCCAGGAGTGAGAATAGAGGGTCTCACCCAGGAGAACCCTGACTGTTTTGGCATATTTTACCTCTTCCTCATTCAAAGAGGAAAGGTCAGGCCTTTCGCCGTCCAGCATCCCATGCACCAGCTTAACCAGTTCCGGTCTCTTGCCCCTGGCGATGGCGATTAACTCAGAATCAAAGGCGTCAACGATTGCCGAGTAAAGCCCGTATTTCATCAGTATCATCAGGCAGGTCCGATTAAGATGGGGTCTCAGGTGCCGGGGGGTGCCGTTGGAGATATTGGATAGCCCTATGGTGGACTTGCACTCGGGGGCAATATCCTTGAGCATGCTCACAAATTCAAAACAGGACTTCACCTGGTTTATCTCCACCGACACCGGGGTAAGAATGGGGTCAATCCAGATATCCTCGCTGGGGATAGCCGCCTCGCTGGCTTTATATAAAAGCTCGGCGACCAGGACTCCCCTCTCGGCGGCGTCGCGGGGCATCCCCTCCACCCCCCACAACAGCCCAATCATAGCGGCGTTGTATTTCCTGACAAAGGGCAATTCCTGCTCCAGTCGCTCCGGTTGCAGGGAAATGGAGTTAATCAGCGCCCTGCCCTGACACGCCTTCAACCCCGCCTCCATAGCTACCGGGTTGGTGGTATCCAGGGACAACGGCTTATCGGTAACCGCCTGCACTATCTTGACCACCCAATCCATCAACTCATCTCCCGCCTTCCGGGCAGGGCCAATGTTGAGGTCAATATAATCAACATCAGCCTCAGCCTTAGCCAGTTCCTGAATCGGCTTGGGGTTCCTTTCCCTCAGCGCCGGGCCGATGGTCTGTGACATTACATTCAGATTCTCACCAATAAGAATCATCTCTCTTACTCCTATGGCTTCCACGTCTTGAGATAAGCAGGGATATTTGACCCCTCCCTAGGACCGACCAGAATCTCCCAGCCAGCCAGCTCCTCCTCCAGCCCTCCGCTCTCAGCAGCGGCGTATCCCGGGATTACCAGCTTGTGGTGCTTGACCTTATCGACAATGCCACACTTCTTAACAAAGGGGGCAATGGTATCAGCGACGAACTTCCCCGCCGCCCAGGCAGTTACCACGGAAAGCCCCTCGGTATCCTTTACCAGAAGCCAGGCGGGGACCCGGCTTGACTCTATCTCCCCGGAGACGATGAAATAGGTGAGGGAAAAGTTAGAGGTGAGGAGCACCGGCGAGTCTTCCTTGGGCTCGCCAATGGGGTAGATTCCCTCGGTGGTTGCCAGCGGTCGCTGGGGGTCGGTATAGATATTCAGCCTTTCCACCAGGAGCGGGAAAAGGCTCTCTCCATAAAAATCAGAGAGAACGATAATGCCGCCGTACTTAGCGACAAAGATAGAGGCAATCACCGCCTCCTTCATCGGGTCGTCGGTCATCTCACCGGGGAAAACAATGGTGGGGAAGCCCAGAGGGCGGAATTTTTTGGTCAGGGCGGCGCTCCGGATGATTACCTGGTCATTAAATGCCTGGCGCAGGGTTCTTGAGCCGGAATCAATGACCATATCCTTAACCCCGGCGCCGGTGAGCTTGGTCGTCAGTTCAGCTAGTTTCTCCACGCCGGAGGCTTTCACCGCCACCGGGCAGGAGCTTCCCTTAGCCAGCTCCGCCACCTTATCCAGATTCTCCTCAGTAGCCGCATAGAGCAGCGGCTTGCGCTCAGCACAGACCTTCAGCCCCGCCGCCAGGATATCAGGGTTAGTGCTCATCAGGATAATACCACCATCGGTACCCTCCTTTACCTTACTGACCACGGCGGCAAATTTTGAGGCATCATTTGAGTCACCTCTCACCGCCACCAGATTGCCACGAAGGGTGAGGCCTATCCTCTCGTATTTAAGACTATTGAACTTCTCCAGCCGGTGGGCAACCTCAGCATCAGCCATCCTGTCGCTGATGAGGATGGCAAGACCGGGAGGGTTGTCAAACCTCTTTTCATGGCGGAACATGACCGTCTCGCCGCCAACCTTTAATGCCCGCTCACCAACGCCAATGGTAACCGGCAAAATTGGCGGGGCAGCGGCCTCGGAGAGCTTGGCTTTCGCCTCCTCGGAAACATAGGGGCAGGCAGAAAGCTCCGCCTTACCCGCCGCCAGCTTCATGGCAAAGGCAAGGCAGGTAGGGTCTCCACACTCCTTACAGTTTGTCTTGGGCAGCAGCTTGAATATCTCTATCCCGGTAAGCGGCATAACAAAACTCCTTCCTAGCCCAGTATCGGCTCCATCGCCAAGGCGGGGTGCCCCTTCTTTTGCAGGAAGGGCAGAATCTCCTCCTCGGTTACGCCGACCGTCTCATCGGCAATCATATCCGGCAGGTTAGGGATGCCAACCTCCTCCGCCCTCGCCTTAAGCCGCTCGGCAATCTCCTCCTTCAGCATCTTGGGCATCCAGACCATTCTTTTGATACCACCATCGGCGAGGACGAACTTCCGCTGGCAGATATTATACTTGCCATGTCCAACAAAGCCGGGGGTGCTCAAGCCACCGCCGATAGTCCCCGCCAGGGTGGTGAACTTCATCCCGCAGGGGGTTTCTCCGGTATACTCCCGATTTACCGTCATTACCCCGTTGCACAGGGGGAGGACGGCAGCAATACATTCACAGCAGCCGCAGGTAGTCCACGGGTCATACACTATGCTGTACATGTTATAGTGGTCCAGGTTTCCCCGGGAAGCCTTATAGATAAAATCGTTCACTCCCTTCCACTGCCCGAGCTTGGCGTCTACGACCTCCCCCTTGGTCACCGGTTGATTGGGTCCAGTGGGGTTAATCTCAAAGGAAGCCTTGCAGTCCATCCAGTTATAGGAACCACAAAGTCCAGTTTTTTCCGGGGTAATAACGCAAACGTGGTTTGGGGCAAAGGACTGACACAGGGTACAGGAATAGTAGGTCTCAATACCTTCGTCGGTCATGCCCTCAATTCGGGCATCTCGAGCGGCATAGGTTGCCTTTGCCTTTTCCACTATCTCCTTTACCTTATCTTCCTCGGTATAAAGCTTTACCTGTATCTTATCGAATATCCGACCGAAGTCCTGGTGCAGCTTAGCGTGAAGGATATCACCGATATGGTGCAGCCTGAAGCCTTTCTCCACCGCCTGTTTTGCCACCCGCAGCCAGGCAATATCCCTCTGCCCGATGTGCATCAGCCCCTGAGCATAGTTTATCAGGTGATGAATCTGCCTCTCCAGGATAGGCTCAAAGTCCTCCTGCATCTCTCTCCCGGCAACCTCAACCGCTATCGCCAGGGGCAGGCGGGAACCAGCCGGGACATCAGCTATCTCCGGACCAATCACCTCAACCTTCCCGTCCTCAACCTCCTCCATCCGCTTGGTGGTAACCCACTCCACCATTGGCGTCCGGCCGCCGCCGCATTCAAGGTAGATATCCTCCCCGCGCACCCGCTCGCCCTCAAAGGCAGGGCCATAGGCTACCGGGACCGGCACCTCAGCCACGGCAACCTTCAGCCCCCTTACCTCTATCGCCTTGGCGACTATCCTGTCGTGGGGGACATTGGAGACAACATGCTCGTAGGTGCAGATGCCGGTGGGCAGAATCTCCGGTATCGGGGTATCGGCAATGGTGGGGAATCCCCAGTTGACTGCCCCGGCGGCGTTAGCATACCACTCATCGGTAACATAGCCCAGGGGCAGGACAAAGGCAAAGACGCGGTCCTTGTTATAGATAAGAATCTTTCGGTAATCACCGGGCTCAATGCCGCCAAAGGACATCGCCGCCCTGGTGGCGAAGCCCATAGCGAAGGCGGCGGCGCTAATATCGGGGCCAAAGGAGACCAGGCGAGTAGGCCAGCCAATCTGTACCCCCGCCTCCACCAGCTGCTCGGCAAACCTCTTCCCGTTATACCCGGCGCACATAAAGACATACTGGTTTACCTTCTGCAGCTCACGGGCGATGTTCACCGCCATCTCATTGGTCGGGGCGGCGCCAACAATAGCGGCAAAACCGGGGGCAGTGCCATCAACAAATTCAATCCCCCTCTTTCTCAGGATGACATCATCAGCCGCGCCCAGCCAGATATTACTATCGGTAGGTTCTTCCTGCTTGGTGTAAAAATCGGGCGCCTCCAGGTATCTTATGGCTTCTATTATCTCCTCGGCGAAGAAGGTTGCCATACCGGCATCAAGGGCGGGTGCCAGATAGGGCAAGGGGCATGTTTCCCTTACCGGGGGCGGGAGGAGAAAACGGCACCTTTTCAGTACCGGCGCCATATCGCCCAGCTTCTCCACCTTGATTCCCAGGATTCCATAAATCACCGGGAGATAGTAGGCAGTATTGGGGAAGCCCACCGGTTCATTGGCTCCCCATTTCTCCATCGCCTCCTGCCATTTCTTTTCCGCTCTCTCTATAATCTTGTAAGCTCCATTAATTGCTGCCGAGGCAATAATCTTTGACATCTTAGCCTAGCCTCCAATCCTCATAGATGCTCAGACGGCTTCAAGCTCCCGTCTCATCTCCATATCATAGAGTATTCGCTCTCTAGCCTTATCAATGCCCAGGGCCCGGCGCTTCTTGTCAATATGCTCAATCATAAGGCGGGCAGCCTTAAGCGGGTCAGGCTCAAAAGCCCACATCCCGCCATACATTTCTTCAAAGTCCTTGAAGAGGAAGCTGGTTACTTCCTCGCTGCCTAAGGTTGGCCAGGTAACACCAAAGACAGTGAATACCCCTGAGGCAACGAAGTATTGACCGATAGATATTGCCTTCTCGCTCATCCACTCCGGGGCAGCCCCGGCTACCGGCAGGTCGCTGATGTCATCACCCAGACCGCCGTCCTTAACCATGGCGGTAGCCGCCATCAGTATTCGGCTGTTATCAACACAGGAGCCGAGATGCAATACCGGCGGGATACCGACGGCTTCGCATACTGAAGCCAGCCCTTCCCCGGCATACTTGGCGGCTGCCTCCGGGGTCATCAGCCCCGCCTTAGCCGCCGCCATGGCGCTGCAGCCGGTCTGAACCACCAGGACATCGCTCTTTATCAGTTCCTTAATCATTGCCACATGGATGGCATCATGGGTAACCCGGGGGTTATTGCAGCCAACAACGCCGGCTACACCCCTTATCCGGCCGTTAATGATGTTGTCATTTAATGGTCTATAAGAAGCTCTAAACAAGCCGCCCAGCAGGTAGTTTATGGTCTCATGGCTGAACCCAGCCACCAGGTCGCTCTGCGTATCGGGGATGTCAATATTCTCCCCCCGCTTGGGGAAATTCTCAATGGCAGTCTTGACTATCGCCCGCGCTGATTCTATGGCGTTGTGCTCGTCAAACTCAATATGCATCGCCCCCGGGATTTTAGCCTTGGGCGAGGTGGTGATAATCTTGGTATGGTAGCACTGGGCGATATCGGGCAGAGACTGCATGATACACTGCACATCCACCACCATGGCATCCACCGCCCCGGTGACCAGCGCCAGTTCCTGTTGCAGGAAATTCCCCGCCAGCGGCACACCGTGGCGCATCAGTATCTCGTTAGCCGTGCAGCATATCCCGGCGAGGTTTACCCCCTTAGCCCCCTTGGACTTAGCCAGTTCCAGCATCGCTGGCTCCCGGGAGACAGCGACAATCATCTCGGAAAGCAGGGGCTCGTGACCGTGAATGACGAGATTTACCTCGTCCTTCTTGAGCACGCCAAGGTTTACCCTGCCAATGACCGGCGCCGGGGTGCCAAAGAGGATATCCTGAAGCTCGGTGGCAACCATGCTGCCGCCCCAGCCATCAGCCAGAGACGCCCTGACCCCCTGCTTGAGCAGGCTTTTATAATCCTGGTCAACCCCAATATGGGTGCGGTGCATTATCTCAACAATTTCTCGGTCTATGCCCCGGGGAGCAACCCCCTGCTTGCGCCATAACTCCT